>Ga0247728_10010_pt1 | contig 369490 bp, 386 predicted proteins | sample SalenrCarbi39_FD_183048 | JGI IMG/M metagenome (GOLD analysis project Ga0247728, IMG submission 183048) | Saline wetland microbial communities from Lincoln, Nebraska, United States - Carb-i39 | ecosystem: Environmental > Aquatic > Non-marine Saline and Alkaline > Salt marsh | place: USA...
TTGGAGGCTTAATTGCTCAAAAGATTCTAAATAAAGAAACGACTAGGCCTAAAACACATACTAGAAGTACACATAGCAAATCAAATAAAAAACCCGGAAGATCATTAAATAGATCCTACAAAAATTAAAAATAGTGTGGTTATTTATGAAAGCAATAGTAGTGGGTTCAGGTGCAGGCGGAGGAACTGTTGCCAAAGAACTATCAAAAAATGGAATTTCAACAACAATAATTGAAAAAGGATCATTTACAAAGGCAAAACATGCTTACAAACATTATGATATAATGAATGTGGGTACTGAAGTATCCAGAACTCTCTGCGTAGGTGGAACTACTATTGTAAGTGCAGGAAACGCCGTAAGGGCAGGTGAAGTCTCTTTTAAAAAAATAGGAATAGATTTAACTTCTGAATTTGAAGAAATTGAAAAGGAAATAGGAGTTAATGTCCTTCCAGATAGTCATTTTGGAGAGGGAACAAAAAGAATAATGAAAGCTGCAAAATCTTTAGGATTTGAAGTCCAAAAAATGCCCAAATTTATTGATCCGGATTCATGTAAACCCTGTGGAAAATGTGCATTTGGCTGCCCAAAAGATGCTAAATGGACAAGTGCGTATTTTGTAGAAGAAGCAATTGAAAATGGTGCTAAAGTTTTAGAAAATACTCCAGTTACAGATATAATTATTAAGGATGGAAAAGTAAAGGGTGTAAAAAGCCATGGTAATGTATTTGAAGCAGATATAGTTATTCTATCTGCAGGAGCTATTGAAACGCCTCGATTACTTCAAAAAGCAGGAATAGATGCAGGTAATAATCTTTTTGTCGATACATTTGTTACTGTAGGTGGAATGCTTAAAAAAATTAAATATAATCAAGAAGTAACTATGAATGCTCTTATTGTATGTAATAATATTGTTATGGCCCCTCATTATTCCGAGATTATTGTTAAAAAACTTGAAAAATATAAAGCGCGTAGAAAGGATATTTTGGGAATGATGGTAAAGATAAAAGATGAACCTTCGGGTAAAGTAACTAAAGATGAGGTAATTAAGTTCAATACAGCTAATGATGCAGCACTTTTAGGAATGGGATCAGCTATTGCTGGTTCAATATTAACAGAAGCAGGAGTAGACCCAAAAACACTTGTTTCTACATATGCAAGGGGAGCACATCCTGGGGGAACTGCGGCCATTGGTCAAGTAGTCGATAAGAATTTAGAAACAGAAATAAAAGGTCTTTATGTGGCCGATGCTAGTGTATTTCCTGAAGCTCCAGGAGCACCTCCAATTCTTACAATAATTGCATTGGCTAAAAGACTTGGAAAGCATCTAATAGAAAATAGAATTAATGATTAAATTGCAATTAGTTAGAATAGATATTAAATTAAAATAATAGAATTTCTATTTTATACCGAGAACATCGCCCATATCATTTATTTTTCCTTCAGGAGCTTCAATAACGTACCTTATTGCTTTAATTACGCCGCTTACAAATGCTTGTCTGCTGTGCGCTCTGTGGACAAGTTCAATTCTCTCCCCATCTCCTGCAAAGAGTACTGTGTGATCTCCTACGATATCTCCACCTCTAACTGCATGCATTCCTATTTCTTCTTTTGTACGGGCACCAACAATTCCCTGCCTACCGTGAACGCATGATTTTTCCTTGTTTCTACCAAGCTCATCAGCTATTATCTCATAAACCTTAACCGCAGTTCCTGAAGGAGCATCAGCTTTATGCTTATGGTGTGCTTCTATTATTTCAATATCGTAATCATTAAGAATTTTAGCAAGATCTCTAACTACTTTAAAAAAAACATTTACTCCAACAGCCATATTAGGAGATACAACTGCCCTGATATTATTTTCTTCAATAGATTGCCTAATTTCTTCCATCTGCCCATCAGATATACCAGTTGTACCTACAACAACATTAACTTCGCACTCTGCTGAAATTTTGATTGTTTGGACTGCTGCATTTGCTATAGTGAAATCAACAAGAACATCAGGCTTCTTTTCCATTAAAACCTCACCAAAATTCTCTGCACCATTTACAAGCACATTCAATTTTCCAACACCAATAACTTCCCCTATATCTTCTCCCTCAAAAGGAGTATCAGGTGCCCCTATTGCTGCTACAACTTCCATATCATCCTGTTCTAATATAGCTTTAATTATTTTAGAACCTATTCTTCCACTTGCGCCGGTCACAGCTATTCTAATCATATTCTTAATCTCCAAAAATTATTAATTATCATAAAATTTACATTCATTTATTGTTTATATTTTATTAAGAAGTTATTTTGTTTTCTTTATATCCTCTTTGGAAACTTCATCGTGAGCTATAGGTATATCTTCACCTAAAGGTATTTCTTTAAGGAAGAAAGCAACAATTAGCCCTATAAATGATAATAATATGGCTGCAAAGAATATATTCTGGATAGAAATTACTAAAGCTTGAGTTTTACTCAAATTAACTGTAGATGAACTTCCTAAAGTGAAATTCATTATGTATCCAAATATTGGAACGAATACAATTGTACCTATATTTCTGAAAAATCGCATAGAAGCAGTTACAATACCTATTTCTCGCAGCGTAAATGCATTCTGCACTGCTACATTGAATAGTGGATATGCCATTCCGGAACCAATACCAAGGACAGTCGAATATGTTATGAGTAGATAGTAAGGCGTAGCAGCATTCATTGTAGCCAGAAGCACAACTCCTATTCCAGTTATGATAAATTCAGCAATTACAAGTTTTTTATATTTTCCAGTCTTTGATATTATTTGTCCAGTAATTATTGAAGCCATTGTAAGGCTAAAAAGCATAGGGATCATGAGAAGCCCTGAATTTGTTGCACTAATGCCTAAAACATCCTGCGCAAATAATGGAATGTAAATTACTCCAGAAAACATTAATGCACTTGCTAAAAAACTTTCTATGGAAGATATACTAAATATTGAATTTTTGAAAAGATATAACGGCAAAATAGGTTCAATGGCTTTTTTCTCAGCCAAAATAAACAATATAAACATGAATGCTGAAAATATGAGAAGTCCGATAATCTCAGCTAATGGATATTTATTTAGATCTCCTAAAAGTGTTAATGCCAGGAACAGTGAACTTAAAGTTAATGTAAATGTAATGATCCCTGAATAATCAATGACTTTTTTTACACCATCTAATTTGAAATTTGGAAGAGAATACAGAATTATGGTTACAGCAGCAATTCCAACTGGAACATTTACAAAAAACACCCATCTCCAACCAAAAGTATCAGTAATTACTCCGCCAAGAATTGGTCCTAAAACGTCTGCAAGTGCAAATACAGATGCAAGGATTCCCATATATTTTCCTCGTTCCCGAGGAGAGAAAATTTCTCCAACAAGGATAAATGGGAGGGTTAGTAAAATTCCACCCCCAATTCCCTGAAGCCCTCTAAATAAGATTAGTTCAAACATATTGGTAGAAATGCCACATAAGGCTGAAGTTATAACAAAAGTGATTATTCCAGCAATTAAAATATATTTTCTACCGTAAATATCTGATAATTTGCCAAAAAAGATTATTGCAATAGTTGAAGTCAACATATAAATTGTAAACGGCCATACATAATATTCCATACCTTGCAGACTGTCAATAACTTTAGGCATAGCAGTCCCCATTATTGAATAATCAAGGGCAGCTACGAGGAGTCCTACCATTAATCCAGCCATAATCATTATTATTTTATCTTTAGCAAGGTTATAATGGCTTTCATGATTCATAACTATCACTTTTGGTCTATTTTTTAATATTTATAGCATTAGCTAAGGTGTTAAATTCTTTTTAAATTTCATAGGTTTCCAAAAAAAATTAATTGGTAAATTATTCTTCCTTAAAGAACATTTTAGTTCGCATCTCTCCTAAATTAGAAACTATACGGGATAATTCACTTCCAGGGATACTAATCATAATATATTCTTGATTGATATCCATATTTTGCCTTGATGCAACGTCACCGAACCCATAAGTGACTTTTCCAGTCATATATGGGGCTGCGGCCATTGAACTGCATACTGGAGCTGCATCAGCACCCAATCCATGTTCTCCTGAATCATATGCATTTGCATGAAGTATTTCCATCCCCTGTTTTGCATTGCAGACTATAAATATTACATCTGGTTCAAATTCTGCCTTATTTAGAGGAGCAAAAACAATCGCACTAAAAATTCCAGGGTTTATGTATGTTTCATTTTCCCTTGAACGCTGTACTGCAGGAATATTTTTATACAGGCCTTTTGGAACCATGAATGCACCGCTTTGTACATTTGCAGGGTATTCACGCATATCTTTAAGTCCAGAATATCTAGCGCCACCCATACATTCTTCCTCTTCAAGAGTTGCATAAAATATTTCGCCTTTCATGGCTTTGGTAAGTTTTGTACAGAATTTTGATTTACCTTCTTCCTTTTCAACATCTTTTGGCTCTTTTACAGACCATTTTATGGCTACTGGTTCGTTTTCCAATTTTAATAGTTCATTTAACTTTTCTCCGAATTCATTATAATTCATATTTGCACCTCTATTTCCAAATTTTACCCTATTTGATTAACATATGGAGGAATAAATCTCCTATATCATCACTGAATTTTTTTTCATCAATGCCCCTGCTTTCCAGCATCTCTTTAGCCCAATCACCCATATTCACCTTACCATTGAAGATTACTGATAATAGAATAGCTGCCTCTACAGGATCTACATCTGCCCTAATTTCGCCTTCATCTATACCTTTTTGAATCGAATCTATTCCTATAAACATTATTTCCTTGAATAATCCCCTTACTTCCTGGAATTCTTTACTATCACTCATTTTATCCATATCAAATTGCTTTTTAATTGATGAGGGGGAATACAATAATTTGAAGTAATCTTGATATTTATTAGAAAATTCTCTATTTGCATTTCCATATAATACAAACTTCTCTAAACCAGTCTTGCCTTTTTTAACCTCTTCCTTAATCATTTTAGCCCATATTCTAATTCCGCGTAAGACTACGGCAAAGTACAGTGATTCTTTATTTTTAAAATAAAGATAAAGCGTACCTTTGCCAAGACCAACTTCTCTTGCTATTTCATCCATTGAAACATCAAAGCCTTTATCTGCGAATAGTTTCCTAGCGGCTCTGATAATATCAATTTGACGCTGCTCTCTTTCTCTTTCCTTCCATTTTGCAAGTGACATATGATTTCACCCATATCCATTATGACTATTTGATTACTTTTGTGACTCATCAGTCAGTAATATAACTAGTGATTCAATAGTATATAAAGATTTTGGTTAAAATAAAATTTTAATAATGTTCAAAAAAAAATAAATAATAACTAATATTATTAGTTATACAGTTTATTATAATTACAATTAAAGGTTATGAATATGTGTCCGCTAGTTAAAATAGAAATAAGAAAAGGAAAATCTGATGAATACAAGAAAGCGCTATTAGATGGAGTTCATGATGCTCTGGTAGAAGCAATCAGAATACCCGACTATGATAGATTTCAGAGACTTTATGAACTTGATGCTTTAAACTTCGAAGCTCCAGAAACTAAAACTGACAATGTAACAATAATTGAAATCACTATGTTTCAGGGAAGATCTATTGAAGCTAAAAAAGCACTCTATTCTACTATTGTTAATAATTTAGCTAAGAATCCTGGAATTAATGGAAATGACATAACAATTGTCCTTATTGAACCTCCTTTAGAAAATTGGGGAGTGAAAGGTGGTAAACCAGCTAACGAAGTTGATCTTGGATTTGAAATTAAAGTTTAATAAGGCAAATTTCATGTTTAGAATAGTTTTGATTGATGAATCTAACTAGGACTTAAAAGGAAGTACTGAAAAGCTTTTAAAAGAAGTTTTATGGGATCCAATTGGAATAGATGTTAAAAATAGAAAAGAGTTCTTGAAGAGAATGAAAATAACAAAGAATTATTCTTTATTGCTCTTGATGAAGATGAAAATCCTGTGGGATGCTTAGTAATAGTTCCAGTTGGAAATTCATCCCTTGAAATCAAGCATTTAGCTGTTAAAAAAGATTGTCAGATGAAAGGAATTGGGAAATTACTGATTAAAACAGCCCTAAATAATTTTAAAACTAATAAAGTTAAGGCTATAGTTAGGAATACATCTATACCTTTTTGGGAAAAAAAGAGTTTTAATCCCTCGGTGATTGGATATATCATCCTGATTTTAATAAATATGGAATTAAATTTAGAGAATATATCTGTGAACAATGATTTAAAATTATATTGGAAAAATATTAGGAATAATATTGAATTATGCTTTCATATCCATAACTCTATCGTTAAAATCAACATTTTTCCATTTTATGCCCAGTATATCCGCTTGTTTCAATAAAGCTTTTACTGCGTTTTCGTTTCCTTTAATTAATACCAGGTCTTCCCCAGCTTCTCTGTATTCAGCAAAAGCAACATTGTTAAAGTATATCTCTTTTTTTATTTCATTAGCTATGTTTTCAAGAAGTACCTTACCTACATTTAACCTTGGATCTCCATCTCTTAAATATTTAATTTCAGCTGAAACCTGTCTTTTAAGGTTAAACAGCCTATTTAAAAACAGTGTGTTTTCTTCACTATCTTCAAGTTCTTTACTCCTGAGCAGATTGATAAAAGTATCTAACAACTCAGGAAGACTATTTTCATTTTCCATTATACCGCCTCATATAAATTAAGGTTTTCTCTAAAGTTTTTAAACTTTTGATTAAAAACCATCTACAAACTGTTATACAATTGATACACACATTATTTAAACATTACATTTTTAATTAAAAATAATGTATTTAATTCGTTTAATTTTAAATTAAATTACTATTAATGGCATTATACTATAATATGCCTTTATTTAATGAATTTTAACATAAAAAGGTAATTTATTATATGCTAAACAAAAAAACAGCATCTTTATACCTAATAATAGGTTAAGTTTTCAAATTCAAAGTATATGGGAAAAATAAAAAAATTAGACCATCTTAATATATTAAAAGTTTAATTTTTATTTTTAATTTATTAGATGGCATTTTTACCTTTATTAAAAACTTAGCCGCGACGCACAATTTTTTTATAAAGGTAAATTTTATGTTTAGATTGGCAGAACTTTTCTATCATACACCTCATTTAATATTTCAGCTAATCCAAGGTACATTGCACTTGCTCCAGTAAATATGCCTTCATATCCTGCAATTGTAGTTATTAAATCACTTCCAGTTAGTTCTCCAGCAGTTAGAATGAAGAACAATATTGCAAGGCTGATAAATACTACTTGCAGCATTCTATGGCCTTTAAGTGTACCAAAGAACATTACTAATGTGAATAGGCCCCATATGAAAAAGTATGCAGCAAGGGAAGCAGGATCAGCAGCTTGAAGTGCAGTTCCAGAAGTTTTGAAGAATGTTACTTGAGGAATTATTAGCAGAATTACTAGTGACCACCAGAAAAGTCCATATGAACCAAATGCAACTGTTCCAAATGTATTTCCTTTTTTATATTCCATTAATGATGCCATTATTTGAGCAATTCCCCCATATGCAAATCCCATTGCCAATATCATACTGCTTAAAGGATAAAATCCGGCATTGTGGAAATTTAAAAGAATAGTAGTCAGTCCAAATCCTAAAAGACCTAAAGGCGCTGGATTTGCCGTTACATCTTTTAAAACTACTGATCTACCTTCTCTTTCTTCTGCCATTTTAATACCTCATTTTTATCTTAACTCAACTATTCATTCTTCAAGAGTTGATGTATCACCCACATCTTCTCCCCTGTCCTGAGCCCTTAATATTCTCCTCATAATTTTTCCACTTCTTGTTTTTGGAAGTGAATCAACCTGAGTAATTTGTCCAAGAACTGCAACAGGCCCTAATTCATATCTCACATGTTTTTGAAGCTCCTCAATTAGCTGAGTTTTTAGCTGATAGCCCTCTCTTAATATAACAAATGCTTTAATAACTTCTCCTTTAATTGGATCAGATTTACCAATTACTGCTGCCTCTGCAACTGCAGGATGACTTACAAATGCGGATTCAACTTCGGAAGTACCTATTCTATGTCCTGCTATTTTTAAAACGTCATCTGATCTTCCCTGAATCCAGAAATACCCATCTTCGTCTTTCCTTGCTATATCTCCAGCAGCATATACACAACCGGGTATTTCTTTCCAGTAATTGTTGACAAATCTTTCTTCATCCTTATACAATGTTCTAAACATTGCAGGCCATGGTTTTTTAATTACTAAAAGTCCTCCTTTTCCAAGTGGAACGGGATTTCCTTTATCATCCACCACATCCGCATCTATACCGGGTAAAGGTTTTGTTGCTGTACCCGGTTTGAGTGGAGCAGCCGGTAATGGTGCAATCATATGCATTCCTGTTTCTGTTTGCCACCATGTGTCCATAATCGGGCACTGTTCTTTACCTACATTTTCGTAAAGCCACATCCACGCTTCAGGATTTATAGGTTCACCTACAGTTCCGAGTATCTTAAGAGATGAAAGGTTGTAAATATGAGGGTATTTATTTCCAAATCTCATAAGATGTCTTACAGCTGTTGGAGCAGTATATAATTTGGTAACACCGTATTTTTCAACTACTTTCCACCATATTCCAGGATCTGGATAATCTGGAGCTCCCTCATATATGAGAGTGGTTGAACCTAATAAAAGTGGTCCATAAAGTAAATAGCTATGGCCTGTAATCCAACCTATATCTCCTGTACACCACCACAGATCTCCATTATGGATATCAAAGACGGTTTGAAGTGTCGTAGCTACTCCAACCATGTATCCTGCTGTAGTATGTAAGACTCCTTTTGGTTTTCCTGTACTTCCTGAAGTATAAAGGATAAAGAGAGGATCTTCTGAATCCATTTCTTCACATTCACATTCCCCAGGTTCACCTTCTAAGAGTGTTTCATAAAAGATTTCTCTTCCACTTAAATCAGAAATCTCTATTGGAATTCCTGTGTGTTTAACTACAATTACTGTCTCAACAGTTGGACATTGTAGCATAGCTTCATCAGAAACTTTCTTTAAATCAATTACTTTACCTCTTCTAAATGTACCATCTGCAGTTATCAAAATTTTAGCTTCTGCATCGTTTATTCGTTCTACAAAAGCACCTACACTTAATCCAGAATATACCACTGAATGTATAGCTCCAATTTTAGTACATGCTAATAATGCTACTACTAATTCAGGACACATAGGAAGGTAAGTAGATACTGTGTCTCCTTTTTTAACACCCAAATTTTTGAGTGCATTTGCAAACTTATTAACTTCCCTGTATAGTTCGTAGTAGGTCATTTTTTTTTCATGACCTCTCTCATTAACATACAAAATTGCAACCTGGTTTCTTTTACTGTTTTCAATCCATCTATCAACTGCATTATAAGCTAGGTTGATTTTTCCGTTTACAAACCATTTAAAAAATGGTTTTTTGCTTTCATCAAGAACTTTATCCCATTTTTTAAACCATGTAAACTGTTCTGCTTTTTCAGCCCAGTATTCCTCAATATTTTTACCTTTTTCTATTTCTTCTTCCCAATTTTTTATATGGGCTCTTTCAACTATTTCTTTACTTGGTTTAAAAACTCTTTTTTCATTAAGTAAGACATCTGTATCTTTTGTCATGTCTTTTTCCCACCATTTTTATCGTTTTATCAACTACGGTGATTAATAAGTTTATTTTATTATTTATATTTTCCTATTATTAATCATTATAAATATTGATTAATCATGATGAATTAACTAAAAGTAAAAGATGAAATAATGTGTTTATAGATTAAAAAGAATATAAATAAAGCTTAAAATAATTAAAAATCACTTTTTACCCAATACTTTATTCATTGAAGTTTTTAGTGGATTTAATAATGGTTTTATAGCTTCTTTTGAGCTTACTCTATCCTCAGTTTCTTCGTCAGAATCATCAACAATACCCTGTTGATTCATTATAAAATCATTAAGCCAATCAGATAATTCATAATTAAGTAAATCTTCAAAAAATACCCAAGCATAACCTTCATGTTCATTACTTAAATTAAGTTCCCCTTCCATTACTTTACCAGACATTATAATGTGAACAGCTCTTATTAAAGGTAAATGTTGTTCACTAACTCCAACAACGTGATCTAAGGTGATTTTTAAATTAGTTTCTTCATAAACTTCTCTTATAAGCGCATGATCAAATGATTCACCCTGATCAACTTTTCCGCCAGGAAGTTCCCATTTTCCAGCATTAGTTTTAGAATCAGTATTTCTCTTTATAATAAGGATTTTTCTTTCTTCATTAATTAAAAGAACCTTAACTGCTAAACCAAAAACATATTCTATCATTTAAACGTGTCCTAATATTATGTTTTTGTATATTAATTTACACTGACATATATCTATGCTTTTAAAAATAATCTTGAAAATTTGAAAATAGTTTGGATATTTGAATTTAAACTAAATTAAAATAAAAAAATAGAATGATGTAATAAACTTACATCATTGGAGGCATACCGCCAGGCATACCACCCATACCTTCCATATCTCCTGCACCGCCACCTATACCCTTGGTTGCGATCATGTCGTCGATACGGAGGATCATTTCTGTAGCTTCTGCAGCGGATTGAATAGCCTGCTTTTTAACTCTCATTGGTTCAACAACACCAGCCTGGTACATGTCTACGACATCTCCCTGGAAAACGTCTAATCCCATGTAGAATGATTTTTCGTGTGCTGCTCTTAAGTCAACAAGAGCATCAATGCTGTCAAGTCCAGCGTTTTCAGCAAGTGTTCTTGGAACAACTTCAAGAGCTTGTGCGAAAGCAGCTATAGCTAATTGTTCTCTTCCGCTTATTGTATCAGCGTATTCTTTTAGTCCTTTGGATATTGCTATTTCTGGAGCTCCTCCACCAGCAACAACCTTCTTGTCTTCTACTGTTGAAGCAACTACACCAATAGCGTCGTCAACTGCTCTTTCAATTTCTTCTGCAACGTGTTTTGTGCTGCCTCTTAAAATGAGTGAAACTGCTTTAGGATCTTTAGAATCTTCTATGAATGTTAAAACTTCATCGAATATTTTCTTCTCGTATACAAGACCTGCTTCTCCTAAATCTTCAGGTTTGAGGTCATCGATGTTGGTTACAGTCTGTGCACCGGTTGCTTTTTCAATTCTGTTTATGTCGGATTTTTTAACCCTTTTAATAGCATAAATACCGTTTCTTGTTAGATAGTGCTGTGCAAGGTCGTCAATACCTTTTTGACAGAATAAAACATTAGCTCCAGAGTCAACAATTTTGTCAACCATTTCTTTGAGCATCTGTTCTTCGTTTTCGATAAATGCCTGCATTTGAGCAGGGTCAGTTAAACTGATTTTAGCATCGGTTTCGAGGTCTTTAATTTCGATTGGATACTTAATAAGAGCAACTTTTGCATTTTCAATCTGTTTAGGCATTCCAGGGTCTAATCGACCTTTGTCTACAACAACACCGTTTACTATTTGGGATTCGTTAACAGATTCTCCAGAGATTCTCTGGATGTTTATGTTATCTTTGTCAACTTCTCCGTCTTCTTCGACCTGTATAACGGCGTCAACAACAAGTTCTGCTAATGGTTCTCTTGCTTTTTCAGAACCTTTACCTGTCATTGCAGTCATTGCAACTTTTAAGAGAGTATCCCTATCATCAGCATCAAATGAGATTAAATTAAGGATTTCCTGAGCTTTTGCAGCTGCCTGCCTGTAACCCATAGCTACAATACTTGGGTGAATATCCATATCAAGTAACTCTTCAGCTTTTTTGAGTAATTCACCAGCAATAATTACTGCCGTAGTTGTTCCATCTCCTACTTCGTCTTCTTGAGTTTTTGCAATTTCAACGAGCATTTTTGCTGCTGGGTGTTCGATGTCCATTTCTTTTAGTATTGTTACACCGTCGTTTGTTACTACGATATCTCCTAAACCGTCTACGAGCATTTTGTCCATTCCTTTTGGACCTAATGTTGTTCTTACGGTTTCGGCAAGGACTTTTCCTGCCATCATATTCATTCTCTGAGCATCTCTTCCTAGTAATCTATCAGTACCTTCTGGAAAAATTAATATTGGTTGGTTTCCACCACCTAATTGTGCCACATTATCACCTCTATTTTTATTTTTGGGTTCCGAAACTTTCAGTTTCTTAACCTCTATTCTTTTATAATCTTTTGTAATTTATCAGTGGGTTAGAGGTTCTATAAATAATTTTCGTATTTGGTGTTTAAAAATAAGTTTTTATTACTAATCTAAACAATAATATCTATCTAATATTTTAGTTTTAGGGAATAAATTGTAAAATAAGAAAAGTTTTAACAATTATAAATCATTCTTCTTTTTCGATCATGTATTCAAACTCAAAGATAGATTCTCCACTTATTTCATCATCAAGAAGATGCTCCATTTCATGAGAAACTCCATAAGCACTGGAACCAGTAAATTCAAAAGGTCCATGAACTTTTTTAAGTATAATTTTTTTAGTCATAGGATTTAGGGAAGCTTTTAAGGCATATTCTGCGTTTATCGTTACTATATACGGTCTTTTTACAATTTCCCTCTCTTTTTTATTCCCACATTTTTCAAGTCGGTGCACAACCCCTTCCTGGCTTAAAAGGACCGGATTATAGAAGAGGTACATTATTTCCATCGTATATCCCATCATTTTGCATTCGTCAAATTTAGTAAGTTTTTCTTTAATTGCCATAACCTTAGTAGAGTTAAATTTAAGACTCCAATCTCCACCAAACTTAATTGAAAAAATAAGTGGTAAAAATATATCATGAGGTACATCAAGTTGTTCAATTACTTTCTTTTCTTTTAAACTAAATGATAACTGTTTTTTAAAATCCTCAAGCTCTTTTATTTTATCACTTCCACCTACAACTCTTAATTATTTAAATAATAAAACTTATAAAAAGTCATATTGATTATAATATAGATGTTTAAAAAATTTAAATTAATTGTATTTCACATTTAATGATTTTAGCTTATTGAGGTTGAAGAAAATCTAGATTTTCTAAATCTTTGGAAATCTGTCATAATCTATTGATTTTGACGTTGAAGGAAAACCGTGGCTAAAGAAAATGAGAAACATTTTCTTTGCATCAAAAACTACGTTTTGATAGTTTTTGCAGGCTTTGATTTCCAATGCCGGAGGAAACATAGTTTTCTTGGCCACAAATCTTTCGATTTGTAGGCTGGAACACTCCGTGTTCAATGGTACAATAATTATTATATTATTGAGGATGACAGCATGCCAGTTATAACATTTAATTATGAAGATCTCTATGAAATATTAGGTACAGAAATTGATAAAGAAAAGTTAATAAAGCTTCTCCCTATGATTGGAAGTGATATTGATGATTATGACGAAGAAATGGTTAAGGTTGAGTTTTTCCCAAACAGACCTGATCATCTAAGTGTTGAGGGAGTTGCAAGAACTCTTAAAGGCTTTTTAGACATTAAAAAAGGGATTCCAGAATATGGGGTAGAAGATTCAGGAGTAGATGTTACTGTTGATGAAGAAATCAAGAATATAAGACCCTATATTTCTTTTGGAATTATTGAAAATGTTGATTTAAGAGGGGATAAACTTAAACAGATTATGGATTTCCAGGAAGACCTTCACTGGGTAATTGGAAGAGACAGGAAAAAAGTTGCAATCGGAATTCATAATCTTGATGTTATTAAAGCTCCGTTTTATTATAAAGCTGCTGATCCTGACAATGATTCATTTGTACCCCTTGAAATGGATGATGAAATGAACTTGAGGCAAATTCTAGAGGACCATAAAAAAGGAGTTAAATACGCTCATTTAATTGATAAATTTGATAAATATCCTCTTATTGTTGACTCTGAAGGTAATGTACTTTCCATGCCGCCAATAATTAATGGAGAATTCACTAAATTAACAGAAGATACCAAAGACATTCTTGTAGATGTAACTGGGACAGATGAAAAAGCTGTAAATTATGCACTTAATATTATTATGGCATCCTTTGCTGAAGTTGGTGGAAGATTAAAATCTTTAAACGTTGTTTATTCAGATAGAACCGTTAAAACACCTGATTTAACACCAAAAAAGAAGGAAGTGAGGATTCAAAATGCAGAAAAAATTATTGGAATTGATTTATCTGCATCTGATATTATGGAATACCTTTCAAAGGTTAGAATAGGTGCTGAAACCAAATCTGATGATGTTATTGAAGCTATTATTCCTGCTTACAGGGTTGATATACTTCATGAAGTTGATGTTATTGAAAATATTGCTGTTGGATATTGCTTCAATAAATTAGAGCCAGAATTACCAGAAATTGCTACAACAGCATCTGAAAATAAAGGCGAAATATTTGATAATCTCCTTAGAGAAATATTAACTGGTATGGGATTTTTAGAAACCATGAGCCTTATGCTTACAAGTGAAAGACAGCATTACCAAAACATGCTGCTTGAGGAGGATGAAAGGGTAACTGTTGCTCAACCAATTTCAGTAGATAGAACCATGCTTAGGAAAAATCTACTTCAAGGATTAATGGAATTTTTAGAAGATAATAAACACGAAGAACTCCCTCAAAAGATATTTGAAGTTGGAAAAGTTGTGTATCTTGACAAAACATGTGAAACATGTACCACTGATATTAAAAAGATAGCAGGGGCTATAACCCATTCTACAGCAAACTTTACTGAGATCAAGTCTATAGTAGATGCAATTTTCATAAATTTAGGACTTAAAATGGAATTAGAAAAATATAATCATCCTTCATTTATAAAAGGTAGATGTGCTAAAGTTAAGGGATTTAATAACTGGAAATCTGCAGATCTAAATGTTACGGGATACTTTGGAGAGCTAAGTCCTGAAGTGATAACTAACTTTGATTTAGAATATCCAGTAATTGCATTTGAATTAGAATTTAACTGATAATTCTTTAATATCATTTAAATTTTTTATTTTCCCATAACTGTGACTATAAATTTTCTGTTTCTTGGCCCATCAAGTTCAACAAAAAATACACTCTGCCATGTTCCTAAAATTAATGAATTACCTGAAAAAGGGATTGTTTCGCTGCTTCCGATGTAAAAAGCCCTAATATGTGAGTCTGCATTGTTGTCTATTTGGTCATGACCATAATTGTTATTTTCAGGTATTAATTTTTCTAGAGAGTTTTCAAAATCATTTATCAACCTATTTTCATTTTCATTTATTACAATTCCTGCAGTTGAATGAACTGCAAAAATATTGATTAAACCTTCATCTATTTTACATCTAGAAAGAATATCATTAATATCCGTTGTGATGTCGATAATTTCCACTCGTCTAGATGATTTTTTATATAATTCATATTTCATTATCTCCATGCTAGCACCATTATATTCTTTGTTTAGTAATATGTTAAATTAGTTAATGATTTTTAGAATATAATTAGATAATACTAAAAATAAAAAAATACATAATAACTTTATGAAGGCTTTAACTGAAAAATCAATGCTAATTCCTTCTGCTCATAAACTTGATATTGAAATAATAAACAAATTTGCGGGAGGAGACATTAGTAATAATCAAGAAGTAATGAAAAATCTTCCTAAAACTCCTATAACGGATCAAGTACTTGTAGCAGCTAAAAAAGGTACTCCTATTATAAGATTTGGAAGAAAAAAAGCTCCTGCAATTTTGGTTTTAGCTGGAGTTCATGGAAATGAATATCCCGCGCAAATCGCTGCTGTTCATCTTATAAATAAATTATCTGTTTCTGAACTTAATATTACAGTATATGTTATTCCATTTGCAATACCTTTTTCTACAGAAAAAAGTTTAAGATCATGGAAGGGTCAGGACCCTAATAGAACTGCAAATCTTTACGGAACTCCGACAAATAATATATTATGCTTTTCTAAAATGAATAATATTAGATATTTAGGTGATTTTCACTCTACAAGACCAGGAGGATATCCTGGAAGACTCAGCGTTTTGTGCTCTGAAATGCCATGCCTTTTAAGTTTTCAAATGGCAGATTTTATAGAAAAAGAAACTAAATCAACTTTATTATCATTTACAAAGGCGGGATCAATTTATCCTGGAGCTCTAGAAGATGTTTTTAATTTGGCAGGAATTCCTGCAGTTACTGGTGAAGCGATGTCTGTTCATGGAACAGTTCTTCCTGGAAGTATTCAAGCATCAATGGAACAAATGGAATCATTTTTAAATTTCCACAAGGCAGTAAATAAGAAAGAACAAAAGACATAATTAAGCAGTTATTTGATTAAATAAACTTCTAATATATTTTGAAATTATATCAAATGGTTCATAGGACCTATTTACAAAAATATATTTTGGAAAAGTCATGTTCTTTTTATCTGTATGATCATAGGTTAATCTTGCAAATAAAAACTCTAAATCGCCTTTATACAGTGTTCTACCATCCACTTTTATAGTTTCAGGAACTTTTTTGTTTGTATTCATATAATTAGCTACTTCTTTTCCTACATCTCTATATTCATCTATAGTTAAAACACCAAAATAAGTGCTTTCTCCAGATTTATTGCTTTTAGAAAACTGTTCATCTATATTTTGTATTGGATAACCACTTACATACTGAGAAGTCAAATACATCCATTTTGAATATCCCATTTCAGGTGTTTTATCCTCTAAAACACTTTGAGATGCATAAGCTACTTTTGCAGGGTTTATTTGATGAATACCAATTAATCCATTATTATAGTTAGGATTTAAATGTTTCTTATTGGAAGAATATGCTACATTAATAAGTCCCTCACTGATTTTATCTGTTTCTTCTTCCTGTGAAGATGTCATGATATTTGGTTGTATTAGATCAATTCCTGCATCTTTTAAAAACAATGATGGAGAGTATAAACCAGCGAAATATGGGTTAGAATAGTTATCGTCATAAGACCTTGGAAGATAAGTGGTAATTTCTAAATCAGTAGCACCGTAATTAACAAATACAATAGCAACTAATTTTTGAGAATCTGTTTTTAAATAACCTGTTTTAATACCAGTTACTAGATCAACCATTGAACCGGGATCTGCAGCTGCAATATATGCAGCTGTTCCTCCAGGAGCATTTGTTATAGCTCTTGGCGCTTCTCCCGGATTTGGTGACGATTTATCTATAATAACATTAGCAGAATCTCCAATTGATTTTTTAATATTGTTAAGCATTTGTTTATCAGTATTTTCTGAAATAAAATTATCACTTGTTATAAAAATAACTGGAAGATTATTAATAGAATAGTTGCTGGTAATGGCGTTTGATGTACTGCCAGAAACATTAGCAGACGCTATAAAAACAGAAATAAGCAGAATTAAAAGTGTTATTATAATTTTTTTCATGAAAACACCTCAAAAATAGAATAATAGAATTAAAATTGAGCTTCAATTTCACTTTCTTCAATGATTCTCTCACAGTAATAGCATCTTAAAACAACTGGTTTTTTTTCAATAACATAAAACCTTGTCTTAACTGGTTCATCAGTACTTGTAATACAGCTAGGATTAGGACATTCTACAATATCACTTATTTGGTCTAGAAGGTGTACCCTACCTTTTTCGACAATTTTGTAATCTCTAATGATATTAATTGTTGCAGACGGGGCTATAAGTGCTATCTTATCTACTTCTTCTGTTTCAAGCTCACGACCTTCTATTTTGACGATATCTTTGCTTCCCATTTCAGAAGATGGAACATTCATGGCAATAGTGACTGTTCTCTTCTCATTAGGCAAATCAAGTATCTTAATAACACTTAAAGCTTTGTTTGCAGTTATATGATCTATCACAGTACCATTTTTAATTGGTTTAACCCTGAGTTTTATTGGTGGCTTCATGTTTTCCCTGCAATTGATTTAATAATATCTATAAAAGAATAGTAAAAACTTCTTTATAAAATTTAGTTTTATAAAATAATATTCTAAACAAAAAAGGAAAAAGTTAAAAGTTATTGTTCCCATAGTCTTTGAATATCTTTAGGCAGATTTCCTTTAACCTGATTAATTTCTCCTCCTCCACCCAGTTTTCTTTCTAACGTATGAAATACGGCTTTAGTAGCTTGTTCACTTTGAATTTGGACATTTGATGACTTTTCTTGAACTTTATTAAAAAATTCTTCCCTATTTTTGATTTTTTCAGGTTTACCACTTGCTTTATATCCTTCATAATACATTCCTTTCATTATCATAGGTAATTCATCGGCAAGCTCTACAGCTTCCTCAACAGGTAACCTATCTCTTAATGTTTGAAGAACAGATCTTGTAGCAATATAAACCATATTTTCGTCTTCCCATCCAAGATCTGATTGTATTTCATGTAGCCATTCCTTTGTTTTTTGAGTAGACTTATCTATTGAATTAAATCCTGCTTTAGGCATTATTAATACCTCCTTCGATTATTTTTTCAGATTAATTTTCATTCTTATATTAATAGTTCATTTGTAATAAAATATTCTATAAAAGTAATAACAAATAAATTATTAAAACATAATCAACAAACTTTCATAATCAATTAGGTGGTTTAGAATGAATTCTACAGAAGATGATAATATAATAAAAAAATGGGGAACTATTTGCCCAGAATGTGGAGTTGGAAACCCAGAAAATGTTGAAAATTGTATTATATGTGATAGAGACATTACAAATATTATAATATTTTTTGAAGATGATCCATATGATTTAGAGATAACTGAAGACTCATTAATAGTTTATAAAAAGAATTTTTGGGGAACTGAAAGGACAGGAAAACAAGATATATACTTTTTAAATAAAATGGAAAAAATAGAGTTTGGATCACCTATTTCAAGATTTATTTTTGAATATGAAGGTGAAAGAATTGTTCTACCACTTCAAGAAAGAAATATGGAAAAAATAAAGGAATTTTTTGAAAATTAACATCTTAAAATAGGAAAAGTTAAATATTATTATTTATCTTTATTTTCTAAAAGAAGTCTTAAATCAAAGATCATTGCCCATGCTTCCTCATTTTGAGCAGCTAATTCTGGAGGAGCATATTTAATGAATTTTTCAAGACATTCAATTGCTTCTTCATATTTACCCATAAATTTAAGGATTGATCCTTTACCAGCTAATGCTTTAGCATCATTAGCATTTAATTTTAAGGCTTGATTAAAAGCTTCAAGTGCTTCCTCATATTTATTTAAAGTAAAAAGTGCTGTACCTTTATTATCCAGAGCATCGGCATCATCTGCTTTAAGTTCAATAGATCTATCAAAACAATTTACTGCTTCTTCTAATCTTTTAAGTGCTGCTAGTGTAACACCCATATTAGACCATGCTCTATGATTATCCGGTTTTAAATCAAGAGATGTTTCAAAACTTTCTAATGCATCATCAAACCTTCCAAGTGATGAAAGGGCAACTCCTCTATTGTCCCATATTTCACTGTGTTCAGCATTAAGTTCTAGGGCATGATCATAACACACTAACGCTGCAATATACTCATTATGCATTAAATGGTCATTTCCCTCATTTACCCATGATTCAAAGTCTTTTAAGTCACTTATTCCTTTATCTTGTTTATCATTCATCATAATTTTTTTAGTTTTTCATTAACTTAATACTTTCATCTAACTGAAATGTAAATGAGTATTATCTATAAAAAATAATATAATAATGAGAAAATGGTAATCAACTGGAAAGCTATTATAATTGGATTTTTTATTTCTTTAATAGTTGGAATATTAATTAGTTTTATTCCTATTATAGGCGGATTTATATCCACTTTTGGAGCTGCAATTATAGTTGGATACATTGCCAAAGGTAGTTTAGAAAATGGAGCATTAAATGGTGCTATAATGGGCTTTTTAAGTAGATTTATAGAATCTATAATTATTATTTTTACCGGTTATACTTTTATAAATGAGATTAATCCTATAATTGCAAGTATTGGTATTCTATTAATTGTAATACTATTTGTAATCCATATAATTATTGCAGCAATAGGAGGAGCAATTGGATCTTTACTCAGTGCATCTTGAATTATATTTTCTAGATTAAGCTTCTAATTATAAAGCTTAAACTTACTAAAGCAATAGCGATAAGTACTATTTTTCTGAATAAATCTTGAGGGATCTCATTTACTATTTTTTTACCTATATATGACCCCGTCAATGCAGTTAAAAGTATTAGTGGAAGTAAAAAATAAAATTCACTTCTTAAAAATCCATTAGTTAGATAAACAGGTATTCTGGTTAAATCTACAGCTAATGCAATTGCAGCCGCTACTGCAATGTAATGGGATTTTTCAAGGGAAAATGAGGTTAAAAAAGTGCCTCTTATTACACCTCCTGTACCTATTAATCCTGCAAAAAATCCTGATAATCCGCCTCCAATTATTGCTGTACTATTAGATGGTTTAAAGCTTAAATCTGGCTTTTTTAATGATAAAATTGAGAATATTAAAAGAAATATTCCCAATATTAAAATTGAGATATTTTGGGGTATATAACTGACCAGATAAGCACCTAAAAATGTTAAAATAATACTTGGAATTCCAAATAATAAAATTATACGCTTATCCAGGCCGTGTTTGAAAAAAGTTACCCTTCCTAAATTTCCAAAAACATGGGCAAAAGCAACTAATACCAAAGCAGTTTTAAAATCGAATATTAGTAATGATAAAGGAAGCAAAATAGTTGAAGACCCAAATCCAGCAATTGTACCAGTTATTTCTGCTATAAGTACCATTATTAAAAATAATATAATTACTGATAATATTTCCATGAAAATTAATTATTATTTAATATTTATAATTGTTTTTAAATTAAAAAAAAGAGATGTAGTTTACATCTCTAAGTTATTGAACAAATTTTTCAATGAATTTTGCATAAACTGGTCTTGTAATGAAGATTCCTACTAATACTCCTATAATTGTAGTAAATGCAAATCCTGAAAGAATTCCAATACCTGCATATCCTCTACTGAACCCAACATATGCTAATGGCAGCATTGCAGCGATTAATGTTGCTGCAGATGCAAATACTATAAAGAATGCTCCTTTAATTTTCATCCTCATATTAGTACTTCTTCTTCTAGATTTCTTGTTGCCTGAATCTCCTTTCTTCAAAACTTCATCAGTTATAATTAACTGATCATCTACGCCGGTACCAATAGCGGCAATAATCCCTGCAATAGCTGCTAAATCAATATTCCATCTTATTATAGAAGCTATTCCTAAAATTAGAAGCAGTTCTGCAAGGCTTGTAAATATTATTGGAATTACAAGCATTGGAGTTCTATAACGTAAGAATATAATAATAGAAACCACTATAACAGCGAGCATACCTGCAATCAATGCACCTGTACGGAATTGATCCCCTAACTCTGCTGATACACTGCTAACTCCAGCAATACTTACTTGTACTGGTAATGCACCTGACTGTAATACTGTTTGTATGCTCTTTGCTTCTGCTTCTGCTGCTTCACGAGATTCTGCAGTTCCAGAGACCTCAACCTGTGTGCTTGGTGTTCCTGTTGCAAGACCTTCACTTAAAACCGGTGAAGAAACAAGTTGGTTATCCAGATACATTTCAACGGGTTGACCTGCTTGACCTCTTGCAACCTGTGCAAAACGATTAGCACCTTCAACCGAAACTGTAAATGGCACGCTCCATTGATTTCCAGTAACTTGATACGGTTGTACATTAGTAATATCCGCACCAGTAAGTGCAGTTTGATTATCTATTTTTGCCTCGAATTTACCCGGAGTTCCTACAATATCTGTAACTTCTTCAGGTTTTACTCCAGCAATTTCAACAACTACATCTTGATTTCCACTAGCACGTACATTTACATCTCTTACACCAAATATGTTAAGTCGTCTATCCAAAACTGTAACAACAGTGTTCATGGTCTCCTGATCAACTGGTTCTGCTAGATGAATTTGTATTATAGATCCACCTTCTAAATCCAGCCCCTGTTGTATTCCAAATGCTGAAATTGAAGCTATACTAGCAATAATCAGCACTATAAGCAGTACCACACGATAATCCTTTAAAAAATCTGTAATATTACTCATCTACGTCCACTCTCCAGATACCATCTAAGTATTCCAAGGTTCATTAACCATGTTACAAGAACATCTGCAGCTAAACCTATTATTAAAACTGCAGCTATATCTGCTAATACTCCAGCGGAGGGTATTAATAATATAACCACTATATACAATGTTACCATCGCACTAATGGACGTAATTGCCATTGTGAGACCTGTTTTCATTGCATCTATTGCTCTTTGTGTAATAGTACCTTCTCTACGTTTCAAAACGCGAGTAGTAAGTAAAACATCTGTATCTACACTGTAACCAATAAGTAGGAGTAATGCACCAACAGATCCAAGTGAAAGAGGAATTCCAAATAGTGACATTCCACCAGCTGCGATTATTATATCGGATAATGCTGCCAAAATTACAGCTATTGAGGGTACAATACTTCTAAATATTATAAAGACAGTAATAGCCATAAATAGAAATGCAAATGCCATTGCCCAGTAAACTTGATTTAATGCTTCAGCGCTTAAAACAGGACCTACTGATCTAAAACTTTCAACAGTAGCAGTACCATTTAAGACATTTGTTAAATTACCGTAATCTATCTCTCCATCCATTTCTACAGTTGCCTTATTAGCATTATTTATATTAGCTTCAACTTGAGAAATACTCAAATTATTACTAATTAGTCCTTCTAGCTGCGATTCACCAATAGGTTGTTGAAGCTGCAGGTCAGCAATAGTACCTCCTTCCAATTCAATACCTTGATCTAAACCATTAACCGCTAAAACTACTAATGCCAGTATAGTTATAATAACTGGAATAGCAATAAGCGGTTTATAGGATTCTATAATTTGTTCTAATTTCATTAAATCACCTATGATTCATAAATCTTTAAATCCAATTCATTTACTATTTCCTTTACTTCATTAGTAATCTCATAATTTTGTTTGCTGGCAGTTTTTATTATAAATGAGGTTATCATTCTTCCTCCCCTTACCTCTATCTTTTCCCTCATTCTCTCAATGGTTTTCCTGCCTCCAGAACCTCCAAGGGTTGCAAATAGAATTACATCTTTACCCTGAAATTTACATCTATCAATTAAAGTAATTATTGCAGGAGCAGGTTTTCCTCCCCATACTGGAGTTCCAATATACACTACTTTATAAGGAGTTAAATCAACAGTTCTTGGATTTATAAGTGTCTTATTTTCTCTAACTGCATCAATGGAAGCAGTGATATAATTTAAGGCACCTTTTCTTTCTTTTAAATCATTTATTTCAATTATATCTGCCTCAAGCTCTCGTGCAAGAGTTTTAGCTGCTTCAGCAGTTTTTCTAGTTCTGGAATAATAAAGAACAACGGTTTTCATTAAAGACACCAAGTTTTATTAAAGATAATTTATTTTAATCAATATTTTACCAAGTCATTAGACTAGTTTTATCTTTCATATATAATTATTCTTTTTTAGGAATAAAAAATATATTATAAAAATAATTATTTTAAGTGATTATGGATGCAATCCACAAATATCTATAGACTCCTTTTCATCAAATCCAAACATTATGTTCATGTTATGAACTGCCTGACCAGATGCACCCTTAACTAAATTATCAATTGCAGATATAACCACAATTCTTCCATTAGGATCAATCTGGAAGCATCCTATATCACAGTAATTTGATCCTCTGACTGCACTTAATCTAGGCATTTCATCAAGATCCAAAACTCTTACAAATGGTTCATCTTCATAAAATTCAATGTAAGCTTTTTTAATTTGTTCTGAATCTATACCTTCATTTAGAAATGTATGAACTGTTGTTAAAATGCCTCTTATAACAGGGACAAGATGAGGAGTGAAAGATACCTTCGCATCACCAAATTTTGATACTTCTTGCTGAATTTCAGGCATGTGCCTGTGGGTTGTTACAGCATAAGCAAGTACATTATCACTGCAGTTTGGGAAATGAGTTACATCAGTTGGTTTAATTCCAGCACCACTTACACCTGTTTTTGAATCAACTATAACATGATCAGCAATATTTTTATCCACAAGAGGCACTGTTGCTAAAATAGCTCCTGTAGGGAAACAACCAGGATTGGCTACAAGATTAGATTTCTTAATTTCTTCTCGATAAATTTCTGGAAGTCCATAAACTGCTTCAAGGGGAGCAGAATGATCTAAACCGTACCATTTTTCATATACTGAAACATCATCAAAACGATAATCTCCACTTAAATCCACTACTTTAATACCTCTTTCAATTAAATCAGGGACAATATCCATGGATGCTCCATGAGGGGTTGCTGTAAATACTAAATCGGCATCAATATTTTCTGGTGCAATATCTTTAAATTTAATATCTTCGCCTCTTAGATGAGGATGAACCTTTGATACATTAATTCCATTGTACTGTCTTGATGTTGCGGCGCTTATATTAACTTCTTTGTGATTTTTTAAAAATCGCAGCAATTCTCCACCAGTATAACCACTGGCTCCAATTATAGCTACATTAATCATACTATTCACCTAATTCTTTTTATTCTCATTATAATATTAGAATTTCTATTTAAAAAGTATATCATTAAAAAATTTGATAAATTTATTATAGCTATATAAAAATAATTAATAAAAATAAAAAATTAAGGAACAATCATGGTCCCTATACCTTTTTTAGTAAATATTTCAAGGAGTATAGAATGTTTAATCCTTCCATCAATTATATGAGCTGAAGAAACCCCATCTTCTATTGCTTTAATACAGGTAAGAGTTTTTGGAAGCATTCCTTCTGTTATAGTACCATTTTTAATTAATTCACCTATTTCACCAATTCTTATTTTTCTTAAAAGAGAATCAGGATCTTTAGGATCTTCGAGTATTCCTGGAACATCAGTTAATATAATTAATTTTTCTGCATCCATAGTTGAAGCAATATCTCCAGCAACAGTATCAGCATTTAAATTTAATGTTTCTCCTTTATTATCAACCCCAATTGGTGAAATTATTGGAATATAATCTTTTTGAGTCAAAACATCTATAATATCGGGATTTATAGACTTTATTTCTCCTACTAATCCTAAATCAACCATACGTTCTTCACCAGTGTTATTATCAACTATAACATGTGGTGCTTTTTTATCTGCTTCTATAAGACGACTATCTTTTCCAGAAAGTCCAATAGCTTTTCCACCATGTAGACCAATTTTTGAAACAATTTCAGTGTTGATTTTACCAACAAGGACCATTTTAACAATGTCCATTGTTTCTTTATCGGTTATTCTAAGTCCTTCTATAAATTCAGGCTCTTTACCTATTTTAGCCATTGCTCTAGAGATCTCAGGCCCTCCACCATGAACTACAATAGGTTCCATGCCTACATACTTTAAAAGGACTGTATCCCTTGCTGTGGATTCCATGGCGCCTTCATCAATCATTGCATGGCCACCATATTTTATAAGAATCTTTTTTTTATGAAATTTTTTAATATAAGGAAGTGCCTCAATTAAAATGTTAACAGTTTCCATTTAAATCGCCATTTAAATTTTTTAAATACAATATAAAAATACTTTATGTTGAATATTCTGAATTTATTTTCACAGAATCACAATTAAACCTTTTTCAAAAGTTAATCAACTCATAATCAATTATTATGTTAAGTAGAATACTCCGAGTTAATCTTCACATAATCATAGCTTAAATCACAACCATAAGCAGTTGCAGAATATTCTCCAATGTTTAAATTAACAATAATTTTTATTTCATCAGTTTTCATTATTTTTTCTGCTATTTCAAGTTCTTTTGACCCTTCTGAAGCCGTAATTGAACCCTTTTTTACTATATTAACACATTCATCCTCTGACTCAAAAGTTATATCTACTCTATTTTCATCCATTTGAGCACCGGAATAACCAACTGCCGCCACTACTCGGCCCCAGTTCGGATCTGCACCAAATAAAGCTGTTTTAACAAGTGATGAACCAACTATAGATTTTGCAGAGTCTTCTGCATCTTTTAATGATACTGCACCTTCTACAGTTACTTCCATGTATTTTGTTGCACCCTCCCCATCCTTTGCCATCATCTTAGCAAGTTCAATGCAGACAAAATCGAGAGCTTTCTGGAAATTTTCGTCAATTTTACCTGATTTTCTGCTGGATGTGAGTATAACAGTATCGTTAGTACTCTCGTCTCCATCTACAACTACCATGTTGAATGATTTATCCACTGCTTTTTTAAGCGTTTTTTGAAGTTCATCAGAAGACGCATTAATATCTGTAGTTATAAAACAGAGCATTGTACCCATATTTGGAGCTATCATTCCTGAACCTTTTGTTATACCTCCGATTGTAGCAATACTTCCATCATTCAATGTAGTTTTAACTGATATTTCTTTTGAATAAGTATCAGTTGTCATTATTGCTTCTGCTGCAGCAAATGAAGCTTCAGGAGAATTTTCAAGGGTTTCAAGAGATTCATCAATTAATCCATTTATAATATCCATGGGCATTTTTCTACCTATGATTCCAGTTGATGCTACTGCCACATCCTCTGATTTATATCCTAGCTTATCAGCAACTGCTTTTGCCATAGAATTTGCATCATTAAGGCCTTTTTCACCGGTAAAACAATTAGCATTCCCACTGTTAGCCACAATTACCGAAATATGGCCATCTTTAACAGCTTCTTTGGATACAATAACTGGTGCAGCTACTATTTTATTAGAAGTAAATACTGCAGAAGCTGTACTATCCTTGTTAACTATAACAGTCACACCATATTTTCCTTTTCGAGAACCTGATGCAAGAACACCATCTACAGCGCAGATTCCCCCTTCTATTATTTCCATAAAAATTTCTCCTTACTTTAAAATAGGTAAAAGATATAAAAATTGAAAAAATAACTATTAAAATGTTTATTGTGTAATATTAGTATTTCCACTATTATTGCTGTTACTACTGTCCTTATTGTTTTCTATGTACACTGACTCGGAATTAGTGTTATTCGAGGCTGATGGAGTTTGCGGCTCTGAATGAGTATTAACATTTTTAGTGGTTTGAATCTGGGGTATTTCTTGAGGATTAGTTAAATTTGTAGAATTTGGAGTGTCATTTTGAGATAAACCCATTACTATCCCTGCTCCGGATCCACACCCAAAAGCAATTAAAGATATGATTAATGCAATTACCGCTTTCGCTTCAGTTTCTGGCTTCATAATACCACTCTGTTTTCTTTTGTGCTTTATTATTAATAAATATAATGTTTAAACTAAGAATTTAAGTTATTTTTAGCTACATCTCTAAGTTGCAACTGCATATAGAAGGGCTAAACCTATGGAAACTAATCCAAATTCCCAGTGTCCAGAGCTTGATCCAACAAATGTAGCTACAAAAACAAAGAGGAATATTAAAACTGCCTTACCTTTACCATTAATTAAGAAATCCATAGTTGCCTTGGTAAATTCTGATGGAATGTAATATGCATATGTCCCATCAGCAATATCAAAAACCATTACCGGACTGTTATTCCAAACTTTGATTTCATCAGCAAGTTGTGCTCTTTCTCCTGATTCACGTCTGCTTTTTCCAATTCCCGCCCTTAATCGTGCGCCATTATTTAAAGCATGCCATGATGAATCAATTCCTGCTCTAAGTGCTGCATCCTTAGTTGGAAGATTAGCAACGAGATCATCGCCTCCTTCACGATAACCTTCAATTTTACCCTGACATTCCTTTTCAATAAAATTTTTAATGTCTGTCATGATTTCAACGAGCTTATCCCGCCCATTTTCATCTATAAATTTAGTTGAATCAATGATATCTATAAATAAATAATTATCATAAACTGCAGGAGTTCCTTTAGGATGCCTGATCTTAGATGAAAATACAATAGCATATTCTCCACCTAATTTAGTAAATCCAACTCCAGCACTTTCTCCAATCTGTTTGTTTAAATTTATTGCCCTTTCAATAGCAGCGGCACCGGTCATACCTGCTGCAGCTCGTACATGAATATCTTTTTCCATACCTAAACCAATAATTTCTATGGCTACTCTTATGGCATCATTTTTTGAAAGAAGTTTTGCAACAATTTCAGAACGACTTTCTTCTACAATTGTACCTTTATTTTTCTTAATAAGACTTGAAAATTGTTTTATTATAGGATGTTTTTCGAAAACCTCAATATAGAGATATCTGTCACTTCCCATTATGATATTACTTAAAAGAGCATATTCATCTACTTTATTTTCTGCAGGCTTTATTTCAATGAATTTTCTACCTTCAGGAATATTTTCAGTTCCAATTTCCTTTACAAGATTTTGAAAAATGTTTTGAGTTGTTATATGCGCGCGATCAATTTCTAAAAGCATTGTTTTAGTGTAATTAATCATTTCCACGTATTCTCGTTCCCTGTCATTAGTGGGGTAATATTTAGTGCCTATACTAAGTACCTTTGATTTAATAAAAAATCCAAAAAGGCCTCTTAATAGATAATCCATGACCATTTAGTTTGTCCTCCGAGTGAAGATGAGTCTTAACTTTCTGCTTTTTCTAAAACAATTTCAAATTCTCCAGGTTTTTCCATGAGCATACTTGGTTTAACTGCCACAATTGGGAATTTCCATGTTCCAATTCTTGCAGCCACAGTACTTGCTATGTTCCTGGAATTTTTCTTTACAAATGCGTAGTCGTGATCATTAATGGTTATATTTACGTTGTATTTTGATTCTTCAACAACTTCATCAGAGTAAAGGATATTAAGTTCAAATGTTCCTGGTTTTGTAAATAAGTCGTTTCTTATAGCCACAAGTGGAGCATGATCAAGCTTTAATCTATCCCCAACAGTAACTGCAATGTTTCCGGCATATCTAACAGCGTCTTTGTAATCACGAGGACTTACCAGAACAAATATAATAAAATCACTTGTTTTTTCTGCATCTTCAACCATACTCATTACTTTACCAAAAAGAGGGATTTTCATCAGCATATCTTCCATTTTGGAGTCAATTCCTTCCTCTTTACTTTTTGTAATTCTATCTATGGCCTCTTTTGCAACAGCAATACCGCTTAACTTTTTACTTTTTTTAATTTTATAAGCATCCATTCCTTTTTTTTCAAATTCGCCAAGTGATTGATTACAAATTTTTTGAAGAATATTTTTAATCTTTTTTGGTTTTGAAGATGTTCCAATAACTATTTCTCCACCTTTGACATCATAAGGAATTCTTTTACTTGCTATATCCTTAAATTCATCATTATATTCTCTAAATATATCATTTGACAGGATTTTAGCATGTTCTTCATATGCTATCTTTAAAATAAAGTGATCTGCAGTAGTACCTGATGGAACTTGCTGAATTTCTCCTTTTTCAAGAAGTGCGTTAAATTCTTCTTTTTTATCTATTTCATGTCTAAGGGATGCATCAGCTATTGCATAGGGTTCGTAACCAAGAGCTTTTAATGAGCTAACAGCATTTAATACATTATCAAGACTTGGTTTATCGTTTTTTCCCTTTTTAAAGTGAGCTACATTCGCCGCATCAATAATTACTTTCAATCAATCACCTTACACATGTTTTCATACCTTGCAAGAATTTTAGAATTCCCATCTGCCTGATTTAATTTTATTTCTACATTATCCTCTTTAATATTAATAGTATTAAAGGAACAAATATCTTTTCCCCTAAGTTTAAGTGAAGATACTGTTCCAGCAGTAACGAAAGAGGTATTCTCAAGCTGCCATGCATGAGGGACATGTTTATGTCCAGAAAGCACCAGATCAGCATTTCCTTCAACAACTGAGCTTAATATATCTCCTGCATCAGTTAAGACATTTCTTTCACGTCCAGTTTTAGGAATAGGGATTAAATGATGATGTAACGCTATAATTTTATACAGATTTTTTTCCCCTGCTTTTTTAAGTTCCCTTTCCATTTTTAACTGTTGTGATCTTCCAACTTTGCCATAATCAAGGTCAGGCTCACTACTATCAAGCCCTATAGCACAAATTTCGCCAGTCATAACATCTAGAGTACCACATCGCTTTTTTATTAACTCTTCGAAACATTCGTTTCCTATATGCCTTGCATCATGGTTTCCAGGTACAACTAGTAAGGGACTTTCTATTAAATCTAGATATTGGGCCGCAATTTCAAATTCAGCATAGTATCCATTTTCTGTAATATCTCCAGTTACAATAACTAAATCAGTTTCAAGCTCATTAACCTTATTTATTGCACTGATTAGATAATCCTGCTTAAAATTGATTGCACCAACGTGCATATCAGATAAATGAGCTATGAATACCATTTAGCTTAACCTCATAATCGCTTCTGCGAGGTCTCCATTTGTTTCTTTAAGCGCATTATGGGCTTCTTCTTTACTTTTACCTGTTTGGGCAGAAACAAGTTCTACATCTTCATCAGGTATTACCATTTCAGTTTCAATCTTCCTTTCTTTAGGTTTGCCAGTTATCTGGTATGTTTTTTGTCCCATAAAGTCCATTAAATTGACTTTCGGATTGCTGATAACAATTTCTTTATCTTTAAATTTTATAATAACTTCAGTAGCACCATTAATGTCTTTCATATCCATGCCCATTTGTTTCATGGATCTCTGCATTTGTTTAAGTTGTTTAGGGTTCATTCCTGCGCCAGGTATCATAATTTATCACCTTTTCGTGTTTTTACTGCTTGACCAGTATTAAAATCTTTAATTTCACGAGCATTTAAAATTGACTTTCCAAAGGCAAGTAAATCATCATTTTGATTTACAATCAATATCTCTTCATTTGCCCTTATATTTATATCAATGTCTATAACAAATTTAGCAAATATACTTTTTCCTTCTCTGGCAAATGGCTCTGCATCACTGTTAACCACAACCCTATTTTTAGGATAAGGAAGGTAACTATGAAGTCTCTTAGCACCATTCATGTTAAGTACAAATATACCATCACTTGCACGAATTGTTGCTATTAAATCTTTACCATCATAAACGTGACGTATTTTACCTGTTTTTCTGCTTTTTTCAATCTTAATATCTCCAGTGAAAAGTGCTTCTCCGGCACCTTTACCGAATTGATAGTCAGCAATATATTTTATTTTTTCAATATCATCAAATATAATTCCTGAAATGTCCTCATTAGCTTTTTCAGTCTCAAAATCAAGATCAAATTTATTAATTAAACTTTCACTAATGATTACTTCATTAAAATCTTCAATATATGATTCAACAATTTTTTTGATAAATATTTTTGAATCTTCATCCATTAATGAAGGAGCTTCATTTTGAGCTAAAGGATAAATTTCGTCAATTTCAAGAGGTATAATTCCAAAAGGAACATCTACAACAGCAAATTGTGTTGAAACATTTTCATTGTTCTGATTTGAAGGTTTTTTTACTCTGTAGAAATTTCCAAGAATTCCTAGATCATCTTCACCCTGATATTCTTGAAGCATTTTCATTTTGATTTTTTTAGAATAAGGTTTTTTAAATGATGGCAATAATACCAATTTATCCTTCTTTGAAAGTCTTTTAAGCTTTTGATGATGTCTATAAATCTCAGGCCGATTTAGAGACTCGGATCCAGAATAAAAGAATGCAGACTTTTTATAAGCAGGATCATGTTCTTCTATTAATTCTACATATTCTTTTAACTGTCTTAATGCATCTAAGAGGTAGGGGTGAGCTCTACATCTTTGTTCAACTAATTCAAGTAGATTTCCTTCCATTATAGCTTGTTTTATTTTTCTAATTTCAGCAAAACTTATGTAAAGATTATGTGCTGCAATTAATTTCATTCGCTGGTCTTTTTTCATACTCCTTAAATCATTAGGAGTATATTTAGTACATACTTCACATGAACAGGGCATATAATTAAGATTTTGTAATTTATATGTGCCGTCAGGCATTAAAAAGCGATCATCTTGTGCATAAAGGATGTAGGCTGCAGAATCAAAAAGATCACAACCCATTGCAACAGCAAGGGCAAAAACCATAGGATGACCTGCACCCATTAAATGTCTTGGCTTTGAAGCAGGTAACTTATCCACTGATGCCATTACAATATCCACAACATCTTTATATTGGTAATTTTCAAGTAAAGGAACAACTGCACCTATTGGATATACCTCAAAATCCATTTTACCAATTGCTTCAGCACATTTGGCCCTTAAATCTGGAAAAGTTGATCCCTGAACAACAGAATTCATCATAAAATTTTTCCTGACTTCCAGAGCTTCTTCAGCACGTTCAAGGGTTATTTCTAATTCTCTTTCAGCTCTTTCACATTTAACATAAGGTGGAGTTGGGATATCAAGAGAAGTTCCAATATCAGTCCCTATTTTTTCTTGAAACTCAATTATCTCACAATTATCTACATCAATATCCCCATATTCTGAAAGCTGAAATGATCCAGAATCAGTTACAATAGGGCCGTCAAAATTAATTAAACTATGTACTCCATCTTTAAGAGCTTTTTCTCTTAGTTCCTCATTTTTGTACATAATATAAGAGTTAGTTATGACAATATCTGCCCCATACTTTTTAACATCAATAGTTTGTTTTCCAGGATGAATTACAGGCATTAAAGCTGGCGTTTGTACTCTACCATGAGGAGTACTTAAAATACCTATTCTGCCCATTCCATCTTTATATTTAATTTCAAAACTCAAGTTTTCACCTTTAATAATCGTTATTTAACATATTAAGTTAATAATCAGCGTGATTTTTAATAACTATATTTTAAATTATATAATTAAAATAAGCTTAAAGAATATATCTTCTTTAAAATTTATAATCTTTTTTAATAATTATTTCCAACCTCTTTTCCATCTCATTTATTCTGTCTTTAGAATTATTTAGTCTTCCAATTCCACAGTCACAGATACATTCTTCAAATTGAGGACATGTAATAAAAGCAGCTTCTTTGGACTTTAAATTATCAATTCCTAATTTATTTAAGTTTCTAAGTACTCTCCTTTTAAGTCTTGAATCTTCAAGTTCACTAAATAAAAATAAAGGCGTTTTCACAGTTGATGCTAATTTTATAAATCCTCTTGCAGATTTCCGCTCATTTTCGCGTCTTTTCATTATTTTCTCAGACGAATCAACCATCTGGAAATCCCTAAATGGAATTCCAGCATCACTTAAAGCGATCATACGCTCATCATTAATTGAAAGTTGCTTTTTGATATTTTTAAAACTTTTAGATGCTACTGTTCCACCACTTTTTCTTCCAAATTGTGGGCCTTCCCCCACATGGAAGCCTGCTTTAACCATTGCTGATCTAACTGGAGCGGCTGAAGTATAAGTAAGTATAACTCCATCTTCTTTCAACAAATCTCTTAATTTAATGAAAAATTCGAAACTATATAATTCAGGGCATTTAGCAGGAGAAAAAGCATCTAAAAATATTGCATCATATTTATTTTCAGTTTCTATTTTACGTGCATCTTCAATTAATATATTTATATTTACCCTTTCATCTGTGATTTTATGAAATCTAAATTCAATAATTTTTTCTTGATATAATTTACCCTCAATGGCTTCTTTTATGATTTCATACGATTTTATTGGGTTTTCAATTAATAAAGCTGCTGCAAGAGTTTCAAGTGATATTTCAACCATGTCAATATTGATTTTTTTTGCACTATCCAAATAATCAATACATGAAGCAGCATTATAACCCAATCCGCTGCACACATCCAGTACATTGACTTCTTTTTTACCAACTAGATAAGCAGGCTTAACAAACTTTTCCATTGATTCTGTTAATGCTCCATGACGTGTATGCATTGTTTCTGATTTTCCTGCACATTCATTTGAGTTTAGAGTGTATGATCCATCATCAGTTTTAACAAGGAAGTTTTTTAGATCTTCTATAGTTCTTTTTCTTGCATTTAAATCTCCATTTCTTTCTTCTTTGAAACATTTTCGAATAATATTCATTGCCCTATCTTCTGGAGTTAATGCATTATATTCATCATTTATTACCATAATTTATCCCAGTAAGCTTAATTAAATTAAAAATCAGATAATTAATCTATATCAAAAAAATTATATTTTTAATTATAAATTTATTCTATGTAATTGGCTTAATAATATAAATATCGTACTAATAGAATTAATGACTATTTTAACATTATTAAACATTTTTGGAGGAAAATAAATGGTAAAAATTATAGGAATTAGTGGTAGCCCTCGAAGAGAAGGAAACACACTTTATCTCGTTGAAAAGGCCCTTGAATCAGCTAAAGATGCTGGAGCAGAAGTAAAATTGTATAATTTAGGTGAAATGGAAATAGAACCATGTAATGCATGTGATATATGTAAAATGACTGGAGAATGTCCTAAAGATGATGGGATTAATGAAATTCTCTCAAAAATGCAAGAAGCAGATGGATTTATAATTGGAAGCCCAGTTTACTTTGGAAATGTAACATCACAATTAAAGATGCTTATAGATAGATCAAGACCGCTTAGAATTGATTTTAAGCTTAAAGATAAAGTTGGCGGGGCAATAGCAGTTGGTGGATCTCGAAATGGAGGACAGGAGACTACAATAGCGGCAATTCATGAGTTTTTACTTATTCAAGATGTAATCGTTGTCGGGGATGGTTCTCCTCTTGCTCATTATGGGGGGACTGGAACAGGAGGTGCTCTTGGAGACATTAAAGATGACGAATTTGGAATTCAAACATCTAAAAATCTTGGAAAACGTGTGACTGAACTTGCTAAAAAGATTCATAATTAAATTTTAATATTCAAATATATTTTTTAGTTTTAGTAATATTCATAATATAAAAACCGAATATAAATATAATAAGTTAATCAGGAGTAACAATTCTATGAAAATAACCCCAGATCATCCTCTAGAAAATTTATCATTAAAACCTTTAAATGATAATTTTAATATGATTAATAGAGGACCTGAAATTACCAATAGTTGTTCTCCTAAGATCATAAATAAGGATATATTTGTTGTAATGCCTGCTTATAATGAAAGTAAAACCATTAAAAAAGTTATTAATGAATTAAAAGATAAAGAATTAAATTTAGTCATCATAGACGATGGTTCAGCTGATGAAACATATAATATAGCTAAAAATACTATTAATACTTCAAAGAGTTCAATTTATAGACATGTTCTAAATAGAGGGTTGGGCGCTGCTTTAAAAACAGGAATTGAAGCAGCACTTAAGGAAGGGGCTGAGATAATAGTAACGTTTGATGCTGATGGTCAGCACCACCCTGAAGACATAATTCCTGTATGTAAACCTATTATAGAAGGTAAAACAGATTTTGTAATAGGAACAAGAAATTTTAGCGAAATGCCTAAATCTAAACAATTTGGAAACACGGTTATGAATATTTTAACGAGAATGTTTTATGGTATAAATGTAGGTGATTCTCAATCTGGTTTAAGAGCATTTAATAGAAAAGCAGCAGAGGTTATAGAGATAAATTCCAGAGGATATGGAGTATCTTCAGAGATAATAGGCGAAATGAAAAAGTATGGTTTAAGAATAGGAGAAGTACCCATTAAAACAATTTACACTGATTATTCAATGTCAAAAGGTACAAATTTAACTGTTGGGCTTAAAATTTTATTCAAATTAATAATCAATATATTTAGAAGGGTTTTATCATGATATTTAGTTTATATCAATTTATTGGGGTTTTTATTGGAATAATAGCTATAATTTTGTCTATTTTAAGATTTAAAGAAGGTAGAATGAGTTTAGGAATGTTAGCTCTTTGGATATTTATCTGGGCTGCAATTATAGGAATATCAATTTATCCTGAATCAACAAATGTGCTTGCATCTTTAACTGGTATTGGAAGAGGATTAGACCTTATATTAATAATAGGACTTATTGGATGTTATTATCTAATTTTTAAGATTTATACAATGATTGAAAATATTGAAAAAGAAATCACACAACTTGTGAGAGAAATAGCTCTTCAAAAAGATGAAACTAAACATAATATTCATAAAGATTCTTCAGATAAGCGCTAGCAAATTTATTAATTAATTTTAAATGTTAAAATAAAAAAATTTAATTTAATTCTTAGTTTAGCCCATTTAAAAAGAAACTTATTTGCTAAAAGTTGAACAAAAAATGGATATCTGGTATTCCAATCCCCTATTGTTGTATAAATCCATTTATAATCATCTTTATATTTTTTTAATATTTTTTCTACACAAGAATAATATTTCTTAGAAAGTGAAAATCCAGATGATCTATGATACAATGATAAAGGCATTAGATATACAAAAAAACCATGTTTTATGACATTTAAACAGTATTCAACAGCATACAAATGCCAGTCATCACATATTTCCTCATTAAATTGAATTATTTCAAATATATGACGAGGTATAATAAATAGACATTCATCTAATGTTTGTACTTTCATTAAATTATTGAGTGAAGTTTTTCCAGTATATTTGGGAGGTATGCCTTCCTTGATATTTGTAATTATGCCTTTTTTGGTATCTAATTTCCCTGCAACACCTGCTATTCCCAAATTAGATATAGAATCCAGGATCTCTTGAGCTTCTCTTAGCCAAGTATCAGATAATAAGTCTATATCTTGATGTACAAACATTAAGTATTTCCCTTTTGCATTTTTTGAGCTATAATTAAGTGCAGATGCAGCAGAATTGAATCTATTTTTAGTATTATCAATAAGAATTAATTCATAACCTATATTCTGCTTTTTTAAACTTTTAATGAGGTAATTATCTAAAATTTCTTTATCATTATAAATACAAATTACTGAAATCATTAATTAACCTCAACTACAGCATATAATCTATAATAGAAGTTACTCTTAATTAATTTTAATTTATATAACAACCAGATAGGATATTTTAGAATCCAAGGCAAATCTACTGCTCCTAATGCTATAGGCTCTCTTTCTAAAATTTTGTATTTGATGAATTTTTTAGAAAGAAGCTCATCAAGATTATTTATTGTAAAAAAATTAATATGATCTTTTTCAAGCATATGCTCATATGTCAGGCCAAATTTTTTAAGTTCTGAAAATTCATTACAATTAGGTACAGTTATTAAAATGTTTTTCTTTGCAACTCTTTTAACTTCATTTAAAATAACTAAAGGATCATCAACATGCTCTAAAACTTCAAATAATAAAACTGTATCAAATGAATTATCAGGAAAGTCTATATTTTTGGCATCCATGGTATATGCATCTATACCGTTCTCCTTTGCCTTATTAATATATTTTGCATTGATATCAATACCAGTACATTTAAAATCTAATTTTTTTAGTTCGTTACAATAATCACCAGTTGCACATCCTACATCTAGTATTTTATTTCCTGCATATTTAAGTGCGAAATTTATCAACATTTTAGATACTAGACTTTCATTATCCAGATAATAATTCCTAGTATCTCTAACAATCTCATTTCCTTGCATATAATCTTCTCACGATAAATTATGATTTTAAATAATGAATAAAGGTTTAAATATATTATTTGATATTTATTATTTGTTTAAATATACTTACATCTATTTCATCCATGCCCCTAATAATATAAAGAATAACAAAATATAGTAATACCCCTATAACAATTAGTAAAAATAGATTTAGAGATTTAAAGTACCAAATAAATAAGCTCATAACAAAAGTTGCTAATAAAACTTTAAATAAATCATTTATAACAAGTTTATATTCAATTCCATAACCTAGCTTATAGCTAGAATAAATTACATATCCCACAAGAATTATTTCAGTTATTAAAGTTGCATAGCTTGCTCCAATGTAACTATATTTTGGTATTAAGATTAAATTAAGAATAATGTTAATTATTACGCAAATTCCAGATATTTTAGTTATAATAACCTGTTTATTTATTGATTGCAGTAACTGAACAAAGGCAGCACCTGCAAAAGTAAAAACTATTGTCCAGATTAATATTTGAAGCGCAACTATAGATTGTAAAAATCCAGTTCCAAGAATTAATAATATAATTCTATCTGCTAAGATTGTAATTAAAAACCCTGTTGGAATCCCAAGTACAATCATGTACTTAAAATAGCGCTGATACATTAAATTTAAAGAATTTTTATTTGAATCGTAATACTGTGCCATTTTTGGGAAAATAGCTAGATTAATAACATTGGGAATAAACAATAGAATCAAGGTTAATCTATATGCTCCATTATACCAGCCTACAACCTCATTATTCTGTATTAAAGAGAGCATAACTGAATCAATGTATGTATATATCATACCGGAAATTCCAGTTAATCCGAAGGGTAATGCTTCTTTTATAGTAGGTTTCCAGAAATTTACATTAAACCTTATTTTAGCTGGAAATTTTAATAAATAAACAATAAAGATATATAAAAAGCCAATAATGCTTGAAATAAGATAAATAAGTGCAAACTCCAAAATTCCGAGACTATAGTATATAATTAGAAGAACGCCTATAAACAATAAAACATTATTTATTATAAGCCCAATAGATTGATATTCCATTTTTTCATGGGCCTGAAATATAGAATTAAAAATTCCAGAAGTTGCAGTTATAATTACAGATAATCCAATGAGATAAACGATATTGATAGCTTCTTGAGGATAATTAAGCAAGTTTATGGACAATATAATTATCCCAAATGTTAGAACAGATAAAATTATCTTAATTAATAAAACATTACTAAAATATTTGTTCGTTAATGACTTATCTCTTGAAACTTCACGAACTGTTAGAGTATTTAAACCCATATCTGCAAATATGCCGAATATACCTGTAAATGCCAGTGCAAAGGTTAAAATTCCAAATCCATCAGCCCCAAGATATCTTGCAATATAAATCATATAAAAAAAAGCCAATATATAACTAATAACTTGAGATACTAATAATACAGTTGTGTTTTTAGCAATTTTCTTTATATGATTCATATTTTCACTATAAAACAATTTTATGAATTTATATAATCTTATTAACTATAAGTTATATTTAATTAATATTATATTTGAAATTTTTAATGTTAATTAATAGAGGATATTAGGTGAACACATGGAAATCGGATATTTTGTTGGACATTTTCCTTATATGGATTATGTTAATAATTCAGATTATAATAAAAAATATGCCCACGGCGGAATTGAATTAGTGGCTTACCATTTAGCTTTAGAAATTGCAAAAAAAGACTATAAAATTAATGTTTTCACCACGTCCATCAATTCTAAAGATCTTTTAGAAACATCTAATAATATGAACATATTCCGTTATGGTACGAGCTTTAAAGTTGCAAGTGCCAATATATCATTTGGATTATTCTATAAGCCTTTTAAACATTATCCTGATATTGTTCATGCACATTCACCAACACCCTATTCTGATATCCCTGCACTAATACATTCTAAAAAAAATAAAGTTCCATTTATAATTACATATCATGCTGATGCTCAAGGAACTGGAGGTAGTTTAATTCGTAATTTAGGAGTTTCAACATATAATAAAGTGCTTAATTCAGTTTTATCTAATGCAGATATTATTATAGCTACTTCTAAATCCTATATTAATGAATCAGAGTTTTTAGTGAACTATAAAGAGAAGACAACTATAATTCCAAATGGTATAGATATTGATTCTTTTGATATTCCCTATTCGAAAAAAGAATGCAGAGAAAGGTTAGGGTTTTCAAATAATAAGTATATCATATTGTTTTTTGGTAATCTTGTTGCATATAAAGGACCTGATATTCTCTTAAAAGCATTTAAATTAGTTAAAAAAGAAATTAAAAATGTTGAATTAGTTTTTGCTGGAAGAGGGGAAATGCAGGAAGAGCTGGAATTATTATCTAAAAAATTAAATATTAATGACAGCGTAACATTTAGCGGGTTTATCCCTGAAAAATTAAAACCGTTTTACTTTAAAGCTGCCGATATCTTTTGTTTACCCTCAACTACAATGGCTGAAGCTTTTGGAATAGTTAATTTAGAAGCAATGGCCTGTAATTTACCTATTATTTCATCCCGACTTGGGGGAATTCCAGATATTATTAATGAAGGAAAAACTGGATTATTGGTTAATCCTGGAGATTATAAGTCATTAGCAGATAATATAACCTATTTACTAGAAAATGAAGAATTAACAAAGAAAATGGGAGACTCTGGAAGAAAAAAAGTAAATGAATATTCATGGAAAAATATTGCTGATAAAACTGATAAAATATATAAAGAATTAAAAGGCTAAGTTTTTATTCCATCGACAATGCCATTATAAAATGAATATAATCTTTTTATATCTCTATAATATAATAAATGCCTCATATTATGGGCCCAAAAATAAAAAATAAAGAAAAATATGAAAAATGAAAAATATTGAAGATTATTAGCATATTTCTTTATAAACCAGAATCGATTTCTAGTTAAATAATATACACCTACATTACTAACCGGTGCGGTTGATTCTTTATGCCATATCCTTGATTCAGGCACATATAAAACATTATATCCATTACTTTTAGCTCTTAAGCACCATTCAGTATCCTCATAATATAAAAAATAGTCCGAATTTAAAAGTCCAGTTTTCTTGCAAACTTCATTTTTTATAAGCAGTGAACAACCAGAAATATAATCAACATTTTTTTCGTTCATATCTTGATTTTTATAGTTTTTATTTAAATTTACGTAGTTAATAGCACCTATAGAAAAAATAATATTTCCTCCACTTATTGATACATTATCTGGTTCATTATAGTAACAAACGGTAGGTCCTAATATTCCAGTATTTTTATTTTCTCCGTGTTTAACTAAATTAGCTAAAAAATTTTTATCAACTACGGTATCATTATTTAAAAGCAAGATATAATCTGAATTTAATGATTTCAGAATATATCTCATTGCGATATTATTTCCTTCAGCAAAACCATAATTCTCATCATTTTTTATTAAAATAAGTTTTTGATTTGAAGATAAATCTTCAATTTCTGAAACGTTAATAAATTCTAGATCATTTTTTGAATATTCTATGACCTTTAAAGGCTTATTATCCGGATTATACTTAAAAAAATCAGATTTAACTTTAATTTTTCCTTCTGCATATTCTTTAATTTTTTCTATAGAATTATCTTCTGAACCATTATCAACAACTATAACATTATAATTAGGATAATTAATCTGATATACTGATTCTAGACACTCTAAAGTGTCTCTCCAACCATTCCAGTTTAAAATAACTATAGATACATCTGGATAAACCATATTAAAAACCAATTTTTATTTGTTATATTTAAAAGCACTATAAGATTAAATTTTTTATAAATCCCATGCCGTATGCAATATGTTCTACAGGAAATATTAAAAACGCAATAATTGCTTTAATATTTTTGATTTTTTCTATACAAATTAATGTATATAATGTATTAACTACTAAATAAATTATGGCTGGAATAAACGTAATTAATAGAATTTGACCACTAATGATTTTTAATAAATAAAATAATGAAAATATAATTAATAAAATTAAATAAAGTACAAAAAATGCAGGTATTAAAACAAATACCTTTATAGATAGATGGTATTTTTTAAATAATCTTGCTCTTCCCATACCATAATTATACATCTGTTTAGAAAAATCTTTTAAATTACTGCGTTTATATTGATAAACCAATGCATTAGGATGTTTTAATAAAATATGTTCCTTTTTTAGAAGCTTATAATTAAAATCAGTATCTTCACAATGGGTCATTTGTTCATCATAGGTTATACCAAATTCATTAAGAACTGATCTTCTGTAAATACCAAATGCTACTGTATCAACAATTTTAATATCTTTATCTTCAGTAACTGAAGTTCCAAAACCACCGAAAAGCGTTTTAAAGCAAAAATCAATTACTTTACCAAAATTACTTTCATCTTCAGGAACTGCATAAGTAGATCCTACACATCCAAGTTTACATGAATATTCATATTTTAAAAAAGCATTGTAAAGAATTTTAAGCCAATCATGTCCAACATAGGTATGTCCATCAATATAAGCTATAAAATCTGCATTTGATGCTTTTAAACCAATATTACGTGCAGAACTAATTATTTCATTCTCATTAGTCAATAATTTAATTCGTTTATCTTTTTTCATTAAATCCTTTACAATTTCACGAGTTCTATCACTAGAAAGTCCGTCTATAACTATAATTCCAATATCACTAATGCTTTGCCCCTGCAAACTAGTAATGCACTTTTTTATATATTTTTCTTCATTTTTAACGCCGACAATGATATCTATTAGAGTCATAAATGCACCATAAATTCAATTCACTATATTACTATAACTTTATTTAACACATAAATAATTGAATGATATATTTTATAATAAGATTATAAAAGAATTTTTAATGGTGTAATATGATATATTTTAGAGGATGTACAGCACGGGAAAAACTTAAAAGTATATCCATAGCTACTGAAGAAATTTTAAAAAACGCAGAAATTGATTATAACATTTTAGAAAACGAGAAATGCTGCGGATCATTTTTATTAAGAACAGGATTTGTTGATGACGCTAAAAAAGTCATGAAAGAAACTTTTAAAAAGATAGGTAATGATAAAATAATTGTTTCATGTGCAGGCTGCTATAAGACATTTAGAAAGGATTATAAAGAAATATTAGGGGTTGAATTAGAAGTTATTCATACTTCTGAAATTTTTAAAGAATTATTAGATGAAGATAAAATAAAAATTGAGTTTTTAGATAAAAAAGTTACTTATCATGATCCATGCCATCTAGGTAGAGAAATGGAACAATTTGATATTCCGCGAGAAGTAATATCAAAAATAGTAGAATTAACTGAAATGGAAAGAAATAGAGAAAATTCAAGGTGCTGCGGATCAGGTGCAGGTGTTAAATCAGCTTATCCCGAAATAACAGAAGAAATTGCTAAAATGAGAATTGAAGATGCCGGAGATGCTAAAATAATTATTACAGCATGTCCTTTTTGTATATTAAACATTTCCTCTATAAATTCTATTGAAGTTCTTGATATTTCTGAAATTTTATTAAAAGCCCTTAAAAAGAAATAAATCATTATTTTGAGGAATTAAATGGATAAAACTAATTTGAAGTCTCTTCATAAATCATTTAAAATAATTAGAGATCGAAAGTCTAAACTGTTAGAATATGATGCAGAAAGGATAAATAGTCTTAGGGAACATGTAAAGGAAATACGTAAATACAGCATCGAAAATCTTGAAGATATGGTGCAAATTGCCATAAATACATTCAAAGAAAATGGAATGGAAGTTATATTTGCAGAAGATTCACAAAAAGCACTGGATGAGATATATCAAATAATTAAAGATGAAGAAATAGTTTCAAAATCAAAATCCAATACCATAAATGAAATAGGTCTGTCTTCTTTTTTAAAAACTCGAGGAATTGAACTTGTTGAGACTGATCTTGGAGATAGAATTATTCAAATTGATCCTGATAGTTTAGGGCCTTCACATCCAATAGGACCTGCGGCACATTTAGATATGGTCCAGATAGCCAAAATAACATCCAAAAAATTTGGAAAAGAAGTTAAAGCAGAGCCACGAGAAATTTTAGATGTTATTAAAAATGATGTTTTAGAAAGACTTGAAAAATGCAATATAGGAATTACAGGCGCAAATTCAGTTGCTGCAGAAGATGGTGCACTCTTAATGGTTCATAATGAAGGAAATATAACCCTTGTATCAATGAAAGAAGTTCATATTGTTGTTATAGGTATTGATAAACTTGTTAGAACCCTTGAGGATGCTGTAAGTGTTGTAAAGTTAGAAACAATATTTGCAACTGGAAAAAAGATTCCAGCATACATGAATGTGATTTCATCACCTTCAAAGACTGCAGATATTGAACAGATACTCTTAAAAGACATGTATGGAGCCAAAAGAGTAGTTGTAATTCTCCTTGACAATGGAAGAAGTAAATTACTTAAAGAATATGCAGAATGTCTCATGTGCATTGGTTGTGGAAGCTGTATAGTTTCCTGTCCAGTTTATAATGTAACTGGTTCTGAATTTGGATATAGAGGTTATTTAGGTGGACGGGGGATATCTTTCAGTCGTTTTATTAGAGATGAAAATGTATGTTTTGATTCGGGCCTTTTTAAATGCACTAATTGCGGACAATGCACCATTGAATGCCCGGTTAACATAAAAACTAATAAATTAATCGAAAAGCTAAGGGAAGAATCTGTAAAAAAAGGAATTTATCCTGAAAAGCATGCTAAAACTGCAGAAAAAATTAAAAGAAAGGGATCACCTTTTTAAATGTATATATATTTAAAAAGTAAATATAAAAAATAAATTAATATAACTCTTCCGCAGTAATTTGGATACAATTGATATTTTTAAATGTATTTTGTAAAAAAAGTCCTCATAACTGTCAGAATATACCAAAATTTGCCATTTTCAAGCATGAAGCAAAATCTAGTAGATTTGAATTTTGAGGTAATTGTTTGAAGATTAAAATGCTTTAGTTTAGGACTGTAAAAGGGAAGAGTATAAATAATTTAGAGTATAATTTGATACAAATAAAGAAATTAGTTTAATTGAATTCATACTAATAAATGGAGGTATACATTTTGCTTCTTTTAATAAGTCCAATAAACACAGAGGAAGCACACGAAGCCATTGAAGGCGGTGCAGATATAATTGATGTCAAAAATCCCAAAGAAGGATCTCTCGGAGCTAACTTTCCATGGGTCATTAAAAGTGTTAGGGAAATGACCCCTAAAAATATGTTAGTAAGTGCAACATTAGGAGATGTACCCTATAAACCCGGTACTGTATCACTAGCAGCAATGGGAGCAGCAGTTTCAGGAGCAGACTACATTAAAGTAGGTCTATACGGTACTAAAAATTATGATGAATCCCTAGAAGTAATGAAAAATGTAGTAAAAACTGTTAATGACTATAATGATGATGCAATAGTAGTAGCTTCAGGATATGCTGATGCACATAGAGTGGGGGCAGTTGATCCAATGGAAATACCTAAAGTTGCAGCAGATGCAGGTGCAGACCTCGCCATGGTAGATACTGCGGTTAAAGATGGTAAAACACTGTTTGACTTTATGAATGAAGAAATTATTGCCAAATTTAACGATGAAATTCACGATTACGGATTAAAATCAGCTCTTGCAGGTTCAGTTAAAAAAGACCAACTTAAAACATTATACAATTTAGGAACTGATGTAGTAGGAATAAGAGGAGCTGCCTGTATTGGTGGAGATAGAAACTCTGGAAAAATTCACCGGAGTGCAGTAATGGAATTAAAAGAAATGATAGATAAATTTTAATTTTATTAAAAATAAATAATTAACAAACTTTCAATATTATTTTTAAATCAAAACAATTTTAAAAGCCATTTGGCTTGGTTGAAGGAGGAATTTAATGTATTCTAAAAAATTAAAAAATGCTCCAGAGGGTTTTACATTCGACGATTTTCTTATAGTGCCTTCAGCTTCATCTGTAGAACCAAAAGATGTTATAATTAAAACCAAAATTTCAAGAAATTATAATATAAACATTCCAATTATAAGTTCTGCAATGGATACTGTAACTGAATCTCAAATGGCAATCGCAATGGCCCAGGAGGGAGGTTTAGGGGTTATTCATAGAAATATGACTATAAGTGAGCAGATTAATGAGGTTAAAAAAGTTAAACAATCTGATGACCTCACAATTAGAGATGTAATAACTGTAACTCCGGAAGCTTCTATACGTGAAGCAAATCAGATAATGGACATGGAAGAAGTGAGTGGACTTCCTGTCGTTGAAGAAGAAGTTGTCGTGGGAATAATAAGCCGCAGAGATATAAAGCCAATAGTTAGCACGGATGCAGACAAAAAAGTAAAGGAAATAATGACTGAAGAAGTGCTTACAATCCCCGAATCAACCAGTCCAGAAGAAGCGTTGGATATAGCCTATGAAAATAAGGTTGAAAGACTTCCAGTAGTTCGTCAGGGAAAACTAATGGGAATAGTAACCATAAGGGACATTTTAGAGCGTAAAAAATTCCCTAATGCTTCTAGAGATAAAAAAGGGAGATTTATGGTTGCTGCAGCTACAGGGCCATTTGATTTGGAACGTGCAATGGCATTAGATGATGCCGGAGCAGATATACTTGCTATAGATGTTGCTCATGCCCATAATTTAAATGTGGTAGATGCAGCAAAAAAAATTAAGGATAACATCGATGCAGATTTAATTGTTGGTAATATTGCAACAAAAGAAGCTGCTGAGGCATTGATGGCCAAAGAAGTTGACGGACTAAAAGTTGGAATTGGTCCCGGATCAATATGTACAACAAGGATCATCGCAGGAGTGGGAGTACCTCAGTTAACAGCCATATCTGATGTTGCAGATGCAGCAAAAGACTATGAAATTCCAGTAATAGGTGATGGCGGCCTAAGGTTCTCGGGAGATGTTGCAAAAGCCATAGCGGTTGGAGCAGATGCTGTAATGGCTGGAAGTTTACTTGCAGGAACTTATGAGTCCCCCGGTGAAGTTGTAATTATGAACGGAAGAAAATTCAAACAGTACCGTGGAATGGGTTCCCTTGGAGCAATGACAGGTGGCGTAGGTGCAGGAACAGATCGTTACTTCCAGGAAGTTAAAGGTCCAATGAAACATGCAAAACTTGTCCCTGAAGGTGTAGAAGGTGTTGTTCCCTATAAAGGTCCTGTAAATGAAGTTTTGTTCCAATTAACAGGAGGGCTTAGGTCTTCAATGGGCTATTGTGGTGCTAAAGATATAGCAATGATGAAGGAAAACGCAAAACTTGTCAGAATTACAGCAAGCGGAATGGTAGAAAGCCATCCACATGACCTTACAATAACTAACGAAAGTCCTAATTACCCTACATCCCGATTGATGTAGCTCCTTATTTTATTTTTTATTAAATTAATTCTACTATATCAGCTATTGATTATAGCAATAGCGGATAATTAATTTTTAATTTCTAAATTCTATGTATCTTTTTTATTTTCATAGTTGGAAATTAAGATCAAATATACCTTAACAGACTCTATTTTTAATTTATATATTAATGATATTCAGTTTATAGAATTTATAAACAATTTAAATTGTTATTTTCTTAAATAATTAATTAAATAATTCTCTTTCTTTTTTATTGTGTTCTTTAGTATTTTTCATTAAATTATTACTTAAATAAAAAATATTATTAATCAGTAATTCGTAAAATAATAAACTATCATTTTAGGTGTTAATGGCTTAATGAAAATTACGGAGATGAAAAATATTAGAAAATTTTTAAAAACTATAAAAAGTAAAAAAACTAATCTGGAAAGTTCAGAATTTAATAGACATAATAATAAGGGAAAATTTTCTAAATTTAATATATTTACACCAAAATTACTAAAAATTTTAGCTCTATTAACATTCTTGGTAAATATTGGCCTCATTTTAGCATTTGGATTTAAAATAGTAATGATATATTCTATTATTATAGGAATATTTTCTATACTTCAAATATTTATTTCTAATTATTTCTATAAAACTCCTGAAATAGATGAACATTATTTTCCATTTGCTACAGTAGTTGTACCTGCTTATAATGAAGCTAAAACCATAGAAAAAACACTAAAAAGCTGTGTTAATAATGGATATCCCCTAGATAAATTAGAAATTATTACAGTTAATGATGGTTCAAATGATTATGGGAGCGATGGTAAAAGCCGGACTTTAAGCTTAATGTATAAAATTCAAGATAATATACTAAATAAAAAAGGATTTAAAATTAAAGTGCTTAATCTTGGAGAGAATTGCGGGAAAAGAGAAGCAATGATTAGAGGATTTTTAAAAGCCTCAGATAAATCAAAAATATTTGTAACAGTAGATGCTGATAGCTATATTAAAAAAGGAGCCATTCATAAATTAGTTCAACCCTTTAAAAATAAGAAAGTTGGAGCAGTATCTGGAAACACTGAAATTGCTAATTTAGATAAAACTCTTACTAAAATGCAAAATTACATGTACTGGATTTCTTTTAACATATTTAAAGCTAGTGAAAGTTCCCTCGGGACTGTGTTATGCTGTCCTGGATGTTTTTCAGCATTTAGAAAAAAAGATGTATTTGAAGTTCTTCCTCAATTTAGAAATGAAACCTTTTGTAATGTAAGTGAAGATAGAAATCTAACAAATCTGGTTTTAGAAAAAGATAAAGACATTGTATATCACAATGAGGCATTAACTAAAACTAATGTTCCTGAAAAAATGATTCAATTTGTTAAACAACAATATCGCTGGAAAATATCAACTATTTACGAAAATCTTTTTATTGTTTCAAGATTTATTCACAGAAAGAACCCTTTAATAATTTTTAATTTCTATGTTTCATTTATCCTTATTTTTTCATGGAGTATTGCTGCAATTTATGCTCTATTCTTCCAAATTACCGGAGGCGCAACTTCATGGACAGTTCTTTTTTGGCTTACCTGTATGCCTATTTTCCCAATTTATTGGGCAATGAAAGAAAAAAAGATACATAATTTTGGTTACGGCTTTTTAAGCCTTTACTTATGGATGTTTATTATTGACCTTTTGAACTATTTAGCTTTCGCTAACTTACGTACTGATAAATGGGCAGGTAAAGAAAAATCTAATTTAAATACTTCAAAAAGAATTACTAATCAATTATCAACCGCTCCTAGAATATTTTTGGAAACAAGTAAAGATATCATAAGCAAAATACCGTGTCCACAAAGCAAGCGCGCATCACTTATTCAATCAATTATAATCACTGTGTTTATTCTAGTTCTTATGGCATCTGCATACTATATTAATTTAAGACTTCCTGTAACTCAATTAATTGCATATATCTTAACAAGTATTTTCTATCTTTCTCAGTTAACTTATATAGCTTTATTACAATTCATCTCTAATTACTGGATAGGCCTCATTGGAATGATAGTCTTTGGAGTTGGTGGATCAAAGATAATAAAGAAAATTGGCTATAATAATGAAAAAGGTAGACCTTTAAGAAATATAACAAATGAAATATACCCTGAACTTAATGATAAAGAACAAGATAAGCTTATTAAGGATTCCATTCCTACTTTAAACAATATTATTTTAAAACAAAATGATACTATAGCTTCACCGCTTTTTATTCTTTCAAATTTACCAGTTATAGGAAAAATAATATCATCATTACTTAAAAATAGAATTGGAACTATTCTTATAAAGCCCATTACATGGGTTATTGAAATTTTAACCATGCTAATTTTATATAGGTTCTTTCTACGCCATTTTCTCCTGCCTATGAGCTTATCTTCAAAGGATATAACTGCAATAGTTGGAGAAGAAAATGTAAAACAAATGATGATAGGGATTAAAGAAACTTCAGAAGAAACTAAGAAAAGAAGAAATAGACTTAAAAATTTCTTTACAATAGAATCTTTCTTGAATTATTTTGACTTTAAAATTTTAAAATGGAGCCAGAAAAAGGAAAATAGAAATATTTTATGGAATATTCCATTGGCATTTGCAATATTAGTTAGATCATTTAGTTCACTTATCCGTCAAAGATTAGTTATATCATTTATTGCCATGTATATAGCCACGCCTATTGCATTTCTACTTTTCTCAGAAGAACTGCTTAATACAAGTATTGTAGATTTACCAGTCCCTTTAACAGGTATTTTCCCAGTTACACTTGCTCTAGTAATTACTAGCTTTTTTGTAATGTTCTTTCTGGAACTTCCCCGAATGAAATCTTTATGGGTAGAATATCGGAAGAAATGGAATCTAAAAAAGACATTACCAAACTGGATCTTAAAATCAAGTGCGTTTTTGCTAGCTGGAACTCTTTCAATGATACTTATTGGACCCGAGTTACTTTTTGCTTTAAAACTTACTGTTGGTATTCCTATATTGGGTGAAACAGTTAGATTTATGGAAGAGTTTGTTTATGGGGCTAATGGCCAGGGAGGAATAGGTGAAAAAATCCTAAAAGTAATTGAGGTAAATAGTGGATTAGTAAACCCTAACCCCGTTAAAGATGGATGGCTAATGCCTCAAAGTTGGAAGATTGAGAAGAATGGTCAGGGAGTTATGCCTGAGCCCATGGATTCACTTAAAGTAGATGGGCCTGGAGAAGCATCCTCTCATCTTATTTCTGTTGATAGAACACGAAATTATGTAATTCAATATATGGCCGATACTAAAATAAAAGATACTTCAATTGATGTTTCAATTGAAGAATTTAGTATGAGTGATAGCGAGGCAATACTCCTTAACAGAGTTGATTGCGGTAGCGTAGATGGAGAACAGGGAATTGAATATATAACAGCTAACTACAAGCCTTCTTCACCTAAAGTAAGTTCAGTTCGAGTAGTTATTGAAGGAGTAGACAATGGTCATGGAGTAAATGGTTATGTTGATGGAATAAAACTTTCGCGAGTAACTGATTCAGCAGCCACCAAAGAACTTAAAAAGCCCCATATTATCTTGCGTTTTGATGATGGATGGGCAAATCAAGCAGATGATGAAATGAAAACTGATGACTATGGATACCCTGCAGTATATAATATCATCTCAAATGTAATGCCTGATGAATTAACAGATTCTTCTAAAAAGAGGAACTATATGAGTTTACAGAAAGTATTCCAACTTTCCAAAGAAAATCAAATTGGAACCCACTCTGGCGGATATCAAAATGATAACATTGCTGAAGCTTCTAATGAAGATATACTCTTTGAAACCCTTTATCAATACCAAATACTTAAAATACTTGGCTTTGACTCCGATACATATGCATCTCCAAACTTTCTGTACAATCCTACTTCACTCAGAGCTATTTATAGAACATTCAATTCTCATCAAATAGAAGAAAATTATAATATAGATGCCTATAAATTTCCATTTAACAGATATAATTTCTACACAGTTGAGCCTGTACAATTAGAAAAAGAATTGAAATCAAATAATACATTAGTTAATGATCCATCCCTTATGAATATTGAAGAAACTAAACATTTTATAGATACTGCAGCTTTAAATAATGCAACACCAGTTCTCATGTTTCACGTTATAAACAATGCAGGAGATCTTCCAGAGAACAAACTTGAAATGGAAACAACTGCTTATAACGAAATTCTTGACTATATTCATTCAAAACAAATCCCAGTAGTCACTTTTAAACAATTACTTGATCTTCAAGAAGAATCTCTTTCTGATTTACCTATAAATTCCTTTGATTCAAAGGGTATTAAAGGGGAAGAAGGAACTTATTATCCTATAGGTACAGTAAAAGTTATTGGAGAGAATGGAATTGTCCTGGATGATTATTTATCAAATGAGGATATTAAACCATTGAATATTCCTTCACTTAATTATATATTTGATGATATAATTCAAGAGTATGCCCAGACTTCAATAAATTCCCATTTTCAAGATATAAGTCTGATTCCACTTGCTGCAGGAGCAGGGATATTAGCAATATCCAATAAATTTATAATCAAAGAAAATAGTAAATCTAATGAAGAATATGGGGAATATTTAATATGTAAACAATGTGATAATTATTATAAACTTAAAAAAGATGAATCTCCAGAAGATTTTAGTGGATGCAGTTGTGGTGGGGATCTATATTATAAAAAAGTTAAATAAAATGTTCAAATACATTTAAATTAATCATTTATTTATAATAATATGTATAAAGACTTTATTTTCATTGATAATAATATGGTATTATATGAAATCTATAATTATTCTTTGTGGTGGAAGAAGTAAGAGAATGGGTAGAGATAAAGGTTCGCTTATTTTAAAGGGAAAACCCATGATACTCCATATTTTAGACGAGATAACAGATATCGCAGATGAAATAATAATTGTTTTAAGAGATGAAAATCAGATTAGAGATTATAGTGAACTAATTAAAGAAAAAAGTAACATTAAAATAATTACTGATAAATCTAAAGATCAGGGCCCCTTAATTGGGATATTAACAGGTCTTTCTAATATTAAATCTGAACATGCCCAAATTTTACCCTGTGATTCTCCTTTTATTTCTAAAAAATTTGTTTTAAAAATGTCTGATATCATCGAAACTTCTAATTTTGATGCAGTGGTCCCTATAGATGATGATGGACATACTGAACCTTTACATTCTATTTACAAAAAAAATGCCATAAATATAATTAATGAATTGGTAAATGAAGAAAAAAGAGATGTTAATTCTTTAATTAAAAGGTTAAATGCTAAATTTATCAATGTTAAAGAACTTGATAAATCTAAAATGAGTTTTCGAAATATTAATACAAAAAAAGAGATTAATTATTTGAAACAATAAATAATTATTTTCTATTAAACCTATATGCACCCATATCCAACAGTACTTTCATAAGAACTCCTATTCCATGGCTTAATGGATTTTTTGTAGATCCATTAACATCATAACGTACTCTAATTTCTACTTCTTTAATTTTAAATCCATTATACGCTACATCTCTTATCATTTCACTTTCAATGCTAAAATCTGTAGAATCAAATCTAAAATGAGGAATTGTATGCTTTGCAAATGCCCTGAATCCACTCTGACTGTCAGTAACATTTATCCCACTGTTAAAATATGTAGCTTTATCCAGAACCATTTGACCAACTCTTCGATAAAACGGCGTTTCTTTATCATGACCATTTAAATATCGGCTTCCATTTACAATATCTGCTTCGCCATTAACAATAGGTTCTATAAGTTTTGGTATCTCATCGGGATTATGTTGACCGTCAGAATCCATAGTTATTACAATATCACTTCCATTAACTGCTCTGAATCCTGTTTTAAGTGCTGATCCTTTACCTTTGTTAGAACTATGTCTTATCACTTTTGCTCCTGCTAATTTTGCTATTTCGCTAGTATTATCCTTACTTCCGTCATCCACTACAATTATTTCATCTACATGTTTTTTTGTACTTAAAATTAGACTACCAATAGCAATTTCTTCATTATATGCGGGTAAAATAGCTAAAGTTTTAATCATATTTATCAACTAGCATTAATATGTTCATTTAATCATAATAATAATTATTATTATATATTATTAAGTTAATACTTACATAAATAATTAATTATTTAGATTAAAATAATATTATTTAATTAAATATTCAAATAGAAATTATTATTTAAAATATTTAAGGGTATTAGGTGTATTCTTGGATTTTAAACCTTAAATTCCATTAATACAACTCTTTTATTAACTTATTTTGCAATAGAAGCTGTAGTATTTCTAATATTAGAAATAGAAATAAAGATGGGAATTGTTATTATTAAAACTGCAGATAACATCAAAATTAAAAATATTCGAATAATTTAACGTGATGATATACACTGATTAATTAAAAATTATTAATTAATATAAAATGCTTATTTAATAATTCATAAAAAATGATATAAATTTATCACAAGTTTTAAATTGTATTAATTTCAGATATTAAGTTATTCTTATTATGAAATTTCAGTAAAACAATAAGATAAAGGAACCAATATGATTACATTTACAAAAAAAATCTTGCAGAATGAAGCTTATAAACGGATAACCACCAATATTCTTTCATTATTTAGTTTACAAGGATTTACGTATATACTACCTTTAATTACATTTCCTTATTTGACCCGTGTATTAGGCCCTGAAAAATATGGATTAATTGCCTTTGCAACAGCTTTTGTTGCATACTTTCAAATATTTGTGGAATATGGTTTTGGGTTATCCGCCACTCGACAAATTTCAATCAATAGAGATAATGAAGCTCAATTATCAAAAATTTTTAGTTCCGTTATATTTACCAAATTATTGTTAATGTCCTTAAGTTTTTTAGGTTTATCTGTAATTGTATTCTCAATTGATACATTTAGAGCTAATTGGATTCTATATTTTTTTACTTTTGGATTAGTAATTGGTAATTTATTAATGCCGTCGTTTTTTTTCCTGGGTATGGAAAAAATGAAATATATAAGCATTCTAAACATTGGTACAAGCCTAATTTTCACAGCTTCAATATTCATATTTATTAGAGGATCTGCCGATTATATCTATGTTCCTCTATTAAATTCAATTGGAGCTATAATCATTGGAATAATAGCAATGAGAATTGTTCTAAAAGATTTTAAGATTAAATTTAATATACCCTCCAAAGAAGATATTAAAACTCAATTAAAAAGTGGTTGGCATATTTTTGTATCTAATGTGGCTATAAGCTTTTATACAACTACCAATGTTTTCGTTTTAGGTATTTTTGCAAGTAGTACTGTAGTAGGTTACTATTCGGCCGCTGAAAGAATAATATACATGGCTATTGGACTTTTAGGACCCATTTCACAATCATTATATCCTTATATCAGTTCTATTGCAGTAAAATCCAAAGAAGATGCAGCTAATTTTATAAAAAAGATAATTGTTTTCGTAGGTTCATTTACTTTTATAATATCTGTCATCATATTTTTTGCAGCAGGATTGGTTTTAAATATTTTGGCAGGAAATCAATTTGATAATTCCATTATGATCCTCAGAATACTCTCATTTATACCATTTATTGTTGGTTTAAGCAATGTTTTTGGAGTATTATTCTTAATTGCATTGGGATATGCTAATAGAGTATCACGTGTTCAGTTTATTGTTGGTTTTTGTTATCTTTTCTTATTAGTGCCTATGACTTATTATTTAAAGGATATAGGTACTGCCTTATCATTTTTAATAGTAGAAATTGTAATAACACTTTCATTTTGGAGGATTTATAGAAATGTAATTAATGAGTTGAAAACAAGTTCATTTGAAAATAATTCATCTAATTAAATATTGAAAAATGTCTTTATGGCTTTGATTCAATTAAAGATTACTAGAAACCCTAGATATGTGAAGGATAAATTTAAAATAGAGGAGTTTCCAATAGCTAATAATAAATTTAAATTATCTAAATGATGTTTCGAAGATATATTGCCATCATTTATATCCAAGAATCAAAAAAACCCCTTTTATATGCATATCTTACTAAAACGTTTTTTAACATTATTAATATCCCAATTTACTGCATTTAAAATTATTTAATATTTTTTCCTTATTTGTTTATAAGTTAAAAGAGTAAATCTTAAGTAATACTAAATATAATATTATATATTATGTTATTATGTGTTTAGGTTCTTTGGTTATCATTAAACACAATTTGAATTATAAATCACTAAGTTTATTCAACTAAATTAACTAAAAAAGGGTTATAAATACCTTATTTCAATACAATAGATTTAGTAATAATTATATTAAAATATAGGGAGTATTTGAGCTTTTATGGGACTTTAAAAGTTTAATGAGACCAAACTTGTATTCATTGTAGTTAAATGAACAAGTTGCTGTAAATATGGGAGGTAAAAAATGATCTTTGATTACATCATAGTTGGTGCAGGATTAGCTGGTTCTGTTCTAGCCGAGCGAATAGCTAATGAGATGGATAAAAAAGTTTTAATTATAGAAAAACGTGGGCATATAGGAGGTAACTGCTATGACCATTATGATGAGAATGGGATATTAGTACATAAATATGGGCCCCATATTTTCAATACGGATTCTAAAGAAATTTGGAATTATTTATCTAAATTTACTGAATGGTATTTATACAAACACGAAGTTTTAGGTTTTATTGACGGAAAAAACGTTCCAATCCCATTTAATTTAAACACATTAAAAGAATTACTACCCGAAAGTAAAGCAAGAGAACTTAAAGAAAAACTGGTGGATCAATTTGGATATAATGTTAAAATTCCTATTTTAGAATTAAAAGAAGTTGAAGATGAGGATCTGAAGCTTTTAACTGATTTTATTTATCAGAAGGTTTTTTTAAACTATACAGTTAAACAGTGGGGAATGAAGCCTGAAGAATTGGATCCATTGGTAACTGGTAGAGTTCCTGTGTTTATATCAAATGATAATCGCTATTTCCAAAATTCATATCAGGGAATGCCCAAAGAAGGATATACAAGAATATTTGAAAAAATGTTGAATAATAAAAATATAAAAATCCTTTTAAATACTGATTTTAAGGAAGTGATTAAGACTGATTTTAGAAACAATAAAATAGATTTATTTGGAGAAGAATTTAAGGGCGAATTAATATTTACTGGGAAAATTGATGAATTTTTTAACTATGAATTTGGTGAACTTCCTTACCGCTCCTTAAGATTTGAATTTGAAAATCAAGATTTAGAATATTTCCAGGAAGTTGGAACAGTTAACTATCCTAATAACTATGATTTTACAAGGATAACAGAATTTAAACATTTAACTGGGCAAAAAAAGCATGATACAACTATAGTAAAGGAATACCCTCAAAATTACGATACTAAAATCAAGGGTAAGGAAATTCCTTATTATCCAATACCTAAAAAAGAAAATCATGAACTCTATGAGAGATATAAAGAAAAAACAAAAAGTTTCGATAACATCATATTTGTTGGCAGACTTGCAGAATACAGATACTACAGCATGTCAGATGTAATAGAAAGTGCTTTAAACATTTTTAGGAATGATATTAATGAGTAAAGATACTGTTTGCGCTGTTATAGTAACTTACAACCGAAAAGAATTGTTAATAGAATGTTTAGAATCACTAAAAAGTCAAACTAAACCACTAAATGCTATTTATATTATAGATAATGCATCTACCGATGGTACTCCATCTCTTTTACTGCAAAATGAATTCATCGAGAAATTACCTCCAGATGAATTGGATCATAACTGGGAAAAATGTTTTTTAATTAATAGTCCCGTGGATAATAGCGAAATTAAACTTTATTATATTCGAATGCGTGAAAATACCGGCGGAGCTGGAGGTTTTTATGAAGGAGTTAAAAGAGCTTATGAAAAAGGTTATGACTGGATTTGGTTAACAGACGGTGATACGTCACATAATAATCATTTATTAGAAAGGTTCAGTTTTTACTTTGAAATGGAGGATTTATCTGCGTTAACTAATAAAGTTATTGATAGTTCTGATAAAATTTTAATTAAGACCGCCGGAAACCTAAATTTCAATGGAATAAAATATCCTATGAATATTTTAAAACCCGTAGAAGAAAAAAAATATGAAAAAGATTCTGTGCATGAAATTGAACTTGCAACATTTGTTAGTTTATTGGTAAATAGAAAAGCAATCGAAGAAGTTGGTTTTCCAAAAAAAGAGTTTTTTATTCACTTTGATGATTGGGAATTTTGTTTAAGGCTACTAAAATATGGAAAGATTTTTTTAATTACTGATTGTGCCTCAATACATAAAGAACTACCAAAAAAAACTGTAATACCTAATAAAAAGAATTTTTACGAAAAGAAGTTTTTAGGAAATATATATTTGCGCCAAACCCTGGATAATCTATCTTTTACTTATTTTGATATTAGAAATCTTATCTGGACAACAAAAACACATTGCCCTAAACCGCTTTTTTATAGATTATTATTCACGGTATTTATCAAAGATATAATTGCAATAATACTTTTTGATGGTGAAAAAGTTACGAGGATTAAATTCACATCCAATGCTTATATTGATGGATTTAGAGGTATTTTTGATAATAAAAAGCCACAGAAACTATTATATAATAAATAAAATTAAAATTTAGGAGTAAATATATGCGAGAAATGGTTTGTGCTGTTGTTGTAACCTATAACAGAAAAGAGTTATTAATTGAATGTTTGGAATCTTTAAAAGAACAATCAAGAACTTTAGACGCTATTTTTATTATTGATAATTCTTCAACAGACGGAACTCCAGAAATATTACTTAAAAACAGATATATTGATTATATTCCACCAATGGATCTTTTAAAACCCCATGAATTAACTTCTAATATGAATCAAATTCCTATACATTATGTTAGGATGCATAAAAATATTGGCGGTGCAGGAGGTTTTCATGAAGGTCTTAAAAGAGCATATGAACAGGGCTATGATTGGTTTTGGTTAATGGACGATGATGGTATTCCATCACAAACTTGTTTGGAAACACAGTTAACCAAGAAACAATTTCCTATTATAGGTCCTCTAATTATGAATAATGAAAACCAAGCAGAATTAGCAATTCAAGGATCAGTTTATAAAAATGGTAAGAATGTAGATATTCTAACAGTTGATGACGCGTATAAAGTTTCTGATGATAAAATTATTACCGGTTATGCAGTCTTTTTTAGTGGCCTATTAATAAGAAAAGATGTTGTAGAAAAAATAGGTTATCCACGAAAGGAATTTTTTATATGGGGCGATGAAGCTGAATATTCCTTAAGAGCTTTTTCAAATAATTTTAATGCAGTAACGGTTTTAGATGCTCATTATTTCCATCCTCCAAATAGGGTAACACTTAAATATCCATTAAAAGGATTAATTGGACACAGTATTATTACTAATGATCTTAAATCCTACTGCTATCATCGAAATTATTTCCATATTAAAAAGAATTATTTTGGATATAAGATGACATTATTGTGGATAACCAGTGAGACTACTAGAAGAATATTTTTAAATGATTTAAAAGGACTTAAGATTGTTTTAAAAGCATGGAAAGATGCTTTATTAAATAAATGGGGTAAAGAAAAACAATTTATTAAATAGAATCATTTATTCTTAAATAAATCATAAACTTGATTGTATATTATTCATTAATCAAAATTATTGGCACCTTAAATCTAATATTTGAATAGATTTATCTTTAATCTTCTAACAATGTAACAGTATTATTTTCAATCTTTTCTTCGTATTTTTTCCATAAAAAGATTCTAGAATAGTTAATAATGCCCACTTTAGAAAATTTTAAACCTGTTAAAGCTCTATTTGCTGGCACGTTCGCAGTTTCAGTAATTGCATATGCTTCATTTTTTTTATATTTGTTTTTAATCTGATTTAAGGTAAAATATAATATTCCTTTATTTATTCCCATTTTTCTATACTCTTCTTTAACATAAGCTCTATACAGATAAGCTCCATCAAAATGTATGAATTTTTCTACTTCTTCAACTTCAATTGGTTTTAGACTAATCCAGTTATAACCAACCCATTGGTCATCTAAAAATGCAGCTATCAAAATATGGCCATTTTGCATATCTTTTAAAAATAGATCTTCTAATTCTCCAAATTTAGTTAAATCTTCTAGTTCACACTCTTTTATAACAATATTATCTGTTTTAGATTCTTTAAAAATAAAATTGTCTAATTTAAATGAATAAACGTTAGCTTTGGTGAAATTAACTCCTATCTTTTTAAGAAGATAATCTAATGTAAAAAAGAATTTATATTTATATTTCAAATTTCTAAGTGTAGACGTTTCATTCATCTTGTTTCACCTTATAAATTGATCTATAAACAGAGTGACCTAGCTTAAAGATTTTTGAGGTAGGTATTAGCACTGAATAGTTATCTTTATAATCTGCCCCAAAGTTTCTCTTTAATTTATAACCCGGATGATTTTTATCTTTTAAATTACTTCCAAAACATAATTTCTTATATTCCAGTTCATAAGCTTTTTTAAGTGATTCCCAAAGTAAATAATACTGAACATGATATTTATTAGGCAAATTACGATTAATTGCAATATACCGTGAGTGCATTGTTTTTTTGAACTCATCTAGAAAACTTAAATATCCCCCAGCAATAAAGTCTTTTTTATATAATAAAGCTAAACAAATGTTATCCGGAAAATAAAAATCATATAAATCCTCAAAATGAGAATAAGGATATTCTTTACCTTTTATATGTCTAATATTTTTTATATAATAATCATAGAATATCTTAATATCTTCAACAGAATCTACATATCTTATTTCAAATTCATCTTTTTCAAATCTTTTAATATATTTTCTTTGTGCTTTTTTGGAAGTGAAAATTTCATCCCAAATTTTATTAAGACTTAAGTTCTCCAAATCGATACCCATGGTTCCCATTGCGAAATTAGGATAATAAGATGTGTTTAATTTATCTTTAAATTTTTCATCTAAAGAATTTAATATTATAAACGACCATGAATTTTTTTTAGCTCTTGATTCTAATTCTTTTCTAATAAACTCTATGATATTATGCTGGTTATCCCCTTTAATAATTATATGATTATAATCTGAATCTGGTAACGGTGCAATTCCTTTAAAACCTTTGATACTGGTTTCAAAAAAAGGACATAGAGCTACTACTTCATTCCCAGAAAAAATTAAATAATAATGGGGAACATGACCCAGTGATTCTAAAATTTTTTTCCATTTCGTAGTGTGAAAAAATGTTCCTTCACTCATTTCATGATTAAAAATATCCCATTTATCAATATTGGCATCATTTAGTGGTTCAATATGCAAATCCATAATTTATATCCCCATTTTCCTAAACTTCTTTGAATAAACATTGTTTTTTCTGATCAGATTTTGTATGATGACCACAAAAACATTAATTAATAATATTATATAATATTATATTATATAAGGTAATACTTAATATTTTCTCTTTCATAAGAAACGGAAATAATGATAGAATCTTAATTTAGATGAATCAGGAGAATACAATGTTAAATAATTTTGTTAGATGTATGAATAAAACAGGTGTTTTTGACTTTTATGGTAATTTAAGACGAAAAATAACAAAATCCCAAATTAGCATATTAGCATATCACAGAGTGGGTCCACAAACTGATGGATGGTCTCTTAACCCACTATGTGAAAAAATATTTGATTATCATATCAATTACCTCAGCAAAAATTTTAAAATAGTTTCACTTAGCAATCTAAGTGAAATGATTAGAAATGGAACTGTTCCTGAAAAAGCAGTTGTAATAACATTTGACGATGGATATAAGGACAATTATGAATTTGCTTTTCCTATTTTAAAAAAGTATAATGCACCTGCCACCGTATTCCTAGCTACAGGACCTGTTGAAGAAAAAAATCTATTATGGTGGGATAAAATAAACTATGCCCTATTTCATACTGACATGGAATCTATTGATTTAAAACATATAGGGGCTTATCAATTGTGTTGTAAAGAAGATAAATTTTTAACGGGATTAATTATTCAAGAAAAACTAAAAAAAATGGATAATGACAAAAAAGAAGCTGTAATAGAAGAATTAATTAATTTAACTGATGTAAATATCCCTGAAAAATTAGGTAAAAAATATCTATTATCATGGAATGAAATTAAAAAGATGAATAAAAATGATATCGAATTTGGTTCTCATACAGTAACTCATCCCATTTTAACCAATGTTAGTCTTGATGAAGCAAAATGGGAACTAATAAACTCTAAAAAATGCATAGAAGATAATTTAGAAAAGGAGGTTAGATCCTTTGCATATCCTAATGGTGATTTTAATGTAAAATTATCGTCTTTAGTGGAAAATATTGGTTATACTTCTTCTGTTTCTGTTTTCCCTATGCAACTTTTAAAGAATTCAGTTAATGAATTATATCAGTTAAGTAGAATAAATGCAAATATTAAAAATTTTAATATATTAAAATTGTATTTATGCGGGTTAAGGGGAGATATAAACCGTATTTTGATGTAATTCATTTTAATCATAGATTTTAATCGACTAAATATTATTTTTAATATTTCTCTTTAAAGCTAATTTCATGTTATTTTCTTTTTATCAACCATTTTATAAGCAATAAATACAAAAAATGCTAAAATAATTGATATTAATGTAATATTAAAGTCTGTAATAGAAATAATACCTATTTGGAATTTTAATGGATTTAATGGATAGAAAATTGCCATTCCGCCACTAAATAATAATAAATCAAGCATATAGTGGGTAGCGATTCCCATAATTAAGAATAAGAAAATTGATTTCCTATTACTAAAAAATAGAGAAAATAGAGCTGCAATAAGTAGGGAACCAATAGGAAGATGTATTGGGGTAAGAAAATCATTAAAATACAGTCCAAGTTGATCTGATAACAAGTTTATTTTATATATATCTGGAATTAGAGCTCCCAGCATTACTATCGCAGCATTTGGCTGACTGAATTTTTTATATCTAAACCCTAAAACAGTAGTTAAAGTCCATGCAACTAATACATGTGTAATCCAGTCTGGCATTTATTTTCTCCTCAAAATTTTTTTTAAAATTTTGTGGTTCAGGAAAACAGTCAAAATTAAAAATTTTGACGCAGCAAATCTTTCAGATTTGCATGCTTTGTTTTCCTTCAACCTAACAAAGAGCATTTTTTTAAGTTCAAATTTCCAGAATTTTAAAAAAACTATTAAAAATATGATCAATCCAAGTAAAGATCTAAACATAACATTAATAACATTCTCTTGTTTAAATGTCATAATTTTAATAACATTAACTTCGTTATTTGAAGTTAAAGTTCCTAAAACATAGATACCTGTACCTATATTTAATTTTAAGTTTGTTTTTACTGTATATGAATTTTTATTATTAATATTATAAACTTCGAAACCATCTTTATTTATTTCAGTAATTGGACCATGTATGAGAATTTGGTTATCTGAATAACCATTTAATATGTCAATAACAGAATTATCTTGATAATAACCTTCAAATGCATAATTATAGCATAATAAAAGGAGTAATAATATGAAAATTGATCCTAAAATTAATTTTTCTATTTTCATTTAAATACTTCATATTCATCTGTCTTGTAGCTACTTTATTATTAAATAGATTTTATTTGTAATTAATTTGCAAACTATTTTGATAAATTAGAAAGCACCATATTTGCTTTATATACTACTATAATCATGAAAATTATGAATAACGGAATTATTGTAATATTTAGTGCAGTAATAAATGACTTAATTTTCTTATTTTTGTTAATATCTGCACTAAATACTTCTTTTAAAACTAAAAATGCTACTAGAGCAATTCCAATGATTAAATAATTATTTATTAGATCTGTTGTTATTGCGTTTATAGTAACCATTATGAATACACCCTTTTTAATTATTATTTTTATATCACATTCTATTAATAGTTTTTAATCATAAAAATTAAATTAAATATAAATCACTTCTTCTTTATTAAAAAAATTGATATTTAAAGATTATTTATTCATTATGCGCCCATATACGATTATATTAATGAAATTGCGTGTTCCCAAATTTACGGTAATCTATATTAATTAATATTTTTAACATTTAAATTTAATTAACGTCAATCTGTAGAAATAGATATCTGTAAACATTCTTATCATCTGGAAGCTTATACAAAAAGAATTCCATTTTCTGATTTTGACCTGAATTTGATGCTACAAATGTTAATGGAATTTCCTTCTTTTCATTATTAAGAAGAGTTATATTATCATTTTTTAAAGTTTTGTTATTTAACTTAATTATTAAATTATAAGTTACTGTAGATTGTTCATGATTTACTATACCTTGGTAAATAGTCCCTGTTTGACCTTCAGATAGATTTGTAGGATAATTATAGGCTTTATTATCGGGGCCTAAAAGATAAAATTCAGTGAATTTTCCATCTTCTTTAGGCGATGAAATGATGTAAGCAGTTGTGAATATTGTAATAAGAATGAATATAATTGAAAATGAGGAAATAATTTTATCTCTTTGAGATTTTGATTTAAATCTTTTGAAGATAGCTAAATCTAAACTAAAACTTTTAGAACCCTCTTTTCTCCTTAAAAATGATAAAGGTTGCATAATAAGAGTAAATATAGCTATATAAGTGACAATTTGGTTCAGCCTAACTTCAGAAGGAATATAATTGAATATTATACCAATTAGAAGTGTAATTAAGATGCTCACTATAAAACTTAGAGCTAAAAGCTTTCCTATTTTTAATTCTTTCTTTCTAGGGAATAAAGTTGTTAAAATGGAATAACCTGGTAAAAATAGTATCATTAAATATTCAACTATAATTTTGATATAGTTACTATTCAATTCAGATGTAACTAAAGATATTAAACAAAAAAGTGTAAGTAATGTGAAGATTAAAATATCTACGTTGTGTAATCTTTTCATTTTAGCCCCTATCACTATTTCATTATAATTTAAGTTAACCACAATGAACAAATTATTTATTCATTAAATTGAAATATTTAAAACCAGATCAAATTTATCATTAAGTTTTTAAGCTCTAAATTGTTCATAATCATTAGTTAGTATATCTATTTTTAAATTCTGTTTCCATGATGGTGTTACTAAAGCATTAATTTATGTAATATTTGTATTAAAAGATATAAATAATTTGCTGAATATTAAAGTGGATTTAAATAAATTTAGTAATTAAAACTGATTAATTATAATTAGAAAAAATCCAACATAATTAAAGCTTTCTTAATTTAAATTGAAATATCGTATTTTATAGAATAATTAAAAAAAGAAAGGTAAAAATGTATTAAATACATTTTAGGATTCTACTGCTTTGCACTACATCTTTTTGATTTGTTTAAATCGATTAGATCACATTACATCGTACTTAATAAACCATTATCGTACCAATAAGTATCTCCTGATGCCGAATTAGTTACTGCAATACTCATATAAACTAATGTAGCACTAGCAGGCGCCTTTGCTTTAAGCTCTAGATAATGCCATAAGTTCTCACCAAAGCTTGATATATTGACCATTTCGTAACTATAAGCTAAATGTCCACCACTACCATACCAATCGTATAAGATGGTTATGGTCTGGCTTCCAAGACTACCTACATCTGCTCTTACATAAGCACTGGCAATATAATCAGTACCTGCTGTAATTGCTATACCATTACCAGCAAACATCAGCTGACTGAAACCACTACTTGTTACTGCCTTTGCACTTGCATTTCCATCATATTTAATGCTTGTATCCCTTGTAAGCGTACACAGATAACTGTCAAAACCTGTAAGGTTAGTTTCTACGCCTTGTTGATTTGTACTTAGCAGATTAGTTGAACTTTGAGCCACCACAGTTACCTGCCGGGTAATATTATTGTTTGTTTCATTTGTTTCAGTAATTGCATTGTTTACGTCTGCTGTAGCATTAAGGGTACTTAATCCAGTTACTGTAGGTATCCAGTTAAATGTTACAGTAGTGCTTTGCCCGCTGGCTAGACTACTTATTGTTTGCTGTCCTATAACTGTAGAGCCATCCATTAGATTTACCATAAATGAACCAGCATTCAATGATCCACTGTTAGTTACTGTGAAGTTTACAGGATAAGTCATACCAACTTGAGGGTTGCTTGGAACTTGTAAATTAGAAACAACAAGATCAGGTCTAGCAGTGGTTACTGTGATGTAATCAGTTTTTATTTCATCGTCGCTTCCTTTAGGATTAGTTATTGTTAGTTTAACCGTGTAAGTTCCTTCTGTATTGTAAGTGTAGCTTGGATTTTGGCTAGTACTATCCACTGTTCCATCGTTGTTGAAATCCCACTGATATGTTAATCCTCCCCCAGTAGATTTATCGGTAAATGTTACTGTTAAAGGTCCTGAGCCACTTGTTGGAGTTGCAGTGAAATTTGCAACTGGTAACGCGTAATCTACAGTAATGTAATTGGTTTTTATTAATGAGTTAGTTCCTGCAGAATTAGTTACGTTTAGCTTGACAGTATATGTTCCTGGTGTATTATAAGTAAATGTTGGATTTTTTTGAGTGCTATCTACTGTTCCGTCGTTATTGAAATCCCATTGATAAGAAGTAGGGTTTCCTGTAGATTGATCAGTGAACTGTACCTGTAATGGTGCTGTTCCAGTTAATGGTGTTGCAATGAATTTAGCAATGGGCCCAGTATTATTCATTTCATTGTACCATTCGTTGATTGTTGGTGTTTTAACTCCTGCTTGAGCTAAATATTGAATAAATTCAGTAAAGTTAGTTACGCTAACATCTTCAGTGATGCTAGGAGTATTCACAACGTTATGTAGTAGTATAATACTTGTTGAACTGGTTGCTATTGCCTGATCAATCCATGATTTCCACTGGGCTGTTGTAGTAGTCCTTGTAAAGCCATTACTCGGAAGCTCTAAGTAATTTATATTACTATTAGGGTTTATATTTCCTGATTCAATTGTTCTTGCGGTTTTTATTCCTAATTGATTCTCTATCTGTAGCACCCTGCTATCGTATTCTCCATATGGATATGCAAAGTGGTATGCTCCGTCTGCAAATCCGTTGTTATTAAGCCAGTTTATAGCTGTTTGAAGTTCAGTAGTGATCTGTGTTGTAGTTAATTCTGGCATCCACCAATGGCGATATGAATGGTTTGCGATTGTCCAACCCGCATTATGCAATGCAGTAAGCTGTGCTTGTGTTAAATATCCAGGTGATCCTACCATTTCAGTAATTACATATACAGTTCCTTTAATTCCATATTGCTGCATTATTGGAAATGCAACTGTATATACGGATTGATATCCATCGTCAAAGCTTATAATTATCTCAGCTGCTGTATTAGGGTTGTTTACATGTATGGTTACCTGTGAGGTTACAGGTGTGGGTACTTGAGTACTGCTTGCTGATGCTGTATTTTTAATATTCTGACCTTCTGTACCCTGATTTACAGTTGCAGTAAATGATGGTGTGAAATGACTGTTAGCTGCTAAATTAGCCAGATTCCAGGTAATTACGCCAGCGTTGTAGATACCACCGTTTGTGGCGCTTACAAAAGTCAGTCCAGCAGGTAAAGTAATTCTTACAACCACATTTGTTGCTGTATTGGATCCATTGTTGAATATGTCCAGATTGTAAACCACATTCTCGCCAACATTGTAGTTTGTCTTATTAGAGGTTATACTAATACGTAAACTGTCAATGTTTACTCTTTCGTTGTACCACTGGCTGATTGTTTCTGTTTTAACTCCAGTTTGATTTATATATTCAATTATTGTCCTGAAATTAGTTACAGTAACATCTTCTAAATAGACAGGGTTACCGGTAATGATATCATGGAATAGGAAAATAGCTGTACCGCCTTGTGCTATTGATCTATCAAGTTCTGTTTGCCAGTCATTTCTTGTAGTATCGCTTCTTATGAGTATAATTGGAAGCTCTAAATAATTTGTGTAGCTATTGGAGATAATTCCCCAATTAACTGTTCGCGCGGTTTTTATTCCTAAGATACTAACTACTTGTAGCACATTGCTATTGTATTGTCCATATGGATATGCTAGGTGGTATGCTCCGTCTGCAAATCCGTTGTTATTAAGCCAGTTTATAGCTGTTTGAAGTTCAGTAGTGATCTGTGTTGTAGTTAATGTTGGTAGGGCGGGATGGTCCCATGTATGGCTAGCAATTGTCCAACCTGCATTATGCAGTGCAGTAAGTTCTGCCAGTGTTAAATATCCTGGCGCACCTATCCATGCAGGTGTAACATATACTGTTCCTTTAATTCCATATTGTTCCATTATTGGAAATGCGATTGTATATACCGATTCAAACCCATCATCAAAGGTTATAACTACAGGATCTTCTGAATTAATTGCCATTGTTGTTGCCGTTAAATTATTTATTGATGTTTCATTGTTGGTATCTTGATCATTTACTGTAGTTTGTGGACTGGAGTTTGATTGAGTATCTTGTGTATTATTTTGTGTTGAAGAAGTTGTAATTGATGTGTCAACCATTGAATTATTCTTTAAAGGACTTGTTGCTTGACTGTTTTCGTTTTCATCACTTACATTAAAATTTTCTGCAGTATTTTGAATTGTAGCAGGAGCTTCAAGTTTAGTTTCTACATTTTTAGGGGTAGAAACGTTATTTAATGTATTTGGCACATCCATAGTTTTATTACTGGTTGTATCTTGTTTTTCATCTATTACGATATTGCTTAATGACGTATCACTATTTTCATGAGCTGTAGAGGTCTTAATTACAGTATTTTTTATATTGGAGTTTGATTGAGTATCTTGTGTATTATTTTGTTCTTCTGCTGCAACAGTTCCACAAAAGGTGATAGTTACAGCAATGAATAGTAATGCGAGTATATATTTTCTCTTCAATTTTTATTACCTCCTTTATACGGATAGGTTAATTAAGGAAAATACTCGCTTAATTAACTAATATATTATTATGATAATAATAATATTTATAATCGTAATACATTATTATTATATTACTAATATCTAGAGCTAATGAAATAGATTATTAAAAAAAATTTTACTCTTTTTTAAATGTGAAATACTTAATTGAGCACTTAATTTCACTATTTTATTTAAAAATTAAATTATATTGGTAAAAGTTAAATCAAATTGAATAATTCAATGTATTCAGGAAGAATATTATTAATATCGTGATTATTTTCAACATATTTTCTACCATTTATCCCCATTTCCTTTATTAAATCATCATCATTTAATAAAATGCTTAAATCTTCCTTTAATTGTTCTAAATTTCTTGAATAGTATCCAAGTTTATACTTGGTAATTACTTCATCAGGATTTGAGTTAATACTTAGTACTGGCATATAATTTGTCCATGCTTGAAGAAATGAATTAGGAAATCCTTCAAACATTGAGGTATTTATCAAGACCCAAGCTTTACTAAAAAAGTAGTTTATATCCTCAAAAGGTACAACACCCAGAAACTCAAAATTTTCTAATTCTTCGGCTTGTCTTTTTACATCATTATAAAGCGAGGGATCGCCTTGGTAACCGCCTATCATCTGAAATTTTATTGATGGCATCATTTTAGCAAGTTCTATAAATAACCAGGGTTGCTTAACTTCAGCCATTGAACCAACCCATAAAATTAAGGGATTATCTGATTTTTTATTTAATTCTATATCTTTCATTTCTATATGGCTTTTAATAATCTTTCCATTTTTATTATATCTTTTTTTCAGCATCTTCGACTGGTATTGATTCTGTAAACAAATTGCATTAGAGAGCTTAATATCAATCCAGTTCCCAATAACTCTAGAATTAAATTTAGAACTTTTAAACTCCTTAATTTCATTTATAATAAGATTTTTATCTAATAGGACATCGGAAGCGATTTTATAAATGCTTCTTTTACCTGTTAAATATGCAAATATTGATAAAATTCCTGAAGAATCCCCATAATGGAAGTAAATATCTGAATCTGATTTTTTAAATGCGTTCCATAGATTTAACATTTTAGATAAAATGCTTATTTTTGAATCAGCAGGATATATTTTTACCACTTTAATATGGTTAATAGACTCTTCAGAAGGTCCTCCTTCATCATGGGTAATTATGGTAATTTTATATCCCTTTTTGGATAGTTCCCTGGCTAAAACTATCTGGTCGATATCAGGACCTATTACATTTTTTATGTTTTCTTTTTTATTTTTTAAAAGTGAATATGCAGTAGGGGCTAGAAAACAAATTCTTTTTTCATTTTTCATTATATCACTAATTACCCAAAAATGTTTTAAAATAATATAGTTATATTGTTATCATAAATTCTATTTTTATCCCTGGTTATAGGAGTAAACGATTTTTGATCAATAAATCCTTCCATGCTGCCATTTATACTATCCATAACAACATTTAACGTTCCCTTACTAGCACTGGATCCTAATAATATATACGAATCATTAGATAAATCGTTGAATCTATTTGTATCAAGACTATAGCTTAAAAGTGAAGATTTTGGACCTACAAATCCGCCTAGAAGCACAAAACCATTGATATCTGAATAAATATAACTTTCATTATGCATATATTTATTTAACCATTCAGCACTTAAAATATCATTTTCATTAAAAAGGGGAGGGTTTGTATTAGTACTCAGTGCCATTGTTGGTTTATATGGTTCTTTTGCTATTTCCTGTACTAATCCAGTATTTAGAAACAAAAATACTATTAAAACTATTGAAATAACATTAAATGCTTTAATTTTATATGTTTTAAAGTGATTTATCAGTAAATTAAATTTTTCTACAATTAGTATAGTTCCAATTACTAAAAATGGGGATAGGACTATAATAGTTATATGAAACATTCTTACGGTGTCTAATTGGCTAGAAAAGTTTGGAACTATTATAGATAATATACAAATTCCTAGAAATAAGATTGCAAAGAAAAAGTATTCTTTTTTCATTTTAAATCTTTTATTTATATTTCCTATGTTGAATAAAAAGCCCATTATTCCAATTACTATTAACAATTGAGTTAAAAGGTATAAATATTTGGTTATTGCGTTGAAAAAGGTTATTTTCATTCCAATAATGGTTAAAGCTTGTGTGGAGTCAGAACCTAAGAAATCGCTTAATAATGAGCTATATATATTATCAAATATCATTATAATAGATATAAATACAGAAGAATTATTATTATAAATATACCATATAAGTAATAATGTTAAAAATATTAATACAATAGTAGGGTTAACTGCATCTATTTTGCTCTTTTTGTATAAATTGAATAGATACTGTAGAAGATAAGTTCCAATTAGAACAACTAAAAAAATAGGCGCTAGGCCATAATGGGACATTGTTAGAGAAAATAAAAAAATTATTAGTAAAATACTCCTATATTTTTTATCCATTTTTTTATCTAATAACAGTAAAATAATTGCCACTAGAAAAATTTCAGCTATTAACTGTCTCATCAGCTGCATCATATTATAAAAGAAACTGTAAGAAACTATAAAATAAATAACTGAAAAAAAAGCAATTTTACTGTTAAATTCTCTTTTAAATAGTTCATATAATCCGAGAGGGACCAAAGCATATATTAATGGATACATTATTTTATATATCCAAACTATATCAATATTACAGATATAATAGAAATATGATGGCAGTATAGTTATACTCAAAATTGAATTTAAATCTGTCAGTGCGAGTAAGTTAGGAAATGTCTCCCATCTAAAATTATAAATCACTAATTTTGTTAAAAAAATTTCTCTTTGAATATCAAATCCAGAAATATAATTTGAAATTAAGGAATTGTGAAATAATAGAGAAATGGAGAGTATCATGATAACAAATGAATATAAACTTTTATCAATTTTATTAAATCCAACCAGGAAAATTATGGCCGCAACAGTAAGAATCATGAAAATAATACCTAGATTATTGTTATGATAGTTAATTAAATAAGTTCCAAATATGCTCAAAAAAAGAGGAAATATTAAAAATAAATGATTTGAGGATATTTTAAGTTTCAAATTAGGTTGAGTAAAATCTTTATCAATATAATAACTCAAAACCAGCAAAACTAATGTAACTATATTTATTGATAACATCAACGGAATAAATGAAATTGGCTCTTCAATGCCTAAAAGAGGCAGAGAAAAATTAATAATTAAACCAGTGAACATCAAAGTAGACATACTTAGTGCAACGGAATACAATAGAGTCTCTATATTACTTAATTTATGCAATCTAAAAATTCTAAGTAATATTATTCCAGGGACAAAAACAAGATATATAAATCCAACAATTTCCCTTAAAATAGAAACATTGATACCTATTACTTCTAAACCTACTAATCCCCAAATTCCGATCTGTATAAATAATATAAACCAGATGAAGTTCTTAATTGGCCAATCATTTATTCGAATAAAATTTTCTGTAATCATGAATATCAAACTATTTTCCAGTGCTTATAATGTTCATTAATGCATTTTTGACATTTTTTTCTGTTGCATTAAAACTGTATTTATCTAATACTGTTTTACGTCCGTTAAAAGCCACTTTTTTGGATATGTCTGGATTCTGCAGTATCCACTCAATTTTATCCTCCAATGATTTAACATCGCCAGGTTTAACAAGAAAACCATCCTTCTCATCTGTTATGGTGTCATTAATACCTCCAACAGCAGAACAAACTGTTGGTAGGGACATTGATAAATATTCTACAACTTTTATTGGGTTAGCAACTCTATTTATTTCACAATCAAGTTTAGAGCAGCAAAGTATATCAAAAGCGGATAAATAATCTGGTACATTCTCATAAGGCTGCGCTGGAATAAAAATAACCTTTTCTTCAAGATTATTATTTTTAACAATTTCAGCTATATTTTCATCTCCATCAAAATATGCTTTTCCCATGATAGCCAATTTAAGATTTGGATATTTTTTATTTAAATTTTTAAATACTTCAAGAAGTACTGGAATTCCTTCATAATAGGCAAACGAACCAGTATATCCTATAACTATGTCATTTTTAATATTAAGTTCTTCTCTTTTTTTATTCCTCATTATTTTGTCGACTTGAAATAGATCTGTATCTATACCATTAGGTAAATAAAGAACATTTTCACAGTTATATTCAGTTTTAGCAAAGTTATGAAGGTAATTACTAATTGCAAAAACCATATTTGCATTTCTTGCAGCAAATTTTCTGACAAACCCCGGAATTATTTTAAAAAAGTTTGTATCAATATAGTCTAAAACAACAGGTTTATTTAATAGTTTACCTGCCACTGTTGCAGGAATATATGATACTTCTGTAATGAAATCTGTAAAAATAAAATCTGAATCTCTTGATTCTTTTAAAACATAATAAAACACTGGAAATATAGCTCCTGCTTTTAAAACTTTGGGCAGATTTTTAGGTAAATGAATAATAGTAGTTTTAAATGATTCATCCTTCTTATGTTCAATGGCAAATTTATCAGAAAAAAAAGAAAATGAAATTAAATTGACATTTATACCAATGTTTTCAAAAATAGATATCATATTCTTAAAACGAGCTCCTCCACCTACTCCAGAACCATCTGACAACAATTGACCAATACAAACCACTTTAAAATCCTTTGCTTTATCCATATTACCACTATCCTAATATTTAAAATTGTTATTTACTAAAATAATAAGAGAAACAGCTTCAACGTCTCATTTTGTATTTTTACCATTCGTTTAATGAACCCCTATTTTCAGAATTAATCTTATCAAAAATTAGTATTAAATCGCTCATGGGAGTAAATAGTATATTATATTGATCAACAACTCTATCCCAAGAATAATCTTCGTTAGCCCTCTGATAAATAGAATTTTTAAAATCAAGATAGTTTTGAGGGTATTTTTCTATTAGATCGATTTTAGCACTTACTTCATCAGAATCATTGAAATAAAGGGCATTACTACTGCAAACTTCTTCATTAAACTCATTATTATGTGCGATAATTAGATTTTTTGAAATCATTCCCTCTAATAAAGAAGGATTGGTTCCCCCAACAGAATGACCATGAATATATGCATAACAATTTTGCCGGAGCATGTTTAATAATTCAGGATCATATATACCTCCGGTGAAAACTATTTTTTTATCTTCTCCATATGTTTCAATGATTTCACTTATTGATTTTTCATATGCCGGATCAGCAAAATCACCGATTACTATTAGTGGTTTAACTGTTTTACTTTTTAAATATCCTTCAATTATCATTTCAATATTATTTTCAGGCTCTAATCTAGCAACAACTAAATAATAGCTGGGATTAAGTTTAAGATTTTTAATCATTCCTGGGAGAATTTCTTGATTCCAGTTTATTTCATTGATTTTAGAAGCACCATAAGGGATAAATATGGAATTTATGTCATATTTATTGTCCAGGTATTTTTTAATTGCTTTTGAGTCAGCAATCATTTTATCTGCCCAAAATACAGCTATTTTCTCACTTAGTTTAAGCATCGTCTGGATTAAAGGGCTAAATTTACTTCTTTTCCATTCCATTCCATCAGGGTTTACTAATAATTCTTTACCAAACAGTTTAGGTATAAAAAATAGCAATGCAGCACTATAGCCAAGCATATAAACTGTATCTGCTTTCCTGCTACCCCATAATAATGAATATCCATCATATAAAAATTCATAAAATATTCTTAATAAATTCGTCTTTGGAGGCCTAATTGGGAAATAAAAAAGATTTACGCCGTTAAATTTTGATGTTTTTGGCTCTGGTGCATATTCACAGCTTACATATACTTTTTTACCTTTTTTTGCTAATTGTGTGCTTAATATTTCTGTAAATTTTTCAAATCCTCCATATCTATTTGGAATTCCCCTACTGCCGATAATAGCTATAGATGAGTTATCAGATTTTTTCATTTTTTCACCGATATTAAGCATTTTTTAGATATTTTTAGATATATTCAGACTCTTAAACAGCCGGCAACTTTACTGTTATTTATTTTTGGCCTTATTTTGTCACTTTTAGCTTTTTTAGAGTCAAATTCTGCGCTTTTTTCTATACTATCCCAATTCTCAACAAACCAATCATAAGTCTTTTCCAATCCCGCCCTAAACTTCATCTTAGGCTTATAATCCAGCAAGGACTGAGCTTTATCAATTGAAGACAATAATTTTGTTTTAGCATCCCAATTACGGCGAGGAGCAAACATGATGCCCTCCTCATTACCTGTAAGTTCGTTAACAATGTTAGCCATGTCAATAACTCTTTGATCTTTGGCTGATCCAAGATTTATTGCTTCTCCAATAGCTTTTTCTTTAACTCCCATTGCAAGAAGCCCGTCCACAATGTCTTCTACATAAGTCCAGTCCCTTGTTTCTGAACCATCTCCTGTAATTGGGAGTGCATTTCCGGTCATTGCCCAGTAAAAGAAGTTAGGAATAACATTACGATATCTTCCAGGTACTTCTCCCGGACCAAAAACATTGAAAAAACGGGCATTAACAATAGGAAGATCATAAAGATTGTGGAAATAATTAGTGTAAAGCTCTCCAAGAAGTTTAGTTACTTGATATGGAGTGTGCAGTTTTATCGAGATATCATGTTCTTCAAAGGGCATCTTAGAATCTAAACCATAAACGCCACACCCTGAAGAAGAATAAACGAATCTTTCAACTCCAGTAAGGTTAGCATATTCAAGTACTTTTAAAATACCAATACCATTAACCATTAGATCTTTTTCTGGGTTATCTACAGAGTTCTGGTTTGCAAAATGGGCAGCTAAATGAAATACATAATCTGGTTTTTCCTTAAAAACCCTCTTAAGTGCTGCATCATCTAAAATATCTCCTTTAATGAATTCAATGTTCTCATTTTTAGGAATATTCCATGTATAAGCCGAAGATAAATTATCTAAGACAATTACTTTTTTAGCATTTAATTCTGATATTTTACGTGTTAAATTACTTCCAACACAACCTGCACCACCCGTTACAAGCACCGTTTTACCTTCATATTCATTTAAGCTACTCATTTGAACTCCCTCTCTCTATTAAAACCAAAGTTTTAATAATAATAATATACTATTAGTTATTATATTATGTAATCTAATATTTAATATTAATCATTTATGAGTAAATAGTAATAAATGATAATAGCATTTGGAGGATTTTAAATGGAAAGTGAAAAAATACTGGTTACAGGTGGGGCTGGATTTATTGGAACAAATCTTGTAAAAGAATTAAAAAGTAGAGGGCACGAAGTTTATTCTTTAGACCTTTTACATAACGAAAGAGAAGATTATATTCGTGCTGATGTTAGAAACTACCGGCAGCTTAAAAGAGTTTTTGATAATGATCATTTTGATTTTGTTTATCATCTTGCTGCTGAATACGGGCGTTGGAATGGGGAAGAATATTATGAAAACCTCTGGCAAACCAATGTAATTGGTACAAAACACATGATACGATTACAGGAAAAACTAGGATTTAAAATGATATTTTTTTCATCAGCAGAAGTCTATGGAGACTACACAGGGATAATGGGCGAAAAAGTAATGGAAGAAAACCCAATAAAAGACACCTATCAGATGAATGATTATGCCATTACCAAATGGGCTGGAGAATTAATGTGCATGAATTCTGCCACAATGTTTGACACGGAAACTGTTAGAGTACGGCCGGTTAATTGTTATGGTCCACATGAACATTATAGTCCTTATAAAGGATTTATTCCTATTTTTATTTATAAATCACTTACAAAACAGCCATATACCGTTTATGAGGGGCATAAAAGAATAATTGATTATGTAGAAGATACTACAAGAACATTTGCTAATATTGTTGGTAATTTCATTCCTGGAGAAGCTTATAATGTAGGTAGTAAACAAGAATGGGAACACGATATTAAAGAATATTCAGATTTGGTCCTAGATGCAGTTGGTATTGATGATTCATTAGTTACTTATAAAGAAGCGGAATCATTCACTACCAAAGTTAAAACAATGGACTTTTCAAAGGCAGTACGTGATTTAAAACATGACCCCAAAGTTTCACCAAAAGAGGGAATTAAAAGAACTGTTGAATGGATGAAAAATTATTATAGAATTGAATAAACTGTATTGAAAAATGGGATTATATGAAAAAAGTATTATGTATTCTGCTTTTATTTACTACAATTAGTGTATCTGGTTGTACTATCAATAAAGAATCACAGCAAACTTGGGGAGAAAGAGAATTAGCCTCTTTAAGTACTTTGAATATTATAAATTCTACATCAGAATATGAATACTATGAGGAAAATGGTATAAATAATGGATATTTTTGCATTTATGGCGAAATTAAGAATAATTATGGTGATGATGCATTTAACATAAAAATTCGTGGAGTTGGATATGATAAAAAAGGTAATATAGTTGCATCCAATAAAAGCGGAGAATATATGTCACCTAGAACAATTCCTGCAAATGGAGTATCATCTTTTGCTATTTATATTTATGATCCAAGAAAAAAAATAGTAGATTATAAATTAGAAATCTTAAGAGATTAATTAATATTGAAGAAGAGTTCCCTCTTTCTTTGTTATTTTAAGAGCATATCTAAATGAAATAAGGCTCAATGGCAGTAAAAACAAACAGAATAACATTAAAACGCTGATATCAAAGCTTAAGGAACTTATAGTATAATTTTGTAATAAAGCGTGTCTCATGCCATTTAAAGAATAGGTCAAAGGTAATAAATAAGAAAATGTTTGTATCCATGCAGGTAAAACAGTAATTGGGAAGAAAACTCCACCGATCATAGCTGAAATACTTGAAAATACCCAATTAATAGGATCGCCTTGTTTGAAAACCATTATAAAACTTGCTGATATAATTCCAATACAACTAAAAGAGATAATAGATAAAAGAAGAATTACTAATGCACCCACTATATTTGCATTGCCAAAATTAACTCCAAAGATTAAAAAGCCCATTATTAAAAGAATTAATACTTGAAAAGTGGCAACTATAAAATCCCATAAAGATGAAGAGAAAATTATTGTATTTAAATTTGTTGGAGTTATTAATATCGATTCTAAAGTTCCCATCATTTGCCCGTTTCTTATACTATTTGAGAAGGTACCAAGGCTTGTCCAAAGATATAATTCTAAGGCAATACCTATTAAAACAAATGAAAAATAGTTTCCTCCATATGGTTCTAGATAATATGAAACAGAATTACCCATCATTGTAGAAATAAAGTAAAAAGTTATAGTTGATATAACCACACTGAAAAATTGGAAAAAAAATGACAATTTATAACTTATTTGAATAAGAAAATCTTTAATGATAAAAGAAAATGTTTTTTTAAAAAAACTCTTAAAATTCATTTAATCCTCCACAGAATGTGTGAAATGAGCAAAAAGATCATTTAATTGCAATTCATTTATTTTAAAATCTCTAACTTTACATCTATTAACTACCATAATCTCCATTATTTTAGATATTATATCTTTATTTGAGATTATCATCTCTATTTTAATATAATCTGGCTGTCTTGATATACATGAAACATTTATAAGTTCATTTAAACTCTCAATTTCATTTAAAACCCGTTCTGAAATATTCTTTGCTTCAACTACAATCCTTTCATATTTTTCTATACTTTTAAACAATTTGTCTATTTTTCCATATGCCTCTATTTTTCCATCATTAATAATAGCTATACGATCACTTAGTTGTTCTGCTTCATCTAGGTTATGAGTAGCCATAAAAATAGTCTTTTCCTGATCTTCTATTAATTCTTCTTTAATAAATTCCCTAAATTTTTGAGCATTATATGGATCCATGCTTTTTGTTGGCTCATCTAAAAATAAAATATCCGGATTATTAATTAAACCTCTAGCAATTGCCATTCTATTTTTCATACCTGTAGAATAACTATCAAATCTATAATCTGCTTTATCTTGTAATTTTACTATTCTTAATACTTCATTAATTCGTTTATCTAATTCTGAATTTGAAATATCATGTAATGAACCATAAAATTGAAGGTTTTGCCTTCCAGTAAGTCGCCAGTAAAAACTTCTCTCTTCACTGTTAATATGACCTATACATTTTTTGACCTTTTCATCATTTTCAACTACATCATAGCCATTTACAAAAGCTTTTCCTTCATCAGGTAATATCAGTGTGCATAATATTTTTATTAATGTAGTTTTACCTGCACCATTAAATCCAAGAATACTGAACAATTCACCTTTCTTAACCTTAATATTGACATCTTCTAATGCTAAAAACTCTTTTTTTTGATGAGTTAACAATTCCTTAAAACTTTTATTCAATGCAAATCTTTTAGTCAACCCTTTTGTTTCTATGGCATTTGACAACTAAATCACTCATTTTCCTTTGTTATCATTAAATTTAGATATAATGTATTTTTTACTTGTTTAAATTCAATCATGTTTTATATAAATAAATGCCTGAAATTAAATCATCATATCTTACTATTTGAGTATCTATTGGTTTCCAATCTATAATCTCAAATCCATGAGCAACAATACGTGAATTAGAACAGAGTTCTCTTTTAAATTTTGAGGAAAGTTTTCGTAAAAATGAAGGATATAAATAAAGTGTTACTATTGTAGCTTGGGATAAATCAACTTTTAAAGCGTCTTTATTAATGAATTCAGTTAGATCTTCTACTCCTTCTTTTATTGCATTTTTTTTAGATTCTTTAATACGTTTAGGATCAATGTCTATTCCAACAGCCCGAATACCATATTTCTTCGCAGCATTAATTACAATTCTACCATCTCCACATCCTAAATCATATAAAACATCATCTGGGCCTATATTTGCAATTTCTAGCATCTTATCTACCACAAAAGTAGGTGTAGGATCAAAAATACTGAATTTATTAGTACTAAATAAATTATAATTTTTTAATAAACGTATTGGCCTATAAAGATAATAAAGAGGAATTAAAGAAGAAGGTAACTTAATATCTTCCAAATCTTTATAATCTGGTACTACAGATACTTTGAAAGAATCTTTAATACCGTTAAATAAATCTTCTCTCATCCTCAATTTTAAAAGAGCTTCATTAAAAATGGTAAATCCATAATCTTCTCTAGAATTAATTCTATTTTTTATTTTATTTACTATCTGTTCTATTTTATTATCTTCCTTAACTTCATTTGAAACTATTTCTGGAAGTCTTAGATCTAGTAAATCGTTAGCAAGAAAAAGAGATATTAACATTATTCTTTTTATACCTAATTTTTTAGCTTTAGCTATCAATATATTCCAGTTTAAATTATCATGGTTATTTATTACCTCAACAATATCACAGATCCATTTTATTTTAACCCAATAATGGCCTGCAGCATGTATGAATAATATAAGAAGTAAATCATAAACTGAAAAATTCAGTATTTTATGTCCATTAATAGTAACATAATTTGTTTCTAAATTATCTTCCACTTTATATGGGAAAGAAAACCCTAATCCCGGTATTTTCCAATGAACTTCAATAATAACGCCATTTTCATTTTTAAACTTAAATTCACGTTGATGTTTTAGAAAAAAATCTTCTTTTCTGCTATCTAAATCAAAATCCATCACATAACCGTTAGAAGATAGCAATTTCTTTACCTTTTTAACATCCCCTTCTTGAACAAAAACATCTATATCTTCAAAACTCCTTAAGGCAAGATTACCATAAGCTAAGATAGCCAGAGATGATCCTTTATAAGGAATAGCATTGATATTATTTGATTTTAATAGATTTAAAACCTTAAACATATCACCTGTTAAAATAAGGTTTTTTTTTATATTTTCTTCAAACTGAATTTTTAAATAATCTGAAATTATGTTAGGTACTTCATCGAAGTCTTTTAAATTCCAGTAAAGTAATGGCATAACCTCATGAATACGTGCTTTTTGAAGTAAATAAATCCAATTAATATCTTCATGTAATAAATAAGATATTTTTTGCTTAACTTCATCGTCACAATTAGTTCTAGCACAATACAAAATTAATTCAACTTCATTATTTAGATTAAGATTAGTTTCATATACCATGGAAAATGTCATCTCCTATTTGTTGAACTAATTCAGGAATTAAATCAATTGCATGGTTCACTTTAAGTAAGGATACATCAACTTTTTTCAATAGATCAACACATTGAATAAAATTAAGCTTTTTTTCTCCATTTTGGAACATAATAGAGCAATACGAATTATCTATTAATCGCATTAAAGCTTCTTGAGGTTTAAGGTCTTTAATGGTGGAATCTGGACCTTTTTCAAGGACATATATCTTTTTAATGTTCAAAGGACCATCTAAAAAATCACTAAACTTGATTACATATTTTTCAGAATTCAAAATATTTTTAGTGATAACCTCTGAATTCTCCATCATTAATTCAATTATTGTAGAAGATAGCTTAAGCTGTGGGAAACCTGGTAGAACAACAGGATTATCAACTGGTTCCACTTTGATTGCTAAAATATCATCAGCGATAACTTGATATCCTTTGTTGTTTAAAGCCATTGCTATTGTAGACTTACCAAATCCTGATGGACCTAAAAAAGCTATAACTCCCATATCCGTTTTAATAGCACTTCCATGAAGTACCAGAAGTCCTCTTTGGTATAATAGTGTTGCCATTATTGGACCCATAATATAGGAATATAAAATTTCTCTATTTTCTGTTTCTGGAGCAACTATGATTTCAGAACCATTAGATAATTTGAATTTTCCTATTCCATCCCATTTTATAATAATATCTTTATGGTTATTTGCTCCAATCCAGAAATCATCTCCATTACTAATCTTTTTAAAACAATTACAATTAATTTCTCCTAATTTGATAACTAAATCTTCTTTACCGTTAATACAACTTTTTCCCCAAAAATCAAGTTCTGATTTTATTTTAAGTCCATAAGCATTGTAATTATTCATTTAAATCATTACAAATTAATTTACTGTCGAGATAATTGAACTAACATATTATGTACTCATATGCATTCCCTGGCTACCTTCTTTACTAGTACCGCTTTGTGCTAAAGTCAATTTCTCCATTTTTCCATAGGACTTTATTTCTGGTTTTACATATTTTTTTCCTTTATTTTGCATTTTATGCCTCCTTTATATTACATTTTAACTAACGTGTTGTTTTATTGATACATGATTATACCAAAAATTTAATTTATAAACCAACCATATTATTGATTGTTCAAAACCAGGATATTCTTCTTTATATGCATTTAATTTAAACTTTTGATATATTTTATCAAGTTTTTCGAAGTCAATATACTTACTAATCACATTTTCTTCTGATAACATTTCTTCAAGTTCTTTCTCTCCAAATTTCATAAAACTTGAATTAATTACATTATCCGTTATTGCTTTATCATAGCGCCATTGAATTTCATATGGAAGAACGTTTTCCATTGCTCTTCGCATGACAATCCTATTCCAACCATTTTTCATTTTCTGATCTGAAGGCATAGATAGACATAAATCTAATAACCTCTTATCAAAGAAAGGATATCTTAATTCAATAAAATTAGCTGCACTAATTTTATCCATTTCTTCTAAAGCATGCTGAAATATACCCGAACTAAGATGATGATAGTGCCATTCATGTGCATTTTTTATTTTATTCTTATTGTGATTAGTTAGTACCTCCATACGATTAAATACATTTATTTTATTAGCATATTTTTGATTAATAACATTAAGAGCATTCAGTTGATATACATCATTATTATTACCAAATAAGGATCTCCAAGTGCTCTTAATGAAATTTGGGACGCATGGCCCAATAACTTCATTAATAATTAAATTATAAGGGCTTATATTATAAATTTTTGAATAGCTTAAAATCTCATTAATTAAGTATTTAATCCTTTTTTTCTTTAAAAGATCATTAAAATAATTCGCATGCGCTCCTAAAGTAGAATCACCGTCATATCCACTTAGTATAACTCTTAATCCTTCATTATATGCTTTTTCATATAAATGTAGATACATATGGGCACTATGAGCAGATATTGGTTCTTCTTGCGGCCATATAGAGTTCTCAAGTTCTTTAAACTGATCAATAAGACTTCCATCTGTATAATAAGCTTCAGATTTAGATTTATTAGATACTACATTAATATAATGCTGTTCATTACAGGAAGGAAATCCCTTAAAAACTAGTGAGAATGTCTTTAAACATTTTTCATATTTGGATAGAATTTTTTGAGCTGTACATGAAATTGAAGATGAATCTAAACCTCCACTTAATTCTGATCCTACAGGATATGAACTTCTCAATCGACATTTCACAGCTTTAATAAATGTTTCTCGGAAAACTTGAGTATATTCTTCATCAGAATTTAATTTTAATCTATATTTTGGATCAAGAGTCCAATAATGATCTAATCTACACTCTTTAAAGTTAATATGCAGTGAATTTGCTGCTGGTAATCGTAGCACATTTTCATAAAATGTGTTTTCCCTATCCTCATACATTTCAATTAAATAATCAGCTATTCTTAATTCATTTATTTCTATGGGAATTTCAGGAATTTTGAGCAGTGCCTTAATCTCTGTTGCAAAGAAAAATCCTTCATCAGATAAATAATAATAAAAAGGTTTTACTCCCATGTGATCCCTTGCACAAAACAAAGTTTCCTTCTCTTTATCCCATATTGCAAAAGCAAAATCACCAATTAATTTCTTAGGGCAGTCTTCACCCCATTTTTCATATGATTTTAAAATAAAATAGCTGTCAGAAATTTTTTCATTATTTTCTATATTTAATTCTCTGGAAAGTTCTTTTCTATTATCAATCCTTGCATCTGACGTAATAACAAAATTTCCTTCTTCAAAGGGAAGTGTCTCATGAATCGATTCTGGAGTTGTCCACAGCATCTGATGCCCCAATCCTACTGATTCTTTAATCCAAACATTAGATCCATCAGGTCCACGATGAGAAAGGCAATTATTCATCTTTTCCATAAGGTTAGAATCAACATCTCTACCATTTCTATAGAAAATTCCAGTTATAGCACTCATACTTATCATCTAACCTATGCTTAATATGGGAATATACTTTCGCTTTAATTTTCCTATTACAACCTTTTTATTAACTTCAAGCCATGCATGGGCTTCAAAAGTATTATATTCATCCTTTCCAACGCCAATTTTAACTTCAGAAGGGTAATTTTGAGCAGAAAATAATATTTGTCCTGTTAATGCTTTTACAAGGCAGGTGGCATCAAATACGTAAATTCCTGCTGTTTCAACTGCCCATGATAACTTTTCTATTGATAAATTGCTTTTAGATGATTCTTGAATATATATAACTTTTTTAATAGTTGCCCGAATGACCCTAAATGGTAAAATCCAGAGCATAACTCTAATTAACCACATTAAAGATAGAGTCTTAATCAAGAGGCATTTTTCATTCCATTTAAGCCTTAAAAAACTGTATATTATATTCATTTTATCTCAATTAATCCTTTTTCAAGTAATTCACGGAGTACATTCATAAGGTCATCTTTACATTCATCTTCTCGAACTTCATATTCCTCTAAAAGGTTCTTTAAAACTTCACTAACTTTTCGGGGTTCTTGGATCAGGTTCCATATTGTAGCTCCCACTTCATTCAAGCCGTAATAGACTCCGTCTTCCATGTTGAGCATTGCAGCTTCTCCATCTAAATCACAATATACAACACTTTTACTGGTTACCACAATAGAATCTAATGTCAGTTTTTCCCCATTCATATTCACGTATTAATTCTTCATAATATTTATAAATTCACATTTTTTTTCCTAAACTACTTTAATATGTTACATAAGTCACAATATTTAATCAGTATTAAAATTATGGCTTAGAGTGTTATTTGTGGTTTTATAATCAATTTTAAATAATATAAATCTAAAACTCTAATAATCACAACTATGACTTCGGAGTACTTAAATGAAAAAACTGTTTAACCTTAAAACTACTCTTATAACTATACTATCTTTAATATCACTTATCGGAATTTTAACTCCTCCATTCAATGAATTCCCTTTAAGAGCTATTCCATCAATTATTTTATTATTCATTCTGCCAGGTTATGCCTTAACCATGAGATTATACTCAGATAAAAACATTAGTCCACTTAAACATTTTCTTCTAGGTATAATCTTAAGTTCTTCTTTAACGCTTATGTTTGTCTTTTTAAGTCTGTTTAACATATTAGACATACCTTCAAGAGTTGTTTTCTATGCATTAGCTTCTTTTACAGTTATAATGGCATATACTTCTCCTAAAAGAAGAAAAACAAATAATTATATTAAATGCAGTAACTGTAATGGTTATTATCAACTTAAAGAGGGAGAATCTCTAAATGATTTTGAAAAATGTAAATGCGGCGGTGAGTTAGAATATGTCCAATACAATCCATTTATATTTAATAAAAGAAAAAAAACAGTATTCAAATCTCCAGATCTTTTAATTGCAATTCTTCTAATCATTATTACAATAGTAGTTGTAAGCTTGCCTACTTTAAGTAATTCTGTAGTTAGAATAGTTTTGGTACCTGTTTTATTATTCTTTTTATCTGGTTATGCTTTAATAGTGGCCATTTATCCTCATAAAAAGAGTATTAGTAAAATTAAACGTTTTTTATTAAGTATTGGCTCCAGTGCAGTTATTCTATTCTTATTTGTATCACTGTTTATTTATTCATTCCAGAATTCACCTACATCTCTATTTATATTCACCATTTCTACCTTTACAGTAGTTTTATTGTTAATTTCATTTATTAGAAGGATAAAATTTTCTCCAGAAACTAAATTTAAAGAAAATAAAGAAAGAAAGAGTAAAGTTAGTAAAGAATCAAAATTTAACGGTTATATTTTTAATCATAAAGAAAAATTCACAGTTAAATCCAAATCAAATTATCTGGATATTATTTTAGTATTTATGGTAACAATCTTCACTATTATTTTTATAGCTATACCCGTTTTAAATGAAAGTTTTGTTAGAACCATCTTTGGGCTTTTATTCATTCTATTCTTACCTGGTTATTCTTTAATTGCTGCTTTATTCCCAAAAAAGGATGATTTAGATAGTATTGAACGTCTTGCTTTAAGTTTTGGTTTGAGTATCGCAGTTTCTCCTCTAATAGGGCTGTTATTAAATTATACCCCATTTGGGATCAGATTAACTCCAATTTTGATTTCACTTTCAATATTTACCATTTCAATGCTCGCTATAGCATTTTTAAGAAGGAAGAGTATCCCAGAAGACCAGATTTTCAGCGTTGATTTTAGTAGTTTCTTTAGAGGTGTCAAATCATCTTTTAGTAATGAATCAAGAACAGATAAAACATTATCAATTATCCTCATTCTTTCTATTATTATTGCAATTTCTGCAACCATCTACATCATTATAACTCCTAAAGAAGGTGAAAAATTCACTGAATTCTATATCCTTGGACCTAATGGTAAAGCAGGTGATTATCCAACAAATCTAACCTCTGGTCAACGCGGAAATGTTACTATAGGAATTGTAAATCACGAATACGCAAATGTAGATTATAAACTAATGATAAAATTAAATAATCAGACTTTAAAAGAGGAAAACATAACTCTGGCTAATAATGAAAAGTACGAAAAACCATTTATATTCACCGCTTCTGGCGGGAAGCAAAAGCTAGAATTTTTGTTATATAAACTTCCAGATGATACAAATGTTTATAGGGATCTTCATTTGTGGATTGGTGCTAAATAGAAATAGAGGCACTATTTAATCAGATAACTTGTTTTATTATTCACTAATAATTATTATCAATATGTAAAGTATAATCGCCTTAATCATGTGAAAAAAATCACAAAATAGGGATTAAATAGCAATACTTAAATATTGTAAATGAAATAAGATCATATCGGAGGTATTTAATATGATCTCAACTGTAACAACTACCACAACTACAGTAACTACAGCTCAAGTTATGACATACAGTATTATCGCAGTTATTTCATTGATAGCATTTTTAGCAATTAAAGAGATTCTAAGCGCAGAGGCTGACAAAAGTCAACGGATGAAATCATTCGTTAAAGGATCTAATATTGCAATAGTACCATTACTTCTAGTCTTTGTAGCTATCGTAGCTTATAAAGTGGTAACAGTAATTTAGGGGTGGAAATATGCAAAGGAACACTATGATAATTGTCGGCGCACTTATAGCTGTAATAGTTGTAGGAGCATTGGCTGCAACAATCTTTATGAAGCCTCAAGACTCAGTTACCGCTGCTCAAGATAAAGCTACTAAACTTGCTTTTTATAACAACGGGGATAATTGGCTACATATGAATGTTGTAATGGAAAATGTGACCCTTAAAAACGGGACTACACAGACATTTTACTCAGAACTTTACCTACAGCCTAAAAATGGAACTATTGTTATTGATTTGAGCAAACTTGCAGGATATGGGAATGAAAAGTTACCTGCTGGAACCACAATAAGAATTTTAGCCTGGAAAGGTCTTTTAAATTCAAATGCTGGTGGCAAAGGTGATTTAAACCTTACAATGCAAGGATGGTCAAACACGGTAAAACCACAAAAAGAAGATTCTATGTTTAATGTATTCTTTGCGGGTTTACCTGTAGCAAAGCTTCCAAACAATGTAAACACTGATATGATATGGACTGACATCGATGTAAACAAGCTTCATCAACAAATGGGATTTATAGATGATGGAGAAGTAGAACCACTGTTCGAGGAAGAACTAGTAACTGTTGACCAAAACGGTAAAGTAACAATAACATCGCTAACAGCACCGGAACTCTGTAGAATAATAGCAAACATATTATGAGTATAACCTCATTTTTTTTCTTTTTTTTTGGTGATAATTAATGGATAATAAAATTATTATTGGGATAGTAACTGTATTAACCATCATTTCAGGAGTTACAGCTTATGGAATTAGTCACGACAGTTTAGAGGATTTAATTTTTGATAAGATGAAATACAACTATACCTCACACGTATGGATACCTCCAAATAGTCCTAAAGCTGGTTCATTAGGTGGCTACTATAAAATAAATGGCCAGGGTCAAGATTTCACATTTATGATAAAACTTCCAGGAGCTGAAAAAGCAGAAAGTCCACTGGATTATACAAAAGAAGGTCTTAATGGTACTGGAAAATTAGATAGTATTCAGATCACTTTTGAAACTATTCATGCACTTATATTTGGAGACTTTAAAAAAGCAATGTTTGAAACCAAATTTAGAGGTAATTTCAACATGACATGCGCTGCATGGAATGGAACAGGCACTTTTTCAAGTGATAATGGTACAATACCCGGAACATTTAAAATAGATGGGCCAATGACTGACTGGGAAGGAACATTTATTGTAAGAAATGAAAATAGAATCACTTTAACAATGGATTATATCTATTATCCTAACCTTCAAATAAACAAAGCTAAAAAAGTTACTGAAACCATATATATGTAATAGGTAATCATTTAACAAATTAAGTTAAGTGCTTAACTGTTAAATATCTTATAGTCTCGTTTTTTTAATTCTAAATCGAGAAAAAACTAATCAGACATTTCATGGTCATAATGCTGTCCAGTATGAATTAAGGTATATTAAATATTTCTTTTTTCTATTTCATCAATTATTGAGGCCATTTTTATAATTTCCGGTCTCGTTCCTATTATAACTGCAATTTTCATAAATATCACTTTAATATCATAAACTATAGATAAAATTCCAAATTAAAGAAAGTCAATACATGATAACTTAATACTCAATAAAAAATTATATAACTACTTATTTAATTTTGTAATTATACTTTTTAATCTTTACCCTAATATCTGAGGTAAATCAATCAGTTAAATAGTCAAGTAAACACAATAAATGGCATTATTAAAAATAAGACTGTATTTGATATCCCGTGTGATAATGTAACTCCAAATAAACTTCTTGTTTTTTGAAACATGTATCCATAGAACATAGATACTGCAAACACAAATATAAGGTCAATACCTGATTTCCAGCCTACGTGAAGACTTGTAAATAACAGTGAAGCGTAGAGCAATCCAAAGAGGGGTCCAAATATTTTTTCAGTGTTTTGCTGTAAAATCCCTCTGAAAAGTAACTCTTCAGCAAATCCAGTTGATATTAGTAAAATTGATCCTGCAAACAATATCATTAATGGGTCAAATGTGGAGATTAGTGGTTTAACAGCCAAAACTTTGTATTCTATAAATCCAAGTAAAAATCCTGATGAAGCAATTAAAAGTTGTACAGGAATATTTCCAAGGGTTAAACCCAGATCTTTTCTTTTAATTTTTTGTACCCTAATTAAGGTAATTGATGCAGCAAATAATGGTAGAGCAATTATTGGGAACCAGTAGAGTGCCTGCACCTGCATGAGTGGTACAGAAAGGCCAATTATACGAATCATGGGTAGTATGATCATAGCCCTTAAAAGATTGGTATAGGGACTATCATCCTTTATAACTGAAGAATGAATCAGAAGAGCACAGATTATAATTACATCAATAATCAGGCCAGCTTCAATACTGTAATAAGCATTTACAATCTCTGAAATGATAATTAATCCTAAATATGCCATAAGGGCCAGTATTGATTTATTATTAAGATAATAATGATACAGTCTAGTTTTTGGTAAAGATACCTTATCTAATTTTTTATTCTTATATTGGCTAAGATTAGGGCTATTTAAATTAAAATTTTGCTCTAAGCTTTCCATACTCTTGTGAGATAATAGTTGGTCTCTTTTCATCATTCTATCAACTTGTGAAGTTGGATGTGATCCAAAATCGAGTTAAGATCAATTAATGTGAAAAATATCACAATAATTTTTTTATAATAATTATTATTCATTGATTTTAACCCTTAAAATATTTTTCTATAAATAATTGAATTTTATAATTAATTCACAGTATCATTTATAGAAAACAAAAAAATATATTGAATTTAGAGACCTTTTTAAGCAAATAAGCTAATTTAAAACCTTATAAATTTAAATCAAAAATAATAAAATGATATAAATTAATAATAGCTCACCATTATTTATAAAAATTTAAAATAAAATATCTTTTATAAAATAAATGATTTTAGGCCCATAAAAGGGCATTATAAGAAAGAGCATTGAATTTGATATCCCGTGTGATAATGTAACTCCAAATAAACTTCTTGTTTTTTGAAATACATATCCATAAAAGAGAGCTACAAAAAATACAAATATGTAATCAAAAATGGAGTTCCATCCAATGTGAAGACATGTAAATAATAGTGAAGCGTAGAGTAATCCAAATATGGGGCCAAAAACATTTTCAACATTTCTCTGGATTATTCCTCTAAATAACAGTTCTTCAGCTAACCCTGTTGAAATTAATATTATAAAACTGGCAGCTAAAACTGATAATAAATTAAAAGAAGGTATAAGTGCATCTGGTTTTAAAATTAAGTATTCTATAAATCCAAGTAGGAGTCCTGTAAGTGCTATAACTAATTGAAATGGAACATTTCCTAATGATAATCCTAATTTAATTCTATTTAGTCTCTGGATTCTTATTATCATTATTGATGCAGCAAATAAAGGTATTGATATTATAAGAAATCTATATAATGGTTCTATTTGCATTAAAGGCAGTGAAAGAGAGATAATACGAATCATAGGTATTGCCATCATCGACATTAATAAATTAGAAAAATTATATGATTCTTCAATTGAAGAATGAATTAACAATGTGAAGATAAGCATAGAATGTAAAATAAGACCTGCCTGTAAACTATAGTAAGTGGTAGCTAATTCAGCAATACAAATAATTACTAAATATATTAAAAGGAACCCCACCTCTCTTTTAGGTATTTTTAGTTTTGATTTTCTCTTTTCAAGTTTATCTATTGCTCCATAAACATCATTTGACTTTGTATGATCTTTAACTTTTCCAAATAATTCTAGTGATCTTTTATAGTCTATAAGGGCGTCTTCAACTGCGTCTTGAAGCTCATAAGTGTTCGCTATCAGGTTTGATACCATTCCTGCTCGCTTATAATCACCATATTTTTGAAATACTTTTATAGCTTTTTCATAGTATTCACGAGCATCTTCATAGTGACTCTGCATTTCAAAGACAATTCCAATTCCAGTAAATGCATAGCCTTTACCCGTTAAATCATCACTTTTATTGTAAATATCAAGAGCATAATTGTAATATTTAAAGGCATCTTCTGGATTTCCAAGTTCTAAGCATATATCCCCTAATTTAAGAAGAGTGTCTGCCTCTTTTTTTATATTATCTAAGTTTTTGAATAAGGAGAGTGCTTTTTTATAGTAAGGAAGTGCTTTTTCAAGGTTTCCTTGCCCATAAAAATTTGTTCCTATATCAAATGCCATTTTGGCTTCTATTCCATCCATTAATCCACCCATAATATTTAAAAAATAAGAATAATCTAACTTAATTTATATCCTATTTATATTTTATCTATTAGCCCATTATAAATCAAAACACTTATAAATCGAGAATAATAACTATTAAGTAAGATATAAAAAGGCTATTTAATATTAATACTTAATAATAATAATTTAATAACGATTAGGGGATTTAATGACTAAAATTACAGCGATACTACCCGCATACAATGAAGAAATAGCTATAGGAAGCATGGTCATCCGTACAAAAAAATATGTAGACCATATAATTGTTGTTGATGATGGTAGTGCCGATAATACTGTAGAAATAGCCGAATCAGCTGGCGCTGAAGTAATAAAGATATGCTGCAATAAAGGTAAAGGTACAGCACTTAAAATGGGTTTTAAAGCATCTATACATTCAGAAATAATAGTTACCATGGACTCTGACGGGCAGCACAATCCCGAAGATATTCCTAAACTTGTAAAGCCTATACAAAACGGTGAAGCAGACATTGTAAACGGCAGCAGATATCTAAATGGTAATAATAAAAATACTCCTTCTTACAGACGCTTTGGGCAAACTATTCTCGATAAAGCTACTAAATTAAACAGTGGTTTAAATATCACCGATAGTCAGAGTGGTTTTAGAGCATTTGCAGCCCATACATTACCTGCATTTAGATTTAAATCATCTGGTTTTGGTATTGAAAGCGAAATGCTTGCAGACGCCTCACAAGCAGGATTTCAAATAAAAGAAGTAGAAATTGGAGTTCGCTATGATGTAGATGGCTCAACAAAGCATCCAGTAACTCATGGTTTAGGAGTCTTAATGAAAATAATAGATGATATTCAATTTCACAGGCCCCTATTTTATTTTACAGTTCCCGGATTTATAATAATCATCATTGGCCTTGTTATGGGTTTCACTTTCTTTGGAGAATATCTAGCACATACAACATCCAGCTTACTTCCTACCGTTTTAGCAGCGCTTTTAACTTTAGGTGGGGGATTTTTAGCTATTACCGGAATTATTCTGGATTCAATGTCCAAAATGTTAAATAGGTTAACCAGTAGTTCTACACAAGATAATGCTATTTCTGAAGATATAGACTTCAACCAGTATATTATTAATAAACATCAAAAAACAGGCAAATGAGTCTAAATCTCTAATAGAATAAAGTGCTTTATTTTAAATTTTTTATTTTATTATGACTACTATTTTTAACTATCCTGTGACTTAAAAATTGATTAATCTAAAAAGTAAGATTAACCATATCTTAATAAGAATACCTGTATAGATTATAAATATAGAAAATTAGTGCTTAACTTATGAGTTTAGAAAAAAACAAAAATACTTGGGCTTTTTTGGCCATAAATTAAGTGGTTATTCCCATTAATATAAGAATAAAAGTGGATAGTGAATCTAAATGTCAAAAAAAGGCAAGAAAGGTAGACCCACAAAATTAACCCCTAAATTAAAGGAAGAAATTGTTAATCTTTTAAAGATGGGCAACTATATTGAAACAACCTGTGCAACTGTAGGTATAAACAAATCCACTTTCTATGCGTGGATGAAAAAAGGAGAAGAATCAACTCGACCAAACAGGTATTCCAAGTTTTATGAGGAAGTAAAACAGGCGCAAGCCCGAAGCGAAGCAAGAGAAGTGAATATAATCAATGCACATGCTGAAAAGAACTGGAAGGCAGCAGCATGGAAATTGGAACGCAGACATCATGAAAGATGGGGTAAAAAGAATAAAAAGTATTGTATTGATTTATTACATAAAATTAATATATAGTGAAAGCCCCTCCTAGTGCGTTGGAAAAATAAGTAAAATTCAAGTACATATGAAACTTATAAACCATATATAATGGAAATTTAGGTCCCATATGTTAAATAAATTTAATATTTTAGTTTATATTTCATATATACAATTATTAGATTTATTATATCATAATTAAAGCTACAAAATAGCTTTAAAAAACTGTGAAAAATATCATAAAAACTGTATTAAAGTAACATATTTTGCAAAACATATGACATAAATCTAACAATTTTTAACATTAATGTTCTCTTAATGCCATAAAATTATAAAACATTAGTTCTAAACATTATTTAGATTTTCTAATATAATTACTAAAATTAGATATGTTCTATTAATTTAAGGATTTGAAAAAATGAAAGTACTAATCATTGGTTCAGAAGGAATGTTAGGACACGACCTGGTGGACGTCCTATCAGCTGAAAATGAAATCAGCACCACAACAATTGACACTTTAGATATTACAGACATAAATAAAACCATTCAAACTGTTAAAGACATCAATCCAGATGTAGTGGTGCATGCAGCTGCTTTTACTGATGTTGATGGAAGTGAATCAAATCAGGATTTAGCATATAAAGTAAACGCCATAGGAACAAGAAATGTTGCTGTTGCATGCAGTGAAGCTGACAGTGCTTTAGTTTATATATGCACTGATTATGTTTTTGACGGTACAAAAGGTGGTTCTTATTATGAATATGATCAAACAAATCCTTTAAGTGTTTATGGTAAAACCAAACATTTGGGAGAAGTTTACATACGAGATATTTTAAATAAATTCTATATTGTTCGAACTGCATGGTTATATGGATTCCACGGACCTAATTTTGTTACTACAATGCTTAATTTAGCAAAAACAAATGATACAATATCAGTTGTTAGTGATCAGATAGGTTCTCCAACCTATACTGTGGATCTTGCAAAAGCCATTGCAGAGATTATTAAAAAACCTGCTTACGGCATCTATCACATTACTAATGACGATCACTGCTCATGGTTTGAATATGCACAAGAAATATTTAAAATAGCTGACATTGAAATTGAATTAAAACCAGTGTCAACAGAAGAGTTCGGAAGTCCTGCCCCAAGACCAAAATATTCAGTTCTTGAAAATTACAACTGGAAAATGGAAGGCTTCCCCCCAATAAGAAGCTACAAAAAAGCCCTAAAAGACTACATGAAATTATTAAAGGAGTAAAACTATGAAGGGAATAATACTTGCCGGAGGATCTGGAACAAGACTTTATCCAATCACCAAAGCTGTTTCAAAACAGTTACTCCCAATTTACGATAAACCAATGATCTATTACCCATTATCAGTTTTAATGCTTGCAGGCATAAGAGAAATACTAATAATTTCCACCCCTCGCGATTTACCACTATATGAAGAACTGCTTGGTGACGGTACTGATTTAGGACTATCATTTTCTTATGCAGTCCAAGAAGAACCTAGAGGACTTGCTGACGCGTTTATTGTTGGAGAAGAGTTTATTGGTGATGACAGCGTAGCTCTTGTTCTTGGAGATAATATATTCCACGGTCACAGGTTCAGTGAAATATTAAAAAGGGCAGCATCAGTTAAAGAAGGTGCAGTTATTTTCGGATACTATGTAAAAGACCCTAAAGCATTTGGAGTAGTTGAATTCGATGGTGAAGGCAATGTACTTTCCCTTGAAGAAAAGCCAGAAGAACCAAAATCCAACTATGTTATTCCCGGACTTTATTTCTACGATAACAGTGTTGTAAAAATAGCAAAGAATGTGAAACCATCAGATAGGGGTGAAATTGAAATAACCTCCGTTAATGAAGCTTATCTTAAAAATAAGCAGCTTAAAGTAGAACTCCTTGGTAGGGGAATGGCCTGGCTTGATACAGGAACACATATTGGGCTTTTAGAGGCCAGTAACTTTGTTGAGGCCATACAAAAAAGACAGGGATTCTATATTGCATGTTTAGAAGAAATTGCATACAACAATGGCTGGATAGATGCTGAAACTGTATTAAAACTGGCTAAAACTTTAGAAAAGACTGAATACAGTAAATATCTAATTGATCTCGTTAATAATCAGCATTATAATAATGAAACACTTTAGGAGAATCTTTTATGGGTAAATTTAATTTTATTAAAACATCTATTGAAGGCGTTTACATTATAGAACCTACTGTTTTTGGAGATGAACGCGGTTATTTCATGGAAACATACCATAAAGAAGAATTTAAAGAAGCAGGGCTCGATTTTGACTTTGTGCAAGATAACCAATCCAAATCCAAAAAGGGAGTACTTAGAGGACTTCATTTCCAGCATACAAAACCGCAAGGAAAGCTCGTCAGAGTTATAAAAGGAGAAGTCTTTGATGTAGCGGTAGATTTAAGGGAGAATTCACCTACTTATGGAAAATGGGAAGGGGTAATTCTTTCAGAAAAAAATAAAAGACAGTTTTACGTGCCTGAAGGATTTGCACACGGCTTTTTAGTATTATCAGAAGAAGCTGAATTTACTTATAAGTGCACCGATTTTTATGATGCAGAAGATGAAGGTGGCATTCTCTGGAATGATCCAGAAATAAGTATTGAATGGCCTATTGATAATATTGATGATGTTATTTTGTCAGGAAAAGACATGCAGTGGAAAACAATAAAAGAAACCACTACAAACTTTAAATTATAATTGAGGAATTGATCATGAAAATAATAGTTACTGGAGGAGCAGGGTTTATTGGAAGTAATTTTGTAAGATATATGGTTGATAAATACGCTGATTACGAAATTATTAATTTAGATGCGCTTACCTACTGCGGAAATCTTGAAAACCTTACTGGAATTGAAGATTATCCTAATTACAAATTTATCAAAGGAGATATAACTGATAAAGAATTAGTTGATGAAATTGCTGCTGATGCGGATTATATTATAAATTTTGCAGCTGAATCACATGTTGATAGAAGTATTGAAGACCCTGAGATATTTATAAAATCAAATATTCTTGGAACTCAAGTACTTTTAGATGCTGCAAAAAAATATAATATAAAAAAGTTCTTACAGGTTTCTACAGATGAAGTTTATGGTACACTTGGTGAAACTGGATATTTTACTGAAGAGACTCCACTAGCTCCTAACAGCCCATATTCAGCAAGTAAAGCCGGTGCAGATTTAATGGTTAGAGCTTACAGTGAAACTTTTAATTTACCAGTAAATATTACAAGATGCTCTAATAATTATGGTCCATATCAATTTCCAGAAAAATTAATTCCTCTAATGATTTCTAATGCCATTGAAAATAAGCAGTTACCTGTTTACGGTGATGGGCTTAATGTGCGTGACTGGTTACATGTTTACGACCATTGTACAGCTATTGATCTTGTTCTTCATGAAGGAAAAGATGGGGAAGTTTATAATATTGGTGGAAATAACGAAAAGAAAAATATTGAAATTGTTAAGTTGATCCTCCAAAATCTGGGTAAGGATGAATCTTTTATTAGGTACGTTAAGGATAGATTAGGGCACGATAGGAGATATGCAATAGATTCAACAAAAATACAGGAAGAATTAGGCTGGAAACCTAAATATACATTTGAAAAGGGGATTATCGAAACTATAAACTGGTATCTAGATAATAAAGACTGGTGGAAAAGAATAAAAAGCGGCGAGTATACTGCTTATTATAAAAAAATGTATGGTAATAGATAATTTCCAATATTAAACTTGATTTTGATATTTCTTTTATCCCTTTTAAATCATTATTCTAAATACATAAAAACTAATACATGTTAATTAAATAATTATTTTAAAGTTTATTTTTTTAAATCTAAATTAAGAGGGAAAATAATGTTACGCATGTTTATATTAACTTCTGGAAAATATGGTGCAAGAATCATTAATAACATTGCTCAAAGAGGTTTTGCAGCATCCATAGTAGGAATCCATGAAGTTCCTGATAATTTACCAGAGTTTTTAGACAATGTAGATGAATATGTTCCTGAAAATCTTCCAGAAGCCGACTTAATTATTTCTATTGGGTTATATGGAGATATTAATATGATAATACCGGCTGTAGCTTCTGAAACTGGGGCAAAGTCAATAATTGTTCCAATTTATGACCCAAAACAAATTCCTCTTGGTCTTCAAAGGGAAATAGAGTCAGAAGTTAAGGATGCAAAGATAGTTTTCCCTAAACCGTTTTGCAACCTTGAACCTGTAGGTGATAAATTTATAGACGCGTTTGCAGAAACCTTTGGAAAACCAGAATTAGAAATAGAGCATGATAAGCTAGTTAAGGGAATTAAAGTTAAAAGGGGAGCTCCTTGTGGTTCTACATGGTTTGTTGCTGAAAAATTAGTTAATTTACCTATTGAAGATGCAGAACTTGAAGCTGGAGGACGATACCATAATTATCCATGCCTTGCATCAATGAGTGTTGATCCCCAATTTGGCGATACAATAATGCATCTTGCAGGCTATAAAATAAAAGAAGCAGTTAAAAAAGAAGTGGGAATTGCCGCAAAGTCTGCAGTTGTAGATGAAGGATTATGTCAAGGTGGCGATGACTGTAACTATATCTGTAAAGATGAGTGTCCAACCTTTAAAATAGGTGATAATACTATTTTAGATAAAGAAAATGGCAAGGTAGAAATAGATCCAGAGTTCTGTGGATACTGTGGAATATGTGTTCAAAAATGTCCATTTAAAGCAATTGAAATTAAAGATAATATTGAATTAAAGAATAAGAAACAACTTAAGTAAGAATTAATTTTTTTTAATGCCCAAGTTATAAATCATAGATTCAACAAATTAAACTAAATTTATAAATAATAAGTGTGTGAAAAGATGAAAGGAAAGGTTATATTTATCGGCGCTGGTCCAGGAGACCCCGAACTTTTAACAATAAAAGGTAAAAATGCAATAGAAAAATCTGATATCATTATTTATGCTGGTTCCCTTGTTAATAAAGAAATATTAAATTATGCAACTAAAGAGGCTGAAATATATAACAGCGCTTCCATGAATCTCCATGAAATAACAGGAATAATGGAAGAGGGAACTAAAAATGGGAAAATCGTTGCCAGAGTACATACTGGTGACCCTTCAATATATGGAGCAATAGGAGAACAGATTGAAATTCTGAGGGAAAAAGAGATACCTTTTGAAATTATTCCCGGAGTAAGCTCAGTTTTTGCATCTGCAGCTGCTCTTGAATCTGAATTAACACTTCCTGAAGTTTCACAAACTGTTATTATAACCAGACCAGAAGGAAGAACTCCTAAACCAGAAGCTGAAGCTATTTCAAAGCTTGCAGAACACAATGCTACCATGTGTATATTCCTTGGAATCCAGATGATTGAAGAAGTCGTTGAAGATCTTATGAAACACTACTCACCAGATACTCCTGTTGCAGTGGTTAAAAAGGCATCATGGAAGGATCAGATGATTATTAGGGGAACACTTAGTGATATTGCATTTAAAGTTAAAGAGGCAGAAATTGAAAAAACAGCCATGATAGTAGTTGGTAAAGTCTTAGATCCTGGAGATATTACACCATCTAAGCTGTATGATGCTGAATTTACCCATGAATACCGTAAAGGAATTCAGTAATTAACCTAAAAATAAAACGATGCAAATGAACTTGAAAGAATGGTGGGCAAATCAATCTACTACAGATAAAGCAGTTTATGGACTCAGTGCCTTCTGCATTTGCACTGTTTTATATATGGCATTAGCGGGTTTACTGGTTCCAGATATTACATCCCTCTCTTTAGATAAAAATAATTTAGAAATAGATGATAAATCTACACAGTTAATTTTGAAAGGACATACTGACCCAAATGCCGCTGTTTTTATTAGTTCTTCAAAATTAAATCTTAATAGAGTCCCTATTGCAGTAAGGAATGATGGAAATTTTGAGTATAATCTCAATATTCCTGTTGAAGTTGCAGAAGCAAAAATATCTATCAGTTCGAAAGCTCCCAAAAAATATGAAGTTTCTCAAGATATTAATGTACAGCGCCCTATAACTTATCTTTCCCTAGAACCATTAGACAAACTTAATTATGGAAGTACACAAGTTTTAATTGAAGGAAGAAGCGACCCTGATGCTTCTATAAATATAGTTTCAAATATGACTCTTAGAAATAACTTTAATCTACAAAATTATATTGAAACAGCATTTAATGATCCTGTGATAAACAATTTAACTTTAAAGGCGGATTCAAACGGATACTTCAAGCATGAATTTAGTGTACCCCTAAATTCTAGTTCAGCTTCTTTTAATATAACCGCTAAATCAACTGGTAAAAGAGAAGCAGTGCAGGTTCAAAATGTTACTCCTTATTTTGAAGCATTTCCTCCAGTTTATACAATGTTTGATCAAGATTCAAATAGCAGTAAAATGGAGGATTTTTCTGGAAAAGGATTTTCAATAAGCTATCCAAATATTTGGCAAAAGAGATCCTATAAAAATGCAGGAAAGGATGCTAGATTGTATTTAATTTATGGTAATAGTGTGGAATGTATTGTCTGGTATGGTCAAATTGGAAAAGAATTTGGTAAATCTCTGGATGATTACAGACTAACTCAAGATCATTATTTACGTGCATGGTGGAAAGGTACAGAAGTCTTCCAGCAGACGGTTAATTATGGAGATGTAAAGGGATTTAGAACTGTTTATAGATGCCAGCAAAATCCTATGTTTTCAAATGATGTGCCTGCACCTTTCTATATTGATAGAACAACACTTACAAAGAATAATAAGGATGTTTATGAACTTCAACTAATTGTAGAAGCTCAATATTATGAAAAAAATGATTATATACTTGAAAAAACTGTGCAGAGTTTTAATTTAAAATAATTATTTTATTTAAACCACGATTAATTTAACATAGTCTATTTTACGATTAATCTGAAATAACCGGGATAATTCCTTTATTCTTTCAGCATTTCCTTCTAAAATAAATATTTCCATGCATTTATGCTCTTTAAGATGGCTGTGAATCTGAGTATTTATAATATCTTCAAAGTCATGCTTAATTTCAGTAACTCTATCTTCAACTTCCTGGTTATGAATTAATACAAGTATAGAATTAATATCCCCACTTAAATCTTCTTTTTCTCTATTATCCGCTATTAACATGCGTGCACTGGCCCTAATTACATCAGACCTTCCTGAAAATCCAATTTCATCTTTTAATTTGTCTATTTCAGATAATAATTTTTCATTTAGTGAAACGCTTATAATAGGCATTTAAGTTCTCCTTTAGTCTTTTAAATAAAGGAATTAGATTTCAATAAATTTTTTTTCTATTATAATATTTAATAACTTTATATAAATAATCTACTAAATTTTATTAACAAAATGTTTAAATATTAATAACAACTAATAATAAGTTATATAACAAGTTCTAAATGGTTTTTATTCTTTCAAGGTGCTTTTATGGAAAAAAGACGTGTACTTATTGTTTTAATATTAACAACATTCTTTTTAGCTTCTGCTTTATTCATCTATTCAGCTTCAAAAACCCAATTAAGTATGAATAATGGAGATAAGATAAATGTGATTGTAAGTATACCTCCTGAAGCTGAATTTGTTGAAAAAGTTGGAGGAAATAAAGTTAAAGTTACAACAATGGTCCCAACAGGTGCCAATCCTCATACTTATGAACCTCTGCCAGAACAGCTTAAAGAAGTAAGTACTGCACGCATATATTTCCAGATAGGTTCTGGATTAGAATTTGAAAATATCTGGATGGATAAATTAAAAGATATTAACAAAAACATGGTTATTGTAAACTGTTCTAATGGAATTACATTCATTCCTAACCAGGAAAGTAGTGAAGATGAACATCATGGTGAAAGTCAATATGATACTCATGTTTGGGTTTCCCCGCAAAATGCAAAGATAATGGTTGAAAATATTTATCAAAGTCTTGTTAAAGCAGATCCTGCTAATGAAGGTTATTACAGGTTAAATAAAGATAAATATATCGCAGAACTGGATAGTTCTGATAAAAGCATTAATGAGTCATTACAAAAAGGTAATAGCAGGAAAATTCTGGTTTATCATCCTGCATGGGGTTACTTCTGCAGAGATTATGGCTTAACACAAATATCAATTGAAAAAGATGGTAAGGAACCCACTCCGCAGGGAATAGCAAGTATAATAGAACAGGCAAAAAAGGAAAATATTAAAGTAATCTTTGTTTCTCCCCAGTATAACAGCAACAGTGCCAGAGCTATAGCATCTGAAATTGGAGGCCAAATTGTTACAATAGATGATCTTGATAAAAATTACTTAAGCAATCTAAATAATGTTGCTGAAGCATTTAAAAATGCACTTAACTCATGATGTTTATTTGGAGAGCTCAAAATGGCTATTAAAGCACTTGAACTAAAAGGCATAAACGTAAAATTTAATGGAAATAATATTTTAGAAGATATTAACTTTTCAGTTGAGGAAAATGATTTTGTAGCTATTATTGGTCCAAATGGTGGAGGTAAAAGCACTCTTTTAAAAACTATTCTAGGTCTAATAAAACAAGATAATGGAACTATAACAATTTTTGATAAAAATCAAACTGAAGCAGCAAAATTAATTGGTTATCTTCCACAAAAGAATTACTTTGACCTCTCATTTCCCATAAATGTTTTTGAAGTTGTTTTAATGGGCAGATATAGAGGTCTTCTTAGAGGTTATAAAGAAGAAGATAAAAAAGCTGCATTAGATGCCCTTAAATTAGTTGAAATGTCTGAATTTAAGGATAGGCAAATAAATGAACTTTCGGGTGGGCAGATGCAGCGAGTTTTTATTGCTAGAGCACTTTCAAGAAAACCAGAGCTTCTTCTACTTGACGAACCAACAGCAAGCGTTGATCCCAGAATGCAGAAATCATTTTATGATCTATTATCCAGTTTAAAAGATAAAATGACCATTATTCTTGTAACCCATGACGTAGGTATTGCATCTTCCCATGTAGATTCTATAGCATGCCTTAATAGGAAATTATTTTATCATGGAGTTCCTGATGGCTCAGCATCCAGTATTGAAGCTGCTTATAATTGTCCTATAGAAATAATTGGACATGGAATACCTCACAGAGTGTTTAAGGAGCATTAGTAAATAGGTTTTAATCATGATAGGATTTTTAGAGTACGGGTTTGTACAAAATGCTTTAATTGCTGCAGTTCTTGTTAGCATTGCTTGCGGTATTGTAGGTTCATATGTAGTTGTAAAAAAAATCGTTTCTATTAGCGGTGCAATCTCCCACGCTGCATTTGGAGGTATAGGTTTAGGTTATTTCTTGGGTATTAATCCTATTGTTGCTGCGATTCCTTTTAGCATTTTTTCAGCTGTAGGAATAGGTCTTATTAATGAAAAAGTGAAAATAAGTGAAGATACTGCTATAGGTATATTATGGAGTGTGGGAATGGCCCTAGGTGTTATATTTATTAATTTAACTCCAGGATATGCTCCAGATCTATTCAGTTACCTTTTCGGGAATATACTAACTGTTCCCTCTTCTGATCTCCTATTAATGTTTATTTTAGATATTATAATTGTTTTAGTAGTTCTTTTATTTTACAGGGAATTTCTTGCAGTTTCATTTGATTTAGAATTCTCTAAAGTTGTTGGTGTACCTGCAGAAATTATGTATATCCTTCTTTTATGCCTTGTTGCGCTAAGTGTAGTTGTACTTATTAAAGTGGTTGGGGTTATACTTGTAATTGCGCTTTTAAGCATTCCAGCAGCTATAAGTAGGCAATTTACTCATAAAATGAAGAATATAATGTTATTTTCTATAATTATTGGATTAGTACTTACAGTGATGGGACTATGGCTTTCATATATTTTTAATTTGGCTTCAGGAGCAACAATAGTCTTAGTTTTAGGAATTGCATTCATCATTTCTGTACTATTAAAAAAATATTGGTAAAACATGCCATTTTATCAATATTTGTGAAATAGCTCACAATTATCCTGATTAAACTTTATCTTAATGTGAAACTATTGTTTAAATAGGACTTTAGTCTCAGGTGGAAGTTTGTATAATCTTTTTATCATACTTTCACCTCCTTTATGCCCTTAATTTTGTAATCTCATTAAATTTAATTTTAAACTCTAACTAAATATGATAAAATAAAGTCTACATTAAATTAAACTTATAAAAGATCAAATTTAATATGAAATTATGAAGTTTAAAATTATTCTGTTGCTATCTATATTAATTTCAGTTTCTTTTTCTTCAGTTGCTTATGCTGATGTTATAGAACCGGGCATGAAAAATGTAAAAGTATATTATCAAGTTTCCAATATCCAAGATTATCCGGATTATGTTTTTTTAATTCATGGAGACCCTTCACCTTCTTTAGAGATAATTAATTCCAGTAAATTTAGTTTTTATAAGCTTAGTACAGTTTCAATTTATGCTATTAATAAAAAAGACTTTAATGAAAATAATTTTAAAAATATGGATGATTTAGAAATTCAAAATTTCTTTAAAAATAATCATCAGGTTATAAAATCTGATACTGTACTTCGGGGAGCTTCAAAAACTGTTAGCATATCTAATCATTTAGAAGAAATGCTCATAACTCTAAATATAGAGTCTATAAATGATACAGGGATGAACATAAAAAAATCTAAAGTAACATATAGATATAACGATGGTAGTATACAGGAAGAATTGTTTAAAGATCAAAATTCAATACCTGAACCTTCTAAAAAGAATACTTTGGATAACAATTTGTTTTATGTAGCTATTCCTCTCTTAGCTATTATAGCTCTAATTATTATTGGTGGATCTAGATTCTTAATGAAGAAGAAATAGTAGTGTTTGATGTCTAATGATGGATTTACTGCTGGCACTTTTAATTACAATAAACTTAGAGTTTCTAATACTCTGGTTATTTTTTAAAGATTCAATTTTAAAAATATTTACATATTCTGTGCTTATAAATTCATTTACACTACCGATAGCGACATATATGTATTTTAATATCTTAAACAACATTTTAATTATTGAATCAATGGTAGTTTTAGTTGAAAGTATATTTATAATGTTTTTAATGGAAATAGATTACAAAAAAGCAATATCTATTTCATTAATAGCAAATACAGTAACAGCAGCCATTGGTTTTTTAATATAAATAAACAGTTCATTAATTTCAAAAATATTACCATTATACCTTTATTTCATTTAAAAGTATGATAACTTCACTATTTTCATTATTAAATCCTATTGAACCATTAAATTGTTCTAATAACTTACCAATTAACTGTAAATGAGATTCATCCATATATTCATCACCATTTTGACAACATTCACCATAATTTATAGCCAGTTTTACATTTCCATTATCAGAATTTAATTTTATATTAATATCACACTGTTCATAGGGCTTTTTTAATTTATCAGATAAAAGTTCATTTAAAATGAGACCTAGTGGAATTACAGTACTTATATCCAGTAATACGCCTTCCATATCTAAATTAATATTAAGCGTATCTTTATCAATGGCATAGATATCAGACAGATATTTAATGATGTCTTCTGAGTACTTATAAAAATCTACCATCGCAAAGTCTTCAGATTGGTCTAAAATATCATTTAGCTGCATTATAGCATTCATTCGGGTCTGGCTTTTAATATTAAGCTCATTTAGATCTTCATTACTAATATTTAAAGTGTTTACACCAATGATTCCTGTTATAATTTGTAGGGTAAACTGTATACGTCTGTATATTTCTTCAATAAGTATCTCTTTTTCTCTAACTTCTTCTTGAAGACATTCATTCGCTTCTTCCAGTTCTTCTGTTCTTTTTTCAACGAGTTCATTTAAATAATATCTATGTCTGATTAACTCATCTTCAATTAGCTTACGTTCTATAGCATATGATATTGCCCTTGAAAGTAGAAGACTGCTTACTTGTCCCTTAACAAGATAATCCTGTGCTCCTTCCCTTACTGCTCTAATTGCAGTATCTTCATCATCAAAACCACTTAAAATAACTATAGGTAACTCGGGAGCTTGTTCATACACACTAGCAAATGTATCCAGTCCCGCACTATCTGGAAGGCTTAAATCAAGTAGCAAGATATCGAAATTATCATTTAAAAGTAGCTTTAATCCATCTTCCAGCCTTTTTGAGCTTTCAAGTTCAAATGATGGGCTATTTATTTCTCCTAGCATTTCTTCTATTAATCTTAAATCCACAGGATTATCTTCAATAATTAAAACTCTAATAAGCTTATCTTCCATAATTAACCATCCTAAAATCAAGGCAATCTAACAATATTTAGCCAAAAATCTTCAATTGCATTTATAACCTTTAAAAACTGATCGAAATCAACGGGTTTAGTAATATAGCAGTTTGCATGATTATTATACGTTTTAATAATGTCCTCATTTGCACTGGAAGTAGTTAGAATTACTATGGGAATACTCTTTAATTCTTCATTTTCTTTAACTTCTTTTAAGACTTCACGACCGTCTTTTCGAGGCAAATTAAGATCAAGTAGTATTATATCCGGTCTAGGGGCGTCAGAAAATTCTTCTTTTTTATATAAAAAGTTCATGGCATCTACGCCATCTTTAACTACATGTAGTTTATTATTAGCATTAGTATCCTTTAATACTTCTTCAATTAACCGGGCATCAGCAGGATTATCTTCTACAAGTAAAATGTTTGTTACATTATTCATACACATCCCCTTTAATACTACTCTATATCAACTTTTTAATAAATATATTTGAACTTCACCATGGTGAAAGAATTAATATGAAAAATATTGATTCAATGGTGAAATGCAATGCCCTATGCTGCAAATGGTTCATCTTCAATCCTGAAAGTTCATGATAAACGTCGACAACCATATGAATTAAAGCTGCAAGTATTCCAATTTCAATATTTAAAAACACTATTGAAAGAACAATAAAATGGAAAACAGCTTCCAGACCTTCATGAATAATCCATAGCCTTATATTAGATGCTACATTCCTTTTGATTATACCTGCAAGCAGTATGTAAAAATCTGCCAGAATACTCCACATTATTTTGCTGTGGACTTCATCACTAATAGCAAGGACTATAGCTATGTAAAACCATAAAAGTTCCATGGATATCACCGTTATAATAGGAATAATGTCATTTATATCGTTTAAAATTCTTTTTATTGTTGTATATTAAGATCTAAATAGAGAAATATAAATTTCTTAAATTATCAATTAATTAAAGTAACATATATTATATTAATCTAACTTATTCTTAAATTTATATAGGAAAATAGAAATAAATAACATCAATATCCAAAGAAGCCATAATCTTGAAAAAGAGACACATGTACAAAATAAATGGCTAAAAAGCGATACATATTGATTTATAGATAATAAATAGACTCAATTTATAAATTGACTTATTCTTAAATTTATTAGGAGAGTAGAAATGACTGACAGCAATATCCCCAAGGACTATGATCATAAAAAGGAAACACATTGGCAGAATAAATGGCAAAAAGACGATGTTTACAAGTTTATAGGTGATGGAACCCGTCCAAATTACATAATTGATACACCACCACCATATCCTACCGGTGCAACTCACATGGGGCATGTATTGAACTGGACTTACATTGACATAATTGCAAGATTTAAAAGAATGCATGGTTTCGATGTGCTTTTCCCACAAGGATGGGATTGTCATGGACTTCCTACAGAAGTTAAAGTTGAGGAAACCCACGAAATTAAAAAAGGAGACGTTCCACGTGAGAAGTTCAGGGAAATGTGTGTGGATCTAACCAGAGAAAACATAAAACAGATGAAAGCACAGATGATTTCACTCGGTTTTTCACAGGATTGGTCAAGAGAATTCGTGACCATGACCCCAGAATACATGCAGAGAACACAATTATCCTTCTTAAAGATGTATGATGAAGGACTAATTTATAGAGGTATTCACCCTGTTAACTGGTGTCCAAGATGTGAAACTGCAATTGCCTTTGCAGAGGTTGAATATCAGGAAAATGAAACCTTTTTAAATTATCTGGAATTTCCTGCAGAAGTTGGGGAAGAAGGAGTTTTAATTGCTACAACCCGTCCAGAGCTCCTGGCAGCATGTGTTGCAGTTGTTGTTCATCCAGAAGATGAGCGATATAAAAAACTTGCAGGTAAAAAACTTGAAGTTCCTCTCTTTGGACGTAGCGTAGAAATAATTACCGATACTGAAGTTGATCCTGAATTTGGTACTGGTGCAGTTATGATATGTACTTTTGGTGATAAGACTGACGTATTATGGGTTAATAAATATGGTCTAGACATTATAGAAGCAATTGACGAACAGGGAATAATGCAGGAAGTAACAGGAGACTACTGCGGTCTCAGTATTAAAGAATGTAAAGAAAAAATCATTCAAGACCTTAAAGATACAGGATATCTCATAAAACAGGAAAATGTAGGTCAAAATGTCGGTACCTGCTGGAGATGTAAAACTCCAATAGAGATACTGGTTAAAAATCAATGGTTTGTTGCAGTAAAAGAACTTGTAGATGATGTTAGAGACGCTTCTGATGAAATTAAATGGACTCCAGAATATATGGAAACACGTCTATTAAACTGGACTGGTTCAATGGACTGGGACTGGTGTATTTCACGTCAAAGGATTTTTGCAACTCCTGTTCCTGTATGGTACTGCAGTGAATGTGGAAAAGTCAAAATAGCAACTCCCGAAATGTTACCTGTTGATCCAACTCAAGATAAGCCAGAAGGAAAATGTGAGTGTGGTAATAGTGAATTCATTGGAGAAACTGATGTTTTAGATACATGGATGGACAGCTCAATTAGCCCTCTTTCAATTACTGGATGGCCTGATGAGAGCTTTAAAAATTATTATCCAACTGCATTAAGGCCACAAGGACATGATATCATAAGAACATGGGCTTTTTACACAATACTTAGGTGTAAAGCCTTAACTGGCCAAAAACCTTTTGATGAAATTGTTGTTAATGGAATGGTGTTTGGTGAAGACGGCTACAAAATGAGTAAATCAAGAGGAAATGTTATTTCTACAGAGGAAGTATTGAATGATTATGGTGCTGATGCACTTAGATTATGGGCTGCTAACAGTGTTCCTGGTTCTGATGTTCCATTTGCATGGAAAGATGTTAAATATGGTTATAAATTCATCAGAAAGTTTTGGAATGCATTTAGATTCATAAACATGCACATTGAAGGATTTAAGCCAACTATGAGTGAAGCTGAAATTTATGAAAATCTCAATCCAATGGATAAATGGATTTTATCAAAATTAAATCGTTTAGTAGCTGAAAATACTGAATCTATAGAATCTTATAATTTTGCTACAGCTGTAAACAGAATACAAGCATTTGTATGGCACGATTTCTGTGATGAATACATAGAAGCAGTTAAGTACAGACTTTATGGGGACAATGAGAACCTTAAAAAATCCAAAGAAGTAGCCCAATACACTCTTCAAACCGTTATATTAACTTCTCTTAAGCTTTTAGCTCCATTAACTCCTCACTTTGTTGATGAAATTTATCAGTACATTGACAATGAAGAGTTAAGTATTCATAAGACTTCATGGCCTGAATTTAAAGCTGAACTTGTAGATGAATCTTCAGAAAAAGTTGGAGTAACAGGAGTAGAACTAATAGGAGAAATAAGAAGGTTTAAATCTTCTAAGGGCCTTTCTTTGAACACAAAGATCAACACATTGAACCTTTACACCTCAGATTCCCATTTAATAGATGAAATAAACCATTTACTTGATGATATTAAGGGTACAATGAGAATTGAAAATCTTGAAGTAATTTCGGGTAAACCAGACATAATGGAAAAAGTCACCGAAATTATTCCTCAAATGGCAAAAATAGGTCCAGAATTTAAAGGAGATGCTCCGAAGATTATTAAATATCTCCAATCAGAAAATATGGATGAAATTGTAGCCCAACTTGATGATGAAGGGAAAATCATTGTTGAAGGCAACAAGATAACATGGGATCATATTGAAGTCAAAAAAGAAGTGGTAAGCAAAACTGGTGAAAAGGTTGAAGTTATCCATGCGGCGAATTTAAACGTTATACTTGAAATAATCAGATAAAATTTAAATGTGATTTAATGGAACTATTAATTCAAAAAACCGAATCAATTGAGGGAGTCATTAAAGCTCCTCCTTCAAAAAGTTATACCCATCGTGCGATTATAATTTCTTCTCTTGCAGATGGTAAATCTACCCTCAATGATCCTTTACTTTCTGAAGACACCCTTGCATCAAAAGATGCCTGCAAAGCATTAGGATGTAACATTGAGCAGGAAAATGATAAACTCATTGTTCATGGTAGTTCTGGTGATCTAAAAACACCGGAAAATGTGATTGATCTTAAAAATTCAGGCACAACCCTTAGAATAATGACTTCAGTGTCATCTCTTGCTCCAGATTATACTGTTTTAACAGGAGATAGTTCTCTTAGAACAAGACCTATGCAGGATTTGCTTGATGCACTTAAATGTCTTGGAGTTACTGCTTTATCTACTCGTGGAAATGGAAAACCACCAATTTGCATTAAAGGTGGATTTGAAGGTGGAAAAACAAACATTAAAGGCAATATTAGTTCTCAATTTATCTCTTCACTCCTAATTGCAGCCCCATATGCTCAAAAACCTGTAGATATCAACATTATTGGCGATTTCATCTCTAAACCATATGTTGATATGACTATTGATGTTATGGAAAAGTTTGGAGTAATTCCTGATTATAACAGAGAAAATAATTCATTCCATGTAGATTCTCAAACCTATAAATCTAGAGACTATACAATTGAAGGAGATTATTCATCAGCTTCTTATATTATTGGAGCTGCAGCATCTCTTGAATCAAGTGTGAGGATTAAAAATCTCTTTGGAAACTCTAAACAGGGCGATAAACAAATATTAGATATTGTTGAAGATATGGGTGCTGAGGTTAAATTTAAGAAAGATGAAGTTATAATACGAGGACATGGGGAACTTAAGGGTGTAGAAGTAAATCTAGAAAATGCACCAGACTTACTGCCAACAGTTGCAGCTCTTGGAGCAATCGCTAACGGTGTGACTAAAATAACCAACGTTGAACACGCAAGATTTAAGGAAACAGACCGAATTCACACATGTGCTCTTGAATTATCAAAGCTTGGAGTGAATGTTAAGGAGAATCAAGACGGGCTGGTAATTAAAGGAGGAGCCAGAGGCGGAACTGTAACTTCACATGGTGATCACCGACTTGTTATGGCACTTTCACTTGTTGGATTAAAAGTTGGCAATGTAAAAATAGAAAATGCATCAGTTTATGACGTATCCTTCCCTAATTTCCCAGAAGGCATGAAGGAACTTGGATGTAATATTATTCAGATCTAATTGCATAAAATGCTAAAGTATCTGGAAAGCGAATACAGGTTGAAAGAAATGATGGAAAGGAAAAAAGGGACTAAAATTGTAATTCTTGGATCAGCAGATTCAGGGAAAACAACAACAATAGAAAACTTATTAAATCGAAAAAACGAAAGAGTAACAAAAATTGAGCATAAAGGAACAACTGTTGCACTCGATTATGGAAATACAGTGATTAATGGTGAAAGAATCCATATTTTTGCTACTCCCGGACAGGAAAGATTCCAGTTTATGCGTGAAATTCTTTCAAATGGATTAGACGGTGCAATAGTGGTGGTAGATAATTCTAACGGAATTACAGAGGTAGACAAAAAAATTATGGACAATTTAAACTCTAACAATGTGCCATATGTAATATTCTGTAATAAACAGGATATAGCTCCCGGAAACATTGAATCACCCTATATTAAAGAAAATACTCCTATTGTTCCTACAACTGCAAAAACAGGTGCAGGAATTCATGAAGGATTAGAAACTCTCATGAATATAATGAAAAACTAATGATTTTCTTTATTTTATTTTAAAAATGATATTATGTCTCCAATTGTTCTAGGACCATCAACTATTGCAAGCCAATTCTGGTGCGAAATGGCTGTAGATTTGAAGCGTAAGTACGGCGAAGTTTCTACACCTGAAAAAGAAAAAGGAAGCGAAATACATAAAGATCGCTTTTTAGAAGTACTTGATGAAATAGTTGTTGAAATTAAAACGCCAGGAGATAAGCTGCATTCTAACCTCCATAATATCAATGTAGGGCTTGAACTCTTCCAAAAGGAAGGTCTAACCAGAGAACTTCCTATTCTTTCTAAATTTAACACTGCACTTTTAATGGGAATTATCGACGAGATTAAAGAGATAGAAGAAACTGAAATAAGGGATAATCAAAAAGTGAAGGTTAAAAAAACACAAGTAGTTGAAATGAAAACACGTAGAAGCCTGAACCCACCCTCAGCTCAACAGTTATTCAGAGACAGAATGCAGGGAATGCTATACTGGTACGGATTAAATTCCATGATAAGCGGGAAAATGGAAATGGGAGACTTCTGGACAGCTTATGGCGTTGATTTAATCGAAAATGATTTTAATGAACTAATTTTAAGCGATTCATACATGAAAAGTCTCGAGATTCCCGAAAATGAGTTCAAAAAACATGGGACTCTCCTCTCAATTGGAAATCTAATTAATGAAACACTAAAAAAAGCGCTGAAATTGCCAGAATTATCAAAAACAATTGAAATTATCTATATAAATCAAAAAAGCCTTACTGAAGTTCATAGAGAAACATTTAAGTTTGATGAACGTTTCTTTAAAAAAGCAATGAACTGGGCACTCCAATACTGGTCAGGTGAAAGAGGTCCAAACGCTGTTGGAGAAACAAATAACTGGAAATGTGACTTCTGCAGTTACTATACAGTTTGCCCTGCAATTCACAAAAAATGGGGGAAGAGTGATTAAAACTGAAAAGAAAATAAAAATTATAATGGATAGGCTCCAAAAATACGTTGCAAACCCAGTTGAAAACCCAAATCCATTTAGAGTATTAATCACAACCATCCTTTCACAGCGTACCCGAGACGAAAACACCGATGAAGCTGCTGCAACTCTTTTTGCAGTGCATAAAACTCCTGAAAAAATAGCAAATGCTCCAGTTGAAGAAATTGAAAAGCTAATTAAAAAAGCAGGTTTTTTCAGGGTAAAAGCTAAGAGAGTAAAAGAAGTTTCACGAATAATTCATGAAGATTACAATGATATTGTTCCAGAAGATATAGAAGAGCTTTTAGCACTTCCAGGAGTTGGACGAAAAACTGCAAACTGTGTTTTAGTTTATGGATTTAGAAAGAATGCCATTCCAGTAGATGTGCATGTGCATCGTATCTCTAATCGTTTGGGGCTTGTAAACACAAAATTACCAGATCAAACAGAACTAGAACTCATTAAAATTGTTCCTGAAGGTTACTGGCTTGATTTAAATGAAAAATTCGTGCGCTTTGGGCAAGATATTTGCCGACCTATTGGTCCGAAGCATGAAGAATGTCCAATAAATGACCTTTGTGACTTTTATAAAGAAATTAAAGGACAATAATTCTTTTTATTTCATCTAAAATTTGTAAAAAGCTTATTTTTGATTATCTATTTTAACTAAGTCTTCTTTTATTTTTTAGTTTAAAAAAATCAATAAAAATATATAATATTATCCTCAAATATATTATTACTAATCCTATTGTTTAATTATAAACTGAGGGTAAAAATGAATCCCAAAAATAGAGTTGAATTTTTTAGTAGCGAAATTACAAATGTTTTAAGTGAAAATAAAGGAAAAACTGAGATTAAAATTATTGAATATAATGAAGAAAGCTTTAAAGAAGAAATATTAACTAATTGTCCAGAAATTAAAGAAAACAAGACAACATGGATTAAAATCACCAATATTTCTGAAGATAAATCCTTAGAAGAACTTTTTAAATGCTTAAATTTCAACCAAGAGCTATTTAAAAAAGTATTAAGATTAAATTATATTCCTGAGGTTGAAAATTATAAAAATTACCTATATGTCATGCTTAGTTCATTTGATATTCAAAAGGATTACGTTAGAAAACCAATTCAAGTAAGTATAATTCTTGGTGAAAACTATGTAATTTCGCTGCATCATGATAATGCAGCGTTATTCAATCCCATAATAAATAAATTAAAAATGGATGATCAAAATATAAGGCAAAAAGGAGCAGATTATCTGGCTTACACCCTTATGGATACTATACTTGATAATCATATACTCATACTTAGCGAACTGGAAGGCAAAATTTCTAAAGAAGCTGAAAATATAATGAATAAACCTTCTAAAGAAACTTCCCATTTAATTCACAGTTATAGGGGAGATTTAGATAAAATAAGGATTTACCTTTTACCGCTTCAACAAATGGCAAACAGTATGGAATTGACTGAATCAACATTAATAAAACAAACCACAGACACTTTTTTAGAGAATTTTAACAGTCACGTTGATCAGGTACTGAAAAGAATTGATACATTATCAAGTAGAATTACTGAAATGCGTGATATTTACAATTCATCAATGAGCAGAAGACTTGATGATATTGTAAGGGTTTTAACAGTGGTAACAGTAATATTTGCCCCCGGAACTTTCATTGTTGGAATTTACGGTATGAATTTTCAATTTATGCCTGAACTTCAAGAGCCCACTGCATACCCAATTGTTTTACTTATAAACCTTGCAATTGGAGTTAGCATGCTTATATTCTTTAAAATAAGAAATTGGATATAAAATATAGATTTATAAAAATAATGTTATAGAAGCAACTAGAGTTAAATTAGGAGGATTTAAGCTTTATTTTTAGAAATATTAATATAAATTAAAATAATAGAAAGAGTTGTATTTTTAATATATAAAAAATATAGTATTACACAGTATATTCAAAGAGGACGTTTAATATGGCTGATTCAATCTATATAGAAATTTTAGTTATTGTAATCCTTGTAATTATTAACGGAGTCTTTGTGATATCTGAAACTGCATTGGTTTCATCAAGAAAAATTAATCTGCAGATAATGATAAATGAAGGCAATAAAAAAGCTGAAACAGCCCTTAAACTTCTTAATTCTCCAAATAAGTTTTTATCTACAGTACAAATATTTATTACACTTATAGGCATACTTGCAGGTACTTTTGGTGGTGCAACTATTGCCCAAAGACTTGCAGTTTATTTAAACCAAATCACATTATTTAGCCCATATAGTAGTGCAATAAGTGTTATTGTGGTTGTTTTGATAATTACATATTTAACTTTGATTATTGGTGAATTAGTCCCTAAAAGAATTGCTATTGATTATTCAGAGAGCATTGCAGTGGTGGTTGCAAGACCAATTCAAATTTTATCAAATATTGTAACTCCAATTGTCTATTTTTTAAGTACATCCATGGAATTGGTTCTTAAAATTTTACGTGTTAAAGAACCTGAAGAAGAGGAGGTTGCAGAAGAACAAATTAAACTTCTCATTGAAGAAGGAAGAAAATCAGGTGAATTTGAAAAAACCGAAGAAGAAATGATTAATCGTATATTTGAACTGGATGAGAGAAGAATATATAGTATGATGACTCCAAAAACAGATATAACCTGGCTGGACATCAATGAGCCTCAAGATGAAATACTCAAAAGAATGTTTGAAAGTGAACATTCCATATTTCCAGTTAGTGAAGGATATTTAGATAATTTCTTAGGAGTTATCCAGGTAAAAGATATATTAGATGCTCTTAATTCAGGTAAAGAATTCGATCTAAAAAAATACTTGAAAGAACCCCTAATTGTACCTGAAAGCTCATTTGCTTTAAATGTATTAAAGCAGTTTAAAGAATCAGCAGAGAATGTGCATATGGCCGTTATTGTTGATGAATATGGAGATATAGAAGGCCTTATAACTCTCTATGATATTTTAGAAGCAATAGTTGGAGATTTACCTACCACTGATGATCTTAAAGCAGTTAAAAGGGCAGATGGAAGCTGGCTTATAGATGGATTAATTAATATTGATGAATTTAAGCCACTATTTGACATTGAAAAGCTTCCAGAAGAAGAAGAAAGCAATTATCAAACATTAGCAGGATTCATAATAACTTATTTAGGTAAAATCCCAGATACTGGCGAATCTTTTATATGGAATGGTTTTAGATTTGAAATAATGGATAAGGATGGGTACCATATAGATAAAGTATTAGTATCATATCTAGCAGGCTAAAAAGTCATATATGATTAGAATTTTTTAGAGTTATATAAATTTAAATTCAACAACATATACATAAAGTGCTTATATCTCACTAAAGAGTTAATCAATACTAAATTCTAATTTTTCTGAAATATCCTTTATGTCCTTTTGATATTTTGCTGGAAAATATATTACAGGCTGCTTAACTGAGACTGCTTTATCTCTTAATCCCTTATCTGATGTAAAAAGAATTGAATTAGTTATAATTGCAATTTCAAGGATTAAATCATCTTCACTGTCAATTAGTTCTTTTTTTGTTTTTACTTTTGGAATTTCATAACTACAATAAAGAATGTCTATTTTTCTTTCTTCTTCTAATTCCTTTAATTTACTAATTTCATTATAAAATCCTGCTTGTAAACTTCCATCACATAAAACCTGAACAATATATTCAACAGAATCAGGAATTAATATCTCAAAACATTCTAAAAATCTAAGTTCAATAACTCTTGATAAAGTATGGGAAATTAAAACACATATATCAGGTAAAATCCGAATAGTAGGAATGTAGTTATCATTTTCCATTTTAAAATCATCCTATATCTATTAAAAGAATTTCCAGTTATTATCTTTATTTTTATTTATTAGTAATTTTTAGGATAAATATAACCTATTAGTAATACTAATATCATATTAAGTAATAAAATATTAATATAATAATCCATAGTAGTATTACTAACACTAAACAGATGATTAATTTGAATAGTATAACGCTTCTTTGCTCTTTAGGAATAAGTACAATACTTGCATTAAGCATTTTGGGGCTAGTTAATTTATTTGATGACTCAAACATTATGAATGACCAAAAAAATGTTAGAGTAATGCTTCAAAATAATGATTATTCTAGTGGAAACATTAAAATTTTAAATCAAGGAATGGTAAAACCAGTCTTTAGTAATTGGATAGTTAAAGGTAAAATAAAAAATACGGGTTCAAGTATTATTAAAACAACGATAATTAGTGCTAATTTTTATGATAAAGAGAGTAAATTATTAAATTCCAGTTCATTAAGTCTAAATAACCTTAATTCTGGGGAAACTAGAGATTTTGAAATGGAATATAATGGAAAAATTGATCCAGATTCATATAAATTAGAATTAAAAAATTACATATGAAAATATTATTTTGGAAATAAAAATAAAGGTTTATTAGTTCCCAAGTGCAGCAATTTCATCTGCAAATGCACTTAAAACCTTTTTAGAAAGTCCCTCAACATATTTAAGGGATCCAGCACATTCATGCCCGCCCCCATCTATTCCAGCTTCAGGTATTTCTTCCACGAGTTTTACAATAATAGTATTTAAGTTAAATCCAAACTTCTCATTAACTGCATCAGTAGCCCTAATTACTCCAAAATCAGGCCCATAAGCTAATGTAACGATGGGAGTCTCTTCTCCATATTTTTTAACCATTGTATCGTGTACATAACCTGTAGTTTTACCGGGAGCAGGATAAGTGAATTTAAAAGCAAATTTTTCAACATCTAAAATGTTGAATATAACTCCATTTGGAAGTTCTTGCGTTTTAAGGTTTGGGAGTGCTGCTCTAAGTTGGTTTCTAACTCTCTTTTGAGATTCATTGTAAAGTGCCTCAACGAGCTTTTCGTGCTTATCAACATTACTAAGTCCTAGAATAGTGTCGATTATACCTCTACCGTTCATGAACCTAAGGTAAAATGCTTCAAAATCAATTACTGTGGCAATTTTTTCAAGATCATCTCTAGAATATCCTTTCTCTCCTGCAATTTCAATGTAATTTAATGCTTCTTCTGAACCTGCATGATCTCCTACAGCCGCAATTCCCGGTAAATGCATTAACTGCTCTTTAACCTCAGGATTTATCATTTTTGCAACTTCAAATCCAAGTGCACCTGCTGTAATTTCAGAGTTTCCTCCAACAAGATACGGATTTACATGTACATCAACGTAATCGTCTACAGCTACCCTTTCATTTTCCACTTCACCAGGATAGTGGTGATCTATGACTACGATTTCGATATCATAAATTTTAGCCTTAATAAGGGCAAGAATATCTTCCTCAGTAGAACCATTATCCAGAAGAACTATTAAAGGAAGTTTTTGACCGTGACGCTCCATATCTTCTAAAGCAAATGATAGATCCTTTACAACATCTTCTACTTCATAAAAAGGAGCTTTACTTGGCGCTCTCTTAAAGAAATGCCATTCAGCATCGCTTCCAGGATTTATATCTCTTATAAGAGGGATTACTGCTTTTTCCATTGCTACTCCCGCACATATTCCATCTGCATCTGCATGGTGCCTTACGAGAATAGATCTACCATCAAAAATAGCCCTTCTTATTGCCTTTGCAGCAAGGCGCATTCTCTCTCTTAATTTATCCAGAGTTTCACTTTCAATCATGAGTTCTGTTGTTTCAGGTTCAGCTTTTTTATCAATGGCTTCATCAATCAGTCTTCTTGACTCAATTGCCTCTTCTTCATTAAGCATTTCAATAGTTTCAGATTCGATTTGAATTTTACCGCCGTGAAGATTTACTTCTCCGAGTACTTCCACAATATCTCCAATATGTATATGTGGATAAACTCTTATTCCTGGCTCGTCAAAAGCTGCTGCCCAAGTAGTTGAAGTTTCATCTGAAATTGTAAAGATAGTAGGGCCTGAAGTCTGCTGTATTTGAATTACTTCACCTATAATTCTTACAGATTTTTTAACGTGATTTGTAGTTATATCCCCAATTAGAGTCCTAGCAATGTTTTTTCTGAGTTTAACTAGCTCATATTTTCCAGTAATGTTTGATTTTGAAAGGTCAACTTCGTCTTTACCACCTTTACCTTTTTTAATGTCAATAACCTTTACAATAGTATCGTCACCAACATTTAAACCAAGATTCCGTCCTCTAAGTAGTCCAAAAACCTTTTTAGAAAGACTTATAAATATTCCCCAGTCCTCAGTTCTCGTAACTTTTCCTTTATAATTTGAACCTATCTCAAGGTCACTTACGTCACTAGCTGGGTGTAAGATAAAAACCTGGCTTTTTACTTCACATTTTTCACAGTAATCTCCAGATTCTATTTCTTTTCCACATTTTCGACACTGGTTGATTTCTCCTTTACCTTCACAAGCTTCACAGGTTTCAGTAACTTCTATTTCTCCTTTACCTTTACATAAACCGCATGGCACATCTTGCTCTTCTTCAAGGTCAAATCTTTCCATAGCACCCTTTGAAATTCCACTAACGTGTTTTTTAACATCTACTTGATTTTTAAAGCCACTTCCATGGCAGCTTTCACAAACCTTGTAGCTTATAATCTTATAACCTTTACCTTTACATTCTATACAAGTTTTAATCATATATATACCTCAAAAATAAGAATTTTGAATTATTACTCCTTAAAACTTTAAATTTTTATTTTTAATTTAAAGCCTATATTATTCAATAAATTAATTAGTTTAATTTACTTTCAACTTTTAAATTTAGAAGGATTCTGTTTTATTATATTATCTTTCTTTGCTTTAAATGCTATTGAAGCATCCATGTATTGATTGGCAAGCACAACATGAGGATTACCATTTGTATTATCCTTCTTCTGAAGATAATTTATGGCTTGCTGCATTTCTAATGTTGCATTAATCCTTGCATCTATTTCTGAAACTGTAAGCTGCATGTACTCTATAAATACATTATCTTTAGAACTTTGAGCATAATTTAAGCCATTTTGAGCTGCACTTTTAGCTGAATTAAATTCTGATAGTGCCTTGTTGCAATTTGTGGTTGCAATTTCAATAGAATATTTGTTTAAATCAGCTGCTGCTTTATTATAAGAACTATCCCCATTTTTAAGATGACTGTTTACTGATGATGCTGTACTATCTATATTAGCTGCATCTGACTGAATACAACCTGAAAAAGCTGTAATAAACATCAATAAGACTAAAAGGATAATTTTATTTTTCATACTTTCACTTCAGATTATAAATAAAATATAATTTTGATACTTTAAAACTTTGTTATTTTTATTATAAAATAAACTTAACTTCTAATAAATTAAAAATGAATTCCTGAATGGATCAATTTGTAGTTTAAATCATCGAAAAAATTAAACCATATTAAATAAATTTCATTATTTTAGTGTAATTAGAAAAAAGAATAGTTTAATTAAATATAAATAAAAAAAATTGTTAAGATAACATTAATTAGATTTCCAGAGACCGTGAATGCTACAGTACTCTCTAGCGCTGATTTGCTTTATGTTCTCTACCTTAATGTTAAATTCTGCCTCAGGTTTGTCTCCATATTTAAACACTTTTCTGTAAAGACCTTTATCTGTGATTAATTCTATCCATTCAATACAATGATTTTCTTCCATCGGATGATCAACTGATCCTATCTTAACTCTTACACCATTTTCAGTCTGTTCTACAATTGGAACATGTTTTTCAGGACCTACACCTTCTGTTTTTTCTTCAAGTAATTGCATTTGATTATCACAGCATACTGTCTTTCCCACGCCTTTATGAATGACTTCAAACATGTTTCCACAGATATTACACCGATAAACCTGTTTTTCCTCTGTCATAGAATATCCTCAGAATTTTTCGCATCTAAGTTCAAAGTATTTAGTAGGGTGATCACAGGATGGGCATTTTTCTGGAGGCTCTGTTCCATTAAAAACAAATCCGCATTTAAGACATGTCCAATCTACGTAATCATCTTTTTTCCATAATGTTCCTGCTTGTATTTGGTTCAATATATCTGTATATCGTTCTTCATGGTGAACTTCTGCACGTCCAATTGACCTTAATCTATCAGATATATCTATTAAACCCTCCTCTTCGGCTACATCAGCAAATCCCGGATACATTTCAGTATTTTCATAATGTTCTCCTGCAATTGCAGACTTGAGGTTTTCTTCAGTTGTTCCATAAATGGTTGGTGCTGCTGCTTCTCCAACAACTATTTCATCTGGAACTTCGCCACTTTCTTCTTTAAGGCCGTTGATCATTTTCATAAGCCATTTAGCATGTTCTCTTTCGTTTTCAGCTGTAATGAGAAAGATTTCTGATAGCTGGACATATCCTTCTTTTTTAGCAACTTTAGAGTACATAGTGTACCTGTTTCTTGCCTGGCTTTCACCAATAAACGCCTTTGCCAAATTTTCCATGGTTCTTTTCATATTTTACCACCTTGTTTTATTATTTATCTTATCTTTATAAATTTTTATCGGTATTTTAAAAGATATAAGTTTAAAAAGTCTATTTGTAAATTATAGAAGATATTTACTATTTAATTTACTCTTTATTTCCTTATTAATTATTAAAAATAAAAATTAGCTCATATTTGTCTATAAAATAAGTTTAGTTAAATAAATGAGTTGTTAGCTCTTTCAATGATAATATTCTTTTAATAAATTTTATAATTTTATCCTGATTGAGTTCTATTTTTAGTTATATTGCTTACAATTATTTGTAGAGATTTAAATATCAAAAATAAAGGTGCGGATATTAGTAAAATGTAAAATATGTTTAAAAACCAGTTAGCTAAAAATACTGTAATCTCACTCATAATACTTATTTATTAATTTTTATTACATTTAGTTTTTACTCTAAACTTAAATTTTTATATTAATAAAAATATAGATATTATTATTAATTTTCTTTAAAGGTGATATTATGAAAATGGATGAAAATATAGGTAAAAAAGAATCTTTTTGGAATGAAAATACTCCTGATACAAATTATTCTTCTCTCAAAGATGGCTTAACTGTTGATGTAGCAATATTAGGTGCCGGAATCGTAGGAATTACATCTGCAGTTATTTTAAAAGAAGCAGGTTTATCTGTAGCACTAATTGAGGCAGGAAAATTAGTCAAGGATGTTACATTACATACAACAGCTAAAGCAACCGTTGCACATAATATCATCTATAAAGAACTTATATCTGAATACGGTGAAGATGGAGCTGCAGTCTATGCTGATGCAAATCAGTCTGCAATTACCCAGATCGAACTTATGGTAAATAAATATAATATTGATTGTGATTTCAGACGACTTCCATGTTATTTATACACTGAAAATAAAGATTCTGTAAAAAAGATAAAAGAAGAGGCCGATGCAGCTAAAAGAGCAGGTTTAGATGCTTCTTATGTGGATTCAATCCCTTTAGGAAAATTCAATGTGGAAGGTGCAGTTAAATATGAAAGTCAGGCAGAATTCCATCCGAGAAAATATTTACTTGCTCTATCAGAAAAGATTCCAGGCAAAGGTTCATATATTTTTGAAAATACAAGGGCACTTGAAGTAAAAGAAGGAGAAGTTAATGAAGTAACTACAGATAAAGGATCAATCCGAGCTAATCACGTAATTGTTTCTACACATTTCCCTATTTATGATCCAAGTCATTTATTTGCAAAAATGTATCCAAGCAAATCATATGCTTTAGGTTTCTACACTAAAGAACAGTTCCCTGACGCAATGTTTGTGGGGGTAGACCCCTCTCGAACTTATAGGGCGACACCTACAGAAAAAGGTCAACTGATCATTGCGGGAGGTGCAAATCATAAAGTAGGGCATGTTCATGATACTTACGAATGCTATAGACAATTAGAAGAGCATGCACGTACTCATTTTGATGTCGAATCAATTGATTATCACTGGTCAACTCAGGACAATATTACAATGGATAATGTACCATATATTGGTAAAGCAGAATCAAAATCAAAAGGAGTATATGTCGCAACTGGATTCATGAAGTGGGGAATGACAAACGGAACGGCCGCTGCTATGATTCTTTCAGATCTGATTCAAGGAAAGGAAAATGCATGGACTAAATTCTTTGACCCTTCAAGGTCAAAGCCAGTGGTTAAATCAACAAAAGAATTTATAGGAACAAATATAGATGTCGCAAAAGAATTATTAGGAGGTAAACTTTCAAGAGCAAAATCCATGAACCCTGATGAACTTAAGCCCGGAGAAGGAAAAATAATTAAAGTTAAAGGAGAAAAAATAGGAGCTTACAAGGACGAAAATGACAAATTATACCTTGTTTCTACTACATGTACCCATTTAGGATGTACTGTAACATGGAATACTGCTGAAAAAACATGGGATTGTCCTTGCCATGGTTCCAGATTCAATTATGATGGGAAAATTCTTCATGCACCTGCATTAAAGGAGCTTAAAGAACATGAAGACCTTGAGAAACGTTGAATAATTCTTTTAGAGAATTTACAATCTAAATTTCTTTTTCTAATTGAATTTTTTTAGTAATTAAGAAAAATATTTAATTATCTAATTATAAAACATTAATTGTAATTTAGATCGCTTATAATCATTAATTTATTGTAATTATCAAATAAATGAATTTTATTATAGATTATAACGATTATAATTAGTATTGATAAACTAAATACATTTTAGGTATAGTACTGTTTTGGTGAATTTTATGGAAAATTACAGCAATTATAAAACTCCTGCATTGATTATAGCAATTATATCGTCGTTTTTAACCCCATTTATGTCTTCTGCAATAAATATAGCACTTCCAGCTATAGGAAATGAATTTATAACTGATGCGATCCTTCTAAGTTGGGTTCCAACATCATTTCTACTGGCATCTGCAATATTTGCAGTTCCCTTTGGACGAATTTCGGATATATATGGGATGAAGAAAATTTTTACTTATGGAATGATAATTTTTACAATATCTTCATTTTTATGTGCAGTTGCATTTTCTACTGAATCACTTATAGCTTTCAGAGTACTTCAAGGAATTGGATCTGCAATGTTGTTTGTAACAGGACTTGCAATTGTAACATCAGTTTATCCACCACAGGAAAGAGGTAAGGCCATAGGGTTTACTATTGGTGCTGTTTATGTTGGCCTTTCATTAGGCCCTGCACTTGGTGGAATCTTAACACAATATTTAGGATGGAGAAGTCTCTTTTACTTAGTAGTGCCCTTTGGAATACTTGTAATTGCCATTACTATATTGAAATTAAAAGAAGAATGGGCTGTATGCCAGGGGGAAAAATTTGATATTCCTGGCACAATACTCTACAGTTTAGCATTATTCCTTTTCATGTTCGGGTTTTCTGAGCTTCCAGGAGTAATAGGGATTATACTGATAATAGCGGGTTTAGCCGGCATTATAGCATTTGTTATGTTTGAATTAAGAGTTAGAGTTCCTGTCTTTAATATGATGCTATTTAAAAATGCTACATTTGCATTTTCAAGCTTAGCTGCATTAATTAATTACATGGCGACCTTCGCAGTAGTATTTTTCTTGAGTTTATATTTACAATATATTAAAGGATTAGACCCTCAAAGCGCAGGATTTGTCTTAATGGCACAACCAGTGGTTATGGCCATTTTAGCACCTGTTGCAGGGAGATTTTCAGATAAATACGACCCTAGAATAATTGCTTCAATTGGAATGGGGCTTACCACAATTGGACTTGCGCTATTTATCTTTTTAAATAATAATACTGATATATGGTTTATAATACTTGGCCTCATAGTCCTTGGAGCTGGATTCGGGCTCTTTTCATCTCCAAACACTAATGCAATAATGGGATCTGTTGAAAGAAGGTTTATAGGGATCGCATCTGCAACAGTAAGCACAATGAGGCTCATTGGACAGACATTGAGTATGGGAATAGCCATTTTGATATTTTCATTACTTATTGGAAGAGTTGTTATAGCACCTGAAAGCTATGATGAGCTTTTATCAAGTATACAAATAGCATTCATTGTATTTACTGTACTTTGTTTTGTTGGTATTTTCGCATCACTTGCGGGAAGAAGAAAAAAATAAACTTATTATTTTTTTATTTTTATATTTATTTAATCAAAATAAGTAAAAATAGCAGTAACTATAGAGTAGCTATTTCAGATATACCATTTTTCTTTTCTATTTTAAGGATATTATGTGCAGCTTCTTCTAAACCAGAGTCATGGGTAACAATTATCATTTGAGGTATGACTGAAAGCTTTTTAATTACATCTATCAGTTCATGTCTCCTGTAAGAATCGAGATGAATAGTTGGTTCATCAAGTATCATCATTTCAAGATTACCTTTGACAAGTGTTTTAGCAATTCCAAGCCTTAAAGCGATTGCTACAGCGATGATTTCTCCACCACTTATCATATCCAAAGTATTTTCTCCAGAAGGTCCAAAAAGAGTTACATCATAATCTTCGTTTAGTTTTATATCAGAATATTCAAAATTGAATTTATTGAAAAATTCGAGGGTATTTTTTTCAATTAATGGCCTTGATTTACTTCTAAGATCCTTTTGAATTCCATCTTTACCGTATAATTTCCTTATTTCATTTAGTAATTCAATAAATCTGCCAATTTTTTCTAATTCTTTTTTATCACTATTATAAATTTGAATTTCTTTTCCAAGCTCATCTAATCTTTCATTAGTACTCTTTAATTGACCTTTGAGACTACCAATCTCTTTTTGTATATCTTCTAACTCTTTTTGACCCTTATTTAAATCTTCTTTAGCTTGATTGTGTTTTTCAACTTCATAATTTATTTGGGTAATTTTTTCTTTTTGAGCCTCAATATCATTAGATAGAGTCACTATTTCCGTTTTAACTTTGCTTAAACTTTTTAGGACATCTTCTTTAATACTTACTTCACCGCATAGCTTATCATATTTTTCTTTCATTTTTCGAAGTTTTTCAAGTTCTTCTTTTACACTTTCCTTTTCAATATTAACTTCTAAACAAAGTTGATTAATTTCAAATTTTAAAGGTTCAATATCCTTTTCAATCTTATTGTATAACTCTAAAAGTTCTTCTGGATTTTCCATTGCCTTTAAAGAATTAGAAGCTCCAAGATATTTTTGATGAGCAGCCTTTAATTCGTTCTTTAATTTAATTTTTTCATTTAATTGAATATCTATATCCTTTAAACTTTCAACAAATTTCTCTATTTCAGCTAATTGGATACTGATTTCATTAATTTCGTTTTTATTCTTTTGAAGACTTTCAGAATCTTTTTTAAGGACATCGATATTAATATTACTAATTTCTGCTTTCTGTTTTTCTAAAAATTCTCTTTCAGAGCTAAATATCTTTAAATTTTCATTATGCGAAGAAATTTCGCGTTCGTTATTTTCAATTTGTAATTTATATTTATCCAGTAACTCTTCTCTTCTATTTTCATCAAGATCCGATTCACATACTGGACAGATATCTTCAGCAGTTGTTAATTCACTAATTGCTTTATTAATCTCTTTATTCTGGCCTTTAAGGTCTGATATTTTGGAATTAAATTCATTTATTTGTTCTAGATTCTGTTTCAGATTAGCTTCAAGATCTGATTTTTTAGTTTGGAGATATAATTCCAGTTCATTTATAGAAGTTATATCCTCTTCAAGGAGTTCTCCATATAATTTAAGCTTATTAGAGATTGATTTTTCTAATTCTTCGATTTTATTAGAAAGAGTTTTAACATTTCCTTTAAGGGTATTCTTTAATGTGTCGCTACCTTCAAATTGCTTCCTTGATTTATTTAATTCGTCAATTTCACGTTCAAGAGAAACAAAGTTATCATGAAACTCTTTATTTTGATCCATAATACTTTTAAATAATTGGATTTTTTTAAGAGACTTATCTACATGCACCTTTTCCTTTTCTAAATCTTTTAACTTACAAATTTTATCTTTAATATTTTCTAAGACACTAATTTTGCTTATTTCAGGCTTTATTGTTCCTATTTCTGTCTCTTTATTACTTATTTCATTAATTTGATTAGATAAATCTTTTTCATTTATATTAAGTCTGTTTAAAGTTAAATTTCCATGTTCAATTGCCTGTTTTAATTTATTGAACTCAATTTCTTTTTGATCAAAAAATTCTTTAACCGTTTTCAATTTACCTAGCTTTTCTTCTCTTTTAGCTAAATCAAATTCAATTTCAGTTAATATTGAAGTTAATTCATTTCTTTTAATTTCTTTTTTCTTTTTCTCTTCTTCGATATTTCCTAGATTCTCAAGTTTTCCATTAATTCGAATTTCCTGATTTTTATAATCATCAATTACAAATTTCATGTTCTTCCATGAATTTTCAAGTTCCTGGACACCTAAAAGTCTTCCCATCATTTCTTTTTTTTCAGCAGGATTTTGAGTTACAAGATTTGCTATTTCTCCCTGTCGAACATATACAGCATTTAAAAATAAGTTTTTATCCAGATCAATGATTTTTTCTATCTGTTCGCTTACAGCAGCATCTCCCTTTTCTATTACAACAAATCTATCATTATCTTTAACATAGAGCATAGATTCTGGACTGGAACTTCTCTTTCTTTTCCTGATAACTTTATAGGTTCTACCATTTGCAATAAATTCTACAGTAACTTGCATTTTGTTTTTATCATTGCTTATGAGCTTATCCATTTTTTTACTGGCATATTCTTTAAAAAGTGCAAAGCTAACTGATTCTAGAATACTGGACTTCCCTGCCCCATTATCTCCCATAATGATAGAAATTCCAGTATCTAAGTCTATATGGGTGTTTACATGAGATTTGAAATTTTCAAGGGTTATGGCCTTAATAATCATTGGAATTCCTCATCGAAAAATTTCTTAGTAATCACTGCTGCATCTTCATTATGGCCTGATGAGAGCCTTTCAAATATAGCTACCGAATATTCTGCTGTTTTTTCATCATATTCCTTTAATCGCTCTATCATTAAATCATGAATATTAAGTGAACCTATTTCAATATCTCCAGTTTCCGGAACCGTTGCAGATTCATATTTAGAGCGAATCTGTAAAGTAATATCCATAAATAGTTTATTTAAATTTTCATGTACGAGTGAGCGATTATATGATTTTCCTTTAATTACTAGCTCTACAATAGGCTTTTTATCAATTTTAAGGATTAAATCTCTTAATTCTTTAATTTCCTCATCAAAATTAGAATAATCGATTCTTCGTTGAAGAAGCTTTCTGGATATTTTAACATTAACTTCTTCAACTGCTGGAATATCTTCATCCATATCAACAAGATTAAATCCTTTGCCTCTTTTCCTATAATTTCCTAGTTCATCCATTCTCCATATCTCAGGACATCCAGGATAAGCAAGTTTCCCTTCACCAAAATCTTCAAGTATTCTAGTATGAAGGTGTCCCATAGCATAATAATTAAATGAATTAGGTAAATCTCCAACTTTCAATTCAAATTCAAAAGGCAGATATTTATCAATTGCCTGATGTAATACAATAATTTTCTTTTTGTATTCTTGAGCAGCATTTTCAAGTTTTTCAAGGTTATTTAAAAGAGATTTAGAATGATATTTAGATCTATAAGGTGATCCACCAATAAAAACACCCTCATGATCATAAAATTGATTTTTAGGACCGATTAATTTTAAGCCAAATTTTTTATATAAAACTTGAGGAGGAAGGGCATTTTTTCTCATTACAATGTCATGATTACCTGCTATTGCATAAACAGGAATTTTTGCATCTTTTAATTTTAAAAAGTTTTCTTGGGCAGTTAGAAGCGCTTTTGTTGGAGGTCTTGAAGTTTCAAATAAATCGCCTGAATGAATAATAAAATCAGGTTTTTCTTCAATTATTTTATCAATTAGCCTGCTGTAATGGTCATAAAAATCTGTCTCTCTTTCAAAGAGGCCATACTGTCGGTAACCCAAGTGTGTATCTGCAATATGCGCAAATCTCATTAATATTCTTCCTCTAATTCTTCTAATTCTTCTTCTTGTTCTTCCAACAATTGTTTTTCATTTTCTATACATTTTTTCCATTCTTCTACAAGGTCTAAGTCTCCACCGGTTAGTTTACCAACAAATTCATCTATTTTAACAAGTGTTGGAATTTTACTCATTAACCCTAATACTATAGCTTCTCCAATATTTAATGAAGGTAACTGTTTAAGCAGATCATCACTTAAGCTTTCACTGGCTGTTTGAACATGTCTCTGGTCTTGAGGTTCAACCAATCTTAAAATAATCATGTTATTTGCCTGAGATAAAGAATCAGGATCTAATGATTTAGGACTTTGGCTTACCATGCAAAGGCCAACACCAAACTTTCTTCCTTCACGGGCAATCCTGCTTATCCAGTATTTAGAACGTGCAGATCTGCTTTTAGGAGCTAAAATATGCGCTTCTTCAAGTACGAAAAAGACGGGATGATTGAGAACATCTTTTTCTAGCTTCCGGATATGATTTTTTCTTTTATTTAAAGCATTTCTCAATACGTGGCTTACTATTGTTTCTGCAGCTGTCTCATCAACAGAACCAAGATCAATAACATTTGCAGAATTTAATTGTATTTTATCCAGTATATCTGGAGAATTTAAATCTAAAATATTACTGTATTTTTGTTTCAGGTAATCTATTTTGTTTAATACAGCTGTAACTGACTTAGTATCATTAAATTGAGGATCATCACTCTCAATCCACTTTTCAAGTATTTGAGTTATAATTGTAAAATAATCTAGATTTGTTCCATTTTCAATGGCATTTTTTGCTCTTTGATGAGCTTTATTGAAATATCTTTCTTGAATATATGCTTTTTCAGGAATGTTAGCTAACTTTTTAATTTCAGCAAATGAAAGGTAAAGAGGATTAATTCTAGCTTTAATTGGATTAACACTACCATATTCAAATTCAGCGTTCACATATTCTGAGTGCATATCAAATACTATAACACAACCATTTACTTTTAATACACCGTTAATTATCACAGCAACAGTATTTGATTTTCCAGCCCCAGTCATTGCGAGAATTGCAAGATGCCTTGTAATCATTTTATTAATATCAACTTCAACCTCAACTTCTTCCTGGCTGATTAAATTACCTAATTTTAAGCCGCTTCCTTTAACCTTAAATATTTTTTGAAGTATTGCAGGATCTGCAACCGTTATTGCAGTACCGGGAGTAGGGGGAGTTCTTGGAATCCTTAAATGATCAATATCGCCTAAAATGCGCACGCTTCCCCTTATATAATGGTCATCCCCTTCTATTTGTTTAATTTTTTCAACGGTCTTTGGATCATATATATCATCGTTGATTGAAACACTTCCTCTAACTAAAGATTCAATCATACCAAGCACATTTTTCCCATCATATTCCATTGACACATATTCTCCAATTTGAGGCATTTCCTTTGAAATAAAACTTACCTCTACTGGAGAAGTTTCTCCAATACATCTTCCAATTGTTCTGGTCATAGCATTTCTCTCCCAGTCTTTTCTAAGAATCCCATTATTCGTGTAATCATTTCAAGGTCAGTTCTCTTAACTATAACATCATGATGGGCCTTTTTCAACAAATGTGGATAACCATCAGCACATACACATTTAATTTTACCTAATACTCTTCTTATTTCCTCTTCATCAGCTTTATAAGGTAATTCAACTTTAATAACATTTTTAAAGTTATCTAGTCTAGCATAAAAAATAGTAAAAGTTAGCTCTTTAAAGAATTCATCATATATTGGGAATTTTCTGTTTCCAATTTCAGATATTTTAAAGTGTTTAGGTTTAGTATAACCCTGTTTCTTGTTAAAGCTATCAAATATAGCCATGTCTGGAATATATGAACCAAAATAATCTGATCTTGCAGATGTTTTTGAAATAGCAGCAATATTATTGGTTTTTTCTAAAAAGCTTTTAAGTGAAACAAGATTTTCCAGACTCTCAAGATAAATCATCGCTTCTAACTTACGTTTTTTAAAATCAGTTTCAATTAAATTAAATAGTTTAGGCGACATTATTTGAACGTTTTGGCTTTTTAAAGAGTCTTCAAGTTTTTCTAAGTATTTAGATTGTATCATCTCCCTTGAAATGTCTGGAAGCATATTTTCAAGGGGTGAAGGTCTGATAATATCTCCTAAAATAGAACCATCGAATAATATAAGATCAATATCATATAATTGTAGTGACTTAAGGTTAGTTTTAACCTCTAAAATTCGCATGTAATTATCTAATCGATTTTTAACATAACTATATGGACGTAAAATATCAATATCACAACACTCAACACTTTCAAGCCCATTACTATTGTATACTAAACATTCTGCGCCAACAGCGTATAATGCAAAACTCATAAATTCCTTAGAATAACGACTTCCATCGCCACCGGAAATTGTAATATCTAATTCCTCTTCATTTATATCCTCATTTACCCAAAATTCATAAGGATCAATGTTAATATTTTTAAAATCCTGTTCTAACCTGTAATTTAATTCATCTTTTTTTTCCAGCGCCTTTTCATAGAGGGAATCGAGCAATTAGTTCACCATTAAAGTTAAAATGATTATTACCATATAATAATGTTAAAACTTATATAAAACCTTATCTATGCAAATGGCCTATTTTACTTAGTTTAACCATGTTGAAATAAATTTTGAGTAAATATGAAGTGATAAAAAGGAATCTAGATCACAAAATGTGCATATAAATTCTTAATCAATTTGGGTTAAAAATAAGTAAAACTAATATCTAACCTTTTAATATGATTACCATTACTAAAAAAGAGAACATCGTTTTAAATCAAATTAAATATTATCAATCAGAATACGCTAGTGGTGTACCCTATAATATTTTAAAATTAGATTCAAATCTTTCTGAAACCGATTTTAGGGATATTCTTAATAATTTAGAAGATAAAGGAGTTATATCCAAATCTGATGATTATATAAAAACCCTCAAATTTGAATCAAAATTAAACATTGTTGATTCTAAAGCAGAAGTGATAAGAGAAGATTTAAATCAAACTGAAATAAAAGCATTTCAAATTATTAAAGATAAAGCAGAAAATGGACTTATTTCACGATATGCTCTTGAAGGAAACCTGCTCTATGGTGATCTAAAATTAAGCAATATTCCGATGTATCATCTTATAATTGAACTTGAAAATAAGGGCTTAATTAAAAAAATACATAAAAAAGATGGAGAATATTATTCATTATAACTTATTTTTGACTAATCACAATTTTATATTTGAAATATTGCTCTTTTAACTATGATAATATTCTATTAACATTTATAAGTCCCCATAGAACATATTAAACCTTTTTTTCTTATTTAAGCAACTAGTATTGTAAAATATAAATACTTATTTTAATAAAAGTATTATTGGTGATCTTATGGCTTATGAAGAAAATCAAAAAATACCAGTATCTCCTGCAGCATTTATTTACCATACTGAAGAGGAATACATAATGGAAATAGAACTTCCAGGAGTAAATAAAGAAGATATAGACGTTAAAATAACAGAAAACACTTTTTGTGTTCGCGCTCCAAGAAGAAATATGGAATATACTGGATGTTGGTTCCTTGCACACGAATTCAACGCTGATGAGAGCAATGCTTCCTATAAAAATGGACTTTTAACTGTTAAAGTTCCGATTATAGAATCAAAAAAAGGAAAAAACGTAAGAGTAGATTAATCTTCTCTTTAATTTTAGGTGGTCTTAGAACAGTCCCAGTAATCTTAGAAGAATTATAATTACTATGATAACCACCAGAATGTAAAGTATTGAATATTGTCCTCTATTATCCATTTTTAACCTCCCTAATAACCACATTTGCTATTTGTACTATAGAATTGATGATATAGCTACTATAATCCCAATGATTATAAGAGATATTCCAATTAATGTCCCAAGAAATGCTCCTATGACAACTAAAATAACCCCAACAATCAGATGTTCCCTTTGAAATTCCATGTATTGCCTGCCTTAACTAAATGTAACCATATTTATGTTGACACTATATTAAATATTTTATCATTCGTAATACTAATATTTACTATTCATATCCAAAATAATGCACATATTACAAAAATTAATTAGACTAAGTCCATAAATATGGATTAAATTCAGATGGTGGGATATACATAACTTCTGCATAACCTTTTTTTAATAAATCAGAATTTAAATTAATATCATTAACATAAACTACAGCTAAAACCCTACCATACCTATCAGAACTCTTTACATTATCTATATCAAGATAAACTTTTTTACTAAGACATAAAGTTTTAACATAATTTTTAGCTTCATTATATCCTGGTTGATTTCTTTCAGGAGTATTTACACCCACAAACCTGATTCTACCTACACCTTCAACATCAATAGTATCTCCATCCACTACATGATAACAGTAACCACTTGCATCATAATTAATTTTACTGGAATTTTGAATACTTTTAGGATTATCTGGTATATAATTAGAATTATCTGCCATTATATTTGATTGATTATCCTCTATTTCTTCATTATTACCTATAAAACCCGCAGATAAGACCATAAAAAATAGAATTCCAGTTATTACAATTTTAGATTTCATAGGACAACCTAAATTAAAAATTAAGTTTAAATTTAAGGAGTAAAGTTAATAAAATGCCTAATAATAAACCAATAGCCAGTTCTTTCCAGTCTATTTCAAATTTCATTATATTATATTTAGTTTTTAATGATATAAAAATTAAAAAATAAAAAATAAAGAATTTTATGCTGGCGTTAAGAATTTTACATTGGTATGAGTATGTGCTTTACCATGTACTATACAGAAATCTGCATCACATCCCTTTTTAGACATGTCACAGTAAAACATTCCTTCTGGACATCCCTGCTGATTTGTATAAGTTAAAGTTCCATATTTACTACAGTAAGGACAGTAATTAACCCATGTTCCAGTATGAACATTATAATCTGCGTATAAACTACAAGAGCACTTTCCTTCTGCAGTAACTGTATTTGAATTTGTTTGAGTGTTGGTATTAGTATTTGTATTTATTTGAGTACTTGTTATAATTGCAGGAGGTTTATTAGCTGAAATTGAAACTGGTTTATAAACCCATTTAGTTCTCCATTTACCCCTGTAATAATATCTTACCTTTACCTTTTTAGATACAATTTTAACTTTTTTAGCCTTTACTTTTTTGTATTTAGTAGTTTTTGACTTTTTAATAGTTCTTAAAGATGCCGCTGCATTCACTTTTAATATCTCATCGTTTAAACCAATTTTTGCATTATCAGACGATGCAATCTGGTTTTTTGTCTCCCCGGCTACAGGGAAAAGACTGACTACTATGCCTAATGCAAGTAGCAATGCCAACGTCAATTGTCGCTTAATTATATCGCCCCCTCGTCCGCAAACATATATTTATATGCCTGGACTATTCGGACATAATATTATTCTTTTTAATATAATATTTAAATTTTAATATTTAAATTTTTAAAAAAAAACTAAATTATATCTCTTTATTTTACTTAAAGGAAATTTAAAAAGTATAATTTTAAATCTTATTAATTAAATTACATTTTTAAAACATATAAAATGATTATGTAATAATTAAATTAATTTAAAATATAAAAAAATGTTAATTCACCAAAAAAATGAAAAACCTATTATTAATAGGTTTTAAGCTGGACTTAAATATCTTGAACGGCTGTAAGTATGCGCTTTACCATGAACAACACAAAAGTCTGCGTCACAGCCACCTTTTGCCATGTTACAGTAAAACATTCCTTCCGGACATCCCTGACCATTTGTATAAGTTAATGTGCCTCTTTTATGGCAGTAGGGGCAGTAATTAGCCCATGATCCTGAATGAACTTTGTAATCTCTGGAGAGGCTACATGAACATCGGGCATTGGCTGAGACTTTGCTGGATGATATTTGATTGTTACTATTAAATGATCTATGAATAATCTTTTTACGAGTTGATTTAACTCTTTTATACTTAGAAGATTTGTATTTCTTGAACTTTTTATTTTTATACCATTTTTTGGACTTTTTATGGCTTAATTTTAAATTTTTATACTTCTTTTGATATTTATAAGCCGCATTTATATCTACAGTATTTTTATTTACGTCAGAATTAGTTTCTTGTAATCCTGATCCGATTACATTATCAGTTCCTCCAAATGAAGGAATTAAAGATACTGCCATGCATAATGCAAGGAGCAGTGTAAATATCGTCGGTCGCTTAATTGTATCTCCTCCATGTTCTAAAAATAAATAATCTAATTAGAACTTTGTGAATGTTTAATATTATTATTAAATTATATATAAGTATTACTAAATTAAATTCTATAAAACAATGTTATACGGATTACTTTAATATATAAAGCATTCTTAGGACTTTTTAAATGGACTAACTACTGATAAAAAATTCTAGTTCCCATATTTAGCATTAAAGTCTTATTAAAACCTTATTTGATAAAAGAAGTTCATTTGTTTGCTTTTATAATAAATGCTATTAACCTAAAAATAAATTATTTAACCAGAAAAATACTATCTTAGCTAATAACTCCAATCTAACCTGAAATATGGAGAATATATTATTATTTGCTTTTACTAATGTTAATGAGCTTTTATAAAGATTTATTAAATAAATGTAATTAAAATGTAATATAATTAAAAAGCTTAATATTTCTTAGCTAAAAATATTAATAAAATTTTATTGCGTATAAAAATAGTTAAATAGGAGTTAAATAATGATACTAATTATAGGCGGGGCGGGATACATAGGCTCACATTTAAACAAAGAAATTAGTAATAAAGGATATGAAACAGTTGTTTTTGATAATCTAAGCTGTGGACATGAATATTTTGTAAAATGGGGTATTTTTGAACAGGGTGATCTTGGAAATATTGAAGATATAAGAAGAGTTTTTAAAAAGTATCCGATTGAAGCAGTAATGCACTTTGCTGCCTTTACCTATGTAGGAGAATCAGTTGAAGATCCTCAAAAATACTACATGAATAACGTTAAAAATACATTGAATCTTCTTCAGGTAATGCTTGAAGAAAAAGTTAACCAGTTTGTATTCTCATCGACATGTGCTACCTACGGGAATCCTGTCGAAATCCCAATAACTGAAAATCATCCTCAAAACCCCATAAATCCATACGGAAGAGGTAAACTAATTGTTGAACAGATTTTAAAAGACTACAGTGACGCTTATGGGTTAAAATATGCATCTTTAAGGTACTTTAATGCTGCTGGAGCTGATCCTGACTGTGAAGTTGGTGAATTACATGACCCTGAAACTCATTTAATTCCTCTAGTTTTAGATGCAGCAAGTGGTAAAAGAGAAGATATTAAAATATTTGGAACTGATTATGATACTCCCGATGGAACATGCATCAGAGACTATATCCACGTTACTGACCTTGCAGATGCACATATACTAGCTCTACAATACCTTCAAAATGGTGGAGAAAGTGAAGTCTTCAACCTGGGTAATGGAAACGGTTTTTCTGTAAAAGAGGTAATTGAAACAGCACGTGAAATTACAGGTAAAGAAATTAAAGAAGTAGCAGTAGAAAGAAGACCGGGAGATCCACCTACATTAATTGGAAGTTCAAAAAAAGCAGTTGAAATGTTAGGATGGAAACCACAATATCATGATCTTGTTTCGATAATAGAAACCGCATGGCAGTGGCATCAAAAAGTAAATAAATAATTAAACTTCTTCTTTTTAATTTTAATAATTAAGAACCGCCTCTATAAAAGAGAAAATACCATAAAATCATTATTATAATTGCAAAAATAGCAGCACCAAAAACCAGGCTTTTGTCATTACCAAATATTATGGGAATCGGCCCTATCATGATAACACCGCCAGTATGTACTTCTGATGTCTTTGAGGTTGATTGTAATGCTGTTCCTATGAATATAAGGGCAATGCCAATAAATACAACTATAATTCCTGCAATTATTAAAGTCCCTGCGTTCATTTTGATCATCAAGTTAAGTCATTTTTCTCAGTCTGTAAAGAATTTTTTCATGTTCTGTTTTAGATTCTATAATTCCATTACGATTCATTTCTTCAATTATTTCATCTATTTTCTCATTTAAGTTGCATTCATTGCCTTTACAAAGCATGGAAAAACATGGACACTTAATGATATTTAAGAGATGTTTTTTATCGGTCCATGAGTTATTTCTATTTAGAGCATCTAATACTGAAAGATATAATAAAAGATTGGCCTTCTGTCTGTCTTTAAGATCTATATCTTCAAACATTCCTTTTATTTCAGTGATTAACAATTTTAAAGGTTTTAAATCACACTCAGGTACCATTAAAAGTACGTGAACTTCTGTTGATAAATAAGATTCCCCTCTAGTTATTTCAAAATGATCTCTACTTAATATTAATCCTCCAACATCATCTACAAATTCAGATACCTCATCGAATCTGTACATGCCGCCTCTAAAATGTAAAACTCTGTACATAAGCTCATTTCTTTTTTAAGATTTGATGGGGCTTTAGAACACTTATTCCTGTATCCGCTCCTACAACTTCTACCTGAACAACCCAATCAGGGTTTTCTTCATTTAGTTCTACGTTCTTTTTTTCTATTAAATGATCCTTTACTCTTTCAATAAGTTCATCTTTAGATTCTATATATTCTCTTCCTCTTAAATCTCCTCTAACTACAAAAGAATCTCCAGAACTCATCTTTTCATTTGCAACCTTTAATACTTTTTCAAGTATTGAATCAATTTGTGTTCTGGTCACCAAATCAATAGGAATTACTTTAGATACAACAGTTGTAGGTGCTTCCTTTAATATCACCACTGCCTCTTCTGGATCCATTGTTAATTCAACTACAATCACATTGGGATAATGAGATTCTTTAATATAAAGAAATGGCTCATAACTTGAAAGAGCAAGCTCGAGTTCTTCTATTCCTAATAGTTCTTCGCCTGTATTGGAACCTTTGTGGCCCTGAAGAGTTACAAGTAGATTAAAGCCGTCGACTGACTTAATAAATACACCTCCAAAATTATACATCTTTATATATGTAATCAAAATATAATAAAATTTATGGATAAAAGAGGAATAATTACTGTTGACCTTATATTTGCAACTCTTGTAATTTTACTAGTTAGTGGGGGTCTACTAACAGTTGTATCTGAAAGAATGGACGGTGTTTCAAATACAGAAAAACTAGGAAATGCTCGAATGACTGCCGAAAGCGTTGCAGAATCCATTAATAAAGTTTATTCTGGCGGAAATGGCCATCAGATAACCTTAAATTTACCTGATAAAATTTCAAATAGTACCTACGAAATAAAGGTTAATTCTTCAGGAGTATTTGTTTTAATTGATGGGATGATAGGTAAATCATATATAAATCCTAAAAAAATTACATCTGATTATAGATTAGATGAACAGAATGTTTTAATGTATGGAAATCGCAACTATGTCATTAAAAATGTTCAAGATATTGATGGAAACAATTGGATAGTTATTAAAGAACTATAATCATTCATTAACTATATTTTAAGTAAGTGAGTACCTTATTAAGGAAATATATTAATACTAATCCATATTAATTATTTTCATGGAAATTAGAGGCCAGATATCAGTTGAATTCACTCTTTTAATTGGTCTTATTTTAATTATAATATTAGGAATAAACTCATTCGTGGGTGAAGACTCAGAATTAGTACAAGTAATGGCTATGGCAAGAAGCGGGGCAACTGAAGCTGCAAGTATCGACAGTTTTGCCATTTATCCCAGAGATTCATTTAGAAATATCAGCGAGGATCATCCTGCCCTTGTCAATCCAAGCAGCGTTAAAATTGTCAAAATAGACTATATAAATAATGGTTTTAATGCCACTTACAATAAAATAAAAATTCAGCTTAGAATAACTGTTTCATGTCCTACAATTAAAGTTAATAGTGAAAGGAATCACTTAGGAGATCGTATTAATTTCTATGCGAGAAAAAGAATTAGTGAATCGTTTGGAACTTCAAATCAAACTAATGATTTGTTTAATCCTTGCTATTCCAACAGATATATTCTTACAACTGCAGATGTAAGATGGATATAACTTAAATACTTAATAAACCAAAAAAATATAAATTTACCGCTTAATGAGGCAATAAACAGTCCTCAAAGGAATATTCAATTTTTCAGATATTTCTTTTGCTGAAAGACCATCTTTATGTAGTCTTTTAACCTCATCTGCTGTTTCTTTAGAATATTTCGGTTTTCTTCCACGTTTTAATTTTGTATCTTTTAGATAATAAACTGTTTTAAGAGGAATATCCAGTTCTTCTGATATTTTTTTGGGACTATGTCCTTCCTCCAGCCTTTGGTGGATAATTTCTGCTTCTTTAGCCCCATATTTTTTAGGCCTACCCCTTTTCATAACAGGTTCTACTTCAATCCCCATTTCAGAGAGAGCATTGAGATATTTTTTCGATGTTCTAATGTAGAGACTATTTGGACATTTAATTTTTTTAATATTAGGATGTTTATCCAGAAGTTCCATAATTACCTGTGAAGATAATGCTTTATTAACATAGACTTCATTGTCCAATTTATCACCATATACTTAATATATATTACAAATAATTAAAATTAACTGAAATCTATATTTAAAAGAGATTTTTAAAATAATTATTTTTTTATGAGACTAAGGAACTGTTTTGCCTTTTTAGATGTAGGTTTTCCAAAAGTTTCAATTTTATCCTTTTCTTTTTGAACCCTTGATTCTGTAACTGAAAATAGATATGCTGCTTCTTTAATAGGAACATTTCCAGTAGTATTCAAAATAGCTGCACCTAAAGCGGGTGGATTAGATTTAACATGAAGCCCTTTAACTTTGTTTTCAATATCAAATTTTTTAGATATCAATTCTTTAATATTTGAAATATATGTTATCTTTTCGTCTGTATATTCCTTTAAAATATCAACAACTTCTTCATCGAAGTCTTCAAATGCTTTTAATTGATTAGTATCAAGGTTTGGCCTAAGATTTGGGAATAATCCAGAATATTTATTCCTCCTATCATAAGAAGTTGTTAAATAGTATCTCATAATGTCCCATAGAATTAATATCCTTGGCATTTCAATGAAAAGCTTTCTTTTGACTTCTTCTCTTGTATCTATATCTTCTTGAAGTTCTTTATTTAAAATATCGTTATCTATAAGTTTATTTTCAATCAATAATTCATTCTGTTTCTCTTCAGTTAATAGTTCTATATCTTCACTAACGTCAGTAATTGAATGAGCATAATCTTCAGCAGATTGAATAATACTGTCATAAAGACTAAGTGTATCTTTATCTTTTAAAATACTATCAAGAACAGCTTCAATTATTTTATCAGCAACTTCCGCTGCTGTTTTTACATAAGCAATTGAAAGAGCTGTTTGAACATGGCGGTCATTTATAATAGATGGTTTTTTCCGGTGAAACTGTAAAAATTCAATACGTGCATTCTGCCCGTATTCCTTACGAATTTCCCGTTCATAATTTTTATCATCTTCAGCATCCATGGTTACTCTTTTTCTAATCCACCTACCATCTTCAAAAACCTTTACAACAAGAGAAAGAGTTTTTACTATTCCCCTCTTTTCGTGTTTAAGAATTCTAACGATATTTCTAAATGCTTCTCTTCCTCGAGGAGGTAGATCTGACATTCTGAGCATATATTCTCCAGATAAAGGCAGATATTTAATTATATCTAATCTGTAAATTCCGTTTTTATTTTGCTCCAGGACAAGATCAGTTGCGCCACATGTGCAATTACCTGATTTTACAAGTTCAATTTCATGCCTTTTAAACTGTTTTTTACATACCTTACATTTAATGGTTGCAAACTCTTCTAAATGGCCAATTGCGATTTTATGAGATGCTATAGATGATTTAACTCTATCTAGAATGTTCTTTTTCGCTGCAGCTTTCATTCTAAAATATTGAGTCTGTCTGGAAACATCATGAATTTCATCAGCTTTCAATTCACTTAAAGCAGAGCGAGAAGGTCTAATTAGAGAACTATATGGTGCTTTATATCCTTTAATCTCCATGGTGTCTCTAAATTCATATAATCCATCCATATTCTCATGAAGATAATGATAGATAGTAATAAAGCTTCCAAAGTCCTTTATTTTATCAATTTGGACCCTTTGACGCTTTATTTTATCAAGAAACTTCTCAGCCCGTGCAATTAAAACTGATTCGTTCATTTTATTTCCCTATAATTTAATTAAGAATTATTTAATCCTGCTTTTATTTAATTTTTTCGCCTATTTTCGCTCCTTCTGCAGTTAAAACACCTAAATTATCAGATGTTGCTAGAATCATTCCCTCTGATTTTATTCCAAAGAGTTTAGCTGGCTTTAAATTAACTAGTACTGTCACTTTTTGTCCTATAATTTCTTCAGGAGAATACTTTTTAGCAAGTCCTGCAACAACCTGTAATTTCTTTTCTTTAACATCAACTTTTAATTTTAATAAGTTTTCTGAGCCCTCTACACGTTCAGCTCCGATTATTTCTCCTATTCTTAAGTCTATTTTAGCAAAATCCTCAATACTTATAATGTTTTTCATGTTTTCATCGTCCTTTAAGTTTTTATAAAGTGCTTCTTTTTCTTTTTCAATCACTTCGTCGTCAATTTTATTAAATAGTGGTTTAGCTTTACCAATTTCATGGCCAGCAGGAATAAATTCTGCGGCTTTATTCCATTTTGAAGTACTATTGTCATCTAAATTCATGATTTCTATGATATTAGAAGCTTTAGTTGGAATATATGGAGTTAAAATTACTGCAAGTGTTTTTGCAAGTTGATTGCATAAATATAAACAATTAGCAGCTTCTGATTTATTTTCTTTTACAGCTTTCCAAGGCTCTTTGTCATTGAAATATTTATTACCAAATTTTGCAAGTCTAATTAATTCAATAAGGCCCTCTCGGAATTTAAAATTTTCAATAAGTTCTGAAACCACACCGGGAATGGCTTCAATTCTCTCTTTAAACTCTTCATCATATTCATCAAATTGAATTGGTTCAGGTATTTTACCATCAAAAAATCGTTTTGTAAATGAGAAAGTTCTGTGTAAAAAGTTACCTAAAACATCTGCAAGCTCGTCATTAACTCTCCGCTGGAAATCATCCCATGAAAAGTCAGTATCTCGGTTAAGTGGAGCATTTATAACAAGATAATATCTTAAAATATCAGCATCATATTTTTCAATGAATTCAGATGCCCATATCACCCAATTTTTACTTGTAGACATTTTTTTGCCTTCAAGTGAAAGATATTCCCCTGCAACTACATTTTGTGGTAATTTACAGCCGTAAGCCATTAACAAAGCTGGCCAAAATATCGAATGATGGTATATGATGTCTTTACCTATAAAATGAATTGCTTTATCATTCCAGTAATCTTCCCAAGGTTTGTTTTCGTTTCTACTCCACTGAGCCGCAGAAGAGATGTATCCAAGGAAAGCTTCACCCCAAACATAGATTATTTTACCTTCAGCACCTTCAAGTGGTACTGGAATTCCCCATTCCATATCTCTGGTCAATATCCAATCCTTTAAACCTTCTTTTATCCACTGGAGTGCATAATTTTTTACGTTTGGTGGTAATTGACCATTATTTGTTATCCATTCTTTTAAAGGTTCTTCAAAGTGACTCAATTTAAAGAAATATTGTCTAGATTCTTTAATTTCGGGAGTAGAACTACAAATAAGACATGCAGGTTCTTCTAGCTGAATAGGGTCTAAATGTCTCCCACAGGATTCACAATGGTCTCCTCTAGCTCCTTCACCTTTACAGTGCGGACATATTCCTTCGACGTATCTATCAGGTAAAAAACGCTTACATTCATTACAGTAAGGCTGTTTTATTGTTTTTTCATAAATATAACCATTTTCATAGAGTTTTAAAAAGAAATTTTGTGCAATTTCATAATGAATTTCATCGGTAGTTCTTGAAAAGTAATCAAAAGATATATTACACGCATCTAAATCGTGTTTAATCATTTTATGGAATTTATCAGCAATATCTTTAGGATCTTTACTAATTTCTTCTGCTCTAACCGCAATTGGAGTTCCATGCTCATCAGTTGCGCAAACGAATAATACATCAACGTCATTCATTCGATTATAACGTGCATAAATGTCCGCAGGAATATAGGTTGATCTTAAATGCCCTAAATGACAGGGGCCATTAGCATAAGGTAATGCACTGGTAATAAATACTTTACTCAAATTAGATTCCTCCTTACTAAAAGATGAATTAAGTTAGATTTAAATTTAATAAACCACAGTATTGTGACTCATTTATCTTTTAAATAAAGTAAGTAAGCCTAAAATATATTAAATCATTCCGCATAATTCCTAATATAATTTAGGGTTACAGCAATAAACTATAAGTTATAATAAGATATAAACAGCATTTAAAAGTACGAAATAATTTTAAAGCTATGTATAAAATTTCTAGATATTTATATATATTATTTTCTTTTTGGTATATAAATTTAAAAATGTTAAATGCCTATCTTTTTACTTATCAAAATTTCTTAAATATTTATTGTAGTCATCTAACACTAAAATATATTTTTATGTAAGAGTACTCTTTTTATTAATTTTATATTATTAAAATGAACTTTTCCAGTAACTATTTATAATAAGGAGTGTCAAAAAGGTTAAACCATATGATACAAATGTCCTTTATAAATCCTTTATCAGATGAAGGAAAACAAATTGTCAGACAAGAAGGAGTGGATTTAGATAGGATATTTGATGAAAACTTAGACCTAATTCATACTACTAGTGCAATTAGCTCTCAAGAGATATCAGATGATGCTTTTATACCTCGAAGTTATGTTGACATGGTTATTAAGAGGGTAGAATGGTATGTTGAAAAAAGAAGTGATGTTAAATATAATCATAAAAAGTATGCTTTCTTATTCCACCCTCAAATTAACAAATTCGATTTAATTAGTTTTTATATTCTTTGTCAGACTGTTGGAGTAAAATTTGGACCTAATTCAAGAGAAAGTCGTGCAGTTGTAGAAATGCAGGGTCAGATTATCGAAAATCGGCTGGAAGAACTTAGTTCAAATAAGAGAGTTAAAGAAGAGATTATCCAGCAAATTATGAATGAGCTGATAGCTCAAGATAGAATTAAATGGACATTACTTGAAGATCTCTTAAGTTCAAAGAAATTAAATATGCAAGACCTAGTTTTAAAAGATGGATACGTTATTTTAGAACGCGAAGAATTTTTAGAGGAATTTCGGGATTTGAAAATGAATAGAGATCCTGAAAAAATGTACAATGTGTTCATTGGAAACCGCATTAAGGAACTCATTATTATTAAGATGATTATGCAGAACACTGAAAATTACATTAAAAGTGTTTATGAAAAATCCAATATCGTTGAAGCAAATCCAACACTCTTAAAAATTGCAGATAGTATCTCTGAAGCTCTATCAAAGGAAATAAAATACTACAGAGGTGCTTCAGGTGTAGGAAGCGCAAAAGCATCTCCATTAACTGCTGATCTATTCCCACCATGTGTTAAAGATGCCTTAAACGGCATTAAATCAGGTGGAAGAAATGAAGTAATTGTTCTGTTTTTAACACCATTTTTATCATATGCAAGATTAAATCCATCTGTTTTTGGAAGTAATACTACCCTAAAGGTTTCTGATGTGGATCCTAATCTGGACATTACAAGAAATGAAATTTTACCATTAATTTATGATGCAGCAGATAGATGCAGCCCTCCACTTTTTGATGATCAACCTCAAGAAAAGGTTAATATTAATGCCAAGTTGGGATTTGGCATGCATAGTGAATTAAGCCTTCAACATGAAGGAGAAACAAAATGGTATACTCCAATGAGCTGTGATAAGGTAAAAATGAATATGCCGGCTTTATGTAAACCAGATCAAGTGTGTAAAAGGCTTAAAGAGATAAATCCACTATTCTATTATATTGATCAGATGAAAAATGGTGGAAATTTAAATGGGACAGCAGAGGGAAACCCAAAAGTCAGTAACCCATGAAATATCGAAATTACATATTTAATTGACAAATAAGGTAAAACTCATGGATGTTTTTAAACAAGCAACAGTCGAGGAGCGTAAAAGATACTATAAGGAAGAATGGGATATTAATCACATCCCAGACTTTATAGCTGATTCCATAGAAAACCGTGAATTTGGATTCGATCACTTTGGTAGAGGTCCAAATGATCGGTATAAAGTATTTACCAATCCAGATTATTTAAAACGTTTCATGAGATCTAAAAGTCCATTTGCAGCTTACTGTTCGGTTGCATTTTATGAAAAACCGCGTAAAAGAGACGGTTGGATCAAATCAGAACTAGTTTTTGATGTTGATGCTAAAGATATTCCTATACGTACATGCGGTTGCGATAATGTTTGTGAAATATGCTTGAATGAAGCTAAAGAAATTGTTTCTGCACTAATTGATACTCTAAAAGGAGATTTAGGCTTAAAAGATACCTATCTAATTTATTCTGGTAGAGGATATCATATTAGAATTCTTGAAGATGATGCAATGAGAATGGACAGTGATGTACGCTCTCAAGTATTAAAATACATTGTAGGTGCTGATTTACCTAAAGACAAGTATGATGACGGAGATGCAGTATATAACCTTGAACACTTTTCTATTCCCTTTGGATATCCCAATGTTTTCACAAGTAGAGTTAAATATGCTATTTTACATTTAAATGAATACTCTAAACTCAACGATGTTAATAAAAAACTTCTAAAAGACGTATTGAAACATAGAAATATTTTAGAAGATGATAATTGGGGTTCATTTAAAAACAGAATAGGGCCAATACGATATAAAAAAGTTATAAAAGGTATATCTTCATTAAACATGAGTCTAGTTGATGCAAAAGTTTCAATAGACTTAAAAAGGATTCTTAGACTCCCTTCATCTTTACATTCAAAGGTAAGTATGAAGTGCACAGAAGTAAAAAACATTGATACATTTGACCCTTTTAAAGAAGCAGTTCCTAAATTCGTCTATGAAAGAGAAGATTAATGGAGTTTAACGACTTAAATATACATTCTTGTTCAAATATTCATAGAAAAATATTAAAACATCATCATTAAGATTCTCTGATTCAATAAAATCTATAATATCAATAATTTCTCGCTGATTTAGTATTTCATTCTTTATATGTTTTCCAAAACGGAGAATACCAATTTTTCCACTTCTCAAAATATCTTCGAGAAATGCTAAAGCATCCTCATATTTTCTTTCAATTTCTGAAAACCATCGATCTTTCTCTACAAATGCTTTGTTCCCATATTTAGATATAAATCTTTCTTGATGTTTTTTAGACCATATAAAAGGACCAAGGTTCTTTTTTACATTAGGAAGTTTCCAAATTTCAATTTCAAGCAGTATTATAATATTCTCTTTTTCATCTGTCCATGAAGAAGTGTTAAAAACCTTAAAATCTTCCCTTTCAAGAACCGCTTTCAAAGAATTTTCTGTTTTTTTAATTTGAGGATATAAAGCATCTGCAGGTATTTTAGGTGGTTTAAACTTGATTAAAAAAGTTTTAGTTTTTCTTCCCTTAAATTCTTCTTTAATAAGATCAACGTCTACATTTAACTTTTTTTCAAAGAAATAGTCTTCTTTAGGATTATCAAGGAAGTTTCTGGAAGCTGTAATAAATTCAGAGATTTTTTGAAGTGATAATGCGGCTGCTACATTTCTATTTTTATCTGTAGGATCTACAGCAACCATAGGTTCATCAAATTGGGATTCACTACCACAATTTTCAATATCTATAACAATTCTGGGCCCCCATTTATCACTTGCAGCTTCTAAAACTGATGTAAATGAGCCGTAATAGATAATTAAAAGTTCGCAAAGGTATCCTGAAAATCCACTTACTTTAAATTCAGCACTATAAGTCTTAATGGATTCCATGAATTTTTTAAGTAAAAGAACTTCTCCTTCTTGTTTTTCCATTAAATTCTTTTTAACAAATTCAGTATGTAAAATAGTTCTATCTACTGCTGATTTAAGTTCTTCAGCGTTTTTAATAGCGTAACAAGGGACAAAATCAATCTCATATCCTTCAATAAATCCAGTAACATATGGATGGGATGCATAACGTAATTCTGATTTTCCCTTCATTGTTTCAATACATCTATGACCTAATTCTAGCCCATATTTTTTTAAATCTTCTTCCACAATATTTAGAGGAAACTTAATGAAAATATCAATATCTGCTTTACCTGCAAGCCACGTATCCTTAGCAACTGAACCAACAAGGATTGCTTCTGCATCAATTCCTTCTTTAACTGCAAAATCATTTATGATCTTTATTAATTTAGAAGATAGCGCATTTACTTTATGAATTTCTCCTTCAGAAGGCCTGATGTTTTCCAGAACACTATCTAAATCAATGTTTACCAAAATAGTTCACCTGTTAAATAATGGGATTTTAAGTATATATAAGTTTTATTTTAAACCTTTTTTAAAGTTTTGGGGTTAAATTTAAATAAAATTTTTTAGATAGTTTTTATTTAGTAAATAGAAATAAAATAAGGTTAATATGACTTTTCAACTCTGTAACTTTATAGCCCCTTTAAATCAAATTCTCTTATTGTAGTGTAAATTGGTCCACTAGGTGTAAGTTCACTCTTTTTAAGAACGATCTTTTCTATGTCCATTTCTCCTATTTCTACATCTCCAACTTCTTTAAGTTTTGAAAGGAGTTCTGCTTTATTCTTTGATCCTTTAACGCGCCCTAATGTAAGGTGTGGCACATAGCTTTTCTCTTTTTTAAAGCCCATTTTCATAAAGTCTTTATCTAAATCTCTTTGAAGATTTGAAAATGGTTCTACCTCATCCATCCCAAGCCAGAGTACTCTAATGTATCTCTCATTTGGAAATACTCCTGTTTTTTTAATACTGACCTTAAATGGTTCATGGTGCTGAATTTTGTTTTCAATGACTTCAATAATGTCATTTAGTTTATTATCATCAATTTCACCGAAAAATTTGAGAGTACAGTGTAAATTTTCGGTTTCAACATATTTAACAGGAGCTTCACATTCTGCAAATTGTTTCTTTACATCATCTATCTTATCTAGAAGTTTTTCATCTATTTCTATTGCCAGAAACACCCTCATAAACACACCTTTGCAAGATTTTTAATCCTATTAAGACTTTCTTGAGGAGTTTCAATTGTATTTAAAATATAAACATCTTGTTTTGAAAATAAATCTCTAAAAAAGTTTTTCCTAAGGTTTAATTTGCGCTCATTACGTATCAACTGGTGAGGATTGCAAAAATCCACATCTAACATGTAATTTAAGGCTTCTTCAGTATCCACTTTTCTAAACGGAGGGTTATCTTTGTTCCGCTCTAAAAGAACCACATTTATGAGGGTTGAACTTTCTCTAATACGTCCTCCAAATAAAGAGTTTACATCAGCTATGCCCCTCCCTTTTATATCGAGCTTAACCTTGTTTAATTCATCAGCAAATCCTTTCCAGACATCTGCAATATCATCTCGAATATATGAATTCTTTTCTGACGAATATAATACCGTTGCATTGCTAAATAACCTTACAAAGAACCAGTCATCTGAAATATAATTAAATTCTTCTTCTTGAAGTAACCCATAAGTTAAAGTCGTTTTACCTGTTCCCGGCGGCCCAATTATTGCAAGTGCATGACCCATATAATCAACTGCAGAACCATGAACAGAGTATCTTCTATGTATTGAGTGATAGTCTTCAAAAAAATCGGAAATTGTAGCAAGAGCTATACTTTTAACCCACCCATAGTAATCAAGATTTTTAACTATTGATACTTTTCCTATAGGATCGTATAAAACTTCTAACTCTCCTCCGTTATCTATACAAAATATTTTTGAGTGAGGCCTTAAATCTTCGTTCATGAATTTGAAATTATCTTCCCATTCATTTTTAAAGTCTTTATTATCGGTAAGAAGTTTTACGCATGCTCCGTGAATGTTTGCTTTAAGCTCATATCTTACCTTTTTTGCTAGCTCGTCAGATATTTCTTCCCTTTTTTCTGGATCTATAATCTTAACTTCATAATCTGACATTTTATCCCCTTTTAGATATCTTTAAAAATTTCTAATTTATTAACTTTAAAAAATTAATTTAAAAAATGTAATAATAATTTTTATAAAAAGGAAAATAAATAATAATCGGATTATTTTATTTTTCGATTATACTTTCTTCAATTGACATTCCAAAATGTCTTGCAGCTTTATCAATGTAAACCATTACTTTATCGCCGATTTTAAGGTCTGCAACTGATATTGGATTCCCCTGCTCCCCAACAAGCCTGATGGTTTCAGCATTTTGTAAAATAGTTTTTAATTTAACTCCTTCATATTCTGCCTCAATAAGCATTAATGGCCTTTTTTCTATTTTTACGCGTCCAACCACAGTTGTTTTAGTATTACCTTCTTCGTCAACAGTTAAAAGCTCATCACCAGTTTCAATTTCTGAAAGATATTTAGTTTTATTATTTGGAGTCATTACATATGCATGAACAGGTCCAGCATTTACTCTAAAAGGTCTTGAAGCTACATATTCACTTTCGAGGCTCTCGCTATGAACCAGGAAAAGTCCTTTAGAATAAGATCCTACAAGCATTCCTTCGCCTACATTCATCATAGAACAAGTGTCTATACAAACACGATCTCCAGATCCAACTGGTTTAATATTAGTAACAGTTGCAGGTTTAAGATCATAATTTTCTGACTCTATTTTTTCCATTATTGCAGAAACTTTTTTAATTTGGTTAATATCTGAAGTATAAAGCATTATTCCATCTGTACCATGCTCTAATGTTTCAAGAGCAAGTTTTGCTTCATCAGCATCATGAACCGCGGCTACTAATTTAACATCTTCTTTTTGAAGGTCAGCTATAATGTTTTCAAGGGGAATAATTGTCCAGTCGCTTCCAACGAGAATTAAATAATCTGTATATATTCCTATTTTCCTTGCAAGTTCTTCATGTTTCTTGCTTTTTATTTCAATATAAGATGCAACTGTTTTTCCTTTATTTTTAAGTTCACTGACAGCTTTCAAATCCATAGATTTTCCTAAATCATCAGGAATTTCTACTGTACCATCACCTTCACTGTTTTTACCAACAAGGAATATATCCGCATCATCTGCTGGAGAAACAATATTAATATTTCCAAGTTTTCTTATTTCAGAAACATTTTCAAAGTCCACTACTGTGTTAATTCCTGATTCAAGTCCTGTAGTGATTATACCCTTCCTTTCATCCCAGTTAGGCCCTTCTGCCATGATCCATGCAAATTTCATGATTTAACCTTCTAGTATATTTAAATAGTATCTTTGCAGATTAGTCTTCTATTAATTTTAATGCTTCTTTAACATCCATATTGTTATGGACTATTTCTGCAATTGCGCGTGTGGTTTTTCTTGGGGATTCTGCCTGGAAAATATTTCTTCCAAATGCAACACCCGCTCCTCCAACACTCACTGCATTTTTAACCATTTGTAGTAATTCTTCGTTAGTTTCTACTCGAGGTCCACCAGCAATAACTACAGGAACTGGGCAACCGTTTACGACTTCTGCGAAGGTATCAGGGCTTCCAGTATAATTAGTTTTAACTATGTCTGCTCCAAGCTCTGCTCCTGCTCTTGCAGCAAGTTTTACTACATCAACATCATGCTCGCTTTTTATTCTTTCTCCTCTAGGGTACATCATGGCAATTAAAGGCATTCCCCATTCATCACATATTTCAGCAGTTATACCCAGGGTTTCAAGCATTTCAGGTTCCATGTCAGATCCAATATTTACGTGGACTGATACGGCGTCAGCCCCTATTTTTAGGGCTTTTTCTACAGAAGTGACAAGAACTTTATGATCGGGGTCAGGGCCTAATGATGTACTTGCAGATAAGTGTATAATCAGACCAATATCTCTTCCGTAACCTCTATGCCCGTTATCTACCATACCTTTGTGCATGATAACTGCATTTGCTCCACCGCTTGCTACTTCATCTATTGTTTCGCACATATTTGTTATACCTGGAACGGGTCCTATGGAAACACCGTGATCAACTGGTGCTATCACTGTTCTTCCCGTTTTTCTGTTTATTATTCTCTCCATTCTAATTTTTTTACCAATCATTGGATACCCTCCTAATAAGTTTAAATAACTGAAGTTCAAAGTTTTGTAAATATAACATTTTATAATTATGTAGTATTTTTGGTCAATGATATAAACTTAAGGATATTAAAAATATATATTTTATAAAATTAGTTAGTGATAACCTACACAATAACCATATAATTTTAAAAAATTCATAAAAATATAAAATTAAAAAGTAAATCTTAAGTTTATAATTTAGATGACCACAGTTTAAGTTCTTTTAATCTTTTTGGAACTCCATCCCTTGCAGATGACTCCAGCCAACCGTATCTGGACTCTATCTTTTCTTCTGCTGAAGCTGAAAATATAAAATCAATAAGACCCCTGTTCCTTATTATTGTTACTCGAGGTTTTAAACTTGAAGACCATATAAAAAAGACCTTGAAAGTTGTATCAGGATGATAGCCCCCTCCAAGATCTATAGACAGCACATCACATCCACTCATTTTCTTCATTACGTCTTCAAGGGTTTCATGAAGTCTCACATCTGCTCTAATGAATTCTACATGATTATATTTTTTTTCTAATTGAGACATGCTTTCTACAGCTTCAGGACTGTTATCAAGCGCGATTATTTTACCTTGAGACGCCAATTCAGCTATAATATTAGTAGAATTTCCAACATGACATCCAAGTTCAACCACATCATCACTGGGTTTAATTATTTCTTTTAATGTTTCCCTGTAAACTTTAATATCATATGTTAGCTTTATCATATAATTCCCTGGTTTTCTATTTTTAAATTTTAACTATAGACGTGTTAAAATAAAATATCTAAAGATCAATACTTTTTGCAGCCGATTCCCCTGCTAAAAAACCAGTAGAAAATGCTTCCTGAAGATTATATCCTCCGCTAGGGGCACATAAATCTATAATTTCACCAGCAAAATAAATACCTCTGATAATTTTGGACTCCATTGTTTGTGGATCAATATCTTTTTTAGAAACACCACCACATGTAATCATAGCTGCATTAATAGGCTTTGAGCCAGTAATAGTTAAAGGAAAAGCTTTTAATAGACTTAAAAGTGAATTTCTTTCGCCTTTATTAATCTGATTAACTTTTTTCTTTGGATCAATTCCAGATAACTCTGTTATCACTGGAATCATTCTATTTGGCACAAAAAGTTTCATAAGGTTCTTAAATTCAGTTTTACTCCTTTCATTAAATTCTTTAATTAAAGCCTCTTTAAGTTCTTGTTCCGAATGCTGTGGCTTTAAATCAATGAAAAGGTTAATTTCATCATGCTTTTCCATAATTTTAACGATTTCACTGCTTAAGTCAAGAACAAGTGGGCCTGAAAGTCCAAAATGAGTAAAAATAAGGTTTCCACTATCTGAAATCATTTTTCTTTTACCATATTTAAATGTTAAAGCAACATCTTCAAGAGATATTCCTTGAAGTTCCTTAACATAATCCTCTTTTACAATTAAAGGAACTAAACCCGGTTTTAATGGAGTAATTTTATGGCCAAGTTTTTCAGCTATAGTAAATCCATCCCCTGTAGAGCCAGTGGCATTATATGAAATACCTCCTGTGGCTATTATAACCTTTTTTGCAGCAATATGATTGTCATATCCTAAATCAAGTGTGAAATAATCCGTTTTAACCTTAATATTAGATAATCTACTGTTATAATTAACTTTAACTTTATTTTCTGATAAGTATTCTTTTAAAGCTTTTATAATTGAAGTTGATTTGTTTGAAACTGGAAATACCCTGCCATTTTCTTCTATATTTATTTTTATCCCTTTAGCATTGAAAAAAGACATTAAGCGTCTATTCGAAAAAGCTGCAAATGCTGACCTTAAAAAAGAGCCATTTCTACCGAATTTTTGAATAAAATCATTTAATGGGGCAGTATTGGTAACATTACACCTGTTACTGCCAGTAATTTTAAGTTTTTTACCTAGTTTATCATTTCTTTCAATTAAAACAACCTTTTTTCCAAGCTGAGCTGCTCTAATTGCAGCCATCATTCCTGCAGGTCCTGCGCCCACTACTACTATATCATGAATTTTTATCAAAATTAGTCTCCCTTTAAAAATATAATTAAGGTATCTTTATTCGATTCTATTTAAAATTTAAATATAAAAATAATAATTTATTATTTTATTAGCATATAATAAAGAGAACCTCAAATAAATGGATTCTAGTAGAAGGGATAAAATATGGCAATTAAGAAAATAGAATACTTGATTATTTGTATTTTAATTATAGGAATAGTAGGAATAGGTTTATACTCAATTCTGAGTAATTATGAAAATATTAAACATTTTGAAGGATCTAACATTTCTTTTGATTATCCAAAAACGTGGTCTTTTGGAGGATACACTGATAATATTGTAGTTGCTCAAAATGATAATCCTATGGCAAGTTTAAGTATGCGCTTACATTTTGCCGCTCCCGGAACTTTAGATTCAAGTAGACAAGCAGCACTTTATGAAGCAAAAGAACTTAAAACTCCAGTTTTAATTGATAAAACTATAGAAATAGATGGTGAAAAAGCAATCTATATCGCCACCAAAAGTAATGATGGCTTTGAATATGCAACCATAATATTTTATAAAAATGGTAAGGAATATGATTTTATGTTTGCTGCAAAGAACATAACCGAGATAGAATCAGACATAAATACCATTACAAACAGTTTTCATATTAAAACAGAAGATGAAAATGGACTTTGGGAATTTTTAAGTAGTCTTTTTAATTGATTTGAAAAATAAAATAATTAGGGATTAAGGAGTTAACCTCCTTCTATCCCTTGGGAATAATACAGTTTCTCTTACGTTGTTTACACCTGTTAGGCACATTGTAAACCTTTCAGCACCTAATCCCCAACCAGCATGTGGCGGCATTCCATATTCAAATGCTGCAAGATATCTTTCAAATGAATCCGGATTTAAACCCTGCTTTTTAATTCTTTCAACCAGTAAATCATGTTTATGTACCCTTTGAGCTCCTGAAGATATTTCAAGATCTTTATACATAAGGTCAAATGCACAGCTCTTTGCTGGGTCTTCTTCACTTGGCATTACATAGAAAGGCTTAATATCAGTTGGCCATCCAGTTATAAAATAGTACCCATCCATTACTTCACCAATTGCCTTTTCAGCGGCTCTTGATAAATCTTCACCGTGCTGCATGTTAACTCCCTTTGAATTTACAATATCTACAACTTCATCGTAGTCAATCCTAGGGAATGGAATTTCAGGCACCTTTAAGTCCATTTCAAGAATTTTTAATTCATCTTCACAGTGTTCAAGTACATCATTTATAGCAGTATGTACTAATGCTTCCAGAACGTTCATTACATCTTCTTGACTGCAAAAAGACCCTTCAAAATCAATTGAAAGTGCTTCATTTAAATGTCTAAGAGTGTCATGCTCTTCAGCTCTAAAGATTTGTGCAATTTCAAATACTTTGTCAAATCCAGTGGCCATCATCATCTGTTTGTAGAGCTGAGGACTTTGACCAAGGAATGCTTCCCTTTCAAAGTATGTAATTGGGAAGAGTTCAGTTCCTCCTTCAGTTGCTGATGCAACAAGTTTTGGAGTATTTACTTCAATGCATTCTGCCTTTTCAAGGAAATTTCTTACAGAATGAAGCATTCTACTTTTAATTTTAAATATAGCACTAGAAGTTGGCCTTCTAAGGTCTATATATCTTGAATCTAATCTTGTGTCAATTTCTGCATGTACCTTATCTGTTGTATCCATTGGAAGAGGCAATTTAGATTCATTTAATAACTTCAGTTCATTTGGAATGATTTCATAGCCACCAGGAGCTTTTGCAGATTCCTGGACTATTCCTTTAAATGCAACTACTGATTCTTTTCTTAATTTTCTAATTTCTTCAAGTAATTCCTTTGAAATTTTCTTACTTGGAGCTGTTATCTGAATTCTACCATCCCTATCTCTTAAAAGAAGGAAAATAATTCCACCAAGGTCTCTTATTTCATGTATCCAACCCATGACTGTTATTTCTTCTCCACTTATTTCTGGATCTATTCTCTTTGAATAATGAGTTCTTCTCCAATCTCCTAATGAATATGTCAATTAATTCACCTCTAAAATAATTAAATAAATGTTAATTTTTTGATATTCTCTTTTTAAACGATTCTGCGTGAGCATAAAGCCCTTCATATTCTGCAAGGGTTACTACAACATCCTTTAAATTATCCACCCCTTCTTTAGAAAGCCTTTGTACTGTAGGTTTCTTTATAAAGGACTCAGTTGAAAGTCCAGAGTACATTCTTGCATTTTTTGAAGTTGGAAGGACGTGATTGGTGCCTGAGCCATAATCCCCTGCAGCAACAGGTGTTAATTCCCCTAAAAATATAGAACCTGCATTATTAATATTTTTCAAAACAGCCTCATCATCTTTTGTCATTATAATAAGGTGTTCAGCGGCGTATTCATTTGCAAATTCTATAGCTTCATCAATAGAATCAGTAATTATTATTTTACCATATTTTTGAAGGGATTCTTCTATTATTTTACTTCTTTGCATATATTTAATATTTGCTAATATAATTTCATTTACTTCATTAGCAATGTCAGTTGAATCTGTTACAAGGACTGATGCTGCATCTGGATCATGTTCTGCCTGAGCAAGCATGTCAAATGCTATATACTCCGCATTAGCTGTATTATCGGCAATTATGAGTACTTCAGATGGTCCTGCAGGGAAATCTATATCCACATCACCATATACAAGCTTTTTGGCTGCTGTAACAAATATATTCCCCGGTCCAACTATTTTATCGACTTTTGGGATAGTTTGAGTTCCAAAGGCCATTGCAGAAATAGCCTGTGCACCCCCAACTTTATAAATTTCATCAGCACCAGCTATATCTGCTGCTGCAAGCACCATAGGATTAACATTGCCATCTGGCATTGGTGGAGTGCAACAAATTACTTTTTGAACTCCTGCAATTTTTGCAGGTATTATAGTCATTAAAACAGAAGATGGATAAACAGCGCGTCCTCCAGGTATGTAACATCCTACTTTTTCGATAGGGCGGATTATCTGACCTGCAGTAATTCCTTCTGCTACCTCTTCAAACCAGGGATTTGGAATTTGTGCTTTATGGAATTTTTTAATATTTTCAGCAGCTTTTTTAAGTGCTTTAAGAACGTTTTCATCCAAATCTTTATAACTCTCTTTAATTTCACCTTCACTTACTCTAAAATCATCAATTTTAACATTATCAAATTTTTCAGTATATGATTTGAGCGAAATATCACCATTGAGCTTTACATCATTAATAATACTACTTACAACACTTACCACACTTTCTGCGTCGACTTTCGAGCGTTCAAGTAGTTCATTTCTATTTACGCTTTTCATTTTTATTATTTCCATAAATACCACATCAAAAGTTACATAATATGATTTTAGAACTGGATTAACCTAATTATTAAAATATATAAAATTTACAATAATTAAAATTGTATCTATACTATAATATTATTTATGACAATATCTTTTAAACTTTTTATAAACAATCAATTTAAGTGACATTTTAAATTTAATTAAAGAAGTTATTATTGCTTATTTAATAAAATAGAATATTTAAAAGTATATATTAATCCAATACCTACTAATTATTAGTTTATGCTTATTTACAATTTTAATATTAATTCAACTTTTTATATAATAATTTAATATCTTCTAATAGTTACCTAAAAATAGTAATACGTATATTAATTTACTTTGACTTTTATGTTACAAATCTCACCCTATTTAAGTTATCGAAATCAATTTTAGCAATGAATTGAATTTTTGTTTGATTAAAGTGTTAATTAGTGCTTAATCCACTTCACACAGTATTTCAATGTACCATCAAAAAGTATAAGAGCTATAATATTAAGATTATATGGATATAAAAATAATAAAAATCATATAAATAGCAACATATTTCTTTTTTAGTGTGTAATCCATCACAACATATAAATAATATGCAAATAAATTTCAAAGTAATAAATGGAGGGCTCGGTTAATATGTATAAAGATGAGCTTATACAATTACATCAGTTTTTGGTATATGTTTTAAAATATTTAGAAGACGGATATGAAGTTAAAGGTGAATGCGAGGAATATTTCCTCCTTAATATAAGCCCGCACCACATTCACAGAACAAAAGCCGAACATAAATATGCTATTTTTGTATTATCTGAATCAATTTCTGAATTGATTGCTAGAAAGAACGATGGCACAGCACCACCTAACGTTTCAAATGGACTAGCTGAACTTGCAAAACGATCTAAAAAGGAAATAATGCGCATGCATGAGGATAATGCGCTGAAATACGAAAAGAATAAAAATGTGGAAATAATTTAATTTTAAAGGCATTAATAGAAATATATTAACATCATAAATTCCATATACTTTTTATACACTAAGGTAGGTATACCCATGAAAAGTATAAGGAAAATGATTTGTTTAGTTGACGGAGAACATTATTTACCAGTTACTAAGTCTGCTCTGGATACTCTTGATAGTATAGAGCATAATGAAGTAGTTGCCGTTGTTTTTATTGGTGGAACAGAGAAACTGAGGGAAGCTTCTGAAGAGGGAATATCAGAGAAGATGGAGCGACCAGTACATTTTGGTGATGATTATCACCAAATACCCTATGACCTCATCGATGAGATGATTAAAAAGTACGATGCTGATGTGGTAATGGATTTAAGCGATGAACCAATTGTTGATTATTCTCAACGGTTTAAAATCGCTACCACAGTACTTCTAAATGGAATTTCATATGAAGGTCCTGATTTTAGGTTTGAACCCCTTACTGAATATGAAGTATTAAAAAAACCATCACTAAAGATTCTGGGTACTGGTAAAAGAATTGGTAAAACAGCAGTTTCAGCCTATGCAGCTCGTTTAATTCACAATAGGAACTATAACCCATGTATTGTGGCAATGGGGCGAGGAGGTCCTGAACATCCAGAAATTGTCCGTGGGGACAAAATCAAAATTACAGCGGAATATTTAATGGAACAATCAAATAAGGGAGTTCATGCAGCATCAGATCACTGGGAAGATGCTTTGATGAGCAGAATCTTAACTATTGGATGTAGAAGATGTGGGGGAGGTCTAGCTGGAGACGTTTTTATTACTAACATGAAAAGAGGAGCACAGCTTGCAAATGAAGTTGATTCTGACTTTGTAATCATGGAAGGAAGTGGTGCAGCAGTACCTCCAATTAAAACAGATACACATATAGTTCTTGTAGGTGCAAATCAGCCTATACTCAACCTAGAGAACTTTTTTGGCCCATACCGAATAAAATTAGCTGATCTTGTTATTATTACAATGTGCGAAGAACCTATGTCTCACCCAGAAAAGGTCAAAAGAATTACAGAACTAATAAAAGAAGTTAACCCTGACGCACAGGTAATACCCACTGTTTTTAGACCTAAACCACTTGATAACATAGAAAATAAAAATATTCTTTTTGCAACCACGGCTCCAGATGCCATTAAGGGAACTCTTGTGGACTATTTAGAAGAAAATTACGGCTGTAAAGTTATTGGAACTACCTCACACTTATCTAATAGGCCACTGCTTCAAAAAGACATTGAAAAATACATAGATGACGTAGATATTATGCTCACAGAGCTTAAAGCTGCAGCAGTGGATGTCGCAACAAAAGATGCACTTGAAGCAGGATTAGGTGTTGTATATTGTGATAATATCCCTAAAGTCTGTGGTGGACTTGAGGGAGAACATGAGTTTCTGCAAAATGCAATAGTAAATGTTGTTGAAAAATCAATATCTAAATTTAATTCACACAATAAAAAATAATAAATAAAAAATAATTTTTTTACTTTTTTAAATTTTTTAATCCTTCCGGTGTCCCTATAATAACTTCATCTACAATTCCCGCAAATATACCATTTTCTACAACACCAGGAATCGCGTTAAGTTCTTTTTCCAAGCCCCTAGGGTCTTCAATTTTTCCGAAATTGACATCCAGAACAAAATTACCATTATCTGTAATCACGGGTCCATCTTTCCTTTCAGCCATACGTAGAGTAGGTACACCATTTAGCTGTTTTACATGATTACTAACAGTTCTGCATGCTTGAGGAATAACTTCAAGAGGAACTGGGAATTCTCCAAGGTAATCTACAATTTTTGAATCATCTACAATTACTACAAATCTCTTAGCAGATTCATCAACAATTTTTTCAAGAGTATGTGCAGCGCCACCACCTTTTATCAAATTTAAATCTTTATCTACTTCATCAGCACCGTCAACTGCGATATCAATAGAATGTTCATCAAGTGTGGTTATGGTAATTCCTGCATCTTTTGCTAATAAGAATGACTGGTAAGATGTAGGAATACCTAATATTGATATATTTTCTTCCTTTATTCTTTGACCTAATCTCTCTATAAAATAGTGAGTAGTAGATCCTGTTCCAAGTCCAACAACTTCATTATCTTTAACTAATTCTGCAGCAGCGTATCCTGCAATTTTTTTTTGCTCCATAAATAAACCTCTATCTTAAAATATACAATAATTTTGATCTATTTTGATATAATGCTTAAAACATAATTAAATTTGTAAAAATAAATATATAATTATTCAAGAACAACTAAAGAGAGATTTAAACCTTTAACACATTTATTAGGAGGTTTGCCTATTATACTTACGATTTTACACTTATCTCCTTCTTGTAAACCTTCAGGGAAGCATGAATCTCTCATTAGACATGCTAAATCACATTCGGGGAATTCAAATTGAATTACTGAACCTTCAAATGCTTTTTTAGAATCAACAAATGTTTCAATACCTGCCCTTTCCACTTCAACAACTGCTATTTTTCCACCCTCATGTATAGGGCATGACTGCTCTGTATCTTTAACATCAGTTACTATATACATTCTTCCTTCTTCTAATGAATCTATACAAGTACTTTTAAATCTACACTTCTCGCATTCCTCAGAAGCTCCATAGTGCATAAATTTAAGTCCTTTTTCTGCTAGATTCTTTCCAATGAGGGTGATCATTATTATATCTCCTAATAAGACTTTATAATCAAATGATTTTATATTGATATCTCTTTTATTAAAAGTATTAGGTATGAGACTATAAAAAGTTATCAATTAAAAATCTTTAAATTTAAATATTTACTAATGAATTACGATTAAACATCAAATAATCTATATAGTTTTTAATCGCATTTTATAAATCTTTAATTGTTGGTAATGTAAAATAAAAAGTAGAACCTTTCCCTAGTTCAGACTCAACCCAAATACGGCCACCATGATGCTCAATTATCTTCTTAACTATGGATAATCCAATACCCGTACCCCTGTATATATCAATTGTATGTAAACGCTGAAATATTGTAAAAATACGTTCGGAATATTGTGGTTCGATTCCAATACCATTATCCGAAACACTGAAGATGTATTCTCCTTTATCCTCATCTTTAATAGCCGAAATTTGTATTTTAAGTGCTTCTTCAGATTTCCTAAACTTAATAGCATTTGAAATCAAGTTTTGGAATACCCTTTGTAATTGTTCAGCATCACCCATCACAATAGGAAGGTTTTCAACAGTTATTTCAGCATTGGAATCTTTAATAGAAGTATTAAGGAAATTTATCGTTTGATGCAAAATTTTTTTTGTATCTACTGACTCGAATTCTTTTCCTTTAGTTGCAACACGCGAATATTCAAGTAAACCTTCAATTTGGGCTTTCATACGAATAGATGCTTCTACAATGTAATTCATAAATTCATCAGCATCTTCATCTAATTTATTTTTGTAACGACGTTCTAATAATTGTGTAAAACTGGCAATAGTACGTAATGGTTCTTGCAAATCGTGGGATGCAACATAAGCAAAACTCTCTAATTCTTCATTAGAACGCTTTAAATTTTCTACCAATGTACTTAATTCATCTTCAACGTGTTTATAATAGCTTAAATCCGTTATAATCATATAAATAGAATCTAAATCTTCTAAAAATTGAGTAGAAATATCAACGGGCAATACAGTACCATCTTTTGCTTTCAAAATTGCTTCTTCTTTACAATTTTTTATTGAACATTCTTTAGAGAGAAGTTGATAATTATTAAGTCTATCTTCAGGAATAAAATTAGTTATTTTTTTCCCAATCATCATTTCAAGAGGAACTTTTAACATTGAAGCCAGTTTACTATTACAATAGTAAATAGTAAGATCAGAAGTTATTATAGCTACTCCTTGGTTCATTTGTTCAATTAAAACTCTATATAAATAATCTGTACCCTGAAGTGTAAAAGTTTGAGGACCATCTGAACTATTAACAATTACTGCATCTACTTCACCATTTTGAATAGCATTAATTGTTTCTTCGGCTTCTAAGAGCCTTAATTTAAGCTCTTCGTTTTCTTCAAGAAGTTCTTCTCTTGTTTTATCCATTTTAGTCATTTAAATCCTCTTAAAATTAAAGTTATCATATTTAATTGATATTTTACATCCTATTCTTTTCCTTTTTTAAGATGTAATCCTAATAAAATTCTTTCTTTATCGGACATATCTCCAACAAACTTACGAAGAGGCGGAGGTAATTCTTTAATTAGTGTTGGAGCTGCTACTATTTGCCCTTCCTTTGCAAATATAGGCTGCTGATAGATATCTATTATTTCAAGTTCATATTGATCTTTTAGATTATCCTCCAATATTGCCCTTAAGTTTTCAATCGCTTTTCTAGATTTAGGGCTGATTCCAGCTACAAAAAGGCGTAAAATATATTTATTTCCCTGTTTTTCTGAGGTAAGCGCATTTTCAAATTCATCTAATTTATTTTGAACTTTTTTATCCATAAAATATCATATCCTGCTCAAGCATGACGTATATCTAATCCTACAAGTACTTTTTCTTCATCTGCAAGTGTACCTATAATCTTTTTAACTGGTTCTGGAAGCTTACGAACAAGAGTCGGAAGGGCAAGAATCTGATCTCCTGCTGCAAGTTCTGGATTTTCAAGTAGATCAATTATTTCAATACGATATTTGCCTTCTAAATGTGTTTCAGCGATTTTTTTGAGATTATTAAATGCTTCTAATGATTTTGGTGTCTGCCCTGCAACATATAATCTTAATTCCCAAAAATCAGGGCATTCTTCTGTTTCTTCATTTAAACTCATTTTTAATCTCTCCTGTTTGCTTTACGGGATTGAGCCATTTCTATACGATCTTTTTCCATAACCTCTTCCCTTAATTTCATTTGTGTAATAACTCTTTCAAGTTCATCTTCTTTAGCTTTAAATTGAGATTTAATTTCAGCTATTTGTGCTTCCATTATCTCACGTTCACGCTCTATTTCTCTTTGTTTTAGCCCAATTTCCTGCTCACGTGCTAATTTTTCTGCTTTCTCTAATGCTATCTGAGATACTCGTGCAGAGCCAGTAAGCATTCCTTCAGGTCCAAGATAAACATCCTCTAGTCTAATTCCATTATCAGTTAACAAGAATTCTCTTAATTGATTTGAATGTTTCATACCCCGAGATTTTATAATATCTAAAGTACGATTACGCTCTCCATTAGATTCTCTTGCTTTTAGATCAATCCATGTGTCCATTATAGATGAAACTCCTATATCGACATTAGTTTCACCAAGTAATGATAGGCTTGTGGATAATGCAGTTATTTGTTTGTCTTTTAAATAGTCAACTAAACGTGTGAGCATCGCTTTAACTTCATCTCTATTTCCTACTGAAATTAAATTAGAAATAGGATCAAATACTACTACATTTGGTTTAAATTCATTAATTAATTTGTATATAGTTACAAGGTGTATTTCTAGGCCATAACGTGTTGGACGAGTCGCATGGAATTTTAAAAGCCCTTTATCAACCCATTGGCCCACATTAACGCCAATTGAAGCCATGTTACGGATAATTTGATTTGGAGATTCTTCAAATGCAATATAAAGGCATTTTTCTCCTCTTTTACATGTTGCATCTGCAAATTGGGCAGCAAGACTACTTTTACCAGTTCCTGCATTTCCAGTAACAAGAATACTGCTACCTTCATAATATCCGTTTCCACCAAACATCTCATCAAGCTCTTCAATACCACTTGAAACAAACTTATTAGATACCTTATGGTCTAATCCTACAGAAGTAATTGGAAGTACTGTAATTCCATTTTCATCGATTAAGAATGGATATTCATTTGAACCATGCGATGAACCCCTATATTTAACTATTCTGATATTTCGGGTTGTAATTTTATTTATAACAGGATTATTTAATAATATAACACAATCTGCAACATATTCTTCTAAACCATACCTTGTAAGTGTCTTGTCTCCACTTTCACCAGTAATTATTGCGGTAACTCCTTTATCCTTAAGCCATTGAAATAATCTACGGAGTTCTGCTCGAAGTATTGCTTCAGCACTAAATCCTGAAAAAAGAGCTTCAACAGTATCTAAAACAACCCTTTTAGCTCCAATAGAATCAATTGCATACCCTAATCTTATAAATAACCCTTCAAGATCGTATTCTCCTGTTTCCTCAATCTCACTGCGCTCTATATGAACGTAATCAAGTGAAATCTTATTTTCATTTATGAGGTCATTTATATTAGGATTCATAGAAATAAAATTTTTTTTAAGGTCTTCAGTTTTTTCTTCAAATGAGACAAAAACACCGGGTTCTCCCATTTCCGCCCCATGAATAATAAATTCCATAGCAAAAATAGTTTTACCACACCCAGCAGCACCACAAACCAATGTTGGCCGTCCTTGGGGCAACCCTCCTTCAGTAATTTCATCCAATCCAGTTATTCCCGTAATGCTTTTCCTTAACATCATTTCATTTTCATTTGAATTGTATTCCATTATTTCACCATATAGAAATGAAAGCGTATTAAATTTAGAAAATAATATACATCTCTATTAATTACTAATATTATCTAAAATAAATAATTTTCCATATTATTTTTCTATTATTTTCATAATTAGCACGTTTTATTGCATAAAATGGAAAATAAAATTCCTAATATCATAAATTACAAGAAATAAATGAAAACAGCCAAAAATAATTTAATTGTAATAATAAAAGAAATAATTAGGCAATATAATGATTTATATTACTCCAGTAGCAGTTGCAAGCTCTTCTGCAGCTTCTTTTGTAAGTCCCCTATCCCCTAAAATAGTGTATCGCTCTTTTCTAATTGTGTGAGCCATCATAAGAGCTTCAATAATATATTCTGGCCCTATGCCCATCTCAGATGCAGTTACTGGAGCCTTTAATGTTTTTAGAGCATCTCTTATGAATTTCCAATCTCCACCGTGAAGATACATCATCATTATTGTACCTACTCCACATTGTTCGCCGTGCAAAGCTGGTTTTGGGGCTATAATATCTAAAGCGTGACTGAATTTATGTTCAGACCCGCTTGCTGGCCTGCTTGTTCCAGCAATACTGATTGCCATTCCACTGCTAATTAAACCTTTAACTACTGCTGCAGAACTTTCAACATGACCTTCCTTAATGGCGTCAGCAGACTCAAGAGTCATTTTTGCAGTCATAAGCGACAAAGCTGATGCCGAGTCACTAAAATCTTCATTCAATAATCTATTAGCTAATTTCCAATCTAAAACTGCAGTATAATTAGATACTATATCTCCACACCCTGCTGCAAGGAGTCTAAATGGCGCTTTACTTATTATTTCTGTATCTGCAATTACTCCAATCGGAGCTTGAGCCTTCAAAGAAACTGAACCTCCTTCATTTCTTATAGAAGCTCTTGGTGAAGCAATTCCATCGTGAGAAGCTGCAGTTGGAACACTTATAAATTGAATACCTTTTCTTGTAGATGCGAGTTTTGCAGAATCAATTATCTTTCCACCACCGACACCCAGGACTACTGAAACACCCTCTGCTGCATCCTGAACCTTTTGAACGAAGTCCTCGGAAGCTCTATCAACAACCAGTGTTTCAACTGAAAAACCTTCATTTTCAAGGCTTTCTATAGCTTTTTCTCCCCCAATTTTGAGAGTATTAGGTCCACTTACTACTAAAACCTTACCTTTAAACATCAGATCCTTACATATAGAACCTGTATTTTCAATTATCCCTGCACCTGTGTGTATTTCACGTGGCAGCTGTACTTTTCTAAAATCCATACTATCGCCATTTAATTGTTAATTATAATTTCATACTCAATTAACATATGTACTAAATAAATACCAATTGATTATTTAATGTAATATCATTTTATCTATAGTTCAATTATATTCTTTATTTTAACCTTTCACATATCTTTTTGTGTATAATCTAAATGATTAATTTTTAATGCAATAATTTTTAAAATAAAGGTAAAATATATAAGGTAATATTGAAAAATAATTGAAAAGTATATATAATAACGATTTTTATAAATATGAAAATATTTTCTGATTTCTATTAGTACATTAATTAAAAGTATTTCTTGGCTTTAGATTAAGAAAAATAGTACTAATTAGCATATATCAGTAAAATAAATTATAAAAGTTTAAAATTAACAGGAGTTGATTAAAAATGGCAAAAGTAAAAGGAACTAATGTCAGAACAAGAGCAAAAAAACATTACAGAAAGCTTGGAAGTAAAAGGGGAAGAGCTTGTAAGCATTAAGTTATAATTATGTTATTATAACTTTATTACTTAATTTAGTTCTTAAATGATGTTCAATACATTTAAGGACAATATAATTCCCATTTAAAATATATTATATATTAATTTTAATTTCTTTATTTCAAATAATAATCTATTTTTAACCCCAAAATATTTTTATTATATTTACTTAATCTTAAATAATTAGATTACATATTATCAGTATTAATAGTTTAAATTTTCAATTTATTAGATTAATCAGGTGAATAAATGACAGATTTCAGTGAATGGTTCCACAATATCTTAGAAGAAGCAGAAATAATTGACATCAGATATCCTGTTAAAGGAATGCATGTCTGGCAGCCACAAGGATTTAAAATAAGGAAATACACCCTGGAAATATTAAAGAAAATACTGGATGAAACTCACGAAGAAGTTCTTTTCCCCCTATTAATTCCTGAAGATGAGCTTGCCAAGGAAGCAATTCATGTTAAAGGTTTTGAGGAAGAAGTCTACTGGATTACACATGGCGGACTTACTGAACTTAATAAAAAACTTGCCCTTAGACCTACAAGTGAAACTGCAATGTATCCTATGTTCGCTCTTTGGGTTAGATCACACAGCGATCTTCCATTCCGATATTATCAGGTTGTAAATACATTTAGATATGAAACCAAACACACAAGACCCCTTATAAGAGTCCGTGAAATCACTACATTTAAAGAAGCACACACTGTACATACGACCCGTGAAGAATGTGAGGAACAGGTTCAAACTGCAGTTAAAATTTATAAAGAATTCTTTGATACACTTGGAATTCCTTATTCCATTAGTAAAAGGCCCCAATGGGATAAATTCCCTGGTGCTGAATATACAATGGCATTTGATACCATTCTTCCAGATGGAAAAACGCTTCAAATTGGTACTGTGCACAATTTAGGTCAGACATTTGCAAAAACATTTGACATTACCTATGAAACTCCTGATGGAGAACATGAATACGTTTATCAAACATGTTATGGAGTATCTGATAGAGTTATAGCTTCACTAATAGGTATCCATGGAGATGAAAAAGGATTGTGTCTACCTCCAGCTGTAGCGCCTTATCAGATAGTTATTATACCTATAATTTTCAAGAAAGGTGCAGAGCAGGTTTTAGAGTACTGTAGAGAAACTGCAGAAACTCTTAGAAAAGCAGGTTTTAGAGTTCACTTTGATGATAGAGACATAAGAGCCGGTAAAAAATACTACGAATACGAAATGAGAGGAGTGCCTGTCCGAATGGAAATAGGGCCACGAGATATCGAAAATAAAAACGCTGTAGTATTTAGAAGAGATAAAATGGAAAAGGGAACTATATCTTTAGAATCAGAAAATTTTATTAACGAAATTAATGAGTTATTAAACGATATAAGTCAAAATATGAAAGATGAAGCATGGGATGCATTTAATAATTATGTGAAATCTGCAGGAACCCTAGAAGAAGCTAAAGCTGAAATAGAAGCACATAAAGGAATAGTAACATTCCAATGGTGTGGAGATGAAGCTTGTGGAAAAGAACTAGAAGAAAAAGTTAGTGTAGATATATTAGGTATCCAGAGTGAAGATGAAACTTCTGGCCAGTGTATAAACTGTGGAAAACCTGCATCATGCAACACATTAATTGCTAAAACTTACTAATTAAAGAAAATAGTGGGATTAAATGAACATAAGAGTTATAGGCATTGTTCTTCTCGTAGTATTATTTGCATTAAGTACCGGAATAATGAGTACTTCTATCTCAAGTGGCACTCCATTAAATGAAGCTTACAGCTCAGGAAATGTCAAAGTTGTACAAAAAAGTGCTGCAGGAACTGTTCCTCACCAGGTTGAAATAACAAACAATGGGGATAATTCAGTTAAAGTGAATGAAGGTAATGCGCTTGCAAGCACTGTTTCACAGGATCTTGTAATTGCAGAAGATAAACAAATCTCTCCAAATTCAACTGAAACTGTAAAAGCATATTGTATTGAGCCTTCACAAAGATCTGTTCCAGGTAGCAAATTATTGCCAACAAATAACACTTATGGTGCTGTAAACAGAATTATAAGTGGTTCAAATGCTGCTGATTCGCAAAGCGCCTATAATGCTCAACTCAAAATCTGGGTTATCATGTCTGGAGGTAATTTAAATCCATATACTGGTGAACCAGTTGCAGTTGTTGACACCAAACAAATATCATGGGGTCAATTCCGTCAAGATATTGCAGACGCTAAAAGTTCAGTGATGAGCACATTTAACGTCGATGAAGGACAAATCTCAAATTTAAATCAAAATGGTGCAGCAAGCTCTCAAGGATTAATAGAAACCATATTTAACTGGATAAAAAATTCTTTAGGATTATAATCTAAAGTATTATTAAAAATGAGATATACTATAAAATTAATGAATTTACCAGGGGCATAAATATGAAAAAAACTTTTGCAGTGATTCCAGTATCAAGATTTTCTGATGCTAAAACCAGGTTATCTCCTAAATTATCTCCTATTGAACGTGAATACCTTTTAAAGGCCATGTTAAAGGATGTAATCACCACTCTAGATGGACTAGTTGAAAAAATAATTATAATAAGTTCTGACGATGATGTTCTATATTACACAGAAGAGTTCAATGTTGAAACTCTAAAAGAAGAGGGAAATAACGGTTTAAACGCTGGTTTAACTCAAGCAATAGAATACTCATCTAAATTCTGTGATAATGTACTTATAGTCCCATCTGATGTTCCTTTAATCAAAAAAGAGCATGTTAAAAGGTTAATAAAAAAAGGAGAAGAATATGATATGGTCATTGCTCCTGCAAAAGGTGGCGGTACAAATGCACTTCTCTGCCCAGCACATGATTTTCCAATGAAATTTGGAGATTACAGCTTTTTTGAACACATGAAGGAAGCCAAAATAAAATCTTTAAGTTATACTGTGTTTGATTCTTTTTATTTATCACTAGATGTTAATACAGCTGAAGATCTTGGGGAAATAATGCTCCACGGGGAAGGAACTGAAGCTAGAGAATATCTAATGAAAGTACAGCTTAAAGTTAAATCCATTCATGGTTCTGAACGGTTAAATGTTAACCGAGAGGTTTCTGTATGATTGCAATGTCAATTGCAGGTTTTGATCCTTCAGGTGGAGCCGGAATATTAAATGACATAAAAACGTTTTCTGCACTTGGAATATACGGGACTGCTGTAATTACTGCACTTACTGCTCAAAACGTTGAAAAAGTAACTGGAATTGAACCAGTAAAAACTCATTTTATTGAAAAACAAATTGATACTGTTCTTGAACAGGAAAAAATTAAATACGCTAAAACTGGAATGCTTTATTCTGATGAAATCATAAAATGTGTCTCTAAAAAAGTAAAAGAGCACGATTTAAAGGTCGTTGTTGATCCAGTAATGGTTGCAGGTTCTGGAGGATTCTTATCAAAAAATGATATGGCAAAATCACTTAAAAAAAATCTTCTCAAGATTGCTGAACTTACTACTCCAAATATACACGAAGCAGGTGAAATTACCGGAATAAAAATTGAAACCATGGAAGATGCAATAGATGCTGCACAAAAAATAGGAAAAACGTGCAACGTTGTAGTTACTGGAGGACATCTTGAAGGAAATGATGTACTTTTTGATGGTTCAATTAAGGTTATTGAAGGAGAACTAGTTGAAAGTTGTAATACTCACGGTAGTGGTTGTACATATTCTTCTGCAATAGTTTCTTTCCTTCTTAAAGAATATGATCTTGAAAATGCAGTTAAGAAAGCAGGAGAATTTACAAAAAAAAGTATCCAGCATGGGTTAAAAGGAACTTTAAATCAATTGTATAAATGTTATTAATGTTAAATCTAATATCAATATTCAAAGAGTAATTTAAATCTCATTGAGGTGGTCATATGGTTTCAAATAAGGAAATAAGCGATATGCTTGCAGCACGAAGAGAAGGTAAACTTCCTAAGGAAAAAAGAGTCGAAAAGAAAGTTGAGACTGGAAAAAAATGTCCTGAATGTGGGATTCAAAATAAAGATAACGCAAAATTTTGCGTTGGATGCGGAAAGAGCTTGGAAGAAAAAGAGGTTCAAATAAAACCTCTTGATATAAAAGAAAAAGGAAATATGAAAATCTGTCCATCCTGTAAATCAGAAATTCCTGAAAATGCAAAATTCTGTGTAGTTTGTGGGGAAACACAACCATCAGTGGAAACAGAAGAACATGAAGTTCCTAAAATAGAAAAAAAGAAAATTTTAGATATTCCAAAAAAAGATGAAAAAATTGAATTATCAACTCATTTAGATGATGTATCTTCTAAATTAGTTACTCAAGAATTAATACTTGATGAAGATGGACTAAAACTAAATAATATTGTTGAAATTGAAGGTTTAGGAGAAAATGAGCTTATAAACTATAACAATATTAATGGTATAGAGTTAAAAGATGAAATAATTGAAATTGATACTACTAACGGTAGTATTACAATAAAAGGCGTTGACTCCAAATCAGCTAATGAATTCATTTTAAGTATTCAAGAAAAGGTAAAGGAAGCAGAACCTGAAATCGATCCAGAGTCCATGGATAAAATTCAAAAAGCAAAGGAGCTATTAGATATTGGAGCTATAGACGAAGAAGAGTTTGAAAGAATTAAAAGAAAAATACTTGAAGATGTTTAATTCTTCTATTTTATTCTTTAGCTTCTAAAGCAAAAATAAAAGACTTCCTTTTTTAATAATTTAAAAAATTAAAATAAAAATATCAGAAGATGCTTGATTCTTCTATTTTATTCTTTATTTAAAGCTAAAGACCAAAGATAGAAGAAGATACTCCTTCTAAAGATATTCCCTTTTTATTACATAGTTCTATAAGATATTCTGATGGTAAGAAGAAATTAAATCCTTGTTTTTCAAAACCCATTACCAAAATTCCAATAACTTCATTATTATCATCAAGTACAGGCCCTCCACTGTTACTATGATCTACAGCTGCATCAGTCTGATAGAACTTAATACCACCAGTCCATGTTCTTTCTGCACTTACAATACCTCTAGTTAATGTTGCAGTGAACATACTTTTCCATATATCCTCTGTCTGGGTAGTTTCATTCAGGCCTTCATAAAAACTAAATTGTTCAGTTGGATAGCCAAAAATATGAACATTTTCTCCAACATCAATTTTTTCAGATCTTACGGATAAAACAGGTAGATTTGTATTTACATTATTTAATTTTAAAAGCGTTACATCTACTCCCGAATTTACAGCCCCTATCTCAATTACTTGAGCTTTATTAGGGTTTTTATCACTATCTGGGAATGCGGGACCCATAACATAAATATCATGGTCAAATCTTTTAGCCCTTACTCTTCCATTTGCCATAGCTTCAGATGTAAGTTGATCTAATTGTTCTTCGGTTATATTAGAAACTGTATCAGGTTGTGTTTGCTCTAGAAATAAATAAACTGCAGCTTTATTTACATAATATTCTAAATCAGAAGAATCTAATTTTTTAATCCTATTTTCAGTTTTTAATGTTTTTGGATCGCTTATAACATGAGCTGCAGTGGCTATGTATCCCTCTTTGTTGATAATAAACCCTGATCCTCCACCTATACTATAAGAACTAACAATTATAGGGTAAACTGTACCTGAATCATCAATAATTTCAGATGCACCCGAAACTTGATTTAAAATAAAAACAGTCGCATTTTGTGGTGCTGCACTAGGACTAGATTGCTGTGAAAATGCATAGAAACCCGCTAAGACTATAACTACAAATATACATACAACTGCAATTATTATTTTATTTTTAATTCTGCCCTGTTTTGACGGTTTATAATTCATATTAACAGTATTAGTTCTATCTGAGGCTTTTATCTGTTCTTCTGGTAATTTCTTACCACATTCTTCACAATAATTGGCACTTTTAGGGTTTTCATCGCCACAGTAAGGACATTTCAATTTTCCACCAGCCATAAATCTGATTTGTACTGATTATTTACTATAATTCATAAACTTCTTCTGATGAAAGTATTGTAATCCCGCCATTTTCTAAAGCTTCAATTCCGGCATCTATATCTTCTGTACGCAGTACAACAATTGCTTTTTCCCCTTTTTTCTCAACAAAAGCATAAAGATATTCTACATTAATATCTGCCTTATTTAAAATCTCAAGAATCTTATCTAATCCGCCGGGTTCATCATGAACTTCAACTGCAATAACTTCATTTATTTTAACTACGAAATTCTCTTTTTCAAGTGCAGATTTTGCTTTCTGTGGATCTGGGACTATAAGCCTTAGTATCCCAAATTCAGATGTATCTGCAATTGAAAGGGCACGTATATTAATTCCTGCATCTTTAAGAGTACTTAATGCTTTCCAGAGTCTTCCTTTTTTATTTTCCAAAAATATAGATATTTGTTTTAATTTCATTTGGCCCAACCTCTTAGTTACTAAAATCCCTTTTATCAATAACTCTTACTGCTTTTCCTTCACTCCTAGGAATTGATTGTGGTTCAACTAGTGTTACATTAACCCTCAAACCAATTTCACTGTGAATATAATTTTCAATCATCCTTTTAGCTTCTTCTACATGTTTAACTTCATCTGAAAAGAGTTTTTCAGAGTTTTCTACAAGAACTTCAATTTCATCTAGGTGCTTAGGTCTTGTAACTACAATTTGATAATGAGGTTCAAGACCTTCAATTCTAAGAAGCGCTTTCTCGATTTGTGATGGGAAAACAATAACTCCCCTAATTTTAAGCATATCATCTGTACGGCCAGTAATTCTATCCATTTTAGTAAGGGTTCTTCCACAATCACATTTACCCTTTCGAAGAGCAGTAACGTCCTTTGTTCTGAAACGAATTATGGGCATTCCTTCTCTTGTAAGTGTAGTAAGAACCAGTTCTCCCTTTTCTCCTTCGCCTAACCTTTGAAGTGTATTTGAGTCAATGATTTCAGGATAAAAGTGATCATCCATAATATGTAATCCATCTTTATCAGTACACTCCATTGCCACTCCCGGACCTATAATTTCCGTTAGCCCATAAATATTTAGAGCATCGATACTAAGCCTCTTTTCTAGCTCGTTTCGCATTTCTTCAGTCCACATTTCTGCCCCAAATACACCAGCTTTTAATTTGATATCTGCTTTATTTACCCCCTCTTTTTCAGCAACCTCAGCTAAGTAAAGAGCATAAGAAGGTGTACAGGTTAAAATTGTTGTTCCAAAGTCCTGCATGAGTTCAAGTTGTCTCATTGTATTTCCAGCTGAAATTGGAACTACTGTTGCACCAACTCTTTGAGCACCGTAATGAACACCCATTCCTCCTGTAAAAAGGCCATATCCATAAGCATTTTGAATATAATCTTTTTTTCCAGCACCAGCCATTGCTAAAGCACGTGCCATTACCTCGCCCCATATTTCAAGATCTTTTAATGTATATCCAGATACCGTTGGTTTTCCAGTTGTTCCAGATGACGTATGTACTTCAACTATGTCCTCATCAGAAACAGCAAACATTCCAAATGGATAAGCATCTCTTAAATCAGATTTTGAAGTAAAAGGTAGTTTTTCAATATCTTTAAGGGTTTTAATATCTTCAGGTTTAACTCCCGCTTCATCGAAGCGTTTTTTATAGTATGGAACGTTTTCGTATGCTTTTTTTACCATATTTTGTAATCTTTCAAGTTGTAGCTTCTCCTTTTCGTCTTCTGATATGCATTCTGCTTCTTTATTCCAGATCATTTATCTCCCTGCCAATCATTGGATAATCTATTCATAATTGATAATTATACTAAAATAAAAGTCTAATTTAAATAAATATATATTTTATTATATTTTTTGAATTTCTAAATAGTCTTTTTAGACTTAATTTGATTTAATTAAAAATAGCAGTATTTAATATAAAATTAAAAAAATAATGGATAGAATTATTTACAATTCATCCAGTTTTGGAGTCTATTATTTACTTCATCCCAGTTTACTATGTTCCAGAACGCTTCAACAAAGTCAGGTCTAACGTTTTTGTAATCAATGTAGTATGCGTGCTCCCAAACATCAAGTACAAGAAGTGGTGTCCATTTTGGTACAAGATTAACGTTGTGTTTTTCATATTGCATATTAAATAATCTATCAGTGTTCTTACACATTACAAGCACTGCCCAACCAGAACCTTCTGCACTAATTGCAGTTTGTGAAAACTCTTTTTTAAATCTTTCAAAGCTTCCAAAGTCTTTTTCTATATATTCGGCGATTTTACCAGTTGGTTCTCCTCCACACTTGTCTGCAGGACCTATATTTTTCCAGAACAAATTATGGAGTTGATGTCCGCCCATATTAAATGATAACTCTTTTGCTTTAGCTTTAATATCAAAGTCTTTTCCTTTTTCTCTTGATTCATCCATGAGCTTTAATATTGCATTTGAAGCATCTACATAAGCTTGATGATGCTTATCATGGTGTAACCTTAATTGTTCCTCAGAAATATGGGGTTCTAACGCATTATATGCGTAAGGTAGCTCAGGTAGTTTGTAAAATTTACCAGCCATTTTTAATACCTCCTATTTTATAGTTATCCTTAATGATTCTATATTTCTCTCCATGCAGATGTTTTATATTTCTTATACCATGGTTTATGACACAACCACCAGTCCATACATAGATATTCTCCTTCCCCTACCTTTTGCATTCTTTCAGTAAGAGAATCTATGTCTTGAGCAGGTGGAATTATTACATTGCTTCCAAGAAGCCTGTTTTTAGGCCAGTTAGCAGGCATTGCTACACCTTCATTATCTGCTACTTTAAGTGCCTCTACAGCTCGTAATATTTCATCTACATTTCTTCCAAGTTCTTGAGGATAATAAATTATTGATCTAATGATTCCTTCAGGATCTACGATAAAAACGGCCCTTACAGTATTCGTTCCTTTTGATGGATGAATTAAACCCAAACAATCTGCTATTTCTCCCGTATCTGCAATTATTGGAAATTCAATCTTAATTCCTAAGTTTTCTCTTATCCATTCTATCCATTTAATGTGAGAAAATACCTGATCAATACTGAGTCCAATTAACTCACAGCCTAAAATCTTAAAATTAATGTAATTTCTTTGAAATTCAATAAATTCAGTAGTACATACTGGAGTAAAATCAGCAGGATGACTGAATAAAACAAACCATTTACCTTTAAATTCTTTAGGTAATTTAATTTCACCATGAGTAGTTTTTACATGTTTTATTTTTGGAAATTTATCTCCAATTAATGGCATTCTACCATAATCTTTCTTTTTTGTTTTTTTTACTTCGTAGACCTTTACTTTACTTCCCATATCAGACCCTCATTAAAGAAATATTTAACATTATTATTTTATGATTCATATTAAATAATAATTTCGCTCAAAATAAGGAATAATGGAAAAAAGGTTCCTTTTATAATTTATTTGAATAAAAAATATTTTATTTTTTCCCAAAAAAATATTTAAATAATAGTACAGCACTCTTTTAAAATAACCTGAAACCTTAAGGATCAATAAATAAAAAATAGATTAATAATTAATTCATGACATATGTAAAAATTTAAACATGTCTATTTTAGAAAATAATTATTTAATTATTCTTCTTTAGCGGCAGGGGGCGTAAAAACTCTTTGTCCAAGTTCGCTGTCAAGCATGAATAAACCACTTTTAGAATCTTCTGTAAGTTTAATCCTTTGTAAGACACCATTTGCAGATTCTTCTTCTTCAACCTGTTCAGCTACAAACCACTGGAGAAAATTAACTGATGCGTGATCACTTTCAGAAGTTGATAAATCAACCAGATCATTAATCATTCCGGTTACTTTCTGCTCGTGCTCATAAACATGTTCAAATACTGCAAGGGGAGATTTCCATTCTACTTGAGGTCCTTCTATTGCAGATAAAGTTACTCTTTCACCTCTTATCACAATATAGTCATAGAATTTCATTGCATGCATTAATTCTTCTTGTGCTTGTGCCCTCATCCATTTTGCAAATCCACTAAGGTCAATGGATTCAAAATATGCTTCCATGGACAAATATAAATAGGAAGAGTAAAGTTCTGCATTTAATTGGGAATTTAGTGCATCTAAAACTTTTTTCTTTAACATGTTTCCACCACCATAAGCTAATTCTTATTTCTCTTTATTATTTCCTCAGCTAGATCATCTATTTTTTTAAAGTCTTCTGAATTTGGAAATCCTTTAATAAGGACAGGATCTATTATTTCTGGCTTTATATTAGTGAGCATTCCTTTAATCAAATCAACAGTCCTTCCACCCCAACCATAAGATCCAATTATTGAAATATACTTCAACTTAGGCCTTAAAGCATTTACAAGGAATGCAGCATAAACTGCACTGGGATGTGGTCCTGTTAAAACTGTTGGAGTTGCAAGTACTAGAGTTGAAGCGTCTACAAGACTTAAGGCAAGGCCACCTATATCCGAATTAGTTAAATTAAATGGTTTAACCTTTATACCATTTTGAATTAAGATTTCAGTTAAATAATCCACAATTTCTTTTGTACTACCATGCATGGATACATAAGGTATTATTACTTCATTTACAGTTCTATCAGATAACCAGTCCCTATACGCATTGATAATCATTGCGGGGTTATTATATATCGGGCCATGACTCGGTGCTATAATTTCAATATCAAGTTCAGCTATTTTTTCCATGTTTTTGGTGATAAATAATCTGAATGGCATCATTATTTCTGCATAATATCTCTTTGCAGCAGTATAAACAAAACCTTCATCTTCTACAAAAAGATCACTTGTAGCTAAGTGAGATCCAAAGAAGTCACAGCTAAATAGAATTTTATCTTCATGTAAATAGGTTACCATAGTTTCTGGCCAGTGAACCCAGGGAGTGTAAATAAATTTAAGTGTCTTATCTCCAAGTGAAACGGTTTCGCCATCATCAACTGTAATAAAGTGCTCATCTGAAACTTTTAAAAGTTCCATAAGGATATCTTTACACTTTGGAGAAGTTATAACCTTTGCATCAGGATGTATCTCTAATACCGCAGGTATAAGCCCTGAGTGATCCTGTTCTGCATGGTGAGAAATAATGTAATCTATTTTAAAGCTTTTAATATTGCTTAGAAATTCGCGTTTTTTGTCCGGATCACAAGTATCAATGAGAGCAGTTTTTTCTTTTCCCCGTATAATATAAGAATTATAGCTTGTTCCGTTAGGAAGGGGGATCAATTCATCAAATAGCCTTCGATCCCAGTCCATTACACCAGTAAAATAAATTCCGGGTTGGATTTGTCTAGAAACCATTTTAATCCACAGGTTCAAATTGATCCTTTCCTACTCCACACATAGGACATAACCAGTCATCTGGTAAATCTTCGAATGATGTTCCTGGTTCGATTCCAGACATCGCATCTCCTTCTTCAGGATCATATACATAACCACATGCTAAACATATGTATTTTTGCATTTTTTTACCTCCGATTTATATTTAATATAAATTTAAGCTGTTTAAACTTTTATAAATCTAAGTTTACCTGCACCACATTTAGGACAACGCCATGAATCAGCTAAATCATCAAAAGAAGTACCTGGTTCAGTCTTTGTTTTTGGTTCTCCCTCTTCAGGGTTATATATGTACCCACAGACTTTACATTTGTAACTATCCATATTTTTACCTCTGTTATCCGCTATTGGATATCTATAAGTTGGAGAATGTTTATTTATATTCTCACATATATTTTGTACATATCTAGTATAAATTAATTATTATTTTATTTTCCTTTTGACCTAAATCTTATTTTACCAGCCCCACAGCTTGGACAACGCCATAAGTCTGGTAAATCATCAAATGATGTACCCTGAGCTGTATTATTTCGAGGTTCACCCCTTTCAGGGTCATATATATATCCACAAACGCTACAATAATGAGTTCCTTCCATTAAATTCACCTGCTTTATTTTTTATATCCTATACATTAGTATTATTTTATATTTAAGTATTAATAAATCTTATAGAAAAATCCTTTAAAATTTAACAGAAAATTAGAACAAATATTAAGAGAAAATAACTAAAATCTTTAAAAATTAACTGTAGTTAATACGGTCTTTCCCACGATTCTATGTCCCCTTCTACTAAACTAAAGACAGAGTTTGGATCAGGAAATTTAACTTTTTTAAGTTCTTCATATTTTTTAATATCTCTTATTTTGAGTTTTCGCTTTAAATGCTTGAATTCATATGCCATCTGACCTTCAGTTACATCTATCTGTGCTTGAGTAAACTTATTACCAAAATTTTCCCTGTTAAAATTATAATTTCTGGCAATAGATTCATTATAAACGTTTGAAAGGTATGTATCAATAAAAATAATAGGATTCTCTTGTTTTTTAAATCTTTCAAGCTGTGGATGATTTTTATAACCTTCTCGAATACCTAATAATGCATTTCGAGCCATTATTGCTTCTCTCCAAAGACCACATAACCCCTTTACATCAAGATATTTGGGGTCTAGACTCCATAATCTCATAATTTCACATCTTAGATGAAACTTAATTTTCGATTAGGATTTGCAAAACTTCAATTATTTTTGCATACTCGTAATCTCATAGAAAACTCTCTTATCTTGAATTAATCTAAATACTTCATTCTAAATACATTAAAAGCTACAACTCCTAAAAGAATTGCCATACGTATAGATGGATCTAAAGGAGCAAAAATTAAAAACATGAGTAATATAATTCCTATTACACTATGAATAGTTAAATTCTTCCCGTTAGTCAAGTAATCTTTTAATCCATTGAATAAAATTTTCATAAAGACAATTCCTTTCTAATAACAGTAAATTTACTTAACAAGGAGAACTGGAGGTTTCACATTCTTTAGTATGTTTTCAGCAACACTGCCAAGCAATAGTTTTTCTAATCTCTTTTTACCGTGAGTTCCTATCACAACAAGGTCAGGTTCCATCCTTCGAGTAATTATTAGTAAATCCTTGGCAGGATTTCCAACCACTAATATTTCATCGACGATTACTCCTTCCTTCTTTGCCTTAGAACTAAGATTATTTAAAGTACTTCGCCCTTCCTCTTCAAGAACCTCATAGGGATAAATTAGCTTATCATCAATTACATAGACTCCAATTATTTTAGCATCATATTTAGATGCAATGGATATTGCAACATCTTCAGCTCTTTGAGCAAATTCAGAGCCTTCAGTTGGAACCAGTATTGTTTTAAACATTTATTCACTTCCTATTAAAAATTAATTAACAATGTGTAAATTAAACATTGATCAGATTTATTCTACTTTTTTAAGATGATCTCCAACTACAAAATTGACTCCGCCTAAATGAAGAACTGGTTTTACCTTTTCAACATCTAAAAGACCATCTTTAAGTATGTTTTCCTGAATTTCAACATGCAGGCATTCTCCAATAATTATGTCATGATCTCCTGCACTTTTAATCCAGTGTACTTTACATTCTATAGTTGCTATACATTCAGCAATTTTTGGTGGAGATACTTTTTTAGAAGAAATTTGAGTTAGTCCTGCCTTTTCAATTTCGTTTATGTCTGAAGGGAATGTTTCTCCAGTTATCCACATTTCCTTCAAAATATCCTCATTAGGGATATTAATAACAAATTCAGCAGTTTCTTCTATATTTTCATATGTATGATGAGTTTTAACTGATGCAAATGCTATTAAAGGAGGATCCATTGAAACAGGCATAGTAAATGAAAAAGGAGCAGCATTAACATCTCCATTATTATTTACAGTTGTTACAATTACTGTTGGGCGTGGAGCCAGTATTCTATACGCATTATTTTTATCAATTTCTTCAAAAATCATTTATAATACAACCTTATTAACTTTTTATATATTTTTATGATTAAAAGAATTTAATTATTTTGATTTAAATATCCTGCTTTACATTCTTCCAAAAATTTAGCAGTGACTTTTTTAGGATCACCATCTTCTATAAGTTTTCCATCATCTATCATCAAAACTCTAGTAGTTACTTCTTCTACAAAGCCCATATGATGGCTTACCATTAAAATTGTAGTATTAAATTCCTTATTAATACGTTTCAGTGAATTTGAAACAACTCTTAAAGTTATAGGATCAAGATCACCAAATGGTTCGTCAAGTATCAGTATTTCAGGATTAGATGTTAGAACAAGAGCAAGCGTCGCTCTAACTTTTTGTCCACCAGACAATTCATAAGATTTACGATCTAAAATTTCAATGGGTAAATCAAGAGCTTTAAATATGGGTTCAGCATATTTTTTAACTTCACTATCTGGGAATCTAGGAAACAACATTTCAAGAATGCTTGAAGAAAGTCCTATTTTTTCTAGTTGTGACTTAGCTTCATTTTCTGGTAAATCAGTGAGTTGATAAAGGATATCAAGTACTTGATCACTTATTCCAATTTCTTCAGCTTTCTTACGTGCATTTGCAAGTACATTTTCATTTTTAACTCCTAAACGTGCTGCAAGTTGATCTTTTACAGTTGCATGATGAGTTAGGGAAAATTCCTGATGCATAAATCCTATTTTACGCCTTATGCCCATTCTTCTAAGTCCCGGATCTTGCATATTAACCCATTCGCCATTAAATTTAAAAATAACATCTCCAGAGTCAGGATAATCAAAACCTGCGATCATACGAAGTAAAACAGTTTTACCTGAGCCACTTGGACCAATTAGAGATATTATTTCACCTTTTTTAATATCAAAATTCATATCTTTAATTTTGAGTGTACTTCCTGCATTTAGTAAATAAAATTCTCTATTTAAATTTTCAACCTTAATTATAGAATCTCCTATATTTTCCGAGATTTCTAAAGATTCAAAAGGTTCCATTTCTTGAATAAACTCAAAAATTATCTTTTCTGGAGTTCCTTCATCTACTATTTCACCTTCTTTCATCAAAATTAATCTATCAGCTAAGTATTGATGAACTTCAGGCAGGTGAGATACTAAAACTACTGTAATTCCAAGTTCCTTGTTAATATCTTTAATTGCATCTAAAACATCCTGTCTGGTTTTTGGACAGGACATTGTGGCAGGTTCATCAAGTAGGAGAACTTTAGGCTTCTTTGCAAGTTGTCTTGCCATTATAAGTCTCTGTTTTTCTCCACCACTCAGTACTGGAGCATAATGTTCGGCTTTATGACCAAGTCTTACAATTTTTAGTAATTCCAATGCTTCTTCCCCAAATTCTTCCCTAGCTTCATCAGTATGTTGAAGTGATTCATCCCCATATTTAACCCCTGATAATTTTCTTATTACATTCTGGAGACTTGTTTCTCCCCACAAACCAAATGATCTTTGAAGATGAATTGCTGTTGCTTTTTTAAGTTTAGTAAAATAGTAAGGAGTTGAGTCAAAATTTACCTTGATATTATCAAGTATTATTTCTCCTTCATCAAATGATTCAACACCTCTGAGGATCCTTAAAAGTGTACTTTTTCCAGATCCACTCATTCCTATTATTCCAAGAATTTCCCCTTCATTAACTTTAAGATTAATATCTTTCAGAGCTTTTATTTCTTCTCCGTTTGCTATTTGGAAATTTTTTGACAAGTTCTTAACTTCTATCATGATAACACCTTATTAAAAATGAAATACTGAACTTTAATCCATCTAAATAATACAATTAAATACTTATGTTAATTAATTATTATTTTAATTGTTTAATAAGCTCTAAGGTCTTTATTTTTAAATTTCTTAAAATATGAGCTTAAATGAATGTAATTATAATAGGCTATTGTATTATAATAGCTTTACTATCTTAATTTTTATCTCATAGTGAACTAAATTAAATTGAATATTGTAATACATTTTTTTAATTTCATAGTAATTTACTTAAATTTTAATATTCAAAAATGAAAACATCAAGTTTTAAATTTAAAGTTATGAAAAGAGAATTTTGAGATATTTTATAGCTTATTTTAATTATTTAAAACTTGTTTATTACTAAGAGTTATCTCCTTAGGAGATAGCAAAAATGGAGGTAATAGAATGGTTAGAGTAAGTCCTGCACAGGTAGAAAAATGTATTAAGGGAATTAAATTTCCAGCAAGCAAACAAGAGTTAATTCAACAAGCAGAAGGTAATAATGCTAATGAAGATGTTTTAAATATACTCGAAAGTGTACCAGATAAACAATTTAACTCTCCAGTTGATATTACCAAGGCTATAGGTAAAATGAAATAATTTATTCTAGCCATAGGTAGGCATCCATAGGATGTCTATCTTAAAATCATAATTTTATAAACTAATGCAAGTTAATTCTATCAATAATTGAAATATAATTTTAATTTTGAGTCCATACAATCCTATTTTATAATTTAGTAAAATACTTCATTAGCTGTTTTAAAAAAGCAAAATTAATGAATTTATTAAATTAGTTTTATACTAACTATTAAAGCATATGGATACAAATAAATTAACAGGTGATTTATTTGAGAGGACTGCTTGTAGGGAGAATGCAGCCTGTCCATGAAGGCCATCTCCAGGTAATTAAAAGTATTCTAGAAGAAACTGATGAAGTTATAATCGGTGTTGGAAGTGCTCAGTTAAGCCATACTCTAAAAGACCCATTCACTGCTGGTGAAAGAGTTATGATGCTTACAAAAGCCTTAAGTGAAAACAATATAGATGCATCTAAATATTATATAATACCTATTCAAGATGTTGCATGTAATTCTATATGGGTAGCACATATTAAAATGTTAACACCTCCTTTTGAATGCATTTATTCAGGTAATCCTCTTGTTCAACGTCTTTTTGTTGAGGAAGGTAATAATGTTACCCAACCACCATTATTTAACCGAGAAATTTATTCTGGTACTGAAGTTAGAAGAAGGATGCTTCTTGACGAAGATTGGGAATCTCTTGTTCCCCCATCTGTTGTAAATGTAATTAAAGAAATTGATGGAATTTCAAGGATTAAACATCTCTCTCGTAAAGAAGATCCTGCAATTTAAGAACTGGTGATAAAATGCAAAATGTAATGATAATCAAAAAAGATGAAGACAAAATAACAATTCCTGATCTTATTAAAAGAGTTAAAAAAAATAAAAAAATTGACCACAGTGGAGCAATATTCACCTTTGAAGGTATCGTAAGGGGTGAAGAAGATAAGGTTAAGGTCAAAAAGTTAAGTTTGAGCACTCCAGATATTGAAAAGACAGAAAAAGAGCTTAAAGAGATAATAAGCGAGATTACTGAGAGGTTTGGAGTTATTGAAATTGCTGCAGTGCATTATGTAGGTGAATTTTACACTGGTGATTCTCTTCTGCTTGTTGTTGTTGCCGGTGCACATAGAGGGGAAACTCTAGACGCCCTAAAAGAAACAATTGAACGCATCAAGTTTGATCTTGACTTTAAAAAAGAAGAGCTTACTGAAAAAGGCACAAATATTATAATGTCCGGCGGATAAATTAATAATTAAGAAATTAAGGAATTTTTATCTGGAGGCCAATTTTGAAACTTATAAGGGATAGTGTCCATGGAAATCTGTATCTTAATGACTTTGAGATAAAACTTGTAGATACACCCCAAATGCAGCGTTTAAGGAGAATAAAACAGCTCGGATTTACATATCTTGTCTATCCTGGAGCAAATCATTCTCGCTTTGAGCATTCAATAGGAACACTGCATATTGCATCCCAGATAGCAGATAATATAGGCCTTGATGACCATGAAAAACAGCTGGTTCGCTCAGCTGCTTTACTGCACGATGTGGGCCATGGACCATTTTCACATGTTTCAGAGAGAGTTCTTGACTCTCCACATGAATATTTGACATCTAGAGTAATTAGAGAAAGTAGTTTATTTGATATTTTATCAGAAAACTCTGATCCTGATGAAGTTATTGATCTGATTAATGGAAATGGACTTTTAGGCCAGATAATTAGTGGAGAACTCGATGCAGATAGAATGGACTATCTAATAAGAGATTCTCACTATACCGGAGTAGCTTATGGAATGATTGATACTGGAAGACTTATCCATTCAATAAGACTTGAAAATAACCTTATAGTTGAGTCTAAAGGCATTCAAGCTGCTGAATCAGCACTTATTGCTAGATATTTAATGTATCCAAGTGTTTATCAACATCATACAACCAGAATAATTAATTCAATGTTTAGAAGATGCATGAAATGGTTATTTGAGGCAGAAATTGTTGATCCTAAAACAATTTACGAATATGACGATTCAGATATTGTTTCAATGGCAAGGTCTCAAGAAGTAAGATAAGAGATGTTATTAACCGTCTTGATAACAGAGATTTATTTAAAAGAGTTTTTTCACTTAAACTAAGTGATCTTGAAGAACCTAAGGATGTATTTAGACTAAAAGAAAGTAAAATACGCAAAATTGAACTTGAAATAGCTGAAGATCTTGGATCTCCTTCAGATTATACCATAATTGATATTCCAGAATATCCCTTCTTTAACGAAATGCGGACCCTTGTATCAGTAGGTAGCGAATGTGTGAAATTAAATGAAATTTCAAGCCTTGTAAGTGCACTTAAAAACGTTAGGTTTAATTATGCAGATATATGTGTTTATGTTCCAGAAGATTTCGCAGCTAAAGCTACTAAATTCCCATTTGAAAATTATTTAGAGCTTACAATGCAAAAAAATATTAAAGAATGGTTTTAAATTACTAAAAATTCATTACATACTTTTAAGACCTTTATAAATTCTAAAAATTGGAATTGGTTAAACAATTAAAAGAATGTTCTAAGATTAATTATATGAAATGTGTGATAAGATGATAGTTGTTGGAATTACCGGTGCAACAGGAGTTATATATGCAGTAAGACTCCTTGAAGAATTAAAAAAGTTAAATGAAGAAACTGCACTTTTAATAACTGATCCTGCTAAAATAATTCTTAAATATGAATTAAATATGGATGAAAAAGAAATAGAAAAATTAGCTACTGTTATTTATGATTCAAAAGATCTAACAGCTTCAATTAACAGCGGATCATTTGGATTTAAGTCCATGGTAATAGTACCGTGCACTATGAAAACCCTTTCTGCAATAGCTACCGGATATGCAAGTAATGCAATTACAAGAGCCTCTGATGTAGTTTTAAAGGAAAGAAGAAAACTTGTACTTGTTCCTCGCGAAACCCCTCTTAGATCCATTCATCTTGAAAACATGCTTAAAATAAGCAGAGAAGGAGGAATAATTCTTCCAGCAATGCCTGGATTCTACCATAATCCTCAAAACATAGATGATATGGTAAATTTTGTTGTAGGTAAAATTTTAGACGTTTTAGAAATTGAAAATAACCTCTTTAAACGATGGGATGATAATAAAATTTAATTAAATAATCTAATGATTCATATGATTCCAGATAAAGAATTTATAACACTTAAAGGTGTCCCAGGCCCTACAAAGGAAGAAATAAGGTGCCTAATAATGTGTAAATCCCAAGTTTCTCCTGAAGATGTTGTAGCTGATATTGGGTGCGGAACTGGTGGATTAACTTTAGAATTTGCAAAAAGAGCTAAAAAAGTTTATGCAGTTGATGTAAATAAAATGGCATTAACATTGACACTAAAAAATCTTGAAAAGCAAAAATTAGAGCATAAAGTAGAACTCATTAATGAAAATGGTCTGGAAGCTCTTAAAAATATCGAAAATATTGATATTTTAATGATTGGAGGAAGTGGAGGGGATCTTCCCATAATAATTGAAGAAGGATTTAAAAAACTTAATGACAGAGGTAGAATTTTAGTAACCTCAATATTACTTGAAACTCCAGTTGAGGCCATTAAAACACTGCTTGAACTTAAAATGATTCCTGATGTAGTGAGTATTTCAGTTTCTAAGGGTGAAATGCTTGATAGAGGAACTATGATGCTTGCGAATAACCCAATAACAATAATTAAAGCTCAAAAATAGTGATAAAGATGAATTTTATAAAAGATGGTATTAGCTGGCGTGTCAAATTAGGTATGATATTAATTTTATTATCTGCACTAATTTATGTTTCCAATTACTTTATTTTCCATGATCTGCATGAACTTGGATTTCTATTCTTTATAGATTTGGCCTATATTCCATTAGAAGTCCTTTTTGTTATACTAATTGTAGAATGGACTATAAGTCAAAGAGAAAAACAAAACTTACTCCAAAAACTTAATATGGTTATTGGATCATTTTTCAGCGAAGTAGGGACAGATTTACTGAGAGGGATTTCTGATTTTGACCCAGATACAGAAAGAATTAGAGAAAAACTTATAATTACTAATGACTGGAAAGATGAGGATTTTTCAAATGCTATTAAAATAATTAAAGAATTCAATTATTCTCTGGAAATTAGAAAAGACAATCCTGATTCACTAGTTTATCTCGAAGAACTTAAAGCATTCCTAATTAGTAAAAGAGAGTTTATGTTGCGTTTGCTTGCTAATCCAAACTTGTTGGAGCATGATACATTTACAGATCTTCTATGGGCTGTTTTTCATATAACTGAAGAACTTGAAAATAGAAACAATTTGAGGAAACTTCCTGAAGTGGATTATGAACATCTTGCAGGAGATGTAGAACGAGCATATAGCTTAATTATTAATGAATGGTTACAATACATGGAACATTTAAAAGAAAATTATCCATATCTCTTCTCACTTGCAATAAGAACAAACCCATTTGATCCAGATGTAGAAGTCGAATTTCAAGATATTTATTCATAAAAAAGAGAGATATATAATTAACAGGGAAATATCATGGAAAGGTTAAATCTTAAACAGTATAGACTCATGGTTGAGGAAATATTAAAATATAAAAAGCAAAATGGAAAAATGCCACCATATATAATGGTTGAAGGGTTTAAAATATCTAAAAAAGATTATGTAGATATGATGGAGAGAGTAAATAAATTTATTCTTGAAATGGGACGAAATCCAAGGACAGTTGATATTCAATCTTCAATAAATGAGTTAGATATAGAATATTAAATACATTTTAATTTTATAATAAAAAGAAAAAGAATTTTGGTTATTTTAACCTTAGAAATAGATTAATCCATTATATAAATGAAGAATACGTCCGATTTATTTAAAAAAGTTAATAAAAAGAAACATTATTAATTCAAAGAATTAAATAACGTTATGTTTTTGAAGCAGCAGGAGTTCATCAGTATTTAATTTTTTACCATCTTTAAATTTCTGATATATATCCATTGCGTGCTCTTTTTCCTTCTTATTCTTTTTATTAGATGCTTCACTTTCAAAGCCTCGTTTTTTAGACCTTACTTTATCTAAACGCTTGTTGATTTTGCGTATTTGGCCTAAAGTATCTTTAACTTCTTCGTGCTTTTCGGATGCAGCATTTTTAATTTCAATGAATTTGTTATGGGCTTCATCTGCCTTGGTTCTAATTCCATCTATTTTCTGGAAATATTCAAGCATTTTTTCATGGGTAGATTGAGCCTCATCTGAAAATTCAACAACTTTAAGATGATATGATTCAGATAATTCTTTCAATTCAAGTGCTTCTTTTTTAACCTGTTCGTCTTCATTCATTTCTTGAAGCTGTTTAGATAAATCCTGTACTCTCTTAATGAGTTCATTTTCTTTCCTTATGTCAAGCACTTTTGTTTCAATGGTTTTATCAATTCTTTTTATCTCTTTTTCAATGTTAACAATGTCTCTTCTACCAGATTCCCATTCCATTGTTTTAAGCTTGTTATTGGTTTCATCCCTGAGCTTTTTGTATTTTTTAACTTCTTCGTTAGTTTTATCACGCTTATCTCTGTATTCAATGGCCTTGCTTAAGTTTTCTTTTATGCTTGCATTCAGGTCGTCCCTTACCTGTCTTTGAGATCGAGCTTCTTCGTTTAGGTCATCACGTTCTTTTGTATGTTCGCTTAACTTACTTTCGTATTCCCTTTTTTGAGCAAGAAGTTCATCGAAGCTTAAGTTTGTTTCCTCTTTAGCAGCTTCTTTTTTAGTATCTACATCTACTTCAAATAAAGGTAATAACTCTCGTAAATCCCTTTTTTCAATTATGACATCTGCAATATCTTTTACTACAGGTTTTGCATTGAAGGCAATTCCTAATTTGACCATTTCAATCATTGAAACGTCATTTGCACCGTCACCAACTGCTGCACATTCTTCTGCAGATATATTCTCCATTTTAATTATATCATTTAACACATCTGCTTTAGATCCACTTACAAGAGGTCCACTTACTTCTCCAGTTAAGGCACCATCTTCTTCATGTAATTTGTTGGAAAAGGTATAATCAAGGTCTAATTCATCTTTCAGTCGATTGGTAATGACTTCAAAACTGCCACTTATGGTGGCTATTTTATATCCCCTCTTTTTAAGTTCAGCAATTGCTTCCTTGGCACCTTCCATTAGAGGAATATCAAGGATAACATTTTTAATATCATCCACCGCTGTCCCCTTAAGTAAAGCTACTCTTTCTTTAAGGGAGGTTTCGAAATCAATTTCTCCTTCCATTGCTTTTTGTGTTATTTCTGCTATTTCGTTTTGAGTTCCTGTTATTTTGCCAATTTCGTCTATGGCTTCACCGTCTATTAAGACATTATCAAGATCAAAGGCTATAAGTTTTATCAAAAGATCACCGATATTAAATTCAAATTGTTGGATTTAAATTAAATCCAATTCACCCAATCTTTCTTTCGTTTTTTCAACTCCGAGTTGGGCATCATCAAAGCTTTTTGCTCCGGTACAGACTACTTTTCCTGAACCAAAGAGTAATAATACTACTTTAGGGTCTTCGAGTCTGTATACTAGACCAGGGAATTGTTCTGGTTCGTATTCTGTATTTTCTAAATCAAGTGCTACTGCTTCTAGGTTAAGTGTTTTACCTAGATTTGCTGAAGCAACTATATTTTGTATTTTTATTTCAAATTCTTTAGGTATATCTGTATCAAGATCCCTCATCTTGTCAACAGCTATATGGATTGCTTTTATTGAATCCTCAATGGATTTAGCTCCAGTGCATACTAGCTTACCGGATCCAAATATAAGAGCTGCTGTTTTAGGCTCCTTTAGCTTATATACAAGCCCTGGAAATTGCTCAAGGTTGTATTCAACACCTTCAAGCGCAGGAGCGACTCTAGGGAGTTCAATTGATTTTCCAAGAGTTGCAGAAGCTACAATGTTTTCAACTTTTATTGGTACATCTGTCAAACATATTCCTCCAAGTTTATTTATATAAAAATTGCTGAACGTTAAAAAATATCTCTAAATTAAGCAGTAGGTAGTCTCTTTGATAAAATCTTTCATATTTGAAAAAAATCATTTAAAATTTAGTCTAAAAATGATTACTGTTATTTCTGTTATTAATGTTTTTTTGTATATCCCACGGATTTTTTTCAACAATATTTATAATAGATAAAATTTATTTATATATGTTTCTTAAAAAGTCACAATTTCAGCTAAAAGTGAAACCATGATAAGCCCCAAAGTCTATCAAAAACAGATTGAGGATCTTGGAATTGAAGGTAAAAAAATATTCCCTCAAAGTACCCATGATGCACATATTATTTTTGAAGAACTTAAATATATCGAAAAAGTTCTCGATCATATAAGGTACAATATTCGAATGGATACTAGAGCTATTCGAAAAGAATATATAAAAAAGCTTAATGAAGTTGACCTGAATTCTTCTAAAAATAAAATTAAACAAAAAAGAAATCTAATTGAAGAAAGGGACTTAAAAATTTCCCAATATGAATCAATTATATATACTATTGACCATTATTTAAAACAGATAAAAGATGCAAAATCATATGTTCTTAACTTTTCACAAAACCATCCCGGAAAGGATTCCTTAATTTAGGATTAAGTATTTTAAATTTAGTCTCTAGACAATAATTTTCTTTTTATTTTACAAAATAATATAAAGAAAGAAAATAAATAATAATATCATATTAAATGTTTTAAAGGGGATTAGATGATAGAAGTAGAAGTTAAAGCCCATGTTGACAATTTTAAAGACATAACGTTGAAGTTAGATGAAATAGGTGCAAAAGAAACTAAAAGAGAGCATCAGATAGATACTTATTTTAATAATCCAACCTATAGAGATTTTGCAAAAACAGATGAAGCTTTAAGAATAAGAAGAACAACTATTAATAATGATAAATCTAGGGTATTTATTACCTATAAAGGTGCTAAATTAGATGAAACCAGTAAAACACGAAAAGAATTAGAAATGAAGATAGCGGATCCTAATCTAATGAGCGGAATTTTAGAGAGTCTTGGATTTAAGCCTGCTGCAGATGTAGAAAAAGAAAGGACTACTTATATGTTCAATGATTTTATAATATCACTGGATAATGTATTAAAAGTTGGAAAATTTGTTGAAATAGAAAAAGACATGAAAGAAGGCGAGAATTTCGATAACACCCTTGATGAAATATTTAAAATCTACAAAAAATTAGGTATCGAAAGTGGATTTGAAAGAAGATCATATTTAGAGCTAATGGGTATTTACAAAGATTAGAGTTTTTCATAATATATAGATTTAAGTGCTAAATTTTATAATATTAAATAAACATAACTAAAAGTTAATCTTTATTCAATCATTTGATTATTGAATGATAATTTGTTTATTAAATTCAGTTTAAAACATTATTTCAATCAAAATTAAGTCTCCATTTGACCTTTTAAATTAAAGTAACCTAAACAAGAGTTTATATAATTAAAAAACCAATAGTACCTAAAGTTAAAAATCAAATATAAATTATTTAATGGAATTAATTCTAATATAAATTCAAGAAAATATAAAGGTGGGAAAGATTTGGAGTATTTTGTAAGCCCTTTTAATAATTCAGTGGATTTAAAGTTTCCTAAAGATATAACTATATATGATACAACCATGAGGGACGGGGAACAAACTCCAGGCGTATGTCTAAGGACACCAGAAAAATTAAAAATTGCAAGAAAGCTTGATGAACTTGGAATACATCAAATAGAAGCTGGGTTTCCTATAGTTTCGGCTGAAGAAAAAAATTCAGTTAAAGCTATTGTAAATGAAGATTTAAATGCAGATATAATTGTTTTATCAAGGACAAAAAAAGAAGATATTGAAACAGCACTAGACTGTGATGTAGATGGTATAATAACATTTATGGCAACTTCAGATCTTCACCTTAAGCATAAATTAAAAATGACTCAGGAAGAGGCTCTTAACATCTGTATGAAATCAATTGAATTTGCTAAAGATCATGGTATTTTTGTTGCTTTTTCAGCAGAAGACGCTACAAGAACCGACATAGAATTCCTAAAAAGAATTTATAAAAAAGCAGAAGAATATGGAGTAGATAGAGTACATATAGCTGATACCGTAGGCGCAATTAGCCCTCAAGGAGCAGACTATATGGTAAGAGAGTTAAGAAAAGATATTAATACAGGTATCGCAATGCACTGCCACAATGACTTTGGAATGGCCCTATCAAACTCAATTTCTGGACTTCTTGCAGGAGCTACCGCAGTATCAACCACAGTAAATGGAATAGGTGAGCGAGCAGGAAATGCATCGCTTGAAGAACTTGTTATGGCTTTAAAAATAATATACAATCTTGATTTAGGATTTAATATTAAACACTTTTATAAACTTTCAAAGTTAGTAGAAGAACTTACTAACGTCAAAATTCCTGAAAATAAACCAATTGTAGGAAGGAATGTATTTAGACACGAATCAGGAATTCACGTAGACGCTGTAATTGAAGAACCACTCACTTATGAACCTTTCCTACCTGAAATGATTGGTCACCATAGGCGAATAGTTCTTGGAAAGCATTCTGGATGCAGAGCAGTAAAAGCAAAGCTTACTGAATGTGGAATAGACGTTACAAATGAGGAATTGTGTAAAATTGTTGAACAGGTAAAAAGAAGCAGAGAGAAAGGCAAATACATAAACGACGAACTGTTTAATAGAATAGTTCAATCAGTACGCGCACCTGCTGATATGTAACTAATTTTAGATAGATAATTAATATACAATTTTTAGAGGTTTTACTAATGAATATCACTGAAAAAATACTTTCAAGAGCTTCAGGGAAAAATGAAGTTCATCCTGGAGAAATCATCGAATCTAACATTGATCTAGCAATGACACACGACGGGACTTCACCACCTACCATAAAAACCTTTAATAAAATTGCAGATAAAGTATGGGATCCTGAAAAAATCGTTATTGTTTTTGATCATAATATTCCTGCAAATAATATTGGTTCTGCAGAATTTCAAAAGGTTACAAGAAAATTTGCAAAAGAACAGGGCATTAAAAACATTTATGCACACGGTGAAGGAATATGTCATCAGGTACTTCCTGAAAAGGGCTATGTTAAACCGGGAAGTGTTATAGTTGGTGCTGACTCACATACATGTACATATGGAGCATTTGGAGCCTTTGCAACAGGTATGGGTGCAACAGACATGGGAATGGTTTATGCAACTGGTAAAACATGGTTTATGGTCCCTGAAACCTTAAAAATTAATGTAAATGGTAACCTAGAAAAATATGTAACAGCTAAAGATATAATATTAAATGTGGCTGGAGAAATAGGTTCTGCAGGCGCGACTTACAAGGCTTTAGAGTTCCATGGCGAAACCATTGATTCAATGGACGTTTCAGGTAGATTGACAATTTGTAACATGGCCATTGAACTTGGAGCTAAAAATGGTATAATGGAACCTAATAAAAACACTCTTGAATATCTGAAAGAGAGAAATGTTACTGATTTTGAGATTGTTAAATCAGATAAAGATGCTGATTACCAGAAAAAATACCATTTTGATGTTACAGGCATGGAACCTCAAATTTCATGCCCTCACAATGTGGATAATGTTGTAGGAATTTCAAAAATTGAAGGTAAAGGAATAGATCAAGCAGTTATTGGATCGTGTACTAACGGAAGGCTTGAAGATTTAAGAATTGCAGCAGAAGTTTTAAAAGGTAAGCGAGTACATGACGATGTTAGATTAATTATAGTTCCTGCATCAGCACAAATATATTCAGATGCTATGAAAGAAGGAATTATGGACATATTTATAGATGCAGGTGCCATTGTATGTAATCCTGGATGTGGACCATGTCTTGGAGGCCATATGGGCGTTTTAGGAGCTGAAGAGGTTTGTATAGCCACAACAAACAGGAATTTTGTCGGGAGAATGGGAGATCCAGAATCATTTTTATACCTTGCAAATCCTGCAGTTGCTGCCTATTCTGCTATTTTAGGAGAAATAGGAAATCCACAACAACATTAGCTTAAAAATCACAATGACTCAAATTATTAATATAATGGAAAAAATAAATGAACTGGAGAAGGACACTGGATATCTTTCAAGTGCTCAAAAAATACTTCTTGCAACTGATGGCTCAGTAACAACTATACTAGATGTATTAAAGGGACATATTGATGTAAATACACTTATTCAAGAATTTAGAGACTCAGATGAGGAATCTGCAAGAGATTTAGGTATTGAAAAAGGAGATACCGTTAATTATAGAGCAGTGATTATGAGTCATAATCCAGAAGAACCTCTTATTCATGCTATATCATTAACACCCATTAAAAGATTGGATAATAATTTCAAAGAAGATCTATTGAAGGCAGATATTCCAATCGGACGTATTTTAAAGAAATATAATATTGAATCAAGAAGAGAAGTAACTCATATTGGTGCTGAAAAACCAAATGAAGAGCTTAAAGAAATATTTAAAACTGATTCAATGATGCTTACACGAACATATAACATTATTTACAAGGATGATGTCTTAATTAGAATAAAAGAAACATTTCCATGTACCCTATTTAAAGAATAAGTGCATATAACTATTAAAGATTAAGTTTTCTTGGTTTATATAGAATTTAATTTTTATAACAGGTGATATAGTGGGATTGAAGTTTAGGGATATTACATCTTCTCATGAAGTTAAATTGAATGAATTTAAGGGTAAAGTAATAGCACTAGACGCTGCAAATACAATTTACCAATTTCTAACAGGGATACGACAAATGGACGGTACTCCATTAATGGATCAAAATGGAAATATCACGTCTCACTTCAGTGGTATCCTATATAGAACCTCTTCGCTTGTTGATAAGGGAATAAAACCCGTTTATGTGTTTGATGGGAAGCCACATATCCTAAAAAAGAATACACAAGATGGAAGGCGTCAAATAAGGGAAGAAGCCGAAATTCAATGGAAAAAAGCAATTGATGAAGGAAGAGTCGAGGATGCAAGGAAATTTGCAGTCAGATCTTCCAGAATGTCTGCAGGAATAATTGAGGGATCTAAAACACTTCTTGAATTAATGGGAATTCCTTATATTCAAGCAATATCTGAAGGAGAAGCGCAGGCATCATATATTGTTGAGAAAGGAGATGCATACTGTGTTGCATCACAAGATTATGACTGTCTTTTATTTGGTGCGCCTAGAATGCTTAAAAACATAGCAGTTAGAGGTCCTAGGTCAAGATTAGAAATAATTAAACTTGATGAAGTTTTAGAACAAAACGAATTGACACGTGAACAACTTGTTGATGTCGCAATTCTTGTTGGAACTGATTTTAATGAAGGAATAAAAGGTATAGGGGCTAAAAAAGGTAGAAACTTGGTTAAAAAACACGGCGATGTTTTCAGTGTTTTAAAATACCTTAAAATTGAGATGGATATTGATCCACAAGAAGTTAGAGATATCTTTTTAGAACATGATTTCATTGATGATTATGACATTAAATGGAACAAACCAGATAGAGATGGAGTTATAGACTTTTTATGCAACAAACATGATTTTTCAGTGGATCGTGTTGCTGGGGCACTTGATAAATTAAAGAAGTTAAATCCTGAACAAAAAAGTTTAGAGCAATGGTTTGGATAATTGTCAAAAAATAAAATTTTTTGGTAAAATATATCCCTAATTATCTTTTTTTTGTAAAAAAGCTTTTTAAATATATGTAGTTGAGTTAAATCTTTTTATAGTAAGTTAAATTTGATTTTAAATTATTAAATCTATTAGTTATACTTTTGAATACTTTTTAAATCTCATTTTAGGATTAATATTATTTTAGAAAATATTATTACAATTAATAACAGATCAATATATTGAATTTTCAATAGTATGCCATTTAGTAAATTTGAGATAAGTGATTAATTTAGAGGGGGTAATAATATGGTAGATGTAATTAAAAGAAATGGAAAGATAGAACAATTTAGAGAAGAAAAAATAAGAATTTCTATCCAGTCAGCAGTTAGAGATGCAGGATACGACATACAGGAAAAACAAAATTTAATAGATAATACTGTAGATGATGTAGCTGAAAATGTAAGGAATGTAAAACATATAGAAGCTAAAAAAATTAGAGATTTAATATTAAATGATATAGAAGAAGATCAAAAACCCGGTTCATCAGATATTGCAGCAGCATGGAGAAATTATGAAGAAAAAGAGGGAATTGAATATAAAGAAGAAACTGGAGATAGACAGCAAATATTAGATAGTTTTAAAAGAAAGCAATAGATAGAAACATTAGGTCCAACGATATAATTCACTTTTCAGAATGTAAAAGATTCTCTAAAGAAATAATAATATTTATAATCTATATAAAAATATTATTCCAAATATTTTTTAAAATTGCTAAACATTACAAGCAAGTTATATCCTTTTTCGGTAATCATGTAGTCACCACGCTCATGCCTCTGCAGTATAAGGTCATTTTCAAGCAGTTTTTGAATATGGAACAGTAAATTACCACCGCGAAGTCCTGTTAATTCCGAAAGAGCAGTGAAAGTCTTGGTCTCTGAAGCCATAGATTTAAGAATTTGAAGTCTCTGTTTATTGGATACGGGTTCAAGTACACTTTTAACCATAATTTCTTCAGGAATAGATGATATTTCACTTTTATTTTCATTATTTTCATATATTTGTAGAGAACTAATCAGGCTTACCTGCTTATTAAAGAGTGAATCTACTTCAGAAAAACAAATATCACACTTATCAAAGGGAGCACTTTTTCTTATCTCATCTAATTCAGCTCTTTTTGATCCTATAATCTCTTTTGAAACACTATCTTGTTTTATAAGTTTTGCATTGTCTTCTAAAAACTCAGTAAATCTTACTTTACAGGTATCTCTCATCTGACAGGGATCTACCATTGTATTCTCTAGACTATTTTCTATATCATCTGTAACATATCCAGAGATAGAATTTAAAATATCCTTTTTTAAATTAGCTAACATTAAATCAAGATATTCCTGATTAGATTTTTCCATTAAACGTTTAATATCTTGATGCATTGCCTCTAATTTTGTCCTAGTATCATAGATTTCTGAATTTTTCATTTTATCGACATTTTCCATTATATTATCTTATTGATCTAAGCCATAATAAAGGTTTCTTTCTTAACTTTTTAAGTCATATTTGTGTATAAAAATATACCTAGTATATTTTACTGACGGTTTAGTATATATTTCTAATTTAGCAATAGTTAATCTACTGAATAATTAGGAGGATAAATAAATGAGTGTAAAAGAAGATATAAGAAGTCAAATAGTTGGAGCACTTGCAGGAGCTAACTTTCCAATAAATACACCTGAAGAACTTTTTGCAGCACTTCCAGATGGTCCAGATACAACCTGTAAATCTGGTGATGTAGAATTAAAAGCATCTGATGCAGGACAGGTACTTACAGCTGAGGATTTTCCATTTAAAAGTTCTGAAGAAGTTGCAGATACTATAGTAAATAGAGCAGGATTATAAATCTGCAATTATTTTTTTAATTTTTAAGTAGAATAAATCATTTTTACTTCGTTTAACTGTACTATAACGAACTTTCGCATCAAACATGTCATTAAAAGAGAAAATAATACAAATAGACTAGTTGTTAATCTAAAGAAGAAGATAGAAAACTCTAAAAAGTTTATATATTTCCATCACTTAGGCTATATGTAATAGAATCATTTTTAATACATTTATTAAATTATCTTTAAAATGGACTTGCTAATATTAACCTATCTAAACTTTTGCCCATAGTTGCTATTTGGTTAAACTTCATGGCTATATAATAAAATAGAATATCTAGATTAATATTTTTATTTAAGATAAGAGTAAAAATTTAAATTTATTGAATGTACCTTAAATCATCATGATCATAGGCAAATTCAGATCCACCAGTTATATTTTCTAACTGCTTATCGTACAGCTCTTTAACTTCTTCGAAAATGTGTTCATAGAATTTATTTAAATCATCTTCTCTATCTTCACATATCCTGAATTCATCATGAGATTCTCTACCGTATTTAACTATGAAATGACCATCATCTTTTCTAATTAAAAGTGTACTTCTAACATTTTCCTGTGGACGTACATTTGGGGCTTCATATAACCCAATTCCAATACCTACATGCCAGAACCCATCTTCTCCAAGTTTTGTAGCACTATGTATGTTATAACTAACATTTGGATCGCTTTCTTTATCTGGAGGGTAGTAATTAACCTGTTCTGGAGGACATTGCAGATATTCTTTTAATCCATCCACCATTTTTATACCAAATTCCATACATTCATTTTCGTAATTGAAATACTGCTTCCTTGCATTGGCATAACTTTCACAGAGTTCTTCAAATTTGGTCATATTATCACCTTTTATAAATTAATAAGATTAATTAAATTATTATTATTATTTTAATTTTATTTAATAATATAGCTAAGGAAGTTTAGTGAAAAATAACTAAATAATCTCTAAATGGGCATGTAACATATAAAATTCAATGGATCATATCTAAACTAAATATACTCCTAAAATTTAAAAAAATACAATATTATTCTGGAAACAGAATTAAATAGATTTAGATTAAATTCAATAGATAGGTATGGTAAAATAAAAAGTAGATCCTTTACCCAATGAGGATTTTACCCAGATTCTGCCACCATGCCTATCAATAATTCTTTTAACAATTGCAAGACCTATTCCGGCCCCCTGATATTCACCAATAGAGTGTAATCGTTTAAATATTTCAAAAATTCTATCAGTGTATTGTTCCTCTATTCCAATACCATTATCATTAACAGAAAAAATATATTCGTTATCTGTTTTTTGTGCGGAAATGTGTATTTCCGGTTTTATTCCTTTCTTGCGGAATTTTAATGCATTACCTAGTAAATTTTGAAATACCCTTGTGATTTGATCTTCATCTGCAGTGATAACCGGTAATCTATCACTACTTATTTTTGCGTTAAGTTCTTCAACAGCTGCTTTAAGGTTACTTAGAGCATCATTAAGTGCTTTATCCCCATCAAATTGAGTAAATTCTCCACCTCGAGTTCCTACACGAGAATAATCAAGCAGAGCTTTGACCATGCTCTTCATACGTGTTGCACCATCTACCATATAATCAATGAATTCATCAGCATCCTCATCTAACTGTCCTTTATAACGCATTTTAAGTAACTGCGCATAACTAGCCATTGTCCTAAGTGGTTCTTGTAAATCGTGGCTGGTAATATATGCAAAACTTTGTAATTCTTGATTTGAACGCCCTAATTCATTTATAATTTCTTTTAGTTGATTTCTTGCCCTATAACTCATTAAAGCTTCGACAATAGCAAATGATAGTGATTCAACTGCTTCTAAATCTTCCATAGTGTAATCTTTTTCTTTATGTGCCAATCCGATTTCACCAAAAACATTACCCCCATATATTAAGGGTACACCAAGGAAGCTTTTGATTTTAGTATGTCCTTCTGGTGGTTCAATCCATTCTGGATGCTTATTAGCATCATTAAAAATCATAGGCTTTGCTTCTCGAATAACACCTCCCCTTATTCCTCTAATTGGCAAATCTGTTGACATGATTAATTGTTTGCTGTGAGGAATTCTACATTCTTCCCAGCCATTGAAACTAATTGCAGTAGTATCTAATAGCCCTTCAGAGTTTAACTCGCATATAAATCCAAAGCTGCTTTTTGTAATTTTTTCTACAATCCTAAGAGCAGTTTGAGCCAGATGTTCTTCAGTTTCAGCTTTTAACCCTGTTTGGAATATTTCATTAATATTGCTTAAAATTAAGTTTCTTCTTTTAATTTGTTCTTCGGCTTTTTTACGTTTGGTAATATCACGGCTTACTCCCAGTAAAGAATTTACTTTCCCTTCACTAATTTCAGGGATTATATAAGAGTTGAATGTCCTAATTTCTTTAATTCCTGGAAGATTATACTCAAAAAATTGTATTTTTTTGGTTTTTAACGCTTTATGGAGATTATATTCCCATAACTTTACAAGATCTTCATCTATTCCTAAATCTCTAAATCTTTTACCAATAAATTCTTCTTTTTTAATGCCTAAAATTTTTGAGCCACGATTAATATATTGCACTCTAAAATCAGAATCATAACGGGCAATAATATCAATTGAATTTTCTGTTAATGTCCGGAATTGACTTTCACTTACTTTTAAGAGTTTATAAGCTTTATCAAGTTCTTTAGTTCGTCCCCTAACTTGATCTTCTAAATAATCCTGTGCTTTTCTTAATTCATCTTCTGTTTTTTTGCGCTCAGTTAGGTCTCTTATGATCATACTTGTTTTAAAAGTACCATCAGCATCCTCAAAAACATTTGAAGTTCCTTCACCAAGGAAAATAGAACCATCCTTACGCCTAAAATTAAATTCAGACTTCACCTTACCTTTTTTGTCTCTTTCTTTAACAGCACGTTCTAAAAGCTCATCTTTAACTACTAATCCGCCCCTACCTATTTTAGTGATTTCATCTTCACTCATTAAAAATAGCTGTTGTGCTGCAGGATTAGCGGCTAAAATACTACCATCAGGCTTTGTTAAGAGTATTGCATCAAAACTATTTTCATATAATGAACGGAATCGGGCCTCACTTTCAATTATCTCTTTTTCAGTTTTTTTACGTTCTGTAATATCATGATTTACAGCTACATATCCCGAAATCTTATCATTAGTGAAAATGGGAATTGTTGTAGATTCAATATTAATAGCCCTACCCTGTTTATCATACTGTTTTACTTCAAGTGGAACTTCATAACCCTCTGATAAAGATTCAAGAGCTTCTTTTCTTTGTTCATCACTAAATTCTGATTTAACAACGCTACTTATTAACTTACCAATTACTTCCTCTGCATTATATCCATATAATCTTTCAGCAGCCTTATTCCAGGAAGTTATTACAAGATTTAAATCAGTGGCAATTATGGGGTCATTAACAACATTTAAAAGATTAGCCTGATATTTAAGTCCTTCTTCAGCTTTTTTACGCTCACTTATATCTCTAAAAACCCCTTGAACATACTTTTTATTACCAATTTTCAGGATTGCATTGCTAATTTCAATAGGAACTACTTCCCCATTTTTCCTTAAAAGCTCTGTTTCAATTCTTATTGAGCTATTTTTCATTAGATCAAATTGTTTTAGATTATAGCTCTTTTTCTCTTCTGCTGTTAAATCTCCAGCATGCATATTAAGTAGTTCTTCCTTTGAATATCCCGTTAATTCTTCTACTTTATTATTAACATCAACGAATTTACCTGTTTCAGTATCGGCAATTATTATGGCATCGTTATTATACTCAAAAAGAGTTCGGAAACGAGCTTCGCTATCCTTTAATACATTTCCTGCTTCCATGTGGTCAGTAATATCTTGAATTTGTGCTAAAAATCCAAAATCAGTAACAAAAATAGTTAAATCAATAAATATAGTTCCATTACGTGCTGGATGGTAAATACCTAATTTTCTAAAATTATCAAAATTTAAGGGAAGTTGAAACTTAATTAATCCTTTTTCGAATAATTCATCTTTTTTAGAAGCATTAAGATGAATATCATCAAATAAGTTAATTTCCTTAACATCATCTAATGAGGGAATGCCAAGTATGTATATAGCTGATTTATTAGCATCTATGATTTTACCATTTTTATCATAAAATATTAATCCTAAAGGAGATTTATCAAAAATTTCCCTGAACTTGTTATTATCATCTTTGAACTTGATTCCCCCATTAATACAAGTATAAAAAATAATATAATAATAGTTTATTTAAGTTATATAAAAAAATGCCTATTTTATTTTTTTAATTTAAATCTATCTAAGCGCAATTCGGGTATTTTAATATATTAAATAGATTTTAATAGTCCAAAAACGCCTATAAATACCAATTCACTCAAAATTAGAAAATATAAATGTATCTTAAGATAAGATTTTATTTATATTTTTAAAATAAGAAATTATTTACACTCCAAATATTCAATTTCCATGATAGCCTCTTTATTTTCTGGAGAAATTTCGAGGACCTTTTGATAGCAGTTGAAAGCAAGGTCATTTTTACCCAAATCCATATAAACATTTCCAAGGTTCATATAGGCATCTTCAAAATCACTATCAAGTTTAATAGCTTCATTTAAAGATTCTACTGCTTCATGATTCTGCCCTATACTGAATTGAACATATCCCAGATAATTCCAGAGTTCTTCCTGGGTTTTATCAATCTTCAAAGCTTTTATAAAATAATCTACTGCTTCTTCTTCTCTTTCCATGAAATAAAGTACATTTCCCTTGTAAAATAATGCTTTAAAATTATGTGGATCACTTCTTAAAGTTTGGTCAAGATATTTTAAAGATTCTTCATATCGACCCATATCAGCTAGAGTTACTCCCATATTATAAATAGCCTCTTTAAAACTAGAATCAATATTAAGGGCCTCCTCAAAACATAAATGAGCATTTTCGTCATCTTCCATGATACTATAAGCCACACCAAGATCATTCCAAGCTTCTATAAATTCATCATCCATGGTTATGGCGTTTCCAAGGCAATCGATAGCAGTTTTAAAGTTTCCAGTGTAAATTAAATGTAAATTTCCAAGATAATACCACATATCTTCATTTTCGCCTATTTCCTGAGCTTCCATAAATGTTTCTAGTGATTTATTATAATCTTCAAGGAAAAAGAGACACATGCCTCTGCAAAAAAGTGCCGGAAACGTCTTTTCTATTTTAAGGGCATTGTTAAATGACTTTATGGCTTCTCCATAATTTTCCATAACTCCCAAAAGATATCCAAGTTCAAGATGGGCATCCACACAAAATGGGTCTGCTTCTACTGCTTCTCGAAAGTAATTAACTGCTTCATGTGGCTTTCCATAACTTAATAGTTCTATTCCTGTTTGATAAAGTTTTTTAGCTTGGTTATTAGTCAATTTAATTCTCCTTAAATGATTTGAGTTTAAATAAAATTTAATTAAAATTAGTAAATTATATAAATTGAAAATTTCTTTTTTAATTATATTAAACTTAACTAATGAAAGCAATGAGTGAATTATTAATCTTATATATTTAATATACAATTAGATAATATGCAACTACTTAAAGAATTTTCAATTGATCCTTCAAATAAAGGACTTTATGAGCTGGCATTTCTACATGAATCTTATTCAAATGAAAACGACATAGATGAATGCTATGAACGGCTAGAATTTTTAGGTGATGCAGTCCTTGACCTAGTAGTATCAGAATATCTCTATAATGAAAATCCTAATTTAACTGAAGGCCAATTAACACGTATGCGTTCCAATTATGTATGTAAAAAGGCACTTTATACTTATTCCATGGAATTGGGTCTCGATCAATACATAAAATTAGGTGTAGGTGAAGAATTAAGTCAAAGGGAAATAAATTCTATAATCAGTGACGTATTTGAATCATTTATTGGAGCATTATATCTGGATTTAGGTCTGGAAACTGTGAAGGAGTTTCTTTCAAAAACGGTTATCCCCCATATAGATAATAAAGATATCTTTTTTTATGATTATAAATCGTCATTAAAAGAACTATGCGACCGTAACTGCCATAATATTTTTTATGAACTAATTAAAGAAGAAGGAGAACCTCATGATAAAACATTCACCATGGCTGTTATAATTGATAGTGAAGAATATGGAACCGGCAGCGGCGGAAGTAAAAAAGAAGCAGAACAAAAAGCTGCTGCAGAAGCTTTGGATAAATTAGGGAAGTAAAGATATGATTTTTAAATCGCAAAACACTACAGATATAAAAAACACAAGGTAAAAATGCATATTTATAATATAAAAGAAGAATGTCCACAAGCTGCTGTAGTTTATCAAGAAACTCTTTAATCATTGGAATCCGCCAATCAGCCCCTTCCCTTATGCAAAGGTGAGTAGTGCCAGGGAACTGCAAGTTGAGAACGGTAGGTAAGAAAAATCCCCATTATTCTTTTATTTTTTTTGTTGCCACTTTTTTATACAATCTCCAATGTTTATGCATACGTTAATTTTACCGATTTCTAAATCTGTTTTTCTTAGAGCATCTCTAACCGACCTGGAGATATTTGCTGCCTTGATAGTAATGTTTCTGCTTTTTAATTCTATGCTAAGTTCAGATAACATTTCAATACCGGTTATATCAATAAATGACGTGGCTTCTAAATCAAGTATTAGGAGCTTAGCATCTTTATATTCATTATCTAAAATACTTAATATATTGTTTTTTATGTTATCTGCATTAAGGAATATTTGAGAGCCATCTATGCGGATTATGAGTATTCCGGGGATTTTAAGGTTTTCAGGGTGGCGTTTAATATCCTTGTAGTTATCTGTACCTGCAACTTGTCCTAATATGGCAATATGTGGATTGTAAAGTTTATTAATAAGCATTAAGATGGACAATATCACTCCGATTATAATTCCTTCTAGAGTACCAAAAATAAGAACTGATAATAATGTTAAAATAGCAATAGCAAATTCACTATCGTTGAACTTATATATAAGACGAAAATGAGGGATATCAAAGAGTCCTCTTATGGCAAAAAGTACAATGGCTGCTAGTATGGTCTCTGGAAGATTGGTAAATAAACTAGTTAAGAAAACTAAAACTAATAAAATAATTAATCCGGATATTCCTCCAGCAAGTGGAGTTTTTGCTCCACTTTCATCATTTACAGCAGTTCTAGAGACACTTCCACCAACCGGAAAACCCTGGAAAAGACCCACAGCCAAATTAGATAATCCCAAAGGTAATAATTCTTTGTTACCATCAATTTTATGCCGATTTTTTATAGCATAGTTTGATGCTACTCCGTAACCTTCAATATAACTTAAAAGAAATACTTCACTAGCTAATGTAATAAGTGTATTGACATCAATTAAATTTATTTCTGGAATAACTAGTGATGGCAATCCTTGTGGTATTGATCCTACCACTTTAACTCCTAAAGAAGCTAAATTGGTAAATGTTAGGATTATTATTGATCCTAATACTAAAATCAGAGCATTAGGTAGTTTAGGGAACTTTTTTGTTGCAATAATTAAAAATAATAGCCCACCTACTCCTATGGCTAGTGTGGCTAGGTTAGTTTGATCAATATGAGATATCAAATAGAATATTCGCTGGAAAAAGTTACCTGTAGCGCCGCTGATCCCAAATATTTTTGGCAGTTGACCTGAGGCTATAAATAAAGCTAAACCGGCTAAGAAACCAGTTAAAACTGTTTTTGATATAAATCTAACTATAAATCCTAAACGTAATATCCAGGATACAAGTGCTAATAAACCTACTATAGCTGCTACAAGCGATGCAATAAGAGCATATTGTCCTGCATTTACAATCATGAGTGACCCTAATGTGGACCCTACTAATATAGAAAGAGCTGAGGTAGGTCCTATTGATAATTGACATGAAGTTCTAAAAATTACATAAACCAATAGGGCAATCATTGCCGAATATAAGCCTACTTCAGGAGGTAAACCTGCTAGAGATGCGTATGCAATGGCTTCGGGAATGGTAAAAGCACCAACAGTGATTCCTGCTAATACATCAGGCCGAAGCCATTCTTTATTATAAGAACGGGCCCATTTGAATACAGGAAAGATAGATGAAACAATTAACATATAATCTCCTATATTAAAAGATATTATAAGCAAAATTTTGTTTTCAATTAAAAAAAGGGAAAATATAAGCCGTTATTTATATGTCAATATGTTATAAAGACCTATAATTAACATTACAAATACTGCTATCCAAAATAGGTAAACAGTGAACACTGGAAATAATAGGAAAAGAATTATAAAAATAATAGCAAAACCTACCAGTGACCCACCACTTGCTTTTTGTTTTTCCATTTTTTTAACATACATCTATATTTTAATTTTTTATTTTTAGTAATTTTATTATTTAAATAAAAATAGAAGTTTATTTAAATAGTAGATCGTACTCTTCTTCAGTTATTACTCCTTTATTCCGTAATAGTTTGGCTAATTGTTTTGATTTATCTGAATTATCTGATGCAATGGGAGTTTCAGTGTCTCTTGTTAGCTCTTCTGGTTTGTTTATTTCATTCATTGCAGCCATTCTTCTTCTTGTTCTCCTTCTAGCTCCACTTCGTCCCCCAGGCCCTAAATCTGGCATAATATCACTCCTTTTTATTAAATATTATGAAAAATTCCAAACTTATTTATATTCTTAATCATATATATTTAATAATATTTTAATTGTTAATAATACATTTAAAATAATTTTAGTGGTGAAAAAAAAGGATTCATGCATAATTATCATTTAATGGAAATGAATCTTGCTAAAAATTTTTTAATGTCAAAATGGTGATAAAATGCGGATAAATGAGCAAATAAAAGGAAAAAAGTTATAGACCCTTCTGCAATGAGCCAATAAATTGACATTAATCATAATATTTAGGAGTTATTACAAATATTTATGGCATTTTATTTGTTATACAGTTAAATATAATTAAATGGTCGAATTAAAAAATTTTGGAACAATATATTCTTGAAACAATAAAATCGAGTTATCCAAAAAAGAAATGGTGATGAAAGAAGAATTTAGAGAATAATAATATGTTAAATGAATTAATTACCAAAATAAATCAAAAAATAAACATTGCTGCCATTTATATTGGATTAGTAATTTCTTTAATTGTTCCGGTAATTGGATTGTATATATTGGGCCCTAGTTTATTAACTGGAGAAATGCAAATTGTAAATGTTATATACTACATTTTTCCCATTATGGTTTTGTTTGGAGGATTTATAACAAGTTTATTATGCTGTAAAAAATATTCAGATGGTTTAATTAACGGGGTTTTCTTAGGCTTAATTTTTGTATTTAATTTGGCACTCATAATCGGAATAATAATTTTGGTCTTAATGACTGTTATCGGTGCAGTAGCGCCCCTAATTAATACATTAAACTCCCTAATTACTACATTAAACTCTATTACCAGCATTTTTTCGCAAAATACAAGCTTATTAGGTACAATTTCATTTGATTTTGGGGCCTATTTACTAAGTATATTTTTATTAACAATATTAATTCTAATATTAGGTGCTGTAGGTGGATGGCTTGGAGTTTGGCTAAAAAATATACTTAAATCAACCTAATAGATTACTGTTTTTAACTATAATAATTTTAATATGCCATAAAAAAATATTAAAAAAATAGAAAAGTAAAAAAATCTTTTTTTAGCTAGTTTAAGATGTATATATCTGAATAAGTCCTTTAGCATTAGTATTAGTGATTAGAAGTCCTTTTATATTAGTGTTATTGAAAGTATAGGTTACATTTAGCGGTTGAGTCTCATTTGCGAGGTTAATTGTTTTTTGCTCAAGTATATTTACAGTATAGTTTTCACCTGTTGCTCCAGAGACTGGAATGGTATTTAAAATCAATATATTCACGTTTGATGCGTTTATATTAGGATTTAACCGGGTTAAGTCTTGACCTACAAATTTAACTGTACTGGTTCCATTAGGTATTGTAACATTTTGAACTCCCACAAGATCGGGACCTTCTCCTGCAGTTAAATTATATTGATACAATAATGTTTCATTGTTAATGCAACCAGAAGCAAAAACAACTAACATCAAAACAATTAAAAACCCAAATACTACAATTCCGGATTTTTTCAATATATCTCCTCCATAATAAGTGTATGATTTATATGATTATATTTATTAATGATTAATATAATAATTATCGATTTAAATGTACAATTAGTATATAGAATAGAGAAAAATTGATACTTTTAATTAAAAATATGATACGAGCAAAAATTGACCTGTGATTAACAATTTATCTAATCTATGTAAATGCTATTTGGCCCGTTAATTCATTCAATTAATTTCAGGTAGTTTTGAAGTAATCCCGGTATATACATATATGTCCCAGTATTCTCAAACATGAATTAAAATCATTATTAAATACTAGCTTTAAATATATTGTAGGAAGCTATGATTATATACTACCTTGTTGCTGTATCTTTGTTTATATTGTCTATTTTGTTACTTAACATGTATGTCTGACACTGCTATAATAGAATGTTTTGCATTAATAAAATTACTAATGAAAAAATTAAATAACAATTTACTTAATCCCATTAAATCAAAAATAATTATAGAATATTTTTTATTAATTTCCTAAAGGAGATAAAAAAATATGATGGATGATAATGGAAAATTCAAGGAGAGTTTTGAAAAGTCACCCATAGGTATTCTATTTTTTGATAAAGAAGGTAATTTAACTGATGCTAATCAATCAGCATTAAAAATAGGTGGAATTCCCTCATTGAATGATGTTATTGGTTTGAATTTATTTGATGATGTCGATATTGCCCCTATAAAAGATAAATTGTGTGAGAAAGATCCTATTAACATTCAAGCTCCTTTTGATTTTGATTATTTTAAAAAATTAGGTATTTATAATCCTACTCGATCTGGAACTGCCTGGGTCGATTTAATTATTTCTGTTATTGATTCGGGGTTTTTAGTGCAAATTCAAGATATTACAGAACATAAAAAATACCAAGAATCTTTGAAAGAAAGTGAAGAAAAATTTAGGGTAATTGCTGATGAATCTCCTGTATCAATAACAGTTTATAGAGGTAACAGGCACCTGTATGTTAATCCGGCTGCTGAATCCTTATTAGGATATACAAAAAAAGAATTGCTTAAAATGAGCTACAAGGAATTTATTCATCCAGATTATCAGAGTATGATAGAAGAAATGGCCAAAGCCAGAATGAGGGGAGAAGTTAAAACGAAACATTATGAAGTAAAAATAATTACTAAAGATGGTCAAGAAAAGTGGACTGAAACATCTTCGAATCTTGTCAAATATGAAGATTCTCCGGCTGTTGTAATTATATCTGTAGATATTACTGAACGTAAAAAGATTGAACAAGAGTTAAAAAAAGCACATGATACTCTTGAAGAACAAGTTGAAAAACGTACAAAAGAACTTAAAGAAGCTTATAATTCCTTAAAAGAGAGTGAATCTAAATTTAAAACTCTTGCTGAAAGTTCACCAGATATTATTAATAGAATAGATAAAGAATTTAAAACTGTTTATATTAATCCTGCAATTATAGAAATATCGGATAAGACTCCTGAGCACTTTATAGGTAAAAATATAGATAAATTAGGAATACCAGAAGAATTTACAGTACCACTTAAAGAAAAAACCATAAAAGCTTTTAATACTAGAGAAATTCTTGAATTTGAAACAGAAATGCCAACAGTAAAAGGCTTGAAAACTTTTTATACCTATTTAACTCCCGAATTTGATGAAAATGGAGAAGTAAATACAGTTTTCACAGTTTCTCATGATATAACTGAATTAAAGCAAGCTGAAAATCATTTAAAAGAAATTATACAAGAATTAGAACGTTCAAACGCGGAATTACAAAGTTTTGCTTATATCACCAGCCACGACCTACAAGAACCGCTCAGAACAATTGCTAGTTTTGCTCAACTATTACAAAGACGTTATAAAGGACAATTAGACAGTAATGCTGATGAATTCATTGATTATATGGTTAACGGTTCTATAAGAATGAAGGATATGATTCAAGGACTACTTGATTATTCTCGTGTTGGCACACAAGGAGGAGAATACAGTGAATTTAATAGTGAGGTAGCTGTAAGTAATGCTTTATCTAATCTTCGTTCTGCAATTGAAGAATGCCATGCTGAAGTAACATACAATAATCTTCCAACAATCATTGCAGATAAAGATCAAATCACACGAGTATTTCAAAATTTACTAGGTAATGCATTAAAATTCCGCAAGAAAGGAATAAAACCGGAAATACACATTTCCGCACAAAAAACAGATAACGAATATGTTTTTTCTGTTAATGATAATGGAATAGGGTTAGAAGAACAGTATTCAGTTAAAATCTTTGAAGTGTTCAAGAGATTACATTCTATTGGTGAATATCAAGGAGGGGGAATAGGATTAGCAATAGTAAAAAGAATAATTGAAACACATGGTGGGCGTATTTGGCTTGAATCCTCATTGGGTAAAGGATCTACTTTTTATTTTACAATTCCATTTAAGAATGAATAATTTATTTATAATGAGTTTTGAAACTAAAATAAAATGATAATTTTAACCTTTAACTAATTCCTATGCAGTTTATATGTAATCAAGGTTTTTTACGTATAGTCTATCAAATAGTCAGTAAAATCATTTATTCATACTAGCTTTAATTATATTACAGGAATCTATGATTATATGCTACCTTGTTGTATTTACTTTGCTTATATTAGTTCCATCTAGGTTTAATGAGTCTAAACATTGACATTGATAGTGAAAATTTCATAAAAGTTAAATCCATCAAAATTAAAGTTGGTTTTTTTATAAAAAAATATTAGTTCTGGTTAATAAGATATTCAGTATAGTGATAATATGAAAGTTAAATACGCTATCATAGTCGAGAATACTAATTTAACACTACTAATTTGTTTAAAAGAATTTAGAGGAATTTGAATGAATAGAAAATTGCAAGTTTTTAGAAGTATTTTTGATAGTAGAAACTATCATTTATTGGGTCTAACCTTAACGATACTACTTGGTATTTACAAGAGATATGATCCTGCATTTACAACTAAATGTTTAACCAATGTTCCTGCTTACTGGTTTATTTTCGATTCTGAAAAATTACTCATAAACCCCGATAACGACCTTAAACTCCCTTTTACAGACAGTCTAAAAGAATTCTCTATTCTCCCAATCAGAACACAATATTTAGGCGAACTTGAAGGCCATCCAGTTTACACCGCTGAAGCTGTGCCTGAAACACCAGCTCCTGAAGGTTACTATTTTGAAGAATTAAGATTACTCTACGACACACTAGATGAAGATATTTTCCTCCTTGCAGGCCGCGCCATTCAGATTATAAACTGGGATAAAAATCACCAGTTCTGCGGTAAATGCGGCGCAATCACAGAAATCAAGAACGACGAAATGGCCAAAATTTGTCCTGAATGCGGATTCATGAGTTTCACCCGTTTATCTCCAGCAGTTATCACTGCAATTATTAAAGACGGCAAATTATTAATGGCCAAACATTCCTACGGAGGTTATGATAGGTACAGCCTTATCGCAGGATTTGTAGAAGCCGGTGAAACGCTCGAAGAGGCTGTTGAGCGTGAAACTGAAGAAGAAGTTGGCGTGAAAGTAAAAAATGTAAAATATTTCGGCAGCCAGCCCTGGCCATTTCCACATTCTTTAATGGTTGGTTTTACAGCGGAATATGAAAGTGGAGAAATTAAAGTTGATGAAAAAGAAATAGAGGATGCTAAATGGTTCAGTCCAGATGAAATTGAGCTTCCTCCTTCTAAAATGAGCATTGCAAGTGAGTTAATTAACTGGTTTATCGAGAAATATTCTGATTGAATTATATTTAAAATAAATAAGAAATAATTGAAAAATAAAGAGTGGGATTTTATTTCCTTTTAGGAACTAATAATCCCCCAAGTACTGCTAAAATGGCTAAAAATAATAATGGCATTGATAATCCTGTTTCTTGCATTTTTATTGTACTATTTTCCTTACTTACTACTTCTTGAGCTTTTACATCATTTTTTGTAGAGTTGTCAGTGCCGATACTGAAGGTCAGATTTGGAAGGGAAACGGAGGAATTAATGACTCTTAAATAAGCCCACATGTAAGGGTCACCTACAGGAACATCACCAAGATACCAGGTTATAGTCCTTGTAGATACATCATAGGTGTAATGACCTACATCCACGCTTGCACCAACAAATTCAAATCCTTCAGGAATAACTTGATTCATTACCGCATTATGAACAACATCTGGCCCTCTATTACCTATTTTAAATGTATATAATACAATTTCGCATGTATCCGGATTAGTATAACTTGGTATTAAAATTAAATACATTTGCGAGTTTGAACCAGTTAATTTAATATCTTCCTGAATCCTAACCGTGGATTGGTCATAAGTTGCTGTCCCATTGTAAAGAGCAGTTATATAATATGATCCTTTAGGTAAAGGGCCATGATTATATGTTACAGTGCCATTTATATTTGCTAAACTTACCCAATCTTCAATTCCAACTTTTATTAAAACGTTTCCTTCAGTTACAGGTTTATTGGTGTCGTATTTAATTTGCACAGTAATAGTACCGTTAGTATTAACAAGAATAGTAGTATTTGTCGGTATCTTTTGTACATTGATTAATCCTATTGATGGCGGATTAGATTGATCTGCATAGGCAGTTACTGTAACTGGTTTAGTAGTGTCGATAGTTCCACTAGCAACATATTTTGCGGGACTTTTCCTTTAGAAAAAGGTTGAATGATTGGTTTATTGATAAGTATTCATTGCTGATCTTTTCTACTATAGCGAGAAATTTTATAGGAACTTACTTTATTTATAAAAAATATAATTAAATTTTATTTATTTTAATACCATCTAATTGAAGTTCCTGGAGATAAAAAAATGACTGATGATAATCTAACCAAAATAGTATCCAAAGCAGACACAATATTAAAAAAACATAATGGCGTTTATCTTGAAAGAAGATTATATGCTGCCCTAAAACGTGAATTTTCTGATTTATCAAAGTCTAATTTTAATAGTGTGATGAATGAATTATTAGAAAAAGACTATGTCTTAGAACGTGGACTTATAAAGCCCCAAACAGGTGAAGGATCAAAAAAACATACGGATAGTAAAAGAACTGGTAAGGGAACTTCTAATACTCTGAGAATTCCTGACAAGAGATTATAAAAAATTATGTAGAATTTAATGATTTCATATAAGAGATTTGTCATTTAATTAGATAAGATTAAGTCCCTTGAAATGGATATTAAACCTCAGGCTAACCCCATAAACTTATATATTCTTAATTATCCAATATTAACTGCCAGATCTATAATCCATGATACAATGAAAATAAACACATCAATACTTTTAGGCTTTTTATTTATAATTCCAAGTATAATCAGTTATCTCGTTGCTTCAACAAATCTAGAAAGTATTATTGCTATTATTGTTGGTATCTTCTTTGTTATAACTGGTTTATTTGAGACTAATAATTATAAAGATAAGAATACTTATTTAGGGATTATAGCAGCATTTGTAGCTATTTTACTGATTATTACCTATTCTCAAATCTTAAACGCATTACAAGGAATGAGTCCAGTTCCTGCTATATGTTTAGCATTAATTTCAGTGATTTTAATCTGGATGGCCTATGACTTCACTAAAAAGTGGAAGCTTTTCAAAAGAAAAGTTATGACATTTAATCGCCTTGGAATAGCAGTTATAATACTTTTAATGGGATTAATTGCTTTTATTCAAATAATGATTTAATTAAGAACCTCTATGATCTTAAAATAACTAATCTAATTTCATTTAATTAAAAAACAACGTATTTTAACCTTTATTTTATATAAACTTTAAATCATTGAATTTTACTTAATTTTCAATTACTTCTAATTTTTACTTAATATAGATAATAATGATTGAAAGTAATTATTATCTTATTAATTACATATAGAAAACTTTATTAGGGATTTAAGACTTAATTAAATACTATATTCTCAATTACACTAATATTAATATATCTTTATACCTTTGTCTTATTTGGTTACAGTGATTACATCAATTTTTATTTATCTATTATTCGGAGGCGGTATATTGACACATAGAGTAAATTGGTGGAATATTATAGCTAAATTGAAGTATGATAAGTCATACTGGCACCATTTAGAACCAGCAGAGATAGTAGAAATCCTTCAAAGGATAAAAGAAGGGAAAGAAAAGATATGGGGATTTCATAAATTAATACAGATAGATGTAAGACCCGCATTACGTAAATTATATCGTATGCATAACTTTTTGGACATAATACATGTTCATAATTTAAATATGCAAAAAATTAGTTAGTATTGATAAATTCAATACTTTTTTCTTATTAGATTGGAAAATAACCATTTAAAAAAAAAACAGTTAAATTATAATTTTAATTAATTTGCGGGTAAAACTTCAAAGAACAAATCTTTAAATTCATTCAATGATTCTTTTGGAAACATTAGTCCCACGCAAATTACCAGAACTCCAGTTCCTATTACTTCATCTTCATTATTTGGATCTTCCATAAGTTCTTCATCATATACTAATTTAACATCTGCTTTTTCTTGAAGGAAGTCCCAGAGAGTTTCGCGTTCATTACCATTACCTTTTACTGCAATATCGTTACGTAATGCTAACTGTAAAAATAGTTTCCAATCATCGAAATTACAAAATTCTATCCATGTTGATCCTTTATAATCAATACAGCAGTTACATGTATCAATTTCCCAATGGAAGAAATTTTTAATTATGTCCTCTAAACCCTCATCTACTGAAATAACAAAATCATCATCAATTTTAACATCTACTTGTTTATGTTCATCCATAATTTCACCAACTCTTAATCATGTTGCATATAACATTTCTTTTTCCATTATATGCTTTTTATATTCTTCAATTTTTGATTAACTGAATAATAAATGCAATTAAAGAATTTAAAATAATAACTATTATGGTTTTATATTCTAACATTTATAATTTTTTTGAATCTTGATAAATCCCTTATTAAAATATCCCTTTAAAATACATAAGTGTAATTACTATTAAATTCAAAAATATTATTTAAAGTGATACTTGGAGGTCAAAAGAATGTCAGAAGAAAATATTGTATACATTGGAACTAAACCGGTAATGAACTATGTTTTAGCTGTCGTAACACAAATGAACGGCGGAAATTCAGAAGTAATATTAAAAGCACGTGGAAGGTCTATTAGTAGAGCCGTCGATGTTGCTGAAATAGTTAGAAACAGGTTTATAACAGACTTAGCACTTGGATCTATAGATATCAGTACGGAAGAAGTATCTAATAGGGAAGGATCAAACAGTAATGTTTCAGCTATTGAAATACAACTTAATAAATAAAAATCCCTTAATATTTTTTTTGATTAGAACTTTTAAATTGATAAATTTTATTTTAAAAGGTTTTATAAAGTTATTATTAAATAGTAAGTCTTAATCAGGACCGAATGCAAGTATAATCCCTTAAAATCATGATTAATAGCATAAAACCAGAAAAACATTTTTAACTTTTTTCGGCTTTTGATTGTAAGCAAATACAAAATTAAATTTAATTTTAAATTAATAGTAAAAAATTTTATTAAATATGAAAATCAAGTATTAATAACTAACTGATATTTATTAAAATTGAAAATTATGTATTATTTAATGATTAACATGATTGCACTTATGGACTGATTAATATGTTAGAATATACAGGAATGAATGATAAAAAGCCTATTAAACTATTTTTTATGGATGAAGATTCCCCTAAAGATTGGGAATCTCTCATTAACGAAAAATTATCTGATTATTATGAAAATGCATATATCGATTTTACTAAAGAAGAAAATAGAAATATAACTGTTATATTAGAGCTTGATCCTTCTGATAATGAAGATAATGATGAATTTATCAGAAAACAGAGAGATTCTTTTGAAGAATATTATGATAATGTTCTAGAAGAAATTGGCCTTGATAATCAACGTTCAAATGATGAGTCAAGAGGAGTCATCTAAATAATCTAATTGCTTGTTTTTAATATACTTTAAACAATTCAATAATTATTTTTTTATTAATAACTAAAATTAAATTTGAAGTTTTAAAGTAAAAGTAGTAGGTGGAAATTATTTCATCTCCTTTATGCTCTCCATTTTTATTCTATTTTCAAAAAATTATCTATAGAAATATTTAGCCTTAAATAAAGGAAATATGACTTCTAAAATTATTTTTACTTTGAGATAGTCTGTTTAACATTATTTAGTTATCATAAATAATTAAAAGTTAAGCCATAGATACCTTTACTTTCCCTTTTCCATATTTAAAAATTATAACAAGGCATTTTGCATAATTAGAACTTAACTCAAATTCTCTATTTAAAGGAACTGCCGAATTTAATATTTCAAATTCAATATAGTTTATTGGATCCTTTAGATAGTTAGATATAGGTTTTCCTTCTTCTGGAACTATATTTAAAGCGTAACAATTAAAGGATGCATTTAAATAACTGGTTTTAATTAAATTGATATATTCTATCTTAGTTTTAATTGTATTTTCCGGAAGTAATAGGATAATAGATTGCTCATTTTGATCTTCAGTTAGGTTGTACTCACTTAATAGTTTAAAATTTAAATTTATGGAATTTGAGTAAAGTATTAATTCAAAAACAAGCCCAATGAATAAAATTACCTTAAATAACATGTTTTTAGCTCTTAAACTGAAATAGTGCTTTTTCCAAGTTTCAATTATAATACCTCCTTAATTTGTAGTATTTAACTACATCTATTATAGAAATATTTATATACTTAAACTTTTACATTATAACTGATAATAATAAATTATGCGGGCATCGGAAAGGAAGAAAATTAAAGGATATGCCTCTTTTTCTCCATTTCAAATCTAAATAAATTATATCAAAAAGAACAACAATATCCTTAATAATATGCTGTTTACATGGTGTCTTGCTAATTGCAGAGGATATCCCCACTGCTTTAAATATTGCTTCACTATTCCTTATGAATCATGTTAGTTTTATTTAAAAATTAAGATGTGAGAAAATAGAAGAATGGATTGAGACAAAGATGTACCCCCTAAAAGATAAATGCTTTATTAGGGTTCCGATGATTGTTTCGGGATCCTGATTATGTATTTTTTGTCCACCCAATCCCTCTTCTATCCTTAATACATGCTAATAATTAAGCACAATTAGACTTTTATTACTTTAAAAGTTTCAAATAAATTCTATTTTTTTTATTTGTATTTATTTAAATCATTATTCAATATCCTAAAACCCTGTAAGGAGAATATAATTTTAATAATCAATTTTACAAGAATATTCTAAATAAGAATTGTTCATCCTCCAATGAGAGAGTTAAAAATGAATTAGAAATTATAGTTTATACTACTATACATTTTATAACTTTATAAATAAAATAATTCCAATATCAATTAACAAAATTACATAAATCAGGTATTAATCATTAATAAGTAATTCGGTTATGAAAAGAATGTTATTATACTACATGGATGTATCTGAACTTGACCTTAATGAAATAAGTTCTGTATCAAAGGATAGGATAAAAAAATCAAGCAGGTATTTCCACAAAAAAGATAAAAGACTATCTATTGGAGTAGAAATTCTCCTAAATCATGCTTTAGGTAAAATTAACGTTTTAAATCCATCATTTGAAACTGATGAATATGATAAACCTTATCTAAGTAATTATCCTCATATTTATTTTAATCTTTCTCATTCTGAAAACTTTGTTGCATGTGCAGTCTCTGATTCTTCTGTCGGCGTTGATATTGAATTTATTCACAATATAGATTTAAATCTAGCAAAATATTATTTTTATGGCAGTGAATATGAATACATTTTAAACAATAAAGATAGCAATAAAGCTTTTTTCGAGATGTGGGTACTAAAAGAGAGCTACATGAAAATGATGGGTCTTGGATTCAGACTTCCACTTAATAAATTTTGTATAGAACTTGATGGTGAAATCAAATTAAGACATAAAGGCAATAATGCTAATTTTGGATTATGGAATATTTGTAATGGAGAGTATATGCTAGCTGTATGTTCAAAAAGTAAAATTAATGAACCTATTTTAATGAAGTTAGAAGATATAGACTAGATGTAGAGTAAAGGAGATATATTATGGACTGCTTTGATCTTTCAAATGCACAAAAAAGGACAATTATAACTGAAATTAGTAATCCTGGAAATGAAGCTTATATTGTTTCATTTAAAATTAGATTTCCGTTAGAAGACGAAAAATTTGTTAAAAAGGCTCTTCCTAATGTTATGAGTAGAAATCTTCATTTAAGAATAAAAAAAGACGAAGATATGAACTTTATGCAATATTATGATAGCGAAAAAAACTCATTTTTATATCTGGACATACAGGGAAAAAGTGATGCTGAAGTTAATGAGTTTATGACAGAATTTTCGAAAAAACCTTTTAAAGATATCTTCGATACACAACTCTATCAATTTATGCTCATTAAAACCGATGCAGAATCCATAGTACTTGGTCGTGCTCACCACATTATTATGGACGGGACATCAGTTAATATATTTACAAAAAACCTTCAAGACTGTGTTAATGCATTTAAAAAAGGAATAGAATATTCTGTATCAAATATATCATATGAAGAATTTGTTAAAAAAGAAAAAGAATATCTTTTAAGTGATGAGGCAAAAGAAGATGAGAAATTTTGGCTTTCTAATCTTGAAGGGTATTCCCAGGATTGGTATTCCTCTAAAGATACAAGCATTAAGCGAAATTATTTTTATTTAGATAAGCAGTTGACCGAAAAATTGGGAAATTTATCTTCTGTTAATGGAGTAAGGATATCTCCATTTGTATTAGCTTTATCTGCAGTGTCATTTTACTTTGCAAAAAGTACAGAAAGTAAGGAAATGGTCTGGAACAGTGTATATCATGGTAGAGATTTTGGAAAAGAATTCTATAATATGCTAGGCATGTTTGTAAATATGATGCCCCTGAAACTTGAATACAATGAAAAAAGGACATTTAAAGAAGTTTTACTCTACACAAAATCAGTTCTTAAAGATGGACTTACCCATGGAAGATTATCTTTTAACATATACGGTGCTAAATTGCAGCAGAAAGGAATTGACCCCGGAATGCTCTCTATGTATTCTATAGTATCTAATTCAACTGATTCAGATGTAGAATACTTTATTAGTCACTCTAAAAGTGAATTTCCATTCCACATTCGTGTAAACCCCGGATTAAGTGATAAGAATGGTTTACAACTTCTTCTTATTGAATACAATAAAGATTGTTTTAGTGATGCGCAAATCACGCAGATGATAGAAAATATTGAAAAACTCCTATTTGATATTGCGAATAATCCAGATAAGTCATGTAGTAACTTTGAAATAGAAAAAAACGATTTTTATAAAGCTGAAAAATATTTTAAAAACATGATGAGTAAAATGGACAGTTCAACATCCATAGCTTCAGATACACAAAGTAAAGTAGAATATAGATCTTTAAAAGAAAGTTCATTTTCTTTAGATAAGCAAATTATTGAAGAATTCTGCAATAAAAATAAAATTAAACCAGATAGTCTTTTTTTATCAGCCACTCTCTTAGCTTTGGTAAAATTTGTGTTTAGAAAAGATATTCTAATTTCTATTATTTCTAATAATCTTCATATAGGTCAGGAATTACCGTTTGGCGTAAATGTTGACACTGATCAAGCTGTAAAGGATTATTTAAGCAATATAAATAATTATTTGCTTGAAGTTTTAAATTATGACTACTATCCATATACTCTAATAAACAATGAAAATTATATTTTACCTGAATTTTTGTTTGTTTATGGCTTAAACGGCACGATAAATAATGAAAATTTAGATCCTCCAAAATTAGCCGTTTACATTGAAAATGAAGAAGATAGATTTAAAATAATTTCCAGCTATAATGATACATTATATTCAAAAGATTTAGTTAAAACATTTACAGAAAGCGTTAGTAAACTCATAGATAGGTTTATTAAAAACCCCGATGCATCATTAAAGAATATATCCATTGCAGAAGAAGATAAAAAGGAAGAAAGTTTCAAGATTAACCATGTAGAAGAACCATTACTTAATAAGCTTTTTGAAAAACAGGTAGAAAAAAGTAAGGATAAAATTGCTTTAATCGCTGAAGATGGTGTGTTTACATATGATGAACTAAACAAAAAAGCTAATAGGATTGCTAATGCACTTATTAAGCTTGGAGTAAATACTGAAGATAGAATTCTCTTTATGCTAAAACGTGACAGCAAACTTATAGCTACTGTACTCGGTATTATTAAATCAGGGTGTGCGTTTATCCCTGTTGACCCTGAATATCCTGAAGAAAGGATTAAACAGATGTTAGAAGACAGTGAAGCAAAATATATAATTACCAAAAAAAATTTCCCTAATACGCTTGATGTAGATGAACTACTTGCTGAAACAAATGAAGAAAACCCGAATCCACAATTAAGTCATGAAAACTTATGTTATCTCATTTACACATCCGGTTCGACTGGTAAACCAAAAGGAGTAATGTTAACCCACGAGGGTATAACCAATTACGTGTCTCCAGACCCTAAAAACATACCTATACATGCCCTTGTAACCAGAGCACATAAAATGATATCTATATCAACTGTATCATTTATTGTATTTATGCGCGAGATTTTTGGAACAATGACTAATGGTATGCCCGTTGTGTTTGCAAATGAAGAAGAATCCATAAATCCACTGGAACTTGTAAAGCTCTTTGAAAAAACAGGAGCTGATGCCTTTGGTGCAACCCCAACACGACTTTTACAGTATCTTGAAATTGAAGAAATACAGAAAACAATGAAAGAGTGTAAAGTTATAATTATTGGTGGCGAAACTTTCCCTCCAAAACTCTACTATATCCTTTCAAAGTACACAGACGCTGAAATATATAATTCTTATGGTCCAACTGAAATTACCATTGCTTCACACGGAAAACTCATAACTAACGATGATATTTCAGCAGGAAAACCTCTTTTAAACGTTACCGATAGAATTATGGATATTGATGCAAATCCACTGCCATATAATGTTGTTGGTGAACTTTACGTAGCAGGTGGAGGAGTTGCAAGGGGCTATTGGAACAACGAAAAACTTACCAACGAGCGCTTTATAACATATAATGGTCTTCGCTATTACAATACTGGAGATTTAGCTAAAAGAGACAGTAATGGCGAAGTATACGTTTTGGGGCGTATGGATAACCAGATTAAGCTAAGAGGCTTAAGAATAGAACTTGGTGAAATTGAAAACACCATTTCAAATTATGATGGGATTAAATCAGCTTTTGTTTTAGTTAAAGAAGTTCAAGGAGACCCTCATCTCTGTGCTTACTTTACAGAAGATATAGATGTCGATATTATTGATTTAAAGAATATTCTCCTTAATAGATTACCTACATACATGGTTCCATCCTATTTTGTTAAAATGGATAGTTTTCCAATGACTCCCAATGGAAAAACAGACTTAAAAAGCTTTCCAGATCCTGAAATTGATGATTTCAAGTTAAATGAAATTACAGTCCCTGAAACTGATTTAGAAAAAGATATTTTCACCATGTGCTCAGAAATTTTAGATACAACTGACTTTGGTGTAACTACTGACCTGTTCCAGTTAGGTCTTACCTCCCTATCTGTTCTTAAATTAGTAGGAAAGATCTCTCATAACTTAGGAGTTAAAGTGAATGTTACAAATATAATGAGAGCTAAGAACATACGCGAAATATCAAAAGAAGTTTCATCATCCGGGAGTATTGAGGAAAAGACCTATACAAAACAAAAATTTTATCCACTAACTCAAAATCAGTTAGGAGTTTATTTTGATTGCATTAAAAATCCAGAAAAATTAACCTACAATTTACCTAAAATAATGCGATTTAAAAATGATATTGATGCATTAAAACTTAAAAATACATTATTAGAGATTATTGATAGACATCCGTATATTAAAACACGATTTATGATGAAAAATGGAGAAGTCTATCAGGAGCGACGAGATGACTTAAAAGTCAGTATTGATATAAATGAAGGAACGGTTAATGATAAAATTATAAAAGAATTTATAAAACCATTTTCTTTACACGATGACCCCCTATTCAGGTTTAAAATGTATAAAAATTCTGATGAAACATGTCTATTGGCTGACTTCCACCACCTAATATTAGACGGTACTTCGTTGAATATTTTCTTTAATGAACTTGGAAAGCTCTATGATGGAAGAAATATAGAAAATGAGAAGTATAATGGTTTTGATTTCAGCTTAGAAGAGCTGGAAATAGAAAACAGCAATTTATATAGAGAAGCAGAAGCGTATTTTGAAAATATAATTCCCAACTATGACAGCATAACCCTTATTTCACCGGATTTAAATGGAAAAGAAGAAGAAGGCCATTTAGGAGAAATCAAAGTTCTTTTAGATAAAAGTAAAGTTGAAAAGTTCTGTAAAGATAATGCAATTACTCCTAACAACTTATTTTTAGGGGCGACAGTATTTACATTGAGTAAATTTGTTTACAACAATGATATTTTAATTTCAACAATTTCTAACGGTAGAAGCAATCCTTTATTCCAAAAAACCCTTGCCATGATGGTTAAAACCCTTCCTATTGCTCTAAATTTAGATACTGATTTAAATATTTCTGATTATTTGAATTATGTTGAAAATATATGGCTGGATGTACTGAAATATGATTGTTATCCCTTTACAAAAATTTCTGATAAGTATGATATATTCCCCGACTTTTTATACGCATATCATGGTAAAATTATTGAAGATATAAACATAAATGGAAAAACAGTAGAACGTAAGAGCTTAGAATACGAATCACTTAAATTTAAATTAAGCGTTAATGTTTTAGAAATTGGAGAAAGCTTTAATATATTTTCACAGTATAATGATGCTCTCTACTCTAAAGAATTAATACAGTTATTTATAGACAGCATTAAAATCATCATAGATAAGTTCATTGAAACTCCTGATGCAAAATTAAAAGTAATTTCTATTTTAGGTCACGAAAGTAGTAAAGAATTCAAAATAAAACCTGTAAAAGAACCATTACTTAATAAAGTATTTGAAAATCAAGCAGAAAAAAGTAAGGATAAAATTGCTTTGATTGCTGAAGATGGAGAATTTACTTATGATGAGTTGAACAAAAAATCCAATCGTATCGCTAATGCTTTAATTAGACATGGTGTAAAATCTGAAGATAAAATTGCGTTTATGCTGAAGCGTGATAGTAAACTTATTGCATCTATACTCGGTATTATAAAAGCAGGTTGTGCTTTTATCCCTATTGACCCAGATTATCCTAAAGAAAGAATAGAATACGTTTTAAAAGATAGTAATGCAAAATATGTTATTACCAAAGGAGATTTACCTGATTCACTGAATGTAGATGAATTAATTGCTGAAGAAAATGATAAAAATCCTGATCCTGATTTAGCTCCAGATAATCTATGCTATCTAATTTATACCTCAGGCTCTACTGGTAAACCGAAAGGAGTGATGTTAACACATTCCAATATTACTAATTACGTATATCCCGATCCAGAAAATTGCTATGCATGCGGATTTTTAGACAAAACAAGTAAAATTATATCAATAGCGACAGTATCCTTTGACCTTTTCCTGCATGAAGCCTTTATACCTCTTATGAATGGTTCTACTTTGGTTTTTGCAAATGATGAAGAGGCAAATAACCCCCTTAAGCTTATAGAGCTATTTAAAAAGACAGAAGCAGATTCCTTTAGCGCTACACCCTCAAGAATGTTACAATATCTCGAATTTGGAGGTATAAAGGATGCTATATCTAAGTGTAGTGTAATTACCGTTGCTGGAGAAAAATATCCTTTACAACTCCACAAAATGCTTTCAAATTGCACTAATGCAGATATATACAACGTATATGGACCTACAGAGATTACAATTTCATGCAATACCAAGCTAGTAAATGATGATGATATAACCGTGGGAAAACCATTATTAAATGTGAATGCAATGATTATGGATATGGATGGTAATCCTTTACCTTCCGGAGTTGTGGGTGAACTTTATATAGCTGGTGTAGGAGTTTCAAGGGGTTACTGGAACAAAAAAGAGCTTACAGAGGATAGGTTTGTTATGATCAATGGTCTTCGTTATTATAAAACTGGTGACTTTGCAAAAAAAGAAAAAAATAGAGAATATTCAGTTTTAGGTAGGCTAGATAATCAAATTAAGCTTAGAGGACTCAGAATTGAAATTGGGGAAATTGAAAGCGCCATTTCAGAGTATAATGGAATTAAATCTGTTGTTGTAGTTGTTAAAAACGTTAAATCCAGTGACCATTTATGTACATACTTTACAGCTCATGAAAAAATCGATACCGAAAATTTAAGAAATGAATTAAAGAAGAGATTAACCAAATACATGGTTCCAACAATTTTCATGCAGCTTGATGAGTTGCCTCAAACTCCTAACGGTAAAACTGATATCAAAAAACTTCCAGAACCAGTTTTGGCTGAAAAAGATTATGTTCTTCCAGAAAATAGTGTCGAAAAGTTCTTTGCAGAAACATTTGCTGATATATTGGATATTTCTAAAGTAGGTGCAACAGATGATTTCTTTGATTTAGGAGGTACATCACTTTTAGTAACTAAAATTACAATTGATGCAATGAAAGAGGGTTATGAGATAAAATATGGAGATGTATTTGCTCATCCTACTCCAAGAAAGTTAGCTGAATTTATAAATAATACTGAAGAAAATGCCAGGGAAAATGAACAATATTCATATGATAAAATTAATGAGATTTTAGAAAAAAATACCATTGAAAGTTTTGTAAATGGTAAAAAAGAAGAGTTAGGAAATGTTTTATTAACCGGAGCAACAGGATTTTTAGGAATACATGTTTTACGTGATTTTCTTGAAAATGAAGACGGCTCAATTTATTGTATGCTTCGAAAAGGGAAACGTTTAAATGCTGAAGAACGTTTAAAGACACTATTATTTTACTACTTTAGTGAAAGCTATGAAGAACAGTTTGGCTCCAGAATCTACATAACAGAAGGAGACATTACAAACAAGTCAGACTTTGAAAAGTGTTTAGAGCTCCCAATAGACACTATTATTAACTGTGCTGCAAATGTAAAGCATTTTGCGTCTGGAACCCAAATTGAAGACATTAATATAGGTGGTGTGGTTAACGGTGTTGAATTTAGTAAAAAGAAAGGGTGTAAATATATTCAGGTTTCAACAACAAGCGTTGCTGGTGAAAGCGTATATAATTTCCCACCAAAGGGTACTGTTGTTGACGAACAAACATTATATGTAGGTCAGGCACTTGATAATAAGTATCTTAGCAGTAAATTTATAGCTGAGCGTGTTGTACTTGAGGCAGTTGCAGAAGGGCTGAACGCCAAAATAATGCGTGCAGGTAATTTAATGGCAAGAAATGAAGACGGAGAATTCCAGATTAACTTTGAAACAAATAGTTTTATAAAACGTTTAAAGGCCTATACAGCTATTGGAAAAATACCTTACTCTATTTTAGGAGGAGAATTAGAACTTACACCAATAGATATTACAGCAAGGGCAATTTTATTACTGGCAAGAGCCCCTAAAGAGTGCGTTTTATTCCATATTTATAATAATCACAATATTTACATTGCAGATATCATAGAAATTATTAATTCCCTCGGATTTAAGATAGATGGAGCAGAAGAGGAAGAATTTAAAGCTACCTTTGATGAAGCAATGGAAGATGAAGCAAAACAGGACTCAATTTCAGGACTTGTAACTGCCATGGGTATGGGAAAAGGGAAAGGTCGTGCACTCGTACCTGTTGTAAATAACTATACAATACAAATTTTATACCGTTTAGGATATAAATGGCCTCTAATAAGCGACGAATATTTGATTAACTTTATAAAATATCTTAAAGAGATGAATTTCTTTGATTGAGGTTTAAAATGTACGAAAGAAATTATGAACTTATATCAGCAAAATTTAAAGAGTTTTTATTGCCTACTCTGCTGATGTCCATGGCTATGAACACAAGTACATTTATAGATACTCTCTTTGTAGGTAACCTCTTAGGGCCCCTTAATGTTTCAGCTATGGCACTTATTGCTCCAATAGTTACATTTATCAACCTTATTTATTGGATGATTGGTTTAGGGGGTTCTTTACTTGCATCGGTTTCAAAAGCGGAGCGTAAAAAAGAAAAAGGAGACATGTATTTTACAAGCTCAATGTTCCTTTTACTTGGTATTGGGTTAGCATTTTCTATTTTTGGAATTCTTTTCCTTGATAATATTGTTGCAACCCTTACTTCTAATCCCGCACTTGCAGTATTGGTGAAAAAGTTTTTAGGAGTTTATTTCCTTGGATCACCCTTCTTATTTATTTTAATGGGAATTGCATACTTTGTTCGGGCAGATGGTAAACCCCGATTATCTTTCTACGCCCTTCTAATTGCAAACGTAATAAATCTCATAATGGATCTATTTTATATTCTTGTTTTAGGTATGGATATTCAAGGGGCTGCCCTTGCCACAATAACTGGTTATGCTATTGGAACTATATTTATAATGCAGTATTTCCTGGCTAAAGATCGAACTATGCGCTTTATATCTTTAACGAAGATGAAGTTATCCTCAATTTACGATATTATAACATCAGGATTTCCGCCGGCATCAGGACAGCTATTTTTAACCATAAAATTATTCTTTATCAACACACTTATTGCATTAATTATAGGTAAAGCAGGTTTAACTGCATTTTCAGTTTGTTACTACACCCTTTTTATAATATACATATTTTTAATAGGAACAGCCCAATCTATGTCACCCATTGTTTCCATTTATTTCCAGGAAAAAGACTATTCTGGAGTTAAATTTACTATTAATAAATCTTTAAAAATAGTTTTAATATCTGGAACTGTCTTTACAATACTTTTACTTGCATTTCCAGCCACAGTATTAAATATATTCAACGTAACTGACCCTGTAGATGTAGCTGTGGGAATAAACGCTATAAGATTATTTTCATTGAGTATTATAGGTACAGGTATAACCTTTTTGATGATGTTCTATACTCAAGCAATACAGAGACAAAGATTATCATTTATAATTTCAATAACAGAGGGACTTCTAATTCCTGTTCCTGCTGCTTATTTGCTTTCTGGAATTATAGGTGCTGATGGAATATGGTTATCATTTGCAATAGCAGAAATAGGAACAATAATACTTATTTATTTAACAACACGGATAATTAATAACCGCTCTGAAGGAAAGCTTTTTGGATTTTTCTTATTAGGAAACTATGAAGATGCTGCAGTGCTAGATGTAACCATACACAGTTCAATTGAAGATGTTGTGGGACTATCTGAAAAATTAATCAACTTTGCAAGGGAAAATAATGTAGATATGAAAACAGCAATGCTTATAGGAATGGCTGTTGAGGAAATGGCAGTAAATACTATAAATTACAATGATAAAAAAATTGAGTGGATTGATATCTTATCAAAAATAGGAGATAAAGAAATAACAATTGCCTTTAAAGATTCTGGAATCGAATTTGACCCATCAAATTATACATGCGAAGAAAAAGGAACGTTTGAAAATATTGAAGTGTTACAAAAAATTGCTGACGATATAAGTTATGCGCGGCTTATAGGTTTAAACAGTACAGTAATAACAATTAATAGAGCACATCTTTAAATTTAACAATAATTAAACTCCGGAGGGAAAATATGGATATTAATAAAACATTAGAAGAAGAAAAGCTTATAATTAGATTAAAAGGTAGATTGGACACTGCTACAGCGCCTAAATTAGAACAGGAATTAAAGAATGATCTTACAGGCATTGAAGAGCTGGTACTCGATTTTAAAGATTTACAATATATTTCAAGTGCGGGGCTTCGTGTCGTTCTTTCAACGCAAAAAACCATGAATAAACAGGGGAATATGGTAATTACAAATGTAAATGATTTAATCATGGAAGTTTTTGAAACTACAGGCTTTGTAAATATTTTAACCATTGAAGATGGGCTTAAATAAAATATAAATCATTAAATAGACTAAAATAGCATTATAATTGATTAAACGTTGCATTTTGTCAAATAATAGTATTCAAATTATAATCATTATGAATAAAATAATTGTACCCGCAAGGGCTGAGAATGTACGGAAAGTATTGGACTTTATAACAGAGAAATTAAAACAGTTAAAATACTCAAAAAGAGCTCTCTTACAACTGGAACTTTCAGTTGAAGAAGCATTTGTAAATATTGTCAATTATGCTTATGAAAATCATGATGGTGAAGTTTTAATTAGTTGCAGCATAGATGAAACTTCTCTGCAAGTAACAATACAGTTTATAGATACTGGAATCCAATATAATCCATTAGAAAAAGAAGATCCTGATATTTCTTTAAATATACAAGAAAAAGAAGTAGGAGGATTAGGAATTCTACTTATTAAAAATAATGTAGATTCTATTAGATATGAATACAAGAATGGAAAGAATATTTTAACTCTTCAAAAGAAATTAAATGAGTAGAAACTTATTTCTTCACAGAACTACATTCATTTAAAATTTCAAAGTTATATTAGACATTACAGCTAAAGAGATTAAAATTATGAATTCAAGTAATATCCAATCCAAATTAAAACAATTAATCATCTGTAGTCTTATAATCTTTATTATCAAATATATTTTTAATTATTTCTTTCCAGTGATACCTGTATCAGAATTAGGCCCTGCTAGTGCTTTACCCCCCATATTTGGGTTAATGTTTGGCGCATGGGGAGCAACAGGAGCAGCTTTAGGTTATTTAGTTTCTGATATATTATCTGGATCTCCTCCTGAAATTTATATTCTAAGTTTTTTTGTACAGTTTTTATACGGCTATCTCCCTTACAAATTATGGTATACAATAAATATTGGCGAAATAACCCCTCCTCGTTTAAATACTGTAAAAAATCTTATTAAATTCATAATGATAATGTTTATAAATTCTGTTGTAATGGCAGGGTTACTTGGATTTTTAATAGATGGATTAGGACTTTATGATCTCGTATCTTTAACAACGCTAATATTTGCATTGAATAATTTTGACTTTTCCATAATGATTGGAACTTTAGTAATTATTGGAGCTAATATTTATGGTATTGTAATGTATAAACCACGTATAGTAAAAAGCCCAAGAGTATCACCTAAGGTATTTAATATCATTGCTGTTATTGCAATTATAATTGCCATTATTAATTCTATTTACGCTGCTTTTGGAGAAATAGAAATTTTAGGGTTAATTGCAGGAGCTATAACCTATTTTTTACTTTTATTATATGTTTTAAAACCAGTAACTATCGATATAACTGAAAAAACAAGTGAAATTAAGATTTCGATAACAGAAAAGCTTATTGTAATATTTATAATAATTGGTGCAATAATTGCAATACTAACTGGAATTAGATCATTATTTACAATTGGGGGAGCAAATGAAATAAGATTTTGGGAGTTAGTATACCTTAATATCACCTTAATACTCTCTATATTTTATATATCTTCTATTGGGTTCTTATGGCATATAGAAAAGAATATTACAACACCTATTGAGTCAATATCAGATATTGCAAGAAATTATGTTAGAAATTCTAAGGAAATAGGAAATAGCAACTATATCATATCAAAATGTGAACCATACACTGCTAATGATGATGAAGTTGGTATTTTAGCACTTTCTTTTCAAAAAATGATTGGTGACCTTAAAATTTATATAAAAAATCTGGAAGAGATTACTGCTGAAAAAGAACGGATTAACACTGAATTAAATGTTGCAAGAAAAATACAGGCAGATATGCTACCTCGTAAATTTCCAGCTTTTCCTGATCGGGATGAATTTGATGTTTATGCTAGCAATATACCCGCAAAGGAAGTTGGTGGAGACTTTTATGATTTTTTCTTGATAGATGAGAACCACTTAGCCATTGTAATAGCAGATGTATCTGGAAAAGGAGTACCTGCAGCATTATTCATGGTCATTGCCAAAACATTAATTAAAAACTATGCTCAGCTTGGAAAAAACCCTTCAGAAGTATTTACAATAGTTAATAATCAACTATGTGAAGGAAATGATGAAAACATGTTTGTAACAGCATGGATGGGTATTTTAGATATACAATCTGGTAAATTTACCTATGTTAACGCTGGACACAATTCACCACTATTGAGACATAAAAATAAGGACTATAAATGGTTAAAATCAAATTCAGGATTCGTTTTGGGGGGCATTCAAGACATTGAATACAAACAAAATGAAATAATTCTTAAAACTGGAGATAGAGTTTATCTGTATACTGATGGAATAACTGAAGCCATTAACAATAAGGAAGAATTATTTGGTGAATCACATTTACTAGAAATTATGAATAATACTAATAATTTAAGTCTTAAAGAGCTAATATCCTGTGTTAAAGAAGAAATTGATAGATTCGTAAAGGATAGAGAACAATTTGATGATATTACCATGCTTATAATGGAATATAAATATTAGTTAAATATTCTAACACATTTATTTTTTTATTGTATAGAAAGATTTATATATGTGCAATTTTACATTATAATTGTTACTTGTAGTTGGTAGTATATAGAATATTGGGGATCCACCTCCATTTATCCCCTTTATTCACTTCCAAAATGCAATGGAGTTAAATCCTTAAGTTATTAGATATTTAGGACTAATAATAAAAAAAATATTATTTTTATTATATTTAAATTATAATAAGTTTATAATAAATTTAAACATTTATAAGCGTTATTCTTATAAAATAGAGAGAAATATCATGATTTATAAATAAAATGTTAAATGGAAAAATTTATATATTTAAATGTTTCCATAAAATATTGACTTCAAGAACATGCATTCTAAGTCCAGCAATAGGGGTCAAATATTGTACTATTTTCTCAAATACCCCTATATTATCCCCTATTCTATCAAGTGAGGTAGATAAATTAAATTTAGATTAATACCCATTTCTATAATAATTATATTATTAATGAGCAGCCTAATAGGAGCATTTCCAACTAATCAAAGCGAAAACACACTGCTAAAAAATTCTAATTCCCAAGAATTTACAATTAATGAAATAACAGATGCTGCTTCAAGAGTTAAGACATATACTGAAAATAATCATAGACTACCTACTTATGTAGAAATTTCATCAAAACAAATTTCAATGCCCGATTTAAGGCTGATGGCAGTATGTACAACAGAAATTAACAGTGGCTCAACATCAAGGATTAGTCTTGATAATATTAATGCTCCTTCGGAACCTTCTGAAAATTTAAATGAAGGAGATATTCAAAAATCTGAATATATAGATATGGCACAAAGGATTAAGACGTTTACTGATTCCAGAAGCACAGCCCCTAACTATGTTAGAACTTCAATAGGCAATATCAGGTTTGAAAACAACGTTTATATTTATTCAAAAATATTAAATTTCTATAAAGAAAATAGAGCACTTCCAAATTATGTTTCAGTGACTAGATGGAATAATTTGGGTCCTGAATTATTACCTTTCTTAGAGCCTACAAATAACTGCGAATCTAATCATGTGGATATTATTTCAAAATCAAGTAATCTTATTTCTGGATCTACTTCAGATTATAACAAAGCCACAAGAATCTTCAATTATGTTAGAGATAATACAGACTACTCTTTTTATTACAATACCCAATATGGAGCATTAAAAACTCTAAAGAATAAAAAATGAAACTGTTGTGACCATTCACATCTTTTAATAGCCCTTTGCAGGGTAGCAGGATTACCAGCCCGATATGTACACGGTAATTGTAAATTTTCTAGTGGTAAACGGTACGGACATGTATGGGCCCAAGTATACATAAATAATAATTGGCATAATGCTGATGCAATAAGTTCCATTAATTCATTTGGAGTAATAGAGAACTGGGATACTGGTAGTGCTACCATTTATGGTTATTATAGAGAACTATCTTTTTAAAACTTTTTTTCATAATTTAAGCACATCTATTGTGTTTTTTGTCACAAATAGAAAAGTTTATATATTTAAAATTTTACATTTAAATTTAAAATGTATAATTGAGCAATAGGTGTATAAAATTAAAAAAAGTGTTATTTGTAAAAGCATCATTTGTATAATGTTGTTTTTATCAGTAATTATCGCAGCAAATGCTTTATTTTCTGCTGAACCTGATTATAACAGGACTAATATCGTAAATGCACAATCAAAGGTACATTCGGGATCACTTAACGAAAGTAGTGAAATTAAAGAAGCATTTTACAAGATTGCTAAAAGGAAATATGATACGAAAAATTACAATTGTAAACATAAATCAGAAGCATTTGCAGAATTTTTAACCAAAAAAAGGGCACAAAATGTGCAAATAGCTACAATAGTTCATGAATCAGGTAAATATTCACATATGGTAGTAGTATGGGAAGGTAATGTTTATGATCCTACATCAACCCCCCCGTTTTACTCAATGCCTGCAGAAAAATACTTTTCAATGATAAAAAAATACGGATTCAACGGATTACGGGTTACAACCCCTTATACAAAAAGGAATTAATTTAATAGGTCATTAATACAGATTTTCAACAAAAAAGTGGTAATAATGTGTAGTTTATTTAAAAAAAAAGATATAGAAGAATGTTTACACTGTAATATTGTAAATGAAAAATTGAAACGAAGTTTAGGCCCACTAGGACTTATAATAATGGGTATAGGGGCTATTGTAGGTGCGGGAATTTTTATTGTGACGGGAGTTGCCTCTGCAACAGCAGGTCCTGCACTTATATTGTCTTTTATAATTGCAGGAATCGCATGTGGACTTACAGCATTATGCTATGCAGAAATGGCATCTATGGTCGCGGTAACTGGAGGAATATACACTTATACACATGTAACAATGGGCGAAATATGGGCTTGGATGGTAGGATGGACTGGAATACTTCAATACGTAATTGCTGCTTCTGCCGTTGCCATTGGATGGGCCTCTTATGCTTCAGGATTTTTAAGTTCAATAGGAATGGCCTTACCTCAAACCATTACCAGTTCACCATGGACTGGAGGAGGAATAATCAACTTACCTGCATTTTTATTGATTGCTGTTATTACAGGAGTGCTTGTTTTAGGAGCTAAAGAAAGTGCAAAGGTTAATGCTGCAATTGTTATCATTAAACTGGCTGTAATTGCATTATTTATAATTGTAGGAGCACAGTTTATTAATCCAGTAAATTATCAACCTTTTGCTCCTCATGGAATATCTGGAATACTTACTGGAGCTGCAATGGTATTTTTTGCTTATGTAGGTTTTGATGCAGTAGCATCAGCAGCAGAAGAAACTAAAAATCCGCAAAGATCACTTCCTATCGGAATAATAGGATCCCTTGCAATTTGTTCTATTTTATATGTTCTTGTTACTGCAGTAATGGATGGAATGACTAACTACAGCTTTTTTGCAGGTAGTGCAGCCCCAGTTCAACTTGCACTTGAACTTGTAGGGGCTAATTGGGCTATGGCTATTGTAACAGTAGGAGCAATTGCAGGACTCACTACAGTTGTTTTAGTTAGCCTATTTGTAGTCCCTAGGTTACTCTATGCAATGAGCAGAGACAATTTACTTCCAGCAAGGTTAACAAACGTGCATGGTAAATTCAAATCTCCTGTAACAAGTATAATTATAGTAGGAGTCATAGCCTCTCTGATTTCTGCATTTTTACCTCTAGAAGGTATTTTTGAACTTGTCAATATAGCAGCACTTACAGCATTTATTTTCCTTGCAGCATCGGTAATTATACTTAGAAGACAGAGACCAGATATAGAGCGTAAATTTAAATGTCCATTAGTTCCAGTTGTTCCTGCAATTTCAATTATTGCATGTTTAGGTTTAATTTCACAACTCAAACCCGCTACAATAGAAGCGTTTGCAATATGGTTAGCAGCAGGCTTAGCTTTCTACTTTGCATACAGAGAATACAAAAAGCACAGCGAAAACAAAGAAGATGAACACGTGAAACATGGAATACATTCTACAATAGATGAAATATCAGCGAAATAGCTTTCAAGGGAAAAAAATGAAAAGTAACATATTTTGTAAAAAACCCATTAATGACCTGTTAGAAAATAAAAAATCTAATAATTCATTAAAGCGAGCTATAGGTCCAGTAGGCTTAATTATAATGGGTTTAGGTTGTATAATTGGAGCCGGAATCTTTATAGTTACTGGAATTGCCTCAGCTAACTATTCTGGTCCAGCATTAATTTTGTCATTTATTATTTCTGCAATAGCATGTACTTTTACTGCTTTATGTTATGCAGAATTTGCTTCAATGATACCCATTTCGGGAAGTGTTTATACGTATGTATATGTTGCAATGGGAGAAATATGGGCATGGTTAATTGGATGGGTTTTAATATTTGAATATCTCATCTCTGCTTCTGCAGTTGCTGTAGGATGGTCATCTTATATTACAGGAATGCTTAATTCATTTAACATAGCACTCCCATCTTTAATTACAAGTCCTCCAGGCGTAGGACTTATAAATTTACCTGCATTTCTAATTATTGCAGCTTTAACAGGAATATTAGTTCTAGGAGTTAAAGAAAGTACACGGTTTAATGCAATAATTGTTATACTTAACATTTCAATTATTCTGCTGTTTATTCTGGTTGGTATGAATTTTATAAATTCTGCAAACTACCATCCTTTCATGCCTTATGGATGGTCTGGAGTATTTCAGGGAGCAGCTATGGTCTTTTTTGCTTATATTGGATTTGATGCTGTATCAACTGCGGCCGAAGAAACAAAAGATCCACAGCGAACTCTTCCCATAGGGATTATAGGATCTCTAATTATTAGCTCAATTCTTTATATAGTAGTAGCTCTAGTTTTAAACGGTATGGTTCCCTATAATTTATTAAGTAACGCTGCGCCAGTTACATTTGCTCTTGATAAAGTAGGAGCTAATTGGGCAGCTTCAATAGTATCATTTGGTGCAATTTTCGGTCTTACATCAGTCCTATTAACCAGTTTATTTGGTCAGACCAGAATATTTTTTTCTATGTCCCGAGATGGACTTCTACCAAATATTTTTTCCAAAGTGCATGTTAATTTTAGGTCTCCAATTGCCAGCATTTTAATTGTTGGAGCTGTAGCAGCTTTAATTGCAGCATTCTTCCCATTAGATGCAATTATTGAGCTTGTAAATATTGGTACACTTTCTGCATTTATATTTCTGGCATTATCCATAATTATTCTCAGATATCAACGTCCGGACATTCCTCGGAAGTTTAAGTGTCCATTAGTTCCTGTAATTCCAATACTTTCTATACTATTTTCTTTATTTCTTATTTCCAAACTTTCTGTAACTACTTTAGAAGCATTTGCAGTGAGTCTGGCAATTGGTTTAGCTGTTTATTTTGCATACGGAGCTCGTAACAGTAAACTAAGGCAAAGAGAAAAAAATGATGATGACGCCCTTTATAATGAAATTAGAGGCTATAAATTCCATAAAAATAACATTGGCTAGATTCGGAGGTTAAAACATTATAACCAGACATCCAAAAGGACTTTACATATTATTTTTTACAGAAATGTGGGAAAGATTTAGTTATTATGGAATGAGAGCTATTCTCTCATTATACATGATACAGGCTCTTTTATTTAATACCGTTTTTACATCAACGATTTATGGTTATTACACTGGCCTTGTTTATTTAACTCCACTTCTTGGAGGATACATTGCCGATAGATACTGGGGTAATCGAAAATCAATTGTTACAGGAGGTATATTAATGGCTCTAGGGCAATTCTCATTAGCTTTAAGCAGCTATTTTTATACACCTGCAGCTTCAAACATCACTTATTCCGCTTTTATATTTAACAATCAAGAAATATTCTTTTTAATAGGTTTATTTTTACTGATAATCGGTAATGGCTTCTTTAAGCCGAATATATCCTCAATGGTAGGGTATTTATATCCTCAAAATGATAAAAAAAGAGATTCTGCCTTTACTATTTTCTATATGGGAATTAATTTAGGTGCACTTATATCTCCATTTATTGTTGGAGGGTTAGGAAATACTGGTAATCCTGCAGACTTCATGTACGGTTTTCTTGCTGCAGGAGTGGGAATGATTATTGGATTGATTATTTTTATTTTAGGTAAAAATAAGTACCTGGTCACTCCCGAAGGCGAAAGTGTAGGTTCAACACCATCCCATAAAATGGAATCCAATATAAATTGTAATGGCCCACTTACAATGATTGAAAAACAGCGTATAGCTGTTATTTTTATTCTAGCCTTCTTTGTTATATTTTTCTGGGCCGCTTTTGAGCAGGCCGGTGTTTCTTTAACTTACTTTGCTGAGTTTAGTGTAGATCGGACAATATCTTCTCTAAATTACATAATTCCTGCTAGCTTCTTTCAATCTATAAATCCATTATTTATCCTTTTAATAGCACCCATATTTGCTACAATGTGGCCTAAATTACGAGAAAGAGGATTTGAACCATCAATTCCACTTAAAATGATTATAGGATTATTACTCCTTTGTTTAGCATTTATGGTGCTTTTACCGGCAGCTATGATGATAGATGCTGGTAATTCTGGAGTTAGTCCCCTATATCTTGTAGCTGTATATTTTATGATGACATTAGGAGAGCTATGTATATCTCCAATTGGTTTGTCAATGGTATCCAAGTTGTCTCCTATTAGATTTTCATGTTTAATGATGGGAGTCTGGTTCCTTTCTTCAGCAGCATCAAATATAATTGCTGGACTTTTAAGTACACTATACCCCAGTCCATCTAATCCCATACCAACATTTTTAGGAATGCAAATACATGGTTTAACATCATTTTTTATGATATTCATTGTTATGGCTGCAATAGCAGCTGTAATATTGCTAATAATTAGCAAAAAGCTCACTAAAATGATGCATGGAATTTATTAAAATATTTTTCATTTTTAGAAAATATTAAAATATTTTTCATTTTTAGAAAAGTTTATATAATTAAAATTTTACATTAAAAATGTAGATAGTTTCAAGGTTATTTTCATGAGTTATATCCATAATGAAATAAAAAGCAATAAATCGTCAAATTTTTTGAATAATATAAAAATAAGATTATTTAAAGCATGTATTCTAATTATAGGGGTTATATACCTATACTATTGCGTTATTTACTCTATTTACTGGAATTTTTTAAAATAAACGAAAAAGACTATATTATGTAATCCCAAACTTCAATATAAGTATTATATAATGTTTCTAATTTTAAAATCAACTATTTTTAAACTTTTTTTGACTGCAAGATGGAGTTAAGTTTAACTAAGTCTATTCTTATCACACCTATTGAATCTGCAAACCTAAATATAACATTTAAATAGATATTTGATAGATATGATACTAATTAAATGAAATTATATCTTTTAGAGGTTTAAATGAGAAAGATTGCAACAATAATAGTAATAATTACGATTATTTTAGCAGGTGTTGGAACCTACAATTACTATTCTACAATAAATAAAACCGTAACTATCGGATATTTGCCTAGTGATCATCATGCTGCTTTATTTGTAGCAAATTTCCAGGGAATGTATGAAAAAGAAGACATTCGAGTACAGCTAGTTCCATTTAGAGCGGGCCCTGAAATTATCAAAGCCTTAGAAGAAGGAGAAATAGATGTAGGATACTGCGGTATCTCACCTGTGATTACTGCAATAGATAATGGTAAACCAATTAAAATAGTTGCAGCAGTTAATCAGGAGGGATCAGGAATAGTTGCAAATTCAAATATTAAAACCATAAATGATTTAAAATCTAAAAGAGTTGCAATACCTCAAAAAGGTTCAGTTCAGGACATTTTATTAAAAGATACACTAAAATCAAATAATATTAGCTTAAGTGATGTCCAGATAATTGAATCCGAAGTTCCATATATGCCTAAATCACTTTTATTTAATAAATTCGATGCTTTTGTTGCATGGGAACCTTATCCTTCTGCAGCCCAAATTGATGAAAATGAAACTATACTTGCATACTCTGAAGAACTCTGGGAGGACCATCCCTGCTGTGTTATTATAACTACAGATGATTACGCTAAAAGCAGCACTAATAAGTTAAATAAAATATTAAGTGTTCACAGAGAAGCTACAAATTATATTAATTCTCATAAAAATGAAACAGTTCTAATCATTTCAAAAAAATTAGGTACAGAGATAGAGGTAGAAGAAGAAAGTTTAAAACATGTTGAATTCGTTTCAGATCTTTCCGATAATTTCGTAAATAACGTTTTTAAAATTGTAGAAATACAAAAGCAATTGGAGTACACTAAAAATAACATAACAAAGGAACAATTATTTAACTTTCAGTATATGAAACAATGAGTTAATTTTAATTAAACTTTAATCTTATTTCTATTGAATAGTGAATTATTAATTAAATTTATCTTAACTTACAAAATAGTGAAATCTTAAAATTAATAGTATGTAATTTTAAATAATCAGATTTAATTTAATTCTTCTATGTAATAAGTGATTTCCATGTCTTCTTCGTCATCTATTAAAATATTTTCCTTAGAAAGGAAGGAAAACAATAAAATCAAAACAGATAAACCTATACCCACAATAAATGCACTCTGAAATCCATCTAAAAGAATAGGAATGGGTGCACTTAATTGGAAAGCGCCTTTAGTTGGAATACCTGTTAACTGAAGGATTTCGTTACTAATTGTGTAATCAAATATTGAATTGAAAACTACAACTCCCATTACAAGACCTAGATACCTTGCTGAGTTTAAAAGGCTGGCTACTGATCCTATTTTTTCTTTAGGGCTGTGACTCATAACCAATTTATTATTTGCAGGTGTGAACATTCCCTCAGAAATAGCACGGATTCCAAGGGCAATAAAGATAAATGCTAAACCTATAGTTTCATTCAGTGAATAGAGTAGTACAACTGCTGTTATAAGAGTAATGCAAGCTATTAAGATAGGTATTCTACTTCCTATTTTATCAGAAATATAACCAGAAATTGGACCAATAAATATGACTGTTAATGAAGGTATTAATATTATTAGACCTGCAAAATCACTTGGATATCCCATTATTAGTTCAAAATAAAATGGAATTAAAAATATTGTACCTGTAAGTACCAATGTGGCTAAAAAAGCTGCAATAATAGATAAAGTGATATATAGGTTCTTGAAAATTGAAATATCAAATAATGGATCTTTATATTTTGATTCCCATATAAATAATAGCAACATAAGTAATATGGATGTTATAAATGTAGCAATTTCAATTGGAATCCCTATATCAAAGCTCTTTTCTACATTAAATGGTAAAATAAACATTAAAGTTGCTAAAAATATCAATAATGAACCAACTATATCAAAACTGATCTCTGAATCTTCATGAGAATAAGAAGGCAGATATTTATTTGCAAGTAGTATTGTAGCTATCCCCATAGGAACAACTATTATAAAAATCCAGTTCCAACCTATATTTTCAACTATAAATCCTCCAATTCCATATCCTGATGCTAATCCCAGTGTAGTGGTAAGAGAAATGTAACCGAAGATACGACCTCTTTTGCTATGTGGAAATATTGTTGAGATAATAGCAGGAACCATTGAAAGCAGCATTGCTGAACCTAATCCTTGAATTAATCTAAAAACTATTAATTGGAAAATATCTAATGATATTGCACAGAAATAAGAAGAGACAGTAAAAAGAAATATACCAATTAAAAATACTTTTTTATGACCAAATATATCCCCAATACGTCCAAAAATTAATAGAAAACTTGTAAGTACAATTAAATGAGAAATAATTACTAAAGAAACTAAATTAGTGCTTATATCTAAATACTGAGATATTGTGGGAAGTGAAATATTTACAATACCCGCACTGAATGACCATAAAAACATTCCCATAGCTAGAACAAAAGTAATTAATTTTCTGTTTAATATCACCGGTTACACCTTGTATCTATTACATAAATCAAATGTATATACTTTTTTATTGTTTGCTTTATTAAAAATATACTCAGACACATACTTTTGGTTAAAAGCACTCTTAATTCCTAATATTCTAATGATTTTTAAAGAACGAAATATAATTAAATAAAACCTCACTATTAAAATTGCAGTTGACTAAATAGTAAAATTTATATATTCTAATGTTTAAATTATAAGTTAAAGAGGAAAAGTTTCTAATGTAGAAATGATTAAAATGTCATTAAAAACGTTTATTAAGGTATTCTGGATGTTGATATACTACAAATTCAATGATTAAATTATGTATAAGTCAGCAACGTTATTCCTGTATGTAATCCAATTTTTTATCGCAAGGGGAAATTTATATGTCTACAAGTAGTTTAAATTCAAGGTTCAATATTCTTTCAAATTTTAAAAATTCGGATAATTCTAAAATAGATTTTGGACTCCAGATTAATTTTAATTCTATAGAAAAATGGGATGCATATAAACTAAATAATAACCATATCAATGTATTTATTGAAAAATTATCCACAATTACCTATGAAAAAGAGTATTCAATTATAGATGTGATAAAGTACAAAAGACATGGCAAAAAATTTATTGATAGAGAACAGAAGTTTAATGAATCTAAAAAAAGCAAATATGTCACAGAATTAGAAGTAAAAACTAATTTATCACTTGAAGAATATTATTATAAAAATATAAAGGAAAAGATTACTTCAAAACCAAATAAAGAGTGTTTTTATGCATTGAGTGTAAATAAAAAAATAAATATTTAAATTATGTTGTTTCTGCTAAACTCAAGACACAATTCCTCTCCTTTAGGATATACAGTAATTTCTTTCTTATTATCAACATAATATTGAGCAATATTAGACAATAACTGATAAAATATGTCATAAGATTCCTTATTGTTTCGATCAGCAGATATATAAATCTTGTTAAGCCCTATATCAATGTTTACTGGTCCTGTAATAGATAAACCATCAATTATTCCATCTTTAAAGGCTTCTTCATTTTCATTAATGAACCTTGTAACATCTTGATATACATCTTCAAAATCCATCATTCTTTCTTTTTTAGCATTATGTTTATATAATGCCATTTTAATATTAGCTTTAAGTTCATTATCCTTGTATGGCTTTAAAATATACCCATATGGACAGGTTTTTTCAGCTCTAGCCAGTATTTCATCATCTGCATAAGCTGTAAGATAAATAACAGGGATATCATGGAGATTGACAATAAATTTTGCTGTATCTATTCCATCCATCTCTCCTTTAAGTACAATATCCATTAAAACAAGATCCGGCTGTATCTTTTTAACACTTTCAATGGCTTCTGAACCTGATGATGCCATACCTGTAACAATGTATCCAAATTTTTCTAATTTATTTTTTAAACCCATTGCTAGAATTTTTTCATCTTTGACAATCAATATTTTAATTTCTGGCATTGTTCCACCTTCAAACGCTTCTTTTAGGTGTTATGAGTTCTAAACAAATCTCATTGCCTTTAGGGTATATAGTTGCAGTACCCCCGTATGCCTGGATAAAATTTTCAATGATTTTGGTTAAAACGTTGTAAACATTTTTATTTTCGCTTTTAGTACATAAATAAGTCTTTTTAACGCCCACATCCAGATTAAATTCTCCTAATTCTTCAATTGATCTGGATCCTATAATTGATTCTCTAATGTACTCTTCCTTTTCTTTTAAAAATTTATCAACTTCACCAAAAATATCCTTATCAACATTTTGTGAAGAATTATCCAAACTTGACATCATAAACCCCCTTAATCAAAAATTTCTTTTTCATCTACATCTAATTCTTCTATTTTCTTTTTACACCATTCAATTAAAGCTTCTTCAGCTCCTCTTGACATTTTACCCTGTTTTTCACCATAAGAAATTCTTGCAATCCTTCTAAATGCGATTTCTAATTCATCTGATATACATATAGTAATACAGCCCATATTATTCCCCAATTAAGTTATTTTATAAATATTTTTCATTTAAATATTCAATTAAAATTTTAAAATTTACTGTTATAAATATTACTATTGCCTTTAAAATATTTAATCCTTATTGTATGACTTATTTTTAACCTTCAAGAAAACTTTAGCATCTATAGAAATATTAAATCCCTATAGCATATTTATTTATAAACCTTCAAGAAAGTTTTAATATCTATAAACAATTTAATAATTATTGTATTATAAATGAACATTTCGGTAAACCCTCTGCAATTGTAGAAATATTGCTTATTTTTCCATCTAAATTAATCCATTTAAAACTACGAGAAATCATTGCCTGGCAATTTATACAAAAAATATGATTTTTACCCGCATGATGCATCCATGGACAGTTGAAAAGCTCAAAATAATAGGAATCCATATCATATTTTAATTTGTTTTTAATTCCAAGATCATTAAATAATCTGGATACCCATGAAATATATTCGTTAAATAAAACATGTTCATTATCATTAGATACATCAATATTTTTATTTTGAAGCTCTTCATAAAATTTAGATAGCTTTTTTTCTTCAAAGCTTTCTTCAAATGTTTTTAGAAGTTTATTTCTGACTTCATCTGTTGATTGGTTAATATTTTTAATTATAAACTGATAATAATCATCCGTCAATTGATTTTCCATTGACTCCTTCCTTTGATTTTCTTTTTTATGTTTGTGGAGAGCCATTTTAATATTAGCATGTAACTGGGCTTCATTATATGGTTTTGTTAAATATCCATAGGGTTCTGTTACCATAGCACGTTCTAATATTTCTTCATCAGCATATGCAGTAGTATAAATAACTGGAATATTGTAGAGATTAATTATTTTTTGTGCAGCTTCAATACCATCCATTTGTCCTTTAAGAACTATATCCATTAAAATTAAGTTAGGAAATTCTTCTCTAGCTTTTTCAATTGCTTCTAATCCCGAAGAAGTTATTCCTACTACTTCATAACCCATAATATCCAGTTTATGCTTTAATCCCATTGCCAGAATTTTTTCATCTTCAACTATAAGGATTTTTGACTTCATAAAAACACCTAAATTCTTTTTTTATACTCTGTTTCCCTGAAAATGATTTCAAAATGAGTCCCAATATCTTTTTTAAGTTCTAAAGCTCCTTCAATCTGTTCTACAAGTGCATTTACCAGTTGTAAACCTAATGAAGTTGTATTTTTATAGTCAATATCTTCAGGGAATCCAATACCATTATCGCCTATATCTAATTTAAATTTATTTTCTCCTATGAATCTAAGTTTAAGAGTTATTTTAGGGTTATTTATATCTTTAAAAGCATATTTTAAGCTGTTAGATATAATTTCATTGATAATTAATCCCAGAGGAATCGAAGTTTCAATGCTAAATACATATTCTGGAACATCTATTTCAGTTTCTATTTCACCTAAACTTACGCCATAAGAAAAAAAGATATCGTTTATTAGTGAGGTTATATAACCTGAAAAGTCAATATTTGAGAGATCTTCCGATTGATACATTTTTTCATGAATTAAAGCTATAGATTGAATACGATTTTCACTTTCTTTGTAGTTTTGAAGTATCTTCTCATCTTCAACTTCATCTGATTGAAGTGCTAAAAGAGTGGATACAATCTGTAGATTATTTTTAACTCTATGATGAATTTCTCTAAGTAAAACTTCTTTTTCTTTTAATGAAGCTTTTATTTGGTCTTCTGCGCGTTTATGCTCAGTTATATCAATAAGAGATATAAGGACATTTTCTGTTCCCGGAATAAAACCTCGTGTTGCAAAAAAGTCTCTCACTTCATTATTTTTATGTATTAACCCTATCTCATAACTATTCAACTGATTTTTATCTTTAAATTCCCTAAAATTACGATGTTTATTTATTTTATCCAGACTTTCTTTTAAAATAAAGTCATGCAGCTTTTTCTTATTTTCAGTTTCACTTTTTAAATATCCGGTAATCTGCTGAAATTGGTTATTTACAAGCTTTATATCCATATTTTGGTTAATAATAATCATAGCAGTTCCGGTATTTTCAAATATAGCCCTATACCTTTCTTCACCTTTTTGCAGATTGCAGTTAGATTCCTGGAGTGATTCTAACATTTTATTAACAGATACTGAAAGATCAGAAAGTTCATCATCACCAAGAACAGGAACTCTTGCTGAAAAATCATTTTTGTTACCAATTGAAGTAACGCTATTAATAATTTTATCAAGCCTGTAAAGGACATTTTTATCGAGATAATAAGTTATAACACCTGCAGCAATCAATCCGACTATAATCAGAGAAAGAATTAGATAAAAAATTGCATTTTCATAATTTTTATAAATAAAACGTGGTAACTCAACTTTTAAGATTACAGTAGGTTCACCAGTAACCCCCTTTAAAATAGTGTATCCTGCTATAGAATCAGCATCTACAATATTTATATAAACATCAGATCCATTTAATAAAGCTGATTTAGCCTTTTCAAAGTCGGAATTTACAATTACAGTCTTATACCTTTGAACAGTAACAATACCATTATCAGAGAGTGATTTAAGTTCGTCTTGATCTAAAATTCTACCCATAATTAGCGTTCCTTTAGCTGGACCTTCACCACTGCTTTTTAAAATTGGCTTTGCAGCTAAAAGTACAGGAGTCCCATTTATAATAGCAACACCAGATACACCGCCATTTTCATCTCGGGAAAGATTCAAACTATTATTCGTAACCACTGCTTGAATATTATCAGGTAATTGGATTTCAGTGTTGTTTTTTAAATTATATGCTTTACCATAGACTATTTTACCAGAACTATCTTTGAATATGATTAAATTAACGTTTATTCTTGAAAATGTGTTATTTGTCAGGCTTTTGGATACAAAATTAGGATTATTTCCACTAACAAAATTATAGGCATCATCCCAGTTAGACCAGTCCTTAACTGTATTATTTAGAGACTCCAGATCGTTATTTAAAGAATTAACAGTGTTTTTTAATACTAAATTAGTATAGTTGTTCTCACTTTCAGTAGAACTACTTGTAAATACTATTTGTGAAACAATAAAGAAACTCAAGGTTAAAATTAAAATGATAATTGCCATGATTACCAGAGTTTTTCCACGTAAATTCATTTTTCACTACCTTTTTAACTATCTGGTGAAGATACACATATTATTTACTAATTGAAATCTAATTAATTCTAAATATTCTTTTAAACATTAATATATCATTATCATCAAAGGCTTTTATGAGGTAAAGAGTAATTAAATAAACTATTAAGCTTAGTGATACATTATAAACAACATTAAAACCATTAAAACTGGCAATAACCATTATCATTACTAAAATTGAGGTTAAAATCTTAGGAATATCCTTAAATAGCGAATAATCTGCATAATCCATTTTAATTATAGTATATAAGAGAATAAACATTACTATAATGTCTGTTATTACTGTAGCTATAGAAGCACCTATAAAACTGAATTTGTTTATTAAAAGGAAGCCTGCAGTTATGTTTATAAAAATTCCAATGGCTATTATTTTAATCATTGTCAATTGTCTGTTTACAGATCCTAAAAGGTTTGCAGAAATCCCATTTAAAGAAACAAATATTATTGTCCATACAAGAATTGAAAGAGCAAAGCTTGATGGAATATAAGCCTGTCCATATATCAATTCAATAATTTGAGGGGATAATAAAGATATTATAACTGTTACAGGAGCGCAGATGATTAATGTATATTTAAATGAACGTTCGAAAATAAATTTTAGGGAATTTTTCGATTTTTTATAAAAACTGGACATAACTGGAAAAACTGCTACCATATAAACCGAATAAAGAGATAAAAAGAAGTATATAAGCTTATTAGGAGCACTAAAAAATCCAACTGCCTCTTGACCTGCAGAAACTGAGAGAATTATAGATGGTATCCAAATAAACAATGTAAGAAATATTCCAGATAGTGAAAAAGGAAGAGCTTCTTTGATGGTTACCTTCCAGAAAGAAAAATCTAACTCAATTTTTGGTAATTTAAATTTATTAATATAAACCATGACCATATAAGCCAATACAAGTAAATTTCGAATTAGATAAATTGAAGCAATTGCAACAACATCTAAAGAAAGATTAATTGCAACTATTACAGCTCCCAACATGAAAATATTGTCTAGACACGTGATTATAGCTTGATACTGCATTTTTTCAAGTGCCTGGAAAATAGAGAAAAACGTTATAAAAAAAGAACTTATTACAATGGCCATTGTAATCATAAAAATTACCATTATGGTTTTAGGGTCATATCCCATAAATACAGTGACTAATAATATTAAAATAAGGGTAATAATGGAAAGAACTGCTTTCATGGCTGTAGTATTTCCAATATACTTATATAATAACCCATTATCTCTTGATACTTCTCTTGCAGTTAGCATATTCAATCCTAAATCCGTGAAAACACCAAATATTCCAGTAAATGAGATAGCAAGGGATATAATACCAAAATCTCCTACACCAAGATATCGCGCCATGTACATCAAAGCAAAAAAATAACATACATAGCTTATAATCGATGCAATAATTAAATATGAAGTGTTTTTAGCAATTCTTTTAGTTGTGTTCATGTATTTACGCCTAAAATAATACTTAAAAATTTAGATAGATTCATCTGCTATTTTTATGTTGTAAATTATTTCTCTGTAAGGACCTAAATAATTAATTTCAAGCAGTTTAAGTTTTATTTCGCCCTTTTTAAGAGGTTTAAATTCAATTATCTCTTTATCTAAATAAGAATCTATTTGAGGGCCGTTTACTCGTCTTAAACCAGTTATTTTTAAATAATCCGGGTCAAATATTTTAATCCATTGCCCATTACAATTTAAAGATATATCAAGCTTAATTTTGAAGTTTTCATTTAAGTTTACACTCCTATAAATTTCTTCTACCGGTATTTCTTTATAATTAATACTTTGTTCCATTTCTAAAGGTGGAATATCAACTCCTCCAATAGTTTTCCTATTCAGTTTTAATTTATAATGTAAAATTTAAATTATATAAACATATCTATAATCTTGGATGTAAATTTAAATATAAAAAGCATTATTGACTATATATAATCAAAAAATAAGTAAATATCTACTTTTAACGAATTCAAGGCAATATTAAGCAGCTTAGCTTATAAAAAAGGCTAAAAATTAAATACTTTTAAGTTCATGATCGAAAAATATAAATAGCTAAACGTTTAATGTATAACTGAAATACATGTTTTATTTCTGAGTCCATTGGATATAGGGGAAAACTATTTTTATCCCCTAATCCCTATATCCTTTTAAAATTATTACTTAAATCAAAAATAAACTATAATGGAGGATAACCCTCCCAATAGAGCTCTATAGCATATTTAGCTGCAGTTTCAACCTGTTCTGGATAGTCTTTTCTTAATTTATCCAGTAATTCATATTTATTTTTTGAACCTGCAATGGCTTTAATTACCTTTAAATATACATCAATTGCTTTTTTTGTAGGTTTACATGGAATTTCTAGGGTTATACATACATCCCATTCTTTAAAAAGGGAAGTTCGAATATATGGAGATATTGAACCAATTAAAACCCCTTCTTCAAGATGTATTAGCGGTGGAACACCTGTTATTTCTTTTCTATTTATATCTGTTAATTTTTCAAAACTGTTAGAGTTATAGCAATGTAATTCTACATACATCTCTGGTTTTAATTCTCTGATTATAGATACTATTTCCCCGCCCCTTTTAGATGTATAGTAGTGCCTATCAAGTGTGCTTATATAAGGGCTTTCATCAAAATTATAAACATAAAGAAGACCACCATTTACATCTTCTTCATATATTTCAGAAAGAGCTTTTATGGTTGTAAGTCCCTCTTTTCCATGTACACCACCCATAAAAAGGCGTACTGGCTTATTTCCTTTTTTAATTCCTTTAAAATAAGTCATAAAAATCAAAAAGAAAAGAAGTTATGTTCCTTCTTCCCAGTTATCAACGTATTCAATCTGTCTTGGAGTTAATTCATCTATTTCAATTTCCATTGCTTGCAGTTTAAGTCTTGCGACCATATCATCGATTTCATCAGGGGCTTTATAAACATTATTTTCAAGTTTTGCTCCTAGGAGGTATTTAGCTGATTGGGCCTGAACCGCAAAACTCATATCCATTATTTCAGCTGGGTGGCCCTGACCACGTTCACCTGCTAAATTCACCAGTCTTCCATCTGCAAGCAGGTAAATTGTTCTTCCATCTTCCATTACAAATCCTTCAATATCTGCTTTTATCTGTTCATGTTTAACAGACATTTTTATAAGGTCTTCTTTATTAATTTCAACGTTAAAGTGGCCTGAATTTGCAAGAATACATCCATTTTTCATGTTTTTAAAGTGTTCCCCTTTAACTACATCTATATTTCCAGTTACAGTTATGAGAAGATCTGCATGTTTTACTGCTTCTTCTACTTTCATAACTCTAAATCCATCCATTCTTGCTTCTAGTGCTCTAATTGGATCAATTTCAGTTATAATAACATTTGCCCCTAGTCCATCAGCCCTCATGGCCACACCACGGCCACACCATCCGTATCCACAGACAACTACTGTTTTACCGGCAATTAGAATGTTTGTTGAGCCCATTATTGAATCAAATGTTGATTGACCAGTTCCATATCTGTTATCAAATAAGTACTTTGTATAAGCATCGTTTACAGCAATAACAGGGAATTTTAATGCTTTATCTTCAGCCATGGCTTTTAATCTATGTATTCCTGTAGTTGTTTCTTCACAAGCACCCATGATGTTTTCTATAAGTTCAGGTCTTTCTTTGTGAACCAAAAAAATCATGTCTGCCCCATCGTCAATTAATATATCTGGATCATGATCAAGTACTTTGTGAATGGTTTCATAGTATTCTTCTGTAGTTTCTTCTCTCCATCCGTACATGTTAAGCCCCATGTCTGCTCCAGCTGCTGTAGCATCGTCCTGGGTTGAAAGAGGATTACATCCCGTCATTGCAACCTCTGCACCGCCGGCAAGAAGTGTTAAACCTAAGTTTATGGTTTTAGGTTCAAGGTGTAAGCATGATCCAATAGTTATACCTTTAAACGGTTTTTCCTTTTCAAATTCCGCTTTAATATGTTCTAATACAGGCATATGCCTTTTTACCCATTCTATTTTCTTCCTGCCTTCTGGAGCAAGTGACATATCTTTTACATTACTCATTATTTCACCAAAATAAATTTAAACTGTAAAATTCGATTTATAAATAATAAATTCTTTATTTTTATATAAATTAACATTAATTTAAAATTAACTACCTTTTTGATAGATTTATAAACTTATAATTAATTTATCAGATAAGTCACCAATCAATTAATTTCTTCAAAATTTTATATTACTTTGAGATTCTAAAACATTTATAGTGCCATTAAGCTGCATTACTAATACATTTACAATATTAGGCTAAGCTACCAGGTTATATATTAACGACTATGAAAGTTCCTTTTCAGTTTATATTTAAATAAACAAGAATATTTCATTCTAAGTTATTTCTAAATTGAGTATTTTAATTTGAAATAGTAGCTATTGTTTATTTAGGCCCTAGTATCCATTTAAAAAGATGAATGGTAATTTAAATCCATAATTATTTATTATTAATCAAAGCAATGTATATATATTAGATTTTATTAATTTCTAAATATGGTAGTTGAGGAAGAAATAGTTAGAAATCCTGAAGAATATTATCATGCGCTTCAGGGGATGTATTTAGATGAATCAGAATTAGATTTAACATCAGATTTGGGAGCTAGATCTTCAATAGTAAAATTAAAAAAGCTTAAAACAGAAATACTGGATTTAAAGCGTGAAATCTCTAAAGATATGAGAACAATTCGAAATATGTATCTTGATGAGTCAATAATTGAAAAACGCAAAATTCTTGGTTTATTTAGTATTGGAAGAAATCTTACTCCAACTCAAAAGAGAAAAAAACGGATAGAAGAAAGAGAGAGAAATCTTGTTCCATATCAGGAAATAAAAGACATGATAGATAATTACACTGAACAAATTGAAGAGTTGGAAAATTACATTAAAAATGAAATAACGGAAACTTATTCATCTCCAAAATATAGAAAAGTAAGCAAAAATAATACACAATAAATCAAATTTATATTTCAATTTTATAAAATAAGGTGGAAGTTATTTGAATAACTTCCTTGATTTAATTTAGTGATACTGCACTAAATCCTCAACTTTTTCTTCTGCTTTAACTTTTTTCATAGCTTTCTTGAAATATTTCATTTCAACATTATCAGCTTCTATATTGTCTCTGAGTGTAAGCATGACCGCTTCACGGCATACTGCTTCAATATCAGCGCCAACATATCCTAATGTATTTTTAGCAAGGTATGAGAGATCAACATCCTCTGCAAGAGGCATATCTTTAGTATGTACCTTGAATATTTCAAGTCTAGCTTCTTCAGTTGGGTCATCCACTTTAATGTGTCTGTCAAATCTACCAGGTCTAAGTAGTGCAGGGTCGATTATATCTACCCTGTTTGTAGCAGCAATTACTGCAACGTCCTGCAGTTCTTCCATACCGTCGATTTCAGTAAGCAGTTGATTTACTACTCTTTGAGTAACTCCAGAATCTGTGCTTCCACCGCTTCTAGCTGTGGCTATAGAATCTATTTCATCAAAGAAGATTATTGTTGGGGCAGTTTGTCTTGCTTTTCTGAATATTTCCCTTACACCTTTTTCAGATTCTCCAACCCATTTTGATAGAAGCTCTGGACCTTTTACTGCAATGAAGTTTGAATCACTTTCATTTGCAACAGCTTTAGCAAGTAAAGTTTTACCAGTTCCCGGAGGACCATAAATAAGTACTCCTTTAGGTGGTCTAACTCCAAACTTCTCAAAGTTATCAGGGTATTTTAATGGCCATTCTACAGCTTCTTTTAATTCCTGTTTTGCCTTTTCAAGGCCTCCAATATCATCCCATCTAATATCTGGAACCTGGACAAGAACTTCACGAAGTGCTGATGGCTGAATTTCTCGAAGAGCATCTTTCAAGTCTGATTTTTTAACTATCATTTTCTGAAGAACTTCTTTTGGAATTTCTTCATCGGTCTTAATTTCAGGAAGTACTCTTCTTAGAACTCTCATTGCAGCCTCTTTTGCCAGTGATTCAAGGTCTGCACCTACAAATCCATGTGTAACATCTGCAATTTCATCTAAATCAACGTCTTCTTCGAGAGGCATTCCTCTTGTATGAATTTGAAGAACTTCTTTTCTTCCATCCTTATCAGGTACACCTATTTCAATTTCTCTGTCAAATCTCCCAGGTCTTCTAATAGCCTGATCAAGTGCATCTACTCTGTTAGTTGCACCAATAACCATGACCTGTCCTCTTGATTTGAGACCGTCCATAAGTGTTAGAAGCTGAGCTACAGTTCTTCTTTCTACTTCTCCTGTAACTTCTTCACGTTTAGGTGCAATAGCGTCAATTTCATCTATGAATACTATTGAAGGTGCATTTTCTTCGGCTTCTTCAAATATTTCTCTGAGTCTTTCTTCAGAGCCACCTACGTACTTGCTCATAATTTCAGGGCCGTTAATGGTTATGAAATGAGCATCACTTTCGTTTGCTACAGCTTTAGCAAGTAAAGTTTTACCGGTTCCAGGTGGTCCATGCATTAATACACCTTTAGGTGGTGAAATTCCAAGTCTTTCAAAGAGTTCTGGCCTTTTAAGAGGGATTTCTATCATTTCTCTTACTTTTTTAACTTCTTCTTTAAGACCACCAATATCTTCGTATGTTACATCAACGAAGTTTTTAACTCCTTCTAACTTTGAAACATCTACTGGATCTTGCTGAACTTCCACTTCAGTCATCTGAGTAACTTTTACAATTCCTGCAGGCTTTGTTGATACTACTGCAAGTTTAAGTTCTCCCATTGGAGCCATATCCCGGAAGAATTCATCAAAGAGACTTCCTCTCATTGATTTAGATGGTTGTCTAAATCCAGATATAATTATATCTCCTTTAGAAAGTACTCTACCAGCAAAAGCACCCCTAACATCTCCTTGAACCATTATTTGATGTTCAACTGGAGCCAAGACTACTTTTTTAGCTTCTTTTGCATTTGCATGTCTTACTGTTACTTCTTCACCTATTGAAGCTCCAGTATTTTTCCTTATATATCCATCAATTCTTATTATTCCTAGCCCAATATCTGATTGGGATGATGCGACTGTTGCTGCAGTTAACTTATTCCCTTCTATTTCTATTACATCTCCATCAAGGAGATCAAGTTTTTCCATGCAAGCTGGGTCTATTCTTGCTATTGATCTTCCAACATCTGCTTGTGAAAATGCTTCTGCAACTTTTAATTTCATTTCTTTATCAGTCATGATTTACCCCCATATTATTTGAGTGATAATTTTTAAAAGTAATTTTAATCTTTTAGTAAACTATGGTTACTATAATAAAGTTGTAAATCATAGTATATAAATATTTTGGTTAAACTGCTAAAAAATAGTCTTAATCAACCATTTCTAGCCATTATGATTTAAAAGTAATGCCTATACATATATTATATTACAAAAATAGAGTTTATTGATTTTAAAAATAAATTAAGAATAAAATAAATATATTTAACAGTAAAATTATATCAATGGCTATCTTATTATAGCTCCAAATCCTTTTAAAAGGGCTTCAACTTCAAACCTTGCTTCTGAATCAATTACCTCATACTTGATAGTAATACTTATTTTTCCAGATGATATCTGTTTTCCACTATAAATATCCACTAAATTTGCATCTACAACATTATCCACACTTTTAATAGTATCTACTATAACTTCAGGATTACAGTTTTCTGGAAATACAGCTGAAATATCAAAAGATTTATGCTCAAAATGTTCAGCTTTCCATTCAAAAAGTTCCTTTTCACTTAGAACTTCAACATTTGACAATTTAAGTTCTACTTTATTTTTATTCTGATTTAAAGTAACAAAATCAGGATTTATTTCTTCTAATATTCCAATGTGGACTACTCCTGAATAAATATGCCTTAAACCGACCTCTTTACCAATCGCTTTTTTAAGAATTCTAATTTCTTCACTTAAAGCAGATATTGCCTTATCTGACCTTCCAAGAGCTGCTTCAAGATCATCAAGATGTTTAGCTGCATCTCCCATAAGATGAACAAATCCTTCCTCATCTTTTGTGGAGATCATTCTATTAAGATCCCTGTAAACTGAAATGAATGTCTCATGCGTCTCTTTTATGTATCTATTTTCAGTTTGAATAGAGTAGTATAAATACGGATTTTGAGCAACAATACGGGCAATCATGTCTACCATTAGACCGTAAACTGGACTTGCAAACATTCTTGATTCTTTAACATCAATATTAAGTCTCTCAATTGTAGCAGCAATGCCTATATACGCAAAATGAGTTAATCCTTGAACTACACTCATCATTTTATCGTGATTTTGAGGAGTTGTAACAATTATTCTCGCATTTTCACTTTCAAGAAAATTATAAATTTTTTGGAACCATTTACCTTCTGTATATGGAGTTAAAACTACCACCTGCCCATCGAGAGACCTTATTCTAGGGCCAAACAGCGGGTGAGTAGGAATAACTTCAACTCCATCAGGGACATAATTTTGCATAATTTCAGTGGGTTTTTCCTTAACAGATGTTACATCCATTATTAGAGAGCCCTCTTTTAAAAAAGGGCCAATTTGAGGAACAACAGATGAAACAGAATTAATTGGAACTGACAAAATAATGATATCTGAATTAGAAACAGCATCTTCATTACTGGAAGTAAAATTAACTCCAATCTTTTTTGATACTTTTTCTCCAGTTACTTCATCTCTTCCAGTAATAGTAACATTAAAGTTCCTATTTTTTAGAAATTGAGCAATCCATTTGCCCAGTCCTCTCGTTCCTCCAATTACTGCAATTTTCAGGACTTATCTCCCCTTTAAAATTTTTAAATAATCTAAACTGCCTTTTTATAATTTATTTATTATGTAAAAATAAGTAAATTTAATTATAAATAATTAATAGGTAAATTTTAAAGATTATCAAAAATAAAAAAAAATGAAAATTTTAAATGAATATCTTTATATTTCTAATGCATGTATCTCTTTTTTCTTTGTTCTCCCATCTATATCTTCTACAGCATTTAAAAGATGCATAACACTCTCATTTAGGAAAATATCTTTGAATCCTCCAAATTCAAGAGTATCCTTTAAAAACAGACCTCTTCTTTTCATTGGTGCTCCTCTTTCATTCAAGGGATTTATCTCAACCATTATAGTTTCTCTACTTGCATCTGCAGGTGTTTTTACAAGGTAAACACCATTCACCGATGTGGGTACTCTCTGCCACGGCTTAACATCTTTTAATGCATCTCTTATTTTAGTTTCCAATTGTTTTGACATTTAATTTCACCAGATAAGACTTTAAAATAAGTTATATTTAAAATTATCATAAGTGAATACTAAATAATATTAATTGATATAAAGTACAAACAAACTTTATTAAATTACAAAATAAGCTCTTAAATTAAAAATAAAATTCCATAAAATCATAAAAAATGGATAAATTCAAAAATAATGTTCATTTTAAAGGCAATAATTATTTAATTGTTTAAACATAAAAATTTAAGATAAGAATAAAAACAAAAATCAACTAATTAAAGCCAAATTTAAACTGATAATTAATATTAATAAAAAACTTAATTTTAAAGTGGTGTAGAAATGCGCATTGTTCATCAAGATACAAAAAAAGGATTTATTGAACTTGTTCCAGAGACTCTAGACGATTTATGGCATTTATCCCACATAATAGAGCCTGAAGATTTGATATCCTCTAGAACTACACGTAGAATTCAGGATACAACTGGGGAGAGACTAAGAAGTGATAGGGGGATTAAAAAAACATTTTTCATGGGAATTAGAGTAGAGAGCATAAGTTTTCATAAATATACTGGAAAATTAAGGGCAACAGGAGTAATAGAAAGCGGTCCTGAAGACCTAGTTCCCCTTGGAACTCATCATACCATTGATTTGAAACTCAATAATTCCGTTAAGATCACCAAGGAAAAATGGTCAAGATGGTTAATTAAACGGCTTAAAACTGCTGTTGAATCTTCAAAAAAACCCTCTGCAATTATTGTAGCTATTGAAGATGATGTAGCAGATTTAGGGATAATAAAACAGTATGGAATAGATTACTACGGACCTATTGTGGGTGGGATATCTGGAAAACGAATTATTCAAAAAGATCGGGGGAAAAATATAATTAATTTCTATAATGAAGTAGCACAGACACTTCAAAGTTTTGAAGATATTCAAGGAATTATTATTGCCGGTCCCGGATTTACTAAAGGAGATTTCTTCAACTTTTTAAGTGATAAATACCCTGAACTTGCCAAAATTTCTGGGGTTGAAAACACTGGAACTGGAGGGCGTGTTGGAATACAGGAAGTCCTTAGAAAAGGGACAATCGAGCAAATGGCAGCAGAAGGACGAATAGCTCAAGAAATGAGATTAATTAGCAAAGTTTTAGAAGAAATTGGAAAATCATCCAATAAAGTTGCATATGGTAAATCAGATGTTGAAAATGCTTCCAATGCAGGTGCAGCTGAAAATTTACTGGTACTTGATGAAATGGTTCGAGAAGAAGATATTGAAAGTATTATGAACCTTGTAGAAAATACAGGGGGTAAAGTTATGGTTGTAAGCAGTGAACACGAAGGTGGAAAACAGCTTGGAGCCTTAGGTGGGATAGCAGCTCTTTTAAGGTATAGCATAAGTTAATAATTAGCGTGATATAATGGCTGTGAAACTTATAAATAAAAAATGCAGCAACTGTAATGTCTGTAAATCTTTTGTGGATTGCCCTGCAGGAAATGTTAAGGCAGCAATAGAGACAAGTAGATGTATTGGATGTGGTGCATGTACCATTTCCTGTCCAGAAAAAGCATTAATCTTAGAAGAATGCACAGATGAAGAAATTAAGGTTTTTGTAAATAATAAAGAAACAATTACTTCAGGTACTGTAAAAGATGCTTTAATTGGTGCAGGAGTACAAATAAATAAATTTCCAAATTCCGAGGTTGTAGAAAATCAGCTTTTTGTACCTTGTGACTGTGGCGGATGCTGGGCATGTGTTGTTAAAGTAAATGGAAGAATAACACCTGCATGTGTTACTCCCCTAAAAGAAGGAATGAAAATAGAAACAAATCTTAATGAAAACGAAATTCCAACATTAAGAGTAGTAAGTGGTTTCGGAGTTCATTCAGTAGGAGGAGTAGGAACACCATATCATCTAAAAAAGATTCAAGGACCCATTGAAGTAGTTGGATTTACTCATGGCTGTAATTTAAGATGTCCTCAATGTCAAAATTATCCTACTGCATTAACTGCAGGCGGTCATTTAATTGAAGCATATGAATCTTCTCAGATACTTTTAGGGCTAAAAGAAAATTATGAACTTGATAGAATAACCATTTCTGGTGGGGAAAGCACATTAAATAGAAAATGGCTTATTGAGGTTATTAAGTCCATTAGAAATCAAGATAATAAGGTTAATATTCATATTGATACCAATGGAACAATATTAACTCCAGATTATATAGATGAACTTGTTAAAGCAGGGATGACTGATATCGGTATAGATTTAAAAGCATTTGATATTTTAACTTATATGGAAATAACAGGCTTAGAAAGCAAAGAATTGGCAGAAAAATACCTTAAAACTTCATGGAAAGCTGTTGAATATATTATTGATAATTATATTGAAGATATTTTTTTAGGAATTGGAATACCTTACAATTCATCACTTGTATCCAAAGAAGAAATTCAAAGAATTGGAGAAAATATTTCTAAGATTAAAGATGATGTTCAGGTATGTGTACTTGATTACAGACCAGAATTTAGAAGAAAAGACCTAATAAAACCATCAGTTAATGAGATGCTTGAAATTAAAGAACTTTTAAATTCTGTTGGTCTTAAGATTGTTATTGTTCAAACTGAAGAAGGCCATTTTGGCCCTTGAGTACATATAACAAGCAAAATATGTAGTACATAATTTATTTTAACTAATTAACCCCCTTAAAGAAAAAATGACAAAACTTATTAATTCCCGGATACAATATGAATTTTTAGTAATAAAAGGGATTTATAAATTAGGAAAATAATAGCGATAGTTCTTTGTATTGTTTTTGTATTTTCTATTGTTGATGCTAGTTTTGCAGTCACCGTTTTAGGCAGAGGAAAAATACGGATGGGCTGAAAAAGAAATTTACGGAAACCAGGGCTCTGGTGAAACCATTGTATTGATTACAAGAGTCCATCCAATGGAATATGGATTCTACAATGCCATTGCTGCTGCATTAAGGGACAAATCAGGCACATTATCTAAAAAATATGTTCTTTATAAAGTTCATGTAACAAGAAATCAGTGGAATTACAATAAAGGAAGAATAAATGGGCAGCTTATTGCAAATAAATTTGTTGTTCCTGATGTCAAAAGAATTAAACCAAAGCTTTTAGTTGATATTCACGAAAACAGAGGAAATTAAAGGGTTACTAAGTTTTTATATCCAATTTTTAAAAACTGGATAGCCAGAAATTATGCAAATAATATTATACAGAAAATGCCATTTCTGACAATATATTCACCAAAGGGAACAAGTCCAAAGTACATCACTCAACCAATATCTCGAAAAGGAATTCCTACTATGGTATATGAAACCTATATGTCCGATTCATATCAAAATAAGTACTCCGATGCAAGTCAATTTATCAGTGCTTTAGATCAGCTTTAATATTCAATAAATTAATATATCTTCTTTCTCTATTTTTTATTAGGTGAATCAATGTATACAAAACTTATCCTCGTATTTTTAATATCAGTCCTTTTAACTCTAATAATTCAATGGATTATACAAAAGCATGGTGGAGGATTATACACTCCTATAAGAGGTGGAAATCCTCGAGCTGTGGGGATTGCTCCATTTATAGCAATGATTATCTTTATACCTCAACCATATAGTTATTTAATTGGCATAATTGGCATATTTGCTTTATTCGATGATATTATAGGTAGAAAGAAAATTAAAGGATTACCTTTTGAGATAGGACAGCTTTCAAGAGGTTTAGGGATGCTTCTAGTTGCATTTATAGGTTTCTTTTATTTCGGCCCTGCTGCATTACTCATCGCTTTGATGATTCAACCAATTAATATCTCAGACATGCAGCCAGGTTCTGCATGCACTACAGTTATTACAATGTGCATTTTACTAATTTTATCCATGTTTTTAACTGGCTATACTGATTATTACATTCCATTGGTGATTTTAGCTGCATGTATTGGTTATGCTCCCCTTGATTACAGAGGAAAAATTATGATGGGAGAAATTGGGAATCATTCTTTTGCAATAGGATTAGGTATATCCTATGCACTTTTAGGAGGATTTTTAGGAAATATTTGGGGAATAGGATACTATATTGGATATTTTATAGGTGTTCTAGTCTTGTTTATTGTTTCATCCATAATAATTGCATTAATTAGGAGAAAAAATTTGAAAATATTCTTAAGAGAACGTTTAAAAATAGAAAATCCTCATTTTGGAGATTATGTTATGGACGTAATGACTGGAGGAGGATTTGGAGATTTATTCCGCCGAATTATCATTAGAAAGAAACAATATGAAATAAAAAATAAATTTTTAATGTTTTTAGGGTTTAGAAGGCTTTTCTATAATCCATATAGTAAAAACTAATCTATTTTGAGTTTATTTAACTCTTACATAGCCTAAAATAAAGAAAATTATGCCCAAAAATATCCATGCAGGACCTGAAATATTATCTCTAGCAATAAACAAGCTATAAAGTCCTAATATTAGCATTACAGCTGAACATAAAAATACAATCAATCTCGCAGTTCTCATACAATAGGGTCATGATTTTTAACTATTTAAATCTTTTCAATTATTATTTTAAATAATAAAAACAAACATTTTAATATAAATGGAGAGAAAACATGCTGATTTTAAACACACCCAATATTGAAGGTAAAAAAATCATTGAATACTTTGGTTTAGTAACTGGAGAAGCGTTAATAGGCGCTAATGTCTACAAGGATCTTTTTTCAGGAGTTAGAGATGTTGTAGGCGGAAGAACATCTGCTTATGAAGAAGAGCTTAAAAAGGCAAGAGAATTAGCATTAATCAGTATGGAAGAAAAAGCAGATAAACTTGATGCTAATGGCATTTTAGGTGTCCAAATTGCATATCAAAACCTTGGAGGAACCATGGGGAACACCATTATGGTAACAGTATTTGGTACAGCAGTAAAATTTGAATAAAATAAATGAGACCAATTTATCTTTAATATACTTGTTTTGGAGTGAGAAAGCATTGTTATTGTCAATTAAAGACTATTTCACGAGAAATAGATGGAACTATGGGGCAATATTAATCGGTACCATATTAGGTTTTATATCTGCAGTATTATGTGTAAGGTTTAATCTGGTAATTTTTGGCTTTAATATTATGTTTATTGTTTCTCCTTTAATAGCAGGTTACTCTGAAGCTTATGTTGCAAGGAAAAAATATGGAAAAAGCTCTGGAGCAATAAGTGCCCTTTTAATATTTATTATAATAAATATTTACGGTTGGTTCTTCCCTAAAGACCCTTTAACACTTAATCTATTCACATTAGGAGGGCTTGCTTTAACAATTCAGGCTGCAGTTCCTATACTTGTAAATTATTTACTATTTGTAGTTTTTATAGGGACAATAACCTATGTTTTCGGTCTTATTGGAAATTTTTTAGCAAGATTAACTGGAAAACCAGTTTCTGTTCCAGAAGAACCTAATAGTCCAGATATTCCTCAAATGGAACTATTATTTAGTTCAATACCCCTAATTGAAGGTAAAAAAATTGTCCAAAATTTTGGAATGATTTCTGCAGAAGCTGTGGCAAAAGAAACAAAAGAAAAACCCTCCTTTTTAGATAAAATAATTCCTAAAAAGAGTAATGGAATAATATACAAATTAGGAAAAGCTCGAAATGAAGCACTTAAAAATTTGGAAACTAGCGCGAAAAAAATGGGTGCTAATGCTGTATTAAGTGTAAGCATGCATTATGAAAGTATTGGGGGACTTAAAGGAGTTACTATGGTTGTAACGGTAACAGGTAATGCAATTTTATATGAATAAAACTTTACCTATCAGAATATTTATATATCATTTCTACTAATCTTGATCTAATTATTATTTAATGATATTTGGCTTATTTATTGTTACATAATCTAATTTTAAGCTTAATTATGAAAATACATGAAAATATCAATTTAAAGTCTGTATTATACTGGTGATTTAATGAAAGTATTATTTGTAGTTACAGGAAGAGGAATTGGAGGAGATGCAGCCATAGCTCTCAATATATCAAAAGCATTATCTAATTATGGAGTAGAATGTGAGTTTACACTTAATCATAACTCTCCAGGATTATTATTTAAAAAACATGGGATAAACTGGCATGAAACCAGTATCCCCCAAGCAGGAGGACATGCATCTACTATATTTTCTCGTATTACTGGAGGATTAAAAACTTTTAAAGCTATTTTTGAAGCATTAAAACTATATAGAAAAGTCAAACCCGATATTGTGGTTGGAAGTATAGGAGGAGGGGCCATTATAGGTTGTTCAACTGCACGAATAGCGGGAATACCTTCAATAGGGGTTGTTTCAACTCCTAATGATATGAAAGTAGCAAGACTTGCACCCGTAATTGCACTTCCAGAATCCCCATTGTTTAATATGCAAATAGATAATCCAAATGTTCATAAATCTTACATGCCTATTAATCCAGATGTAATATCTGGAAGTAAGGAGATAGCACTTGAATTAATGCCAGAAGAATATGATCCAGAACTTCCGACCATTCTTTTATCATCGGGTTCAACCCTTTTTGAAAAAATGGCCCTTGCAGCAAAAGAGCTTAGAGATAGCAAAATAAATGCCAATATTGTTGTAATAGGAGATCCACTTGATGAAAAATACTGCGAATATCTGGAAACTCCAGGAATTCTTTATCTCGGCTACATTGATTGGGTTAAAGACCTCTATAAATTAGCAGATTTTGTTATAATTACTGACGACGGCGTGATGCTTCACGAGGCATTAGCATGTGATCTACCAATTATCACACTTTTAAAAGTTAAATATGGGCGTTATCATGATATTAGTAAAGTATTTGAGGGAGCAATAGTTGAAACTGAGCTAGATTCACTTACTCAAACCGTAGAAATGTTTTTAGAAAATTTGGATGATAAAAAAGGAACAGCCTCTAAATACGGTGCTGAAGTACTTCATTCCTCTGATAAAATTGCAGAAATAATTTATAAAACAATTAAATAATTTTTTTTTTTTATAATCTAAATAAAAAAGAATAAATAAAGATATTATCTTTTTAAAGCTTTATTTTTAACTACAGCTCCAATAGCACCGAACACAGCACCTATAATCGCATAAATTACAAATACTACTATAGCAACAGTTAAATTATTTAAAAGAACTATTTGATGAGTTGAATAAGTATTGACTAACACAACCAGTAATAGTATTGCAATTATACTTCCAACGAGACCTATTATTAACCCATGAATAGCTCCAGTCTTTGCATCTCCACCAACAATATACCCTCCAACTAAAGGGGCTAAAATAAAGCTTAATATACTTAAAAATGCCAATCCAAATGATAGAAACATGAAATATAGTACAACAGCCAATATAATTCCAAAACCTAAAGATTTCCAGTTTAACATTTAATTTCACCTTTAACGTTATTTTTATTAATTTAAGCTTGTATTATTTTATATATCTATTCAAACCTTGCAAAAAATCTCATTAACTTGTAGATTGCATCAGTTGAGGGATGTACCTCTATAAAGTCATCAAAGTTATCAATTTTCTGTCCTTCTTTTAATAATTTAGACACATATGCCATACTTGTACGTGAAGATGGTGAAATTGAAAAAAGCTTGTTTACACCACGATCTTCATTTACATTTATCTTTGTAAGCCCTGTCATGCCTTCAAGAGTTCTCCAGAATGATCCTGGTCCTGATGAACCGGGAATATATCCTTCCATACCTTTCTTTTGATTTTCAGAATTTACAAATGCTACATCGTAATATAGATTTATTGCATAAGGAATAAAACTGTAATCCATTTCCTGGTAAATTCCACATGCATTTCTTGCTGCAGTTACTCCTTCTGCCCTTGAAATAGGCGTATTTCCTATTTTCCCTGCTACATCTCCTGCAGCGTATATATTTTCATGACTTGTCTGCATTCTCTTATCTACGATTATATGACCTCTCTCATTGAGGTTTACAATATCTGCAGCTATTTCAGAATTTGGGTTCATTCCTGCTGCAAATAGAGTTCTACCTTCAATTTTTCCATAATCTGTAGATAAGTAATTCTTATGAATTTCTTTTGTCTGGACATTTTCATGGATTAATACTTCAGGTAAAAGATTCTTAGTTACATAATCTTTTATATCTACATCAAGTGCTCCTAAAAACTGATTTCTACATAAAATATTAACATCCGCACCAAGACTTGAGAAAATTCCTGCAAATTCGGCTGCAATAACCCCACTTCCTATTATATTCATTTTTTCTGGAAGTTCAGTTAATTTTAAAATATCTTTATATGTGAGAGCATTTTCAGCACCATCAATTTCAGGGATAAAAGGCCTGGCACCAGTAGCTATTATCAATTTATCATAATAATATTCTTCATTGTTAACAAAAACAGTTTCATCTTCAATTCTTGCATTTCCATATATTATTTCTGCCCCTGCTTCTTTAGTTTCATATTCAAGTACATGGCTTATCTTAGAAACAGTATCTTTAACTCCGTTTATGACTTTTTCAAAGGCGTAATCAGAAGTTTCGTTAATTATTCCCAATTCTTTAAAATTTTTTGCATCCAGAAGAAATTTTGTAAAATCATTTAATCCACATACAACCATGCAACCCTCATTCAGACAAGTTCCGCCAACTGCATTTCCCTCAATTAAAGTAACATTTTCACCTAAGCTAGCTGCCTCAATTGAAGCCGTTCTGCCAGCAGGGCCCCCACCAATAATTACAATATCCATAACACATCCTCCCAAAACTTCTATAAGCCAACTAGATAATTATAACCGATAAATTGGATTTTTAATACGTAATAATGGTCCTAGCATAATTTTATGATATTATATTCTATAATTTTATGATAAACATATTTTTCTCTTTAGTTTTTTTATTGAAATATCGCTTTTAACTTAAAGCGTCTTCTATAGCATATTTTTATATGTTATGAGTACATATTTAAATTGTTAAATTTTGAAATTAAATTGATAATTACAAGATTAATTTAATCATAAATATCTTAAAAAGGAAAAAAGAGGAGATTTTCAATGTGTATCGCAGCACCAGCTCAAGTAGTAGAAATTAACGATAATGTAGCAGTTGTTGACTTTGGAGGAGTAAGGCAAAACGCTAAACTAGATTTAGTTGAAGAAGTAGAAGTGGGAAGATATGTTCTCGTTCACTCTGGATATGCTATTGAAGTTTTAAGCGATCAAGAAGCTAAAGAATCCTTAGAAGCATGGGAAGAACTTTTAAAAGCGCTAGATGAAGAAGATAACCAATAATTCATCTAATATTTATTTTTATATAATAAGGACTTTAATTTTCTAAAATAACTAATTTTTAATAAAAACAAAATAAATTTTAAAATAAAAATAAAGATTTTTAGTCAGTTGCACTCCTATTCATGAAGAAAGTAAGTGCTGAAACTCCTATAAAGCTTGCAAAAATTATTATTAAGAGTAAAATAGCATCATCCATATTAACACCTGCTTAATTTATTAAAACTTTTTTTAAGTTTGATTTTATAGCTTATAAATTTAATCATATTAATAAATAGAAACCCGTTTAACACCTTCTATTTTTAAAAATTCATTAATAAGATTTCCTTCGACTGGTTTTTCTGTTATTATTGTAAGGAGAGGATTTTCTTCAAATTCAGGGTCTCCTGCATGCACTTGCCTTATGCTGATTCCATTAGTAGCTATTAAATTTGTAGCACTTGCAATTATTCCAGAATTTTCTGCATCTGCTTCTATTTCTACAACTCCAAACCCTAAATCTTTAGCCGAATTCTTAACTAAAGGACCTGCTGGAATAATATTTTTAAATATAGTAGAAAGTTGTTCATCTTCAAGAATTATATCTACTGTAGCCTTGATACTTCTTCTATCAACATTAGCTGCTCGAGCAATTGAAACATCGCTTATTTCAATGTTTCCACAGTATATTTTACCTCCTTCTCCAACTCGAAGTCCATATTCTACTATTTTCCGTGCTACGTCCATACGTGCAGGGTATTTTTCAAATTTATGCTTAACTTTTTCCCACATAAACTACCTCGATTATTCTTTAATGTACATAAATGTGCTAAACATCATTGTATTATTCATCACATATAAGGTCTTCTATGTACATATTTGTGCTATAAAGGTTTAAATAGTACATTATAGATATAATGGATTGTTAAAATTAAAGGTTCTCAAAGTTCATTCCGAATTTTGGAACCCAAAAATATTGAAATTATCGAAAATCAAAGATTTTCGATGTTTGCAAAACCTTTGGTTTTGCAATCGTAAAAAATTGAGAATTTTTTACATGCCCCAAAAATTCTATGAATTTTAGAAAATACTTCGTATTTTCTAACTCCCAAAAACCAAAGGTTTTTGAAGATTTTTAAGGGATATTTTTAAAGGTGAAAAACATGAAAGGCAGTGAATGTTTTTGGCGATATTAAACTAAAAGAACCTCAGATCATCGAACTGGACTTTGATCGTCCATTTGAATTATTTAAAAATATTTATAAGAATTATGAAAGCGCGTTTTTACTTGAATCTATGGAAAGCGACAGTGGCCTTGCTAGATTTTCTGTAATTGGCTTTAAACCATCAGCAGTCTTAAAAGCGTGTGGAAATACACTAAAGATTGAAAAAGATGGAATCAGCAAAATAATAGAAACAGAAAATCCTTTTGAAGAAATAAAAAAATTAAATTTCAAAAGTATTAATAAAAAAGGATTTACTGCGGGTCTTGTAGGTTATGTTTCCTATGAAGCAGCGAAATATTTTGAAAATATAAAATTTAATGATTCTAATTATCCAGATTTTGAGTTTGGTTTATTTTTAGATTCTATTGTTTTCAATAGGTTAGAAAATAAATGCGAATATATAACTTTTGGAGAGAATCGAATTCATGAAATAATTGAAGTGGCTAAAAAATCCTATAATCTTGGAAATATCAAATTTAAATCCAAAAACCATCATTATAGTAAAGAAGAATACGAAAAGATGGTGCTTAAAGCTAAAGAAAGTATCAAAGCCGGAGAAATCTTCCAGAGCGTTATTTCAAATGCACGTGAATATGAGATTGAAGGAGATAAACTTTCAATTTATAAAACACTCCGGGAAACAAATCCTTCACCCTACATGTATCATTTAAAGCTTAAAACCCATGAAATTATCGGATCTAGCCCTGAAATGCTTGTAAGAGTAGAAGATGGAGAAGTAGAAACATATCCAATTGCAGGAACAAGACATAGAGGTTCCAATAATGAAGAAGATGAAAAACTTGCAATTGAGCTTCTTGAAGATGAAAAAGAACTTGCTGAGCATCTTATGCTTGTAGATCTTGCAAGAAATGATATTGGAAAAGTAAGCGAATTTGATTCAGTGAAAGTACCAGAATACATGGGAATAAAGAAATTCTCACATGTACAACACATTGTTTCACGCGTCACAGGGACATTAAGAAAAGACATGACCTCTGTAGATGCATTTAGCTCTGTTTTTCCTGCAGGAACTTTAAGCGGCGCTCCAAAAATTAGGGCTATCGAAATAATAAATAAATTAGAGGGTATTTCCAGAGGACCATACGGGGGAGCTTTAGGATACTTTTCATTAGATGGAAACGCTGATTTTGCAATTACAATACGGACTTTAATCTGTAACGGTAATTATGCTAAGATACAGGCAGGCGCAGGTATTGTACACGATTCTATACCTGAAAAAGAATATTACGAATGTGAAAATAAAGCTATGGCCATCGTTAATGCTTTAGAGATTGCTAGCCGTCGAAAAATCTCCGATTTTTCGGGCAATCAAAATGAAGATTTTGAAAGTAGTAAAAATTTCAATATGGAGAATGAATTATGATACTCATAATTGATAATTACGATTCATTTACTTACAACCTTTATCAATTAATAGGAGAACTTGATACAGACATTCTGGTTAAAAGGAATGATGAAGTAACGGTTGATGAAATAAAGCAGTTAAATCCAGATAAGATAATAATATCCCCAGGACCAGGAAATCCAACAAATAAAAAGGATTTTGGAGTCTGTATGGAAGTTATAACGGAATTAAAGAATAGCATACCTATTCTTGGAGTATGTCTAGGTCATCAAGGTATTTTTGCTGCTTTTGGAGGTATGATTAGAAGATCAGAACCTATTCACGGCAAACTCAGCAAAATAGAACATAATGATGAAGGTATTTTTAAAGGTCTGGAAAATTCATTAGAAGCAACAAGATACCATTCTCTTATTTGTGATGAGGAAAGTTTGCCTGAATGCATTGAAATAACAGCAAAAACTGAAGATGGGATTATTATGGGAATAAAACATGCTGAAAGTCACGTATATGGCTTACAATTCCATCCAGAGTCCATAGGTACCAAAAAAGGATTAAAAATTATTGAAAACTTCCTAAAGATAGGGGGAGTAACATGATATCTTATAATGATATAATCATAATGAGGAAGATACTCCTTGAAAGAGAGATGAAATATCGTCCTTTACGCGAGCTGAAAGATAATATCAGTAATATAAAAGTAAGGGCTGATTTTAAAAAAGCCCTTCAAAATAAATCAGATATTTCATTAATTTGCGAATATAAACCTGCATCCCCGTCTAAAGGAGACATCTCTGATATTCTTGTTGAAGATATTGTACCCATATATGAGAAAGGAGGATCAAGTGCAATTTCAATATTAACCGAAGAATGCTTCTTTAAAAGTAATATTAAAAATTTACGTATCGCATCGAAAGCAACAAAACTTCCACTTCTTAGAAAAGATTTTGTTCTTGATGAATATCAGATATTTGAGGCCAGATCATGCGGCGCAAGTGCAGTTCTTTTAATGGTAGATTTATACAAAGACTTGCAGGACGGAATTGAATTATGCAAATACCTGGACATGGTTGCACTCGTAGAATGTAAAAATAGGGAAGAAATAGAAAAAGCAGTCCAATCAGGAGCAGAAATCATTGGAATAAATAATAGAAACTTTAATGATTTCAGTATTGACCTTAAACGAACTCAAAAGCTTGCAGAGTGTGTACCCGAAAATACAATTCTTGTATCTGAAAGCGGAGTCAATACTGGCGAAGACATAAAGCTTTTAGGAAGTTATGGTGCTGATGCAGTTTTAGTAGGTTCCAGCATAATGGGATCATCCGATATCCCTAACAAAGTAAATGAACTGTATGAAGCATCAAAAGGCGCAAGGTTGAGTTAAAATGAGAGTAAAAATTTGTGGGATTACTAGGCCTGAAGACCTTAAAACCTGTGAAAAACATAACCCCTCATTTATTGGCTTTATTAATGTTAACCGATCAAAGCGATTCATGGATATAGAAACAATAAAGGAATTCAGGAATAAAATGGAAAATCCTGAAAATGCAGTCATTGTTTTAGAACCACAAAATGCTGATGAAGTTATAGAAAAAACAGGGAAGTCAGGAATTAAAAATGTACAGCTACATTCATTATCTGCAGATGAAATAGTCAAATTAAAAGACATCACTATTATTAGAGCTATCGGAATCCCTGAAAGAATTGATGATGCAAAAATAGATGAAATAGAAAAATTTGCAGATGTTTGTGAATATATTCTGTTTGATTCATTAGTTAACGGAAAATCTGGCGGTACTGGGAAACAAATTCCTCTTGAAACTGCAATTAAAGCAGCTGAAATTGCAAAAATGAGAAATCTGAATATTAAATTAATTCTAGCGGGTGGAATGAATAAAGAAAGGATGAATAAAGAAGGAAAAATAATTGAAAATATATTTGATTACATTGATGTAAATTCTGGAGTTGAAGATAACCCTGGAATTAAAAGTGAAATTAAAATTAGTGAATTTATGAAAACTTGTGGGATGATTTAATGATACTTGATGGTAAATACGGAAAATACGGAGGAGCTTTTGTACCAGAATTACTTATTCCTGCTCTTGAAGAGCTTGAAGAGGCATTTTTAAAATATAAGGACGATAAACAGTTTAATGAAGAGCTTCAATATTACTTAAGAGAATTTGCAGGAAGACCAACTTCTCTTTATTATGCAAAAAACCTTTCAGAAAAATTAGGATGTAAAATCTACCTTAAAAGGGAAGACTTGCTTCATACAGGAGCACATAAAATAAACAATACCCTTGGTCAGGGACTTCTTGCAAAATATATGGCAAAAGAGAGACTAATTGCAGAAACTGGGGCAGGACAGCATGGTATTGCAAGTGCAGTTATTGGATCACTCTTTCAAATCCCCACTGAAGTTTATATGGGAAGTGAAGATGTAGAAAGGCAAAAATTAAACGTATTTAGAATGGAACTATCTGGCGCTAAAGTTATACCTGTTGAAAACGGTTCCAGAACACTTAAAGATGCTATTAACGATGCATTTAGAGATTGGGTTTCAAATGTAGATACTACTCACTACCTTATTGGAAGTACCATGGGGCCTCATCCATATCCTATGATGGTAAAACATTTCCAGAAAGTTATAGGAAAAGAATCAAAAGAACAAATACTTGAAAAAGAAGGTGAACTTCCAGATGCAGTAATAGCATGCGTAGGTGGTGGAAGTAATGCAATGGGAATCTTTTCAGGATTTGTTGAAGATGAAGAAGTTGAACTTATAGGTGCTGAAGGCGGCGGCGAAGGCTTAAGCGGTAAACACGGAGCAACAATTAGTGATGGTACTGAAGGAGTTTTACATGGTTCACTATCTTTTGTACTTCAAGATGATGATGGACAGGTTGCTGAAGCTCATTCAATATCAGCAGGACTTGATTATCCCGGTGTTGGACCCGAACATGCATTTTTAAGCGCTTCAGGACGTGCGAAATATTATCCAGTAACCAATGAGGAAGCCTTGAGAGGATTTAAACTTCTTTCAGAATATGAAGGTATTCTACCAGCTCTTGAAAGCTCTCATGCTGTGGGAATGGCTGAAAAATATGCAAAAGAAAATCAGGGCAAAACAATAATAATAAATCTCTCTGGAAGGGGCGATAAAGACGTAGATATACTTGCAAATCTCATGGGAGTGGAATTATGAAAATAGAAACCTATGATGAAATGTTCAGAAGGGTTAAAGCAAAAAATGAAGGTGCTTTTGTACCATTTATTGTAGCTGGAGATCCTGACTTTGAAACATCCCTTGAAATTGTAAAGACCTTTGTGGAAAATGGTGCCGATGCATTAGAAATAGGTTTTCCATTTAGCGATCCTGTAGCTGATGGACCTACTGTTCAACTTGCAGATATTCGTTCACTTGAATATGGAATGACTACAAAAAAATGCTTTGAATTTATAAAAAGAGTAAGAGAATTCACAAATATTCCGATTGGAGTTCTTACATATTACAATTTAATTTATAAAATGGGTCTTGATGAATACTTTAAAACAGCGATAGAGAGTGGTGTAAATGCAGTTCTTGCAGCAGATTTACCTCCAGAAGAAGCAAAAGATGCTTTAAAAACTTCCAGAACAAATGGAGTCCAGCAGATTTTCATGGCAGCTCAAACCACGAGTAATGAAAGACTTCCAATGATTACAGAAATGTGTTCAGGGTTTCTTTATGTTGTAGCAGTTATGGGAGTAACTGGTGCAAGAAGTGAACTTAAAAACACCTCTGTTAAGCTTATAGAACGTATAAAAGCAAACAGTAACATTCCAATTTGCGTAGGTTTTGGTATTTCCAAACCAGAACACGTTAAGGAAGTTATAAAATCAGGGGCAGACGGAGCAATTGTTGCAAGCGCCATATTAAACCTAATAAGCGAACATCTAGACAATAAAGACATGATGCTTGAAAAAATTGGTAGTTTCTGCAGAGAACTGAAAGAAGCGACAAAATTCTAGCGTGATCTTATGATATTTGAATGCATTAAAAAAGTAGTTAATTATGAAGATCTTAACGAAAAGGAAGCTTATGAATGTATGATGCAGATAGTTAGTGGAAAAGCTAGCGATATTCAAATGGCTTCCTTTTTAACTGCACTTTCTATGAAAGGGGAAAATGTGGACGAAATAACTGGTTTTGTAAAGGCTATGCGAGAAGTTGCTGTAAGTGTTTCACCAAATATAGATGCTCCCCTTGTAGATACTTGCGGTACTGGTGGAGATAAGCTAAAAACATTCAATGTAAGTACAGTTTCTTCAATAATAGCTGCTTCATGCGGTGTTGTAGTTGCAAAACACGGGAATAGAAGTATAACCAGTAAATGTGGTGGAGCAGATTTACTGGAATCCCTTGGAGTAAATATTGATAATAGCGCAGAAAATGTGGAAAAATGTATGGAAGAAGCAAGCATTGGATTTATGTTTGCTCCTAACTTTCATCCTGCAATGAAACATGTGATGCCCGTAAGAAAAGAAATGCGAATTAGAACAGTTTTTAACATATTAGGTCCTCTTACATCCCCTGCAAACGCAGATATACAACTCCTTGGTGTTTTTGATCCAGAATATGTTGAAATAATGGCAGAAGTACTTAAAAATCTTGGAGTAAAACGTGCTATGGTAGTACACGGATTTGATGAAGAAGGTAATCCTGCAATGGATGAAATATCCAGTATAGGTAAAACAAAAGTAGCATTTCTTGATGATGGAAAAATAGAAATAAAAAATATTTATCCTGAAGATTTTGGAATTAAAAGAGGAAATAAAGAACTTATAAAAGCCTCTTCAGACCTTGAGGAAAATAAAGAAATTGCATTAAGCCTTCTTAAATCTAAAGATAAAATTGAATCTGCTAGACTAGATTTGTGCCTTATAAATGCAGCAGCGATACTTTTTTTATCAAAAAAAGTTGATAGTTTTCCAGATGGTGTTAAAATGGCTTTAGAATCTGTTAAGTCTAATCAAGCTATTCAAACACTTAAACAGTTTGCAAAATCAAGTAACAGGTCAGAAATAGTCGGAATAAGTGCATAATAAGTTATTAATTATGTTATTATTAAATTGATAAATTATATACTATTTAAACTAAAAAATAATATAAAATAAGCTTAAATGAGGGATTTAAAAAAAATAGAATAAAATGAGGTAATTAATTACCATCATTGCTCCAACTTATTATATGTAATTATGAGTGATATAAATTTTTTGTAACCATTTTTCATTTTTTTAATTAATGTATTACATCAAAATGTTAGAGACTTAAAAATTACTAAAACAACATTATAAAATCTAAATTAATTTTAAATCGATGAAAACAGTATATTATCAAGTTATTATTTAAATAGAAATATTTAATTATTTAAAATAAGACAAAAATTAATAATTAATGGGCCCGCTGGGATTCGAACCCAGGGCCTCACGGTTATCAGCCGTGCGCTCTAACCAAGCTGAGCCACGGGCCCCCATTAACTATTTCAAATGCAAATATAAATTTGCTAATTTAAAATATTCAAAACCTATAAAAAGGTAGTTTCAAGATTGGCTTTCATCCTATATAAGCTTTACCCTAATAATAGATTATTAATTTATAATATTCAAAATGTTCTTTAAATCATTAAGGCATTTTTGAAAATCATTATTTTCCAATATTGCTAGATTACAACCTAAAATTGCAGAACATGAAGCCATTGTAGTTTTGAGTATTTCCATATGCTCATTTAAACTCTTGTAAGTGTCAATTATTCTTTCTTTGGTATCCATATTTCGTCTAAGAAGAATATTTTCCTTCTTTGCTTCTATTATTACAATTATATCTGGTTGAAATATTTCAACTGGTAGTGATATGATATATCCAATATAGGATTGATCAACACCATGCAAATCTACAAGAACATTTTCTACATCTTTTATTTTTAAAGCAGCGTTCTTCCAGATTTTATATTGGATTTCAATGTCCAGACTGAACATTTGGATATCTGTAGAAGCGAGATCCATACTTTCAGCAATAGAAAGCATTAGATCTCCATAGTTAACGTAATTATAACCTAATTCTTCAGAAACTTTTCTACAGAGGGATGTTTTACCTACTCCAGGAACACCAGTAACTACTGCAATGTTCCATGGAAGTTCCATAAGACACCCTGATTATTTGTTTACCATATCACAGATAGCATCTGCCATCATGTGACCTTCGACAATAATTTCAGCTTTTTCTATTCCTTCAACCTTTTCAGCTGCCTGTCTTGCGCCCATTGCAATGTTTGCAGCACTCATGCAGCCAGGGTTAGTTGGTCTAAGGGTTACTTTTGCAATGTTACCTTCTACAATTTCGATATTTTGAACAATTCCCATTTCTACTATACTGATACCCATGTGAGGATCAGGTACTGTTGATAAAGCTTCTTTTACTTTTTCTACTAATTCATCGGCCATGATATCTCCTCAAAATCAATTTTATCAAATTTTTTTGTTTTATTAAATTTATTCTGTCTCCTATATTTAAATGGACATCTTTTTATTGAACAATATTTAAAAAATAGGAAACGACACTATTATTTTATTTATGATAGCTATGGTTATTTATATTTTAAGGTAAATGAAAATTTGTAAAAATAAGGAATTAGGAAATATGAAATATATAACATAAATTTATTTATCTTTTTTTTCTATGCCTTATTTTTACTGAAACGCCCTTAATCGCTCTTTTCATCTCTTCACCATTTAATATAGCTTTCCCAACACCTACTACTTCATTATCTTTTAGGATAACAACTTCATCACCAGGAATTATATTTGGATCAGCATCTATTACTCCGGGAGAAAAAAGAGTATTTGTTTTAAGTTCGAAATTTATACTAACCCATTTTTTGTTTATTTCTTTTAATCTTTCTCCACCTTCAAGATTAAGTGAATAAAATCCATTGTTAAAATGTAGTGTAGCTATCTGCTTTCCATTAACTAATAATCTTCTATCGAACCTTCCAATGATTTTAACATTATCTGGAACTAACAAATCCGCTTCTCTGGTATTAAATTGGTAACGTGCAATTGATCTAAGCATATGCAGTGTCTTAGTTTTTCCCTTAATCATGGAGTGTTTTCTAACTTCGTTTTTCAGGTTATCAAGGGATTCTCTGGATGTTGTTTTTCCATCTTTGCAAGTATAAACTGCATTATCCAGATATTTCTCACAAACCTGCCTGTATCCTCCACTTACGTGCGCTATAACTTCTTTCTCACGCACATATTTTTCCAGACATTCTCCAACAACATCTATTTCTTCCTGAGACCAGTCACCAGTTGTTGAGGTATCATATGACTGTATTGGATAAGTTTTTTCCAGTTCACGTGGACAAATTCCAAAAGGTGAAGTTAAAATAACTTCTTGTATTCCTTTTGTTGATTTCATAAATAGAAGATGGGATCTAGATGTTGAATATGGTTTTCTCATACTGCATGGTAAAATTACTACTGTATCGCCCATTGGCTCAAGCAGACCCATTCTTTCTCTCCATCTTACTGCCTCAGGCCTAAAGAGAGATTCTTCAGTTATACAAGGTACTTTCATTATTTTTCCTCTAATTAAATAAAATTCTAGTAACAATTAAAATTAGAATCATTTTAGTTATATTTTAAATTACATCTATAAAAAGATTCCAATTGGTAAGTAAATTAATTTCCAAATCTTACTGGATCTGTGTTAATATCTACAATAACAGGTTTATTTAAGGCCATTGCTTCATCAACTGCATTTTCTAATTCTTCGGGCTTTTCAACTCTGATTCCTACACCGCCACAATTTTGTGCATAATCTGCAAAATTAAAATCATGTAGGTCTGTTGCCCAATTTTCATAGCCCTCAACCTTCTGTTCCTGCTTTATCATTGCAAGTTCACCGTTATTAAATATAAATACCTTTACTGGAAGATTATATTTTACTGCGGTCATAAAATCAGCCATTGTCATGGCAAATCCCCCATCTCCAGCAATACAAATTATCTGTTTATCTTGATAAATAAGCTGCGCTGCTAATGCTGCGGGCAGTCCAAAGCCCATAGAACCTAGATAACCCGATAATATCAATTTTTGAGTGCTTTTCATTATAAAATTTCTTCCGGGCCACCATCCATTTTCCCCAACATCTAATGTAATTACTGCATCATCTGCAACTCTATCATTTAAAGCTTTAATTATATATTGAGGCCGAATTGGTGCTTTATTAGTTTCAATTTCATCTTCTAGTTGTTTCAACCATTTAGTCCTAAGTGTTCTTATTTCATCTAAATAATCTTCTTTTTTATTTTCTTTGAGAGTATCAAGGAGTTTAGGTACTATCTCTGCACTGTTTCCCAGTAATCCCACTTCTACAGGATATGTTTTTCCTATCATCATTGGATCCATGTCTATTTGAATTATTTTCTTTTTAGGTAAATTTGTAAGGTCTGCAAATGATGATCCTATTACAATTAAAAGATCGGAGTCTCGAACAAGCTTTGCAGCTGCTAAAGAACCAATTCCCCCATGACTACCCACATATAACTCGTTAAGCCCGTCTACAACCCCTTTACCTCTATATGTACTAACTATTGGTGCTGAAACCTTTTCTGCAATTTTGATAATGTTGTCTTCCTGTCCAGCAGCGCCAAATCCTACAACTATTACTGGCCTTTCTGATCTTTCAATAACACTTGCAGCGTCCATTATAACATATTTAGGAGGTGATACAGCCCTATTTGGGAAGCTACCTTCAAAAGGGACAGTTTTTTCAAAATAATTTTCTTTTTGAACATCATTAGGAATACCAAGGTGTGCAACTCCTCTATCAACTATTGCATGTTTTATAGCAAGAGTTATCAGACTTATAGTTTGTTTTTTTGACATTAGAGTCTCATTATAAACAGTTACCGACTCAAAGAATGAATGCTGGTCTATTTCTTGAAATGATCCAGGCCCAATCATTTGCCTTTTTACCATTCCAGTAAGAGCTAAAACCGGTGAGTGATCCAATTTTGCATCATATAGCCCTGTTGCTAAATTTGTAGCTCCAGGTCCAGCAATAGTAAGACATACAGCAACGTTTCCTGTTAATTTACCATAAGCAGAAGCCATAAATGCTGCTGACTGTTCATGCCGTACCTGTATGTATTTAATATTTTTATTTTTTCTTACAGCATCTACAACTCCTAAAGATGATGTTCCAGGTATTCCAAATACATATTCTATTCCCCATTCAACCATTTGTTGAACTAAAATATCAGAAACAGTTGATTCTTTCTTTTCAATATCTTCTGCTTCTTTAGATAATGTTACAAAATTAGCTTTTGAAGAATTACAAACCTTGCATCTCCATTCATCAGGTAAATCTGTAAATTTAACTCCTTCTCTTTCCTCATCGTAGACGTAATTACATATCACACATCTATTTTTCACTATAAAACCCCATGATAATCATTTAATATAATTATAACTTTAAAATATTATAAAATGTTTCATATTTATTACAAGATAAATGGAGTAATGTGAGTTCTTAAATATTATTTATAGAGTAAAACAAGCTTTTTTAGAAAAAGCACGGATATTTATATATTTTAAAATAATATAATTATATGAATAAATTTAAGGTTAATTCCCTTGAAGATAACAATGTTTTTATAGTTACTAAATCTCATAAAAAATTAGTTAAAGTGTTTAAAACTTTAAAGTTCGAAAAGGGGAAAATTGTCCATGTAACTGGAGCTCCAGGAACTGGTAAATCTACAAATATTTTTCACACAGTTCAGGAAACTAATTTAAATGTTTATAATGCAGAATTAAGGTTAAGATCTGGTGATGAAAGCTCAAAAGAAGTTTTTAATAAAATGTTTGAATGTTTATCAAATGATCTAAAAATTGAATGCAGAGAAGATAGTTATGAAAAGCTTTCAGAATTTGATGCTATTTTAATTGCAGATAACTTTCATGATTCAGGTGAATTTACTTTTAGTGAATGGGTAGATAAAGTGGGTATAAGTGCATTTTATTTTTACTTTCTCTGCATAATTGAGTATTTGAAAAATAGAAAGCATTTTAAAAACATAAATCTAATATTTCAAACTTCTTGGAAATTTTATTTAAGAGGTAAAAAATATGATATATTCACTGATTTTGGTCTATTATCAAAACTTGTTCTAAGGATCCTTAAAATGTTTTTTGTAGTTGTGGAGATATCCTATTCACAAAAAGAAATCATGAAGATAGTTAAGATGCATCTTAAAGATGCAGATGAAGAAATTATTAAGCAACATATTAAAAAACATGGTCATAAACCAAGATTTATATGTCATGCCATTGAAAAATAAAATGCGCTATTTTAACTAGATAATATCTATTTTTAAATACTTGAGGATAGATGATGATAAAAACTCTTCTTAAATCAATGCGAATTACATGGGCATCTAAAAATCTTAATGCTTATCTTATCGCCATTACTTATGCTTATTTTTCAGGGATAGCTATTAATAATCCTCTGCAAATATTAGAAGGTCTCTTATTAGTCTCAGTACTTTGGGGAGGATTATATTGTCTTAATGATCTTACAGACATTGAAATTGATAGAAAAGATCATGCTAAAAAAAATAGAGCCTTTGTTAAAGAAAATGTTGACAAAAAATGGATACTGTTTTTTTCTGGAACTATAATTATATTAGTTTTTGCAGCTTCATTATTGACATTACCTGCTGCATTTACTATAATTTTAGGATTAATGCTTTTAAACCAGCTTTTATATACATTACCTCCCATAAGGCTTAAGGAAACTCTTCTCGCACCTTTTACAAGTACTGCAACAAATACTGTACTAAGAATTGCTTCATGCTGTGTACTGCTAGGTAATTTATTAATAGTACCTTTAAGCGTTTATTTATTCATGTATACGGCAGCTATGTGTACTTATGCTATGTATAAATCAAAATCAACAGCTTCAACCATTCTTTTAATTATTTCAGGTGCTTTAATGGTATACATATTATATAACGGCCAGATGAACTTAGTTCAGTTTGCAGTTGCCATTATACCTGCATTTGCAGCCGCAATACCTCTATATCTTTCTCTCTTTACAAAAAAAGACAAAATGGTAGAGCTTGCAGATAGAGTATTTCACCAGGTGGCTATTGTGTTCTTTTTTATCTGTATATTGATAATTATATTTTAAGATATAAAGCGCAAGTACAAATAGATTTAAACACTTATTATGCCATTTATATGGGTTATTATATTTATTATTCCTGTAAAAATTGAAAAAAGATTATTAATTGTTTTTTAGTTTATTTAAATAAAGAAAATAGAAATTAAAAAAAATAATTTTAAAAATATGAAATTAGAAGAGTTTTCCAAGCTTTAAGAGAGCTTTAGGTGAAACTTTAACAAGTACTTTAAGAAGTTCTGTTGTACTTATTCTCTCAAATTCAGTTTCATTAAAAGCTTTAGCAATAGAATCTAATTCTTCATCAGAAAGACTTTCTAAATAATCTCTTGATTTCATATATTTATTAAAAGAGTCACCAATCTCACTTTGTGCCCTCATATCATATTCTGAAAGTCTTTTTGCAGATAAGTCTCCCTCTTTAATTGCTGCAGCAGCAATTTCACCAGCAATAAGTCCACCTTGCATACCGCTGTTTATTCCACCACCGGTTAAAGGATTTACCATTCCTGCGGCATCTCCAACTACTAAAAGGTTATCGCTTGATATTTTTTTGATCATGCCGCCAACGGGATCTCCACCGATATTTAATTCCACAGCTGTAGCATTTTTAGTGGTTGGACAGGTTTCTACAAACTCTAAAAGGTGTTCATAGGCACTTTTATCTGTTAATGTAGTTATTATAGCTAAACCAACGTTAGCAATGTCATCTCCTTTTGGGAATACCCACGCATATCCTCCAGGAGCAACACTTCCGAAATAGAATTCCAGTGCTTTTGGATTTTCCATTTCCACTCCAACCATTTCAAACTGGGCTCCAGATTCCATATCTTTAGGTTTAGTTCCAGTTCTGAGCCCTCCCCATCTTCCAACTCGTGATTCAGGACCATCTGCACCTATTACGATTTTGGCTTTAATTTCGATTTCTTCGCCCATTCTTTCAGCTTTAACAATAACATGGCCATCTTTTCGCTCTAATCCTTTTGCAAGAGTTTTAACCATTATATCAGCACCAGCTCTTGCAGCATCCATAGCCATGTGCTTATCAAAAACCTTCCTTTCAACTACATAACCCATTTCTGGAAGCTTAACAGTGTCTTCATTAAGCCATACGTCTATTCCACCCGGTGATACAAGACGTACACCGTCAATTTCTGAAGTAACCCATCTGCTGCTTGGTTCTATTCCAAGCTTTAATAAACCATCTTTCGAAACCCCTTCAGCACATCTTTTAGGTGCTCCAATTTCAGATTTCTTTTCAATCATTAACACTTTAGCACCGTTTAGTGCAGCGTGTTTTGCAGCAGATGAACCTGCAGGGCCTGCCCCTATTACTAAAACATCAGTTTCAATAAACATTAAATTCACCTTCTATTATTCCTCTTTTTCTAGAGCGCGTACTGGACATACCTGTACACATATCTTACAATCTTTACATGAACTTTCATCAAATGTTATACTTGCTTCACGTACTTCAATGAGACATCTTGGGCATACGCCCGCACACTCTCCACAGTACATACACCATTCCTTTACTATCATTTTATCCCTTTATTTATTATTTATTTTTAAATTAACGCTCATGGTGGAGCAAACGCATAAATGTAATATACTATACTATTAATTAACTAATTTAACGTTTGCATATTTCCTATTAATTAACTGTTAGTTTAATGTTAAGTTTATTTATTCAGATATATTCCATGAACATGAATTAATCTAACTTTATACAGTTTATTATAACTCCTTTATTAATCTTAACATGATCTTATATAACCATATTTGATATCGAGGAATTAAAATTTAATCTAATTAAAAAACTATATTTTAAGATTTATATAGATATAATATAAGCTTAAGAGGTTATTCAATGAAAAAACATCCAATTATAATTATATTTTTATTAATTACTTCAGTTTGAGGATGCATTAGTTCTAATGATCAAGACAAAAATGTCACTAATACATTTTAAAAAATCAATGGATTAAATTTTAATAACCCTCTTAATTTTAACATATATCTTCTACAATACTTCTTCAGTATTTCAGTTTATGACTCTCCTAACCTAATTGGAAATCTTAATCTCCAGATAAATAACAAAAATAGATATTGAACATCTATCCTGATGCTCAAAAATTAGTATTGCAATAAAAGAAGCAATTATAGGAAATGAGGAATCTCAAATTTTTGCATACATTTTCTCGGATAACGACACTTCTAAGAATCTTGAATTAATTATGGACTTTAATAGTCAATACGAATATATATTAACGTAACTGAAAACACACTTGAAATAAAAAACATTACCAATTTAGTCTAACTAATTATATTCATTATTCTATTTTTTCTTATAAAGCATTAGATTTATTTTACAACTTAATCATGAAATAATACTTTTTAATGCTCTAAATTCTTTTTAAAATTAGTAATACCCTTATTTTTTTATTGTATATTATTAGTCCTTTTAATTAGACATGTATTTCAAGTGTAAATTATGGTGTTTTTAATAAGAGATATTATAATCCCTTAAGCTAAATATTAAATAAATAAATTCGTATATAATAGAATAAATGTTAATAGCAAGAGTTAAGTTTAACTATATTTTTTAAAGTAATGCATTAAAAATCTTAAATTTATTTTATCAGCTTTTTAATAAATAAATTCTAAAAACGTTTAAAATGAAAAAATTCAAAATAATATCATTTTAAATAATATTTTAAAAATAAATAGGTATACTTAATTTAAAAATAGTTTAAATTTAAGTGAATAAAGAAATAGAAAATTAATGATTTAATCACTCATCTTCTTCGCATTCATCATCTTCTTTTGATTTAAATACATGTCCACATTCGCTGCATACAACAGCCCCAGTTGTTGCTTGAGCACGATGCTCTTGCTCAATATCTCTTTTAATTGTTTTGTCCTTACAGCCGCATTTAGGACATTCTTGGTCTAATTTACCTAACTTCATTTTAATAGCTCCATTTATATGTTATTAATAATTAATTCTTTATTTTTATTATTTGAATTGTATTATATAAAAATATATCAATTCAGTTTCAATAAGATTATTTATAAACTTAAATTAATAAATTTACCCTAATTCATCTTGTTAACTTAGATAAATAGTTGATTAAATATGATAGACATTATTTTCATTTTAGGGGCCATATTAGCATTTAGTGCGACTAATATTGACGATCTTTTCATTCTTACTTTTTTCTTTTCAAACAAAAACTTTAAAGCCAGTCACGTAATTATGGGGCAATACTTAGGAATTTTTTCATTAGTTTTAATCAGTTCAATTGGTTATTTTTTTAAATTTATTATACCTACATCATTACTAAGTCTTCTGGGCTTAATTCCAATAATTATAGGAATCAAAGAACTTCTAAAATTGAAAACATCTAAAGAAATTTCTGAAGAATATGAAGAAATAGAATTTAAGAAATTTACAGTATTTAAAGTTGCACTGGTTACAATTTCCAACGGAGGAGACAATATAGGGATTTATATACCCCTATTTGCAACCATATCTTCCTATGAATTACTTCTAGTTATTTTAATCTTCTCTTTAATGGTTACGCTATGGTGCTTTATAAGCCGTTCTTTAGTTAATCATAGATTTTTAAGCCGTAACATTGAAAAATATGGATATCTAATGTTTCCATTTGTCTTAATTGGTATTGGAATTCATATTTTAATTGGTTAAAAATTTGCAAAAATTATAAATAATAGTTCGGATATAACCATACATTCGGGAGAGCCCGAACTAAAAATTTTTATATCTAAAAATGTAATATAACAATTTGGAGGGAAAAAATGAAAACAGAAGAATTAAAAACCCAATGCCCTAAGTGTGGATGTAAAGACAAACATATAATAATGTCAAATGATCATTCAGGACCAATTATTGGTGTGGAATATAAAAATACAGGATGTAAAGCCCCGAAAGGATCTAAATTCCGCTGCACTGAATGTGGTCATGTTTTTGAATAAAAACTACATTCTATTTTAATTATTTAAATAATAAAAAATTAAAGTTCTTTAAGCATTATTGACATTATTCCAGACTTATTGGAATTTTTATCATTTTGACTGCCTAATCCCATCATTCCAGATGAAGCTAAAAATTCTTTATTAAGTCTCTTAGTTATTTCTTTAAATATCATTTTATAAGCTTCACAATGAGGGTCAACGCCAGCTATTTCCGCTTTATCAGTTTCTTTGTTGATTTTTAAAGCATTATATGGACAGCCACCACGGCAAAACTTAATATAAGAACATTTTTTACATTCCTCATTTACATGCTCCTTAAACCCTTCAAGGAGCTTTGCAGAAGCTGATTTTTGAAGATCTTCCATTGTTGGATGATCTCTCACGTTTCCCATTACGAATTCTGGCATTCCAACAAATCGATAACAAGGATATATACTTCCATCAGGCCCTACTGCAAAAGTATCACCCATACAGTCTACAAATGTGCAAACAGTCCCTCTACGGGTAAGAACACATTTACAAAGATGGTCAATGTTCATAACTTCAATTTTATCCATATTTTCCAGATATTTATCTAGAAGATAAATTAAGAGTTCTCCATACTTTTCAGGATCAAGTGCCCACTTATCAGGGTCTTCACTACGTAAGGAAGGTAAAGCCGGATGCAATTTAAGCATTAATCCATTCTCAAGGAAGAAGTTGAAGATATCTTCTTTAAAATCAATTGAATAAGATGTAAACGTTGATATGAACCTAACACTTAAATTATGAGCCTTTGCAACTTCATATCCTCTCATGGTTCTTTCATAATATCCTTCTCCCCGCTGTAAGTCATTTATTTCCTTCGGACCATCCAAACTTGAGCCTATAGGAATTTTATATTCTGCAAAAAGCCCAGCTAACTCATCTGTCATATGCCATAAATTAGTCTGAATAGCAAAAAGAGGCTTAAGATGACTTAATTCTTCATTTATTAATGGTAATGTTTCTTTGAAGAAATCATAACCCGCCAAAAGAGGTTCGCCACCGTGAAATGTAAAAGTTACTGGTTCATCACGGAAATTTTTAAGCCATTCAACAGTTTCATGGACTGTTTCAAGGCTCATAACAGGAGAACTTTCTTCTGAACTCCAGCAGTAATTACAGTTAGCAGGACAGCCAAGTGTAGGAATTATCATAACGTGAAATGCCATTAGAACACCTTTTTAGAGTTTAGTTTATGCTAATAATTAATTTTTATATTTAATATATTATTCAAACATTTACATTTACTCTTATTTATTGTTAATAAAAAACAAGTTTTATGTATGATTAAGACTAAATTAATACATGGTGATTAAATGGTTGATACTCATGACATAAAAGGAAAGGCCAAAGAGTTAAAAGGTGAAATAAAAGGTAAAATTGCTGAAGAAAAAGGAAAAGCTAAAGGTAAAACTGCTGAAGAAAAGGGAAAATCCAAAGGAAGAAGATACTGATTTGATTTATCTAAAGACCTTAATAAATTACCCATAAGTGTTTTACTAAAAAACACTAATTTTTTTAATAATTAGAATTAGATTGATAATATGAATAATGTAAAATCAAAAATATTTGATAAAGAAACATTTAAAGAACAGAATAAAATCAAATTAAAGGGATTCAAAGAACTTGAAAGTGAAGAGTTAAAGGATAATAATTTAGAAGATTTTAAAAAAACAATGATGAATGAATTTAAAAATCATGAGCTAAAAGAATTTAAAAGCTATCTTACTGGATTAAAAAAAGATAAATCTCTTGAAAATATCATACTTGAATTAAATTCAGACGAGGCAATAAAAAACACCATTAAAGAATTAGATTCTATTGGTATAGATGGTGTAGGACCTTTAAAAATACTAAAGAATGCAAAAAGAAGTATTTAGATTAAGTTAACATTGCATTATTTTTATATATTAAGTTCAGCTGTAATATTAAAGTATATCTAATTCTGAATCCTGATTAACATTTGTTTTTAAAACTGTCCATGATTTAATAGAGGTTTTTTCTTCAATAAATTTTGTTAGCTCCTCAATTTCATCATAGTTATAGATAATAATATCGTATCTATCGTAACTAACGGTTATATCTGCAATACTTTTAAATTTCCCCAGTAGAAGTTCTATATTTTCGTCTACCTCATTTTTTGAATTCATATATATTGTATGTTTTAAATTTAAATAGTTTTTATCATAAAATATATTAGAAATAATATTAATTAAAATATAAGTATTACAAATAAGCGATGTATAATATGACACAAAAACTTTATGCTATGTTAGAACATGACCATGAGGAAGTTAAACAGATGTTTCAGGATGCTTAGAAAATGAAGACATTTCGAAATTCCAGGAAATTAAAAAAGAACTGGAAATACAATGATGGGGGAAGAAAGTTTTGTTATCCTAAAGCTAAGAAAGCTGATAAAGAATTAGTTGAACATGGTATTGAGGAACATAATGAGGCTAAAGGTCTAATTAAAGAATTAGATAAGCCCCATGTTAATAGTAAGGAATTTATGCCTAAGCTTAAAGAATTAAAGAATGCAGTAGAACACCACATTCAAGAAGAAGAAAATAAGCTTTTCCCTAAAAATCAAAAAACTTTAGAAGAAGATGAAGAAGAGCAGATTGCTACTCAAATTGAAGAAGAAAAATCAAAAATGATTTAATTCTTCTAATATTTTATTTTAATAATCTTTCATTATTTAAAATCAGGTTTCTACAGACATGTTAGTGTCACATATGTTATCAAGTTTATTTATTCTATGATAATATTCGCTAAAGTCCATTACATACCTATTTACAAAGTTTTGTAATCCTTTCTTATCTTCAGGAACTTTTCTTGTAGGGAAAGTTATAATCATTTCGATACTGAACTTTTTATTGTATTCAAAGTTGAATTCACCCTTAGAATCATATTCTAAGTAAATTTCATATTCTTTTATCTTTTCTTCAATGTATTCTATAGATTCTTCATCAATTTCATTATCAATGAAAATAAATCTAACTGGAATAGATGATGAGTTTTTATTAGTCTCTATCTTAAATTCTTTGAAATCTAACATCTTTTTACCCTTAAAATATTTTAAAATAAAAATTAATTTTTATCTAAAAAATCTAAACATAATTTACTTTCCTAATTTAAATGTTTTACCCTATTACTTTTCATATGTTCTACCACAATTATTACCTATAATACCCGACTATTTAAGAATTGTATCTATCAAAAGGAGGTCCTAAAATAGATAAAAACTAAAAATAGTTTTCTACAATTATGAATATTTTAAAATAAGATTTAATATACCCCCAAAGAATTTGATATTAAGAATATTCAAAAGATAATGTTGTTGAAATGTAGAAAATTTTAAATTCTCAATCAACCACACCCCCCTTGAGAATTTAAAGCGTATAGAATACCAAATACATGAAAAAATATGGACCTCCTTATTAAATTTAAAAAATTTATATTAGTATTTTAAGCGTTAAAAGTTTAATTAAGTCCATAAAGTGCCTTAAAAGTAATTAAATAATCTTATTACATGTTTATTTTTAAATTTTTTACTCAAAACTCCAATACATATTATTTTGAATATTATTAATCTAAATTCTAATTAATTATTTGGCCCCACCATAATTGAATTTTCATCTTTAAAATGAAAAGAACCATAATTTAAAAATAGTATACCTTCATAATATGTTCTTTAAGATATTCTTATATTTTAGTAAATCTTAAATTTCGTTATTTGGCTAATATTGGGTTATTATATGACATATACAACCGAAGAAGATGATTACGAAATAATTTCATCTAATAAAAAATGTACTGGCTGCAGATTTCAATTAAAAATTGTTTTAGAACCTCAAAAACAAATTAATATTTCATGCAGGCATCCAAGAGGACCAGGAAATATTTCTCATTGCATTTATTTTAAATCAATTAATTAACTTTATGAAGTTATTAAATGGTTAATTCATGGATTTATCTCTTTATTGCAGAATAATGGAAGTTGGATGGGCCATTGGCTTAAAATATACAGAAGGATTTACTCAGTTAGTTCCAAGTATTATAACTATTTTTTTCATGAACATGAGTTTCTATTTACTTTCTTTAGCATTAAAGGACATTCCCATTGGTACTTGATATGCAGCCGGGACAGGAATAGGAGCTGTTGGAATTGTAATTATAGGTATAATTTTATTAGGAGAATCAAGGGAAAATGGAAGTATTTTATGTATTTTTCTTATAATAACCGGGATAATAGGAATTAAGCTGTTATTAAAATAATCCATATTTAAAAGGCGATCAAAAAATCTAAATATAGTATTAACACAATAATAATATAACAAATAAAACCGGAGTTAAAAAAAGATGAACCCTTCCCCAAAATATGATGAATTAAATAAAATTTTAAAAGAAGCTTACCGCTGCAAGCCTCAAAATCTAGAATCCCTCCTTCAAAAAATAGAATTAGAAATAAAAAATAGTGATCATGTTGATAATATTCTTTTAAGGGCTAAAACAGTAGTAACAAGCAAAATTGCGTTATCAAACAGCAAATAATATTCATATTTTTAAATTTAATTAGTTTTGCTAATGCTGTTTGTACTTATTTACCTTTTGTAGCCAAAATGCACTTTAAAAATGTAAATAAAGTATAAATAAAGATTAAAATAGCTATTTTTTTATCTTTTACTTTAAAATTTAGATTGACTTTTTTACCATTTATCCAAATAGTTTCATTTTATAAAAATATTAGTGATCTTAGAACAAAAAATTAATCAATTTAAATTTATGCTATAATAAACTATTAGATACAATGATAATTAGAACCAAAGAAAACCCAGAACCAACAGAAACTTTAAACTTTATCGATGAAGGACTATCAAAAAGAGCATTTATAACTATTATAGCATGCTGTAAAATTAAATACAAAGGTAGAGCTACTAGCAAGCTTGGATCTGGAGATAGAGCCATTATTATAAAAACAGATGGGTCTTTTATAGTTCATCAAGATTATAATTTAGAACCTGTTAACTGGCAACCTCCAAACTGTAAATTTAGAACATGGATAGAAGAAAATAATGTTTACATCTCCGGTGTTAGAAGAAATCCTCCCGAATCTCTACAAATAGAAATCATAAATACACATTTAGTATCATACCACCTAGGTAAAGACACTAAAACCCTTGAACTTGCAGGATATGAAGAAGACATGAGGGATATGATATTTAAAACCCCTGAAATAATTGAAAAAGGATTTAAACCAACTTCAAGAGAATATTCAGTTTCAGAAGGCTTTATAGATATACTTGGTAAAGATAAAAACGGCACTTTAATGGTTCTAGAACTTAAAAGCAGGCATGCAGGAGTTAATGCCGTTAAACAGTTAAAAAAGTATTTTGAAGATTTTAAAGATCATAAAGATTTCGTTAGAGGTATTCTAGTGGCTCCATCAATTACTGATGATGCTCAAGAGTTACTGGAGAAGTATCAACTTGAATTTAAAGAACTTGAGCCTCCAAAAGAGCTTAATATTAGTAAAAATACTACCTTAGACTTCTTTAAGAAATCTAAAGCTTAGTTATTTAAATAGAATAGAACCTTAATTCAATAGCTACTATTCAAATCATTTTCAAATACTACTTTTATTTAAGTAATTGGAATTCATATCAGTTATTGCTCTATATCATGTAATTCTTACTTTTTAAATTAGTCCAATAACATCTTCTTATATTTAAGCTTTGGAGGAGATTGATAAAGAAATGATTATTATAACTTTAAGGTTCTTTGAAGTTGAAAAGTGTTATAGAATCATTTTTAAATAAAAAAAATAAAGTTTTTATGCTTTTTCTATATATCCTGAACGAATAGCCGGTAAAAGCTTATCAGCTATCTCTGGTAAAGCTTTATCTTGTGCTGGATAAAAATAGTCCCCATAAACTGTTATATTATCTCTTTTTTGAAATTGCAATATTCCAGTATAAGTTACAAGAATATAAGGATCTGATAAAAGTTCTGGAACTTTTAGAACTAGTGATGTTCGTTTTTTTTCAAAATCCATATATTCTTCTTTATAATATAATTGACCTGTCACTTTTACTCTTTTATTAACTAGAGCTTTAGGATCTGTTGATACCTGTGATAAGTTAAGTTCATTGCATGAATTTTTATATATTGAAATATTATCACCCGTAACAACAGGCGCATAAAAATCACTCTCTTTACCTTCAAAAGAGAATCCAAAGATTTGAATATAACTTATAATACTTATTGTTGCTATAATTATTAATACAAATAAAATTTTATTTTCTTATTCATTTTATCCTATAATCTTCCACCAGTTATTATTGAATTTAATTAAGTTACTCTGGTTGTTTTTATGATTCATTTAATGACATCCATATTTTTAAATATAAAATGATTTATGCTCTATCTATTTTAATAGAGCATTAACAAATTCAGTAGCTTTTTGGTTAGCTTCATTAGTATCAATAACTTTTGTTACTGCTGTTATTTTCAGTGAACTATTTTGAGGAAGTGGAGCTACTTCTTTTAGTAGGGAATCTTTATTATTGATTACATCTGCATCCGAACCTGTTGCAAAAACTGCAATTTTAACCTTTTTATCTGATTTAAGTGCATTTAAGTAAGATTTAACTGATGAACTTGCAGTCCCGGCATATATAGGTCCACCAACCACGACTATATTATATCCAGATTCATCTTTAGCCTTTGAGCTACTTATACCTGCTAAATCAACTACATATCCTTTTGACTGTAAATTTCTTGCAATCTCTTCTGATACTTTTTTTGAAGCTCCAGAAATACCCGGATCATATACTACTAAAGCATTACCTACTACATTACCTGTAGGATTTAATTGTTCAGAACCAGTAGCAGTATAGCTCATTCCATCAAAGAAGACAAATCCCATTAAAGCAAATGATGCAATTAATACAGCACCTAATGCTAAGCCTGCTAGTTTTAATACTCTTTTTATTTCCATTTCAATAACCTCAATTTCTAAATCATTTCTTTATTAGGCCACCAAGCTACGGGCCCATGCCCCTATTTTATCCCAATCCCTGTAATCATGGTATTTAGTGATATCTTTTCCTTGTTTTTCCAGTTCCTTTTTAATGGATCTCAGGGTCATTTTATGCAATAATCCATGTTTGGCATCTGGATCATACAAGCTGCCGAAGAGTCCTGTTGCAACAGGTTTATTATAAAGATATTTATCCGCCACATCATCTAGATATTTTTCTTGACCCTCATTGACAGTTTTAGGATCGTTTGCAGCCCCACATGTTACAAAAAGAGCTACTTTTTTGTTTTTAAGCGATTCTTTATTATTTTTTAGAAAATTAAGTGATCCTTTGGTCCATTTACCTATTTTTATACCACTTCCTACAATTACAAGGTCATAAGGATCAACATTACAATCTTTAAGATTTCTAGCATCTTTTAAGTCAACTTCAACTACTTCATCTTCAAGTATTCTTCCCATTTCTTCAGCAATTCCAGTTGCTGTACTGTATCTGGTCCCATAAACTATTAAAGCTTTCATTTCTATTTCTCCTTTATTTTAAATTTTTAGCTTCTTCATACAAGTTCAATGATATTTTTTCAAGCTTTCCCATTATATCAAAGAATTTCTTCATTTCATCATTATCTAAGCCCTCGAATAGAGCATTTATTGACTTAATATCTTCTGGACTTCTTTTTTCCCAGTATTGCTGGCATTCTTCAGTCACTTTTAACCTCAATATACGCTTATTATTTGGATCTCTTTCAATTTTAAGAAAACCTCTATCTTCAAGGCGTACAGCCAACTGTTTAACATTTTGATGAGTAATGCTTAGTGCATCTGCAACTTCCTGCATTGAGGGGGCATGATTAAATGCATTTGCAATAACAATCATCATTAGCCATTGCTTGGTTGTTATGCGGTCTTCTGAAAGATCTTTGTTAATTACATAGCCCCAACGCTGCTGTATAAGGAATAAAACTACCAGTATATATTTTTCCATTTCTAATCTTTCCGAACTGTATTCTTCCTTAATTTCCTCTAAATCTTTCATTTTCCTACCCTACTAACTGTTCCTTTATCACCTTTATTGAGTTCAATATATTTATCTTCATTTATTGAGCCTTTTATCCTGCTGTAGAATACAGCTGATATTATTATTCCAAGTACTGTAACTATTATAAAGAACATAGCTTGCCCTAATTCTATATTTACACCATTTTGTGCCATGAAATAAATCATGGAAAGTATAGCAGTTCCTAAAAGTGATACTTTTATCAGAAATATTGAAGCAAGCACATATCCCCATTCTTTGCCTTTAAATAAGAACACTCCAGTAATAACTGCTGCTGGAACAACTACACCCAAATCTAAAGCTTGAATTACAAGTGTGGTGTAACTTTCAAGTGCAGATGGAGCGATGCCAGTTAATAATGAATCTATGATCATTTTAAGCCACATTGCAGCTAATATTAGTCCCATTATTACCAGAAATGCTGCTGCTATTTTTTCAATCCTTCCTGAAGAAAAATTTCTCTTGATTGATTTAACGTCCATTGAAAACATTTCTCCAAGCAGAGCGTATAGTGATATAGAAAATATAGCTATATAAACCATAAACAATTGATTGTAAGATGTCAAGAAAGACATTGATGCATAAGAATACAGGAAGTAAAATATTGTGCCCATCCAAATTAATCTGCCTCTTAATGAATTTCTGGAGACTAAATACAAGGATATAAGCAGTACAGGGATGCCTATTACCAGTGTTATTAAGTCCTGTCCCATCATTTGAGCTGCACCAGAAATTGTATCTCCTTTATAAAGTCCTTTCCAGAATAAACCAGATAAAGCTGCTATTAATGCCAGAAATACAATGACAATTGAATTTGTATATATAATTTTTTTGTTCATTTTCATCTCCCCACAATAGGTAATATATTACATATTTAGGTAATATATTACCTAATAGGAGAATCATTATATTAAAACCTTTCGATCATTTGCACTTTAAAATATTAGAATAAAGCTATGGAATCGTAGTTAATTCATAGGCAGATAAGAAAGATATATTAGGGACATAATCCATAATATACATATAATCATATTGTTTTCTTCTATGCTATCTTATTATTTTTATTATCAATTATTGGAGGTTGATAGATATGGCGAAAAATATTAACTGGTGGAATATTATAGCGAAACTCAGATATGATAAATCATATTGGCACTATCTTGAACCTGCAGAGATAATGGAAATTGTACAGAGAATAAAGGAAGCTAAAGAAAAAATAATAGGACTGGAAAAATATATCCATGTAGATTTACGTCCTGCATTAACTAAATTAAACCAGGTTGTTCATTTAGACAATTATATAGATTTAAATAGGTGCTAGAACTTTAAAATTATATTTAAATACTATTTAATAATTTATATTTTATTTTTAATCCATATTCCCGCAATTCCACCTATTGTACTTACACTGGCAAAAGATAAAATTCCTATTATAAACATTAGACTATTTTCAATTAAAAGAAAGACATCTTGACCATCGGTAATGATAATTATCACGACTAATATTAGCATAATTGTTAAATATCCTATTAAACCCGTTAGTAATCCGTGAATGGCTGCATTTTTAAAGTTTTCATTAGTCTGATAACTTGCAGTTATTCCTGCAATAAAAAATCCGAATACACCGCCAATAAAACCTAAACCAAGCAATATAAGAATAAAATACAATATTATTCCCACAACAGCACCTATTATTATTGATTTAAAATTTAGCATTTTTCACAGTCCTTTAATATTAGCTAAATGATAATAGTAAAATTTGTGATATTTAAAATCATGTAATTACAACTATCTAATATTATTAACTAATTAGCTCAGTAAAACTCCTAAACTGTTAATTAATTTAAAAATTAAAAATATAAATGTTTTAAGCTTTATTGAGGTCTTAAAGGCCTATATTGTTCATTAAGTATTTTACTTCGGTTGTTTGTAGATTTTTCCTTAACTGCAGGTAAATTATCATCATCAAGATATAATGTTAATCTGATACATCCATTATTCTCTGTTGGTCCAACAACAATATCAGACCGCTTATCAATTCCTGTAAATCTAATATGAGTAGAATCTTTTTCACTTGCAGGATTACCTTCTGCATCCTCGTATTCTACATCTCCACTAGCATAAGATGAAGGTATACGAACTTTAGATTTAGGTATATCTCTAGGCACATATATATCATCAGGAATGGGAACCAGCTTTTCATTAGGAATACTTTTAAGTCTCTTGTTCATTCTATGTTCTTCAAGTTGAGCTGAAATTTCCTTTTCCTCATCCATAGTTAGCGCTTTTCTTGCTTTTGGGAATAATTCTTTTTCTTCTTCATCTATATGATCTTCAACTATCTCATCTAGTTGTTTTAATTTTGACATCCATTCTTTATCATCCCAATGAATATCTTCAAGGTCCCTTAAAATATCCTTTGCTTTTTGGTGCTCTTCGATTCCATGTTTAACTATATCTTCATCTGCAGCCCTTACTTTGGGATAAAAATATTCTTCCTCCCCTGTCATGTGTATTTCAAGTTCACTTTTTATTTCTCTAAATTGGGAAGGATCCTCATTTACTACAGCACTGTTAATTAGATTATTAACCCTTTTATGGTCATTTTTTAATATTATATACACATCTTCAGGTATTCTAACACACCCCTTTAATTATAATACTTATTATTAATTTTATATTACATTAAATTTACTAAATACTTAAAAACAACTTAAATTGAATTGGAAAGAATAAATTATATTAATTATTTTCATCTATTACGTCTATAAATTACGTATTTTAGCTAAAATTGTTTAATTATATGTTTAGAAAATGTGATTACCTCATTTATTCTATTGTTTCGGATTAATTTTACATAAATTACGAATATTTTAAATAAAATTATTTTAGTGCTTTAAAATTGTATAATAACTCCTCTAAAATTGTATTATATTTTGAGTAATATTTTTATACTATGAAGTGATATTATTTATTGTTTAACTTTATTTTTATATTATCAAAAATACAGGAGACAAAAAATGATATTAACCAAAATTGTCGGAAAATATGTCTGGAAATACGCTGCTTCTGCAGTTGTATCAGCAATAGTAGGTTACGCAGTTAGCAAAAGTATGAGAGTGGCTAAAAGAAGTGTAAATAAGCGTATGCCTAGAAAATATAAAGTTTAATTTATAATGGAGTTATTTTTCTCCAATTCTATTTTATAACAAACTAATCATTTTAAAAATAAAAATTTTATCTTTTTAATTATTAAATAGAGTTTTTATACAAAATTAGAGCTTATTAATTATTTAAAAAATATTAAATATGCAAAATAACTGTTAATTAATATTCCAAGTAAAAAAATAGATTGAATATTAAAAGTAGCATATTTGGTAGCCGATTCTCGCTCTAAAGGCATTTTAATATATCCTAATATTGCCAATCCCAGGGGGACTAATGAAATAAGCACGAGTACATTAAAATTCATTAATGAGGGGAAAAAGCCAGTTAAAGGAATCAGCATAAATGAAAGAGTCATGAAAACTGTAGATATTGTTATTAATTTAAAGCCAAATTCACGTCCTTTAGCCACTACAAGTGTTATTTTACCACCTAATCTATCTCCTTCCATATCAGGAGTATTAGCACTGTTTGTTAATACTAATCTTGAAAATGCTAATGGAATAGTGAAAATAAGGAAAGGAATGCTTAGGTAACCCATTAAAGTAAAAAAACCAGCACTAGGCAATAATACTCCATAAAGGGCATTTGAAAGTTCACCGAGCCTACGATAAGCTAATTTAATAGGTGGTGCTGTATAAAACCATGCTAATAAATTCCCGAAAACTGCAAGTAAAAAAAATCCAACAGGATATGAATAAATAAACATGAAAATAGCTGCCAGTGTAATAGAAGAAATGTTTAAAAAGATCGCAAAATTTTTAGAAAACTGTTTTAATTCTGGATTGTCAATTAATACCCCACTTCCTCCAGAAACAGGACTTGGACCAAAGAAACTATCAGTTTTTGAATCATAATAATCATTACCATAATGAACTGCAAGATGGCAGAGCAATAAAACTCCATATCCCATTAAAAACTTAGTTAAATCAAATTGTGCATTAAATAAAACCGCAAATAACGCCCCAATAAGAAATAATAAGAATCCATCAAACAAAAACATTGGTCTACCCAGTTTGATGATCTTTGATACATTATCCCGATCATATTTCATACAAATTAATATATTAATAATAAAATATATAATTTTTCTACAACTGTGCTATTGATAAACATTGCTTTTTTAACATGCTTTAAATTAATTATAATAGAATTAATAAAGCTATTTTTAGAAAAAATAGCCTAAAAACCAAATAATGCAATATAATAACTAGAATTAAATAGAGATATTTAATTAAATCCTATAATCTTTTATTTTTATGATATATTAATTACTTTTTGTTCGGTTTCCAATATTTTTAATATAATTTAACCAAATAGCTGAAATTACAATATATATCTGTAAAAAACAAAAATCAATAAATGTCTTGGTTAAGTATTTTTAGAACCTATATAATGCCATTTTATGAATCATGGACATGTTTGTGGTAAAATGATTTTTAAATCATCCCAAGAGCATAAAATACATAATGCAATGGTAACAATCTGGCAAGTAAATTAGAAATCTCACTATAAGATATGTTCTTTACAATGTTCATATAACAAAAAGATGCCAAAAATTACAGTAAATGTAGAATAAAATGATATTTTTGAATAGTTTTTAAAATATCCGAAATAGGTTTTGATTTTAATTAATTAGATTATTTATAGTTTAAAATTAACTTAACGTAACATCCATATATTAAAAAAAACATAAAATTTATGTCTAAATTATATGGGATTAAAAATCATGAAATTCGCATCATTTATACCAATAACTAAATGGGCTAGATCTTATAATAGAAAATGGTTAAGACCAGATATTATTGCAGGAATTACTGTTGGAGCATTTACTGTTCCAGAAGTTATGGCGTATGTTTCTTTAGCAGGACTACCTCCAGAAATTGGATTATATTCTGCAATGGTTGCATTATTAGTCTATATGATCTTTGGAACATCTAATCAATTATCAATAGGCCCTAGCTCAACAGTTTCTTTACTAGTTGGTGCAACTCTTGGTTCTTTGATGATTGTAAATTTCAGCCAGTATTTAATGATGGCATCTCTTGTAGCAGTTGCAGTTGGTGTTATAGCACTTATATGCTGGGTTTTGAAGTTAGGATTTATAATTAAATTTATTTCCAGAACAGTTTTAACCGGATTTTTGGCAGGTATAGCATTATATATTGCTTCAGGCCAACTTCCAAAATTATTTGGAATATATGGAGCTTCAGGGACTTTTTTTGATCGAATATTTTACCTTATACTGCATATTAATCAAATTAATCCCACCACATTAGTAATAGGTGTAGGAGGAATTCTTTTTTTAATTTTAACTACTAGAAAATTTCCTAAACTACCCAATACTTTATTCCTTGTATTAGGATCAATAATACTCATAACTTTTACCAATTTGGCTTCTTTAGGTGTAAAACTAGTTGGTCCTATCCCACAAGGATTACCTGCCCTGATTATTCCAGACCCAACATTAATAGATGTCAATATACTCATTACATTAGCTATTACTGTTTTCCTTATCTGTTATATTGAGGGATACCTATTTGCTTCAGAATATGCTTATAAGAATAATTATAAAATTGATAAAAATCAAGAATTACTGGCTTTAGGAGCAACTAATGTTACCGTAGGCCTTTTTCAGGGATTACCTGTTCATGGAGTTCCGTCAAGGACTGCAGTAAATGATGAAAGTGGATCAAAAACACCTTTAGCTGGTGGAATATCTGCATTTGTGATTTTATTAGTTCTACTTTTCTTTACAGGTGTTTTTTACAATTTACCTGAAACTATTCTTGCAGCTATTGTTCTATTTGTCATAAAGGGACTAATAGACATCCCTCACTTTAAAAAAATCTATAAATTTAGCAAGGTAGAATTTACTATCGCCATCATAACAATGCTAACTGTTTTGTTTTTTGGAGCACTCCAGGGAATTGTAGCCGGATTAATTTTATCAGTTATGGTACTACTTAAAAATATGTACAATCCCCATATAGCCGTGTTAGGGCGTATTCCTGGCACTAACCAATATCTTGACATTAAACGCAGACCTGAAGGTAAAATAGCATCCCACACACTCATTATACGGGTTGATGGATCTCAGATATTCCTGAATACTGAAAGTGTTAAGGATACTATTCTAGATCTTGTAGATCATAAATACAAAGATACTAAATTATTTGTTTTAGATTTCGAAGCCACATCTTTCATTGATTATTCTGGAATTGAAATGTTAGAAGAACTTACAGATGAGCTAAAACAAAGAGGTATTAAAATCAAAGCAGCGAATATGTATGGTCCTTTAAGAGACTCAATCAGGAAAACACGACTGGAAAAGGAAATAGTTGAAAGTAAATTTTGTTTAAATATTGATCAATGTATAAAAAGATGGGAAAAAGAAAAATAAGATTAAAAGATTTACTTAAATTAATTTTCACTTTCTCTTTCAATAGGTAATGTAAAATAGAATATAGAGCCTTTACCTACTTCTGATTCAACCCAAATTCGCCCCCCGTGGCGTTCAATAATCCTTTTAACTATTGCAAGTCCAATTCCAGTACCTTCATATTCATCGCGTGTGTGTAATCTTTGAAATATTGTAAAGATACGGTCATAATATTTCTCTTCAATTCCTATTCCATTGTCACTAACTGAAAAAATATATTCATTATTTTCTCTTTTAGCTGAAATGTGGATTTTTGGATTTTCATCTTCTCTTTTGAATTTAATTCCATTTAAAATCAGATTTTGAAAAACTCTGCTTAGCTGCTTATCATCAACTGAAACTGTTGGAAGTGGATCATAAGTAATATATGCATTATTTTCATTAATTGCCACCTTTAAATTAGAAATAGTTTGTTGAAGAATAGATTCCACATCAGTTTGTTTAAATTCGCCGCCCTTAGTAGTTACTCTTGAATATTGAAGTAAATCTTGAATCATCTGTCTCATACGGTTGCTACCATCAGTTATATACTCCATAAACTCGTTAGCATCCTGATCTAATTTACCTTTATATCTCATTTCAAGCAACTGTATAAAACTAGAAATAGTCCTTAATGGCTCCTGTAGGTCATGACTTATGATATATGCAAATTGCTGAAGTTCTTCATTTGAACGCTGTAATTCACTAACTAATTCTTTTAATTCGTCTTCTAATTCTTTTCTTCCAGTAATATCTCTAATTATAGTTAATGCTGTTTCAATTTCCCCTTCAAAATTATATTCAGGGACAACTGTAGTTTTAAAGAATCTCATTCCTTTGACAGTTGGAAATTCATATTCATCATGTATTATCTCACCAGTTTTAAAAAGTTTCAAGTAATTATCAATCCAATATGATAAGTATTCTCCAGGAAGTCCCACCTCATCTATTTTTTTACCTATAACTGATTGAGGTGGCTGGCCTGAAATTTCCTCAACTGTAGAGTTAATATATATGTACTTTAAGTTTTTATCAACCCGGATAATAAGATCTGGTGAATTTTCAGCAAGATTTCTAAATTGCATCTCACTCTCTTTAACTGCATTACATGCATTTTCTAGTTCTATAGTTCTTTCACTAATCCTTGTTTCAAGATTATCATGAGCATATTCTAGCTCTTTTTCAGCTTCTTTTTGATCTGTAATATCCATACTGAGTGTAATATAATAATTATTTGGAGTTGAAAAAGCAGAAGTTAGAAAATACTGTTTAGTAGGAGGATAATAATGTTCAAATCGAATATTATCTTTTTTAGACCCAATTTTTCTTGCTATTTCTAAATATGGTCTAATATTTTCATACCCTAATATATCACTGATTTTTTTACCAATAATTTCATCAAGATCCTGGTTTGCAAATTCAAGAGGATTATTAACATATTTAATTATTAAATCTACAATTTCACCGTTTTCATCATAAACAAGTTCAAATATATTTAGCTTTTCTTCCATATGGTTAAATACGTCTAAAAATTCAATATCTGGTGAAATTACAGATTTAATGTGATTATTCATTCTATCGCCTTTAGTATATGATATTAATTCTATAATGAATATTATTATTTATTACGATTTAACTATTTATACTAATTTGATATTTTAAAATATGTTAATTTTAAAACTATACTTGCAGAGCATATAAGTTATTAAGAATAAGTTTAGAAATAGAATAGATATAAGTGGAAAATAACGGTTTAAAATATTATTTATTACCCTATTTTGTATTGAATATAAAAATTAGGACTAATTTACAATATTTTAGTGTTTAATTTTATCTTAAATGATTATTGACACTTAATATGATTATTAACCCTTTTTAATTAATCAAAAAGGGCCTTTATTTTACATCTCCATATTCAGTATTTAAAGATGGGAGATGGAACTAAATATAGAATAAAATGCATAAATGTAAATAATATTATATTAAAATATTATAGTATCTCTTGTATTTCTTGGAGGTTATCAAATCACAGAATTTATGACCACAAAAATTCATGAATTTTTGCTAGGTTATCAAAATCTAAGATTTTGGAACCCCAAAAGCTGCGTTTTTTGGAGGTAAAATGATGTCAGAAGAAAATATTGTATACATTGGAAACAAACCGGTAATGAACTATGTTTTAGCTGTCGTAACACAAATGAACGGCGGAACTTCAGAAGTAGTTTTAAAGGCACGTGGAAAAGCCATAAGTAGGGCTGTCGACGTCGCTGAAATAGTTAGAAACAGATTTATATCTGATGTTGCGCTTGGATCTATAGATATCAGCACAGAAGAAGTATCCAGTATGGAAGGAACAAGCAGTAACGTTTCAGCCATTGAAATACAGCTTAGTAAATAAATATCCTTAATAAGGATTAATTTTACTCTTTTTAATTTTAATATTTATTTTTGGAAAGACAATAAATGAATAATTAAATTATTTTTGCATAATTAAAGTTCTTAAAGAGTTTTAAATGAATTTTTTATAAATTTTTTTCTTTTTTCAAGTAATATCTATTAAATATATTAAAAATCTATTAAGTGAACCTTTTTCATTATTCTTTTTTTATTTTGTCAAAAAGACATAGTTATAAATATTATAAATTTATAACTATTAAGACCCAAACAAAGCTTAATTTAAAAAACAAAGCATCTTAACATTACAATTTAAAAGGTAGAATATGAAATCAAAGAAACCCACAAACAATGATACACCCATACAACTTTTAGATAAAGCATACCGTTGCAAAAATAATGAACTAAAAAAACTCCTTGAAGAAATTGAATCCAAAATAAAATCTGAAGGAAATAACGAAACTCTTTCTCGTGCAAAAAGTGTGATTACAACAAAACTAATTTTAGAAGGAGAAAAATAATTTATTTAAACCTTCACTTAATTTATAAAAATTTCAATTATTTTTCATGCATAAAAGTTATATTAAAGCTAAAAATAACTTAATAGAGAAATATTTAATAGAACACGTATTTATGTAATCTTTAAATTTATTTTTGAAATATCCTAATTTTCATTAATTTATGGACATTTATTTTAAACTCCACTAATTCATTATATCTGCTGTAAATAATGTTTTAAACAAATTTATAGCATATTAAAACCATATTAATTAATATAAAACCATTTAGTTGAAATCTAACTTAGAATTAAAAAATGAGGAAGTCATATGAAAATATTCTATCATAATGATGCTGATGGAAAATGTGCTGCTTATATAATTGCTGATTATTATGGGCATAATTTTGAGTCAAATAAAGAAGATTACATTGAAATGGATTACGGGAAGAATTTTCCATTTAATAAAATAAAAAAAGATGAAACAGTGTATATTCTTGATTACTCTATTGAAACATACCAAATGGACAAATTATTAGAAATAACACCTAATGTTTATTGGATTGACCATCATAAAACTGCCAATGAAAAATACATGCATTACTCTAAAAAAATTAAAGGAATAAGGGATACTAAATTTTCAGGATGCGTACTAACATACATATATTTGCATAATGTACCAATAACAGAAGTTCCAATGGCAATTAGATATATTGGAGATATAGATATATGGAAATGGGAATTTAAAGATGAAACGAGATATTTTTCAAGCGGATCAGAATTATATGACATGCATCCTTTAAGTTCTAATTGGGATATTCTAATCAATAATCTGGATAAAGTTAAAAATGAAGGAAAAGCTGTTGAAAAATATAAAAAACAACGAAATAAAGAATATCTTAAAGCTTTTTCTTATGAAACAATATTTGAGGGATTTACAGCCATAGTTTGTAATATTGGAATGGTTGGATCTGAATTATTTGGAGATAAATTAAAAGAAAACGATATAGGAATAACTTACGTTTTTGACGGTAAAGAATACAGAGTAAGCTTACGCTCTCTAAAAATAGATGTATCAAAGATAGCAGTTAAATATGGAGGTGGAGGACATCCGGGAGCCTCAGGTTTCCAGTGTAAAAAACTACCATGGATTGAATAAAATATTTACTCTTCTTTTAGCAATTTCTTTAATTCATCAACAGATAGTGCTTCTCCACTTGATTTTACCTCATTATTAAGGATTAATGTTGGACATCCCCTTATATCCATATCTCTTGCTTTATCTAACTTAATTTCTTCAATTAAAGAAATATTTAAACCTAGTTCTTTCATTGCTAATTCCAGATTCCTTGAAAATTCCTGGCACTTGGCACACCCATGAGTTCTATAAACTTGAATCTTCACATTAAATCTCCTTTATTTTCTGATATATGTTCTTAAATTTATTTTATGGTTAATTGAACTAATATAATTCATTATTATTATTATTTTTTATATTATTTATTTTAATTCAAATTATTCTAATCTAGTTCAAATACTTAAATATAAGTAATAACAATAGTGATATACTTTCATATTTGAGATATATGATTATCTTTTCTATAGTTTAATTTTAAAATAACTTAATTTAATAGGTGAAATTTTTGAAAAATATTAAATCATCTAATAACTCAAAATAAGAAGTTTAGACTAATATTTGCATCTGTAATAGCAATATCCCTAATACTAAATATTATAAATCCCCTATATGCTGTTGAGTTTGGAAATGTTAAATCCGGAAGTATAATTAGTTTAGATAGTTTTTTAGGTTTTAGCTGGATTCCAGAATTTGAATTTAGTTCCCTAACTATTGAAAATCCTTTTGAAGAGAGTGAAGAAGTAAAAAAGATTTCAGGAATTCTTGAAGAATGATCTACGTTTCAATACGTTAGAGGCGATAATAGTAGTGCATTAAGGCCCCCTATAGAAGGTGAAGATTGTTGGGCAATGTCAGACTGGTTATATGAGAATATTAAAAATACTGGAGTTGAATGCAGAATTATTCAATACGAGACATCACTTTCTGCACAACATAGGAGCGTACAAATAAAAAGTAAAGGTGAGTGGGTTGATTTACCCTATATAAGATATGTATTTGATAGTAGATTTGCTGCAGCACACTCCAAGGCAAAAATGTTCGTTTACAAAGGAGGTTAAATAACATCTACTTTTATTTAGATTCTTTAAAGTATGATTAAACCCTATTTAACTTATAAAATTAATCAATTAAATTCTTAGTTGAATTATCTCGCTTCAGATTTCACACAGTAGTATTCTTCTGGTTCTCTTTTATCAAGTTCATATTTCTTCCAGATATCACAACCACTACATTGACAAGACTGTTCTGAATCAAAGTCTTTACATTTTGATTTTCCAGTTACACAGTACAATCCAGGAATTTCGTCAGGATTAGATATATTCTTTTCTTGCATTAGTTCCTTTTCTATCATATTCTCCAGTTTTTCATCAGCGCATTGACTTTTACTTTGAACACTACATTCAGGACAAATACATTTTTGAAGATTTTCAATATTTAATTTTATATCAACCAAATTAACACCCTCTTATTATTAACTCATAGAAAATTAAAATGGATAAATAAATATTATACTTTATGATTTTTGGTTATTTAATTTTATATTTTTATTAATTTTACTGATTATAATTGGAATAACAACTATAAGATCAATTTCTAAGATTTCATTATATCTTAAACTAGACCGTTTTTGTGCAGTATTCGTTATAATAGCTATTTTAACAGGTATAAATTAATTAATGGTTGGTATAACTTCAGCAATAGAATAAAATTAATGAATTAAATCTATTATAACGAAATAAATTAAATAAGTTTAATTTAACTATCTAAATAATATATATTATTTTTTTATTATTTCTTATGAGGTATTAGTTACCTTTTGTTCAATATCCACAATCTTTTTATGTATTTGCAATAAACAGTCAAAAAGAAAATATTTCAATTATTTATAATAGTTTTAGGGCAGTGGTTAAAAATGATAACTAAAGGAAAAAGCATTTTAGAGATTTTAAGAGACGCTAAAGTCATATCTATGGATACACTGATTATAGAACCTTCATTAGATGATAATAATTCTATTAATCTTAATTATAATTTTAATGTTAAGCAGGATGAAGTTACAGCTATTAATGGAGATTAATTGACATTTTGAGGTGATAGAATGGATAATAAAGGAAAAGTAGTTAAAGCTTGCAAAATTCTATGAATTTTGAAGCCCGAAAAATCTCCGATTTTTCGACGGCTTTCAAAGATTCTGAAGAACCTTTAAACTATCAAAATCTCTGATTTTGATGCCACGAAAATTTAAAATTTTCGCCGGTGCCCACTAAGGTGAGTCAAATTTCTGGTGTGGAGAAAAAAGAGGTTGATAAGATTATGAAAGAACTTAAAAAAGAGGATACTATTTATTCACCTAAAAGATGTTACTGGGCATTAAAAGAATAATTACTTATTTTTATGTTTAAATCCCTATTTAATTACCTAAAATTAAATAAATTATATAAAAGAATTATTTGGACAATCGAAGTATAAGTTACATCATAATGGAAAATGAAACAATTACATTTAAAATCATAGCTAAAATAAAATAATTTAAAACATGAAAAAAGACATAATCATCTTAATTGGACATATTCAATAGATGGAATACTAAAAATGAATGATATTAGCTTTGATCTTCAAATTGTTGCTCTAATGTTTCATAAAAAGAATTAAATCCATAAATATGGTCTGCAAGCATTTTAGTACAAGCAGCTACATTATCTACAGGAACAGACCTACCAATTATAGTAATTGTGATCTCCACCGATAGTATTTTTGTAAATTCATCATATACCAGATCAGAAGTCATAATCCAGTCAGGATCTATTTCTAAGCTATAATCATTGATTTTTAATTTTAAATATTCATATTTATTTTCTGAAACATTTAGATCCTCGAACTTAAGGACAATATCGGATGCAATGGGCCTGTTTTTATCAAATAGAGCACTTTCTTTAAATTCTACCAATATTATTCCTCCTTTTTGTTCTTATTAATAATATTTTTTTAATTAATAATATACTTTTTATTTTCAGATTTTAGGATCTGAAACCGGGAACAGAAGAGACTTTCAAGCGAATAGAATGTCTAATATATTAGATAAATGATTGAAAACATATTCATGAAAACCATAGGTGATAATAAATGCAAAAATAGTGATTTTTATTACGATTCAACTTTTCATGTGCCATATATTTTTATTTTTAATAGTACCTATTAAAAATTGATAAAAACTACCATTAAATATAGCAACTGTGAAGATTAACATAATAACGCAATTTCAATTAAAAAAAATTTTAATGCAGGTGCTTTAATTGGATTATAAAGAACTAAAAAAAGATATTTTAATAGTGGGAATTTTAGTATCATTTCTTACACCATTTGTTAGATCATCCATTAATCTAGCATTACCTGCTTTAGCTTATGAATTTAATTTATCTGCTATATTTTTAACATGGATATCAACAGTCTATCTACTTGTTAATGCTATACTCTATATTCCATTTGGTAGAATTGGAGATATATATGGGCGAAAACGTATCTTTCAATATGGATTAATTATTTTCACCATAAGCTCATTTATATCAGCTTTCTCTATTTCTGGAGAAATGTTCCTTCTTACCAGGATTTTTCAAGCTATAGGTAACGCAATGGTATTCGCCAACTTAAATGCCATGATATCATCAGCATTTTCTGCAAATGAAAGAGGGAAAGCATTTGGACTAACATCAATGGGTGTCTTTATAGGTTTAATATTTGGACCAATACTTGGAGGGGCCATAACTGAAATTGTAGGATGGAGAACGTTATTCTATTTAGATACCATAATAGGAATAATAGCTATTTTTGCAATTACACGGTTTAAACATGAGTGGATAGATGCAGAAGGAGAAAAATTAGACATTTTAGGAGCATTTCTACTAGGCATATCTCTTATATCCCTAATTTATGCTTTTTCAGATTTCACCAATAATTACAGTCTATTTCTCGTAATTGCAGGGATAATTGGACTTTCAGTATTCTATTTAGTGGAAAAAAGAGTTGCTTTTCCATTAATTAATTTAGGTTTATTTAATAGTAAAAGTTTTACCTTTGGAAATATCACTGCATTTATAAATTATGGTGCATTTGTATCTGTGGGATTTATTCTAAGCCTCTATTTACAATATTTAAAAGGTTATGACCCTCTTACAGCAGGCTTAATAGTTTCTATCCAATCAATTATAATGGTCATTATATCTCCATATGCCGGAAGATTATCTGATAAAATTAATCCAGAAAACATATCTACCATTGGGATGGTGCTAACGACCATTGGGGTAGCCCTTATGACGCTAATTAATTTTGAAAATGCCCTATATGTGGGAGTATTATCTCTTATTATTTTTGGAGCAGGTATAGGTTTATTCTATTCTTCAAATACCAAGGTGGTTATTAATGCAGTGGATAAAAAGTATTTTGGGGTCGCAAGCGCTACATTAAGTAATATGAGATCCATGGGACAAATATTTGGAATGGGGATAGTTATGTTAATTATTTCTACTATTTTGGGAAATGTACAAATTATGCCTTCCAATTATCCCCAATTAATTATAAGCCTTAAAACTGCACTTGTTGCTATTACTGTTTTAAGCGCAATTGGAATTTTTACATCAATATTTAAAGATTAAACAATACTCAATTAATGCAGATGCTTATTTTTTAGTATATCCGCGGAGGTAATGAATATTTATTTAAAATATTTAGATTATGTGACTGTTTAGAAGCGAATAGTGAAGATATTTTAAGTGATCATACTTTGAATAATGGTAAAATGAATGAATTAGAATTGGCTTAAGGCTATGCAAAATAAATTGGATAAGGTAACTGCTGAAGCCTAATTTTTAAATTACGTTTTTATATAAAACATTAAGTAACATATTTCTTTAATTCTAAAACTAATTTTTAATGTATAATTGACAGAATTAATTTTAAATTTTATTTTCACTTCTAATTGGGATAGTAAAATAAAAAGTAGAACCTACACCAAACTCAGACTCCACCCAAACACGGCCACCATGACCATCTATTACTCGTTTAACCACTGCTAATCCTATCCCTGTACCTTTATAAACATTTCTTGTATGTAATCGTTGGAATATTACGAAGATACGTTCCATATATTGTTTTTCTATTCCAATACCATTATCTTGAACACTAAAAACATATTCTTTCTCATCTTTATCTTTATAAGCTGAAATATGTATTTTAAGGGACTGTTCATTTTTTCTAAACTTAATAGCATTTGAAATCAGATTCTGGAAAACCTTCTGCAACTGGTCTGAATCTCCCATTACATTGGGGAGCTCATCAACTGTTATTTCTGCGCATGAATCTCTAAGTGAAGTAGAAAGGCTTTTAATGGTTTTACTTAAAATAGCAGTAGTATCAACGAGTTCAAATTCTTTTCCTTTAGTGCTAACACGAGAATATTCAAGCAAAGCATTAATTTGCGCTTTCATACGAACAGCAGCTTCTACAATATAATCCATGAACTCATCAGCATCATCATCAAGCTGACCTTTATAACGACGTTCTAATAATTGTGTAAAACTGGCAATAGTACGTAATGGCTCTTGAAGATCATGGGATGAAACATAGGCAAATCTTTCTAAATCATTATTAGAACGTTTTAATTCAAGTATAGTTTCTTTTAACGCGTTTTCGACTTGATTTCTATGAGTAATATCTCGAGTTACAACTAATAACGATTTAATTTTACCATTAGTAATTTCAGGGATAATATACGAATTGAATACTTTTAATCCTTCCACATCCGGTAAACTAAATTCAATAATTTGTATTTCAGCAGTTGCTAATGCTTTTTCAAAACTTTGAAACCAGAGATTAACTGTATCTTTTTTAACACCTAACTCATCAATAGTTTTACCTATTAACTCTTCTCTTGATAATCCTATGCTCCCTATACCCTTATTAATATAAATTATTCTAAAATCAGTGTCATATCGTGCAATAATATCCACTGAATTCTCTGTTAGAGTCCTAAAATTATTCTCACTTGTCTTTAATAACTTATAAGCATCCTCTAATTCGGTAGTGCGTTCTTTGACTTGTTTTTCAAGATGGTCATGCGCTGTTTTTAACTTTTCCTCTGCTCGTTTACGCTTAATATCCATATTATCGATAGAAATCGCGCTTTCTAATGTTATTATGAATAAGAGAGTAGTTATAGCAAATGTCATAAGTGCTGCTCCAAATCTAAGATCATATAAGCCACCCAACTCTCCTAAAAGTCGTAATCCTCCAATAATTACTGGAATTATTACAATTGAAAGTAGTATTTTATATCCAAAAGCACCACCTATTCTTTCACTGGTTATTAATTCTACAATTCCTTTATTTGGACGAAGACAAAGAACACCTATGATTATTAAAATAAAAGTAATAGCACTATAAAAGGAAGGTTGAGTAGTATTAGGAGCTTCATATATTTGTGTTTGATAAATATATCCTAATATAATGAGATACATCATGAAAAAAACTAATATCATTAAATATTGGCTAAAATGATGCTTAGAAATTTTATTATCTATAAATAAAATTGATGTGCCAGTTAATATAAATGAAAATATAGCGATTATAGACATTCTAAATAGTAATAAATTTTGAAATCCGACAATAGTTCCTATTAAACTTATTCCTATAGTAAACTGAATTATGTAATCTAAAAGTATAAAAAAACTAGTTAATACCACTATTAAAGATAATATCTGAGTAATTGTTTTATTTAGTGAGTTGACCCTTTCCTTCTGCAGTAAAAAAATAGAGATGCCTATTAAAATAAAACATATACTTGAGGGTAAAGAAGTCGAGCGATAATCTGGGCTTGGAGTTATTAAAATTGAGATATTGAATATCCAACCCATTAAAATGATAAAACCGATTAATATAATTATAAGACTTATAATTTGAGATAAAAACATAAAGGAATTATTTTTTAATAAACCCACTTAATACCCCTATTTATTTAATCATATACTTATTTATGAAATCATTATATAAAATAGATCTATAAATGTCACTTATTCTGGAGCTAAATGTTTCACTAAAATAAAGAAATATTTAAACAAAAGAATATTAATGAACTCCAATCAACTAACTATACATCAGAACAACTATTAAATAAAGCTTATAAATGCAAATGACGAACTAATAGAATTACTCGAAACAATTGAATCAAAAATAAAATCTGAAAGTAAAAATGATATATTATAACGTGCTAAATGTGTGATTACAACAAAATTAACTTTAGAAGGAGAAAAATAGAATTAATTATTTTTCAAATTTTAAGGACCGCACTCCCAGTTTTCAACAATATTTACATCTTTAACTGGAATAGTGAAATAGAAGGTAGATATTCTCCAGATTCTGATTCAACCCAAATATGTCCGCCATGACGATCGATAATCTTTTTAACAATAGCTAAACCTAGATAATGCATGTTTAAGGGCATTTCCATCATTAAACTCTCATAAATCTCCACCACGATTGTCAACACGAGAATACTCTAATAAACCTTGAATCTGTTGTTTCATTCTCTTTGAACCACTAACGATATATTCCATGAATTCGTCAGCATCCTCATCTAACTGTTCCTTATAACACTTTTTAAGTAACTGCGCATAACTGGCCATTGCACGGAGTGGCTCCTGTAAGTCATGACTTGTGATATAAACAAAACTTTGTAATTGTTGATTGGAACGTTCTAATTCAGTTATTGTTTATTTTAATTTTCCTTCTGCTTGCTTGATTATGATAATATCGCGAGCAGCGGCAAAAATGTGTTCCCCCTGGTGTATTTCCAATGATACTAATACCGAATCCCTTATTTTTTTGATAATTATATCCTTTGCTATCATTGTACCCCCTATTTTTAATCTATATGAATTTAAGTAAGTTAAACTGACTTTTTATAAGTTTTAATTTTTATAAACAATGGAATACTGTTCATTATACTAATTATTATTTTTTTACTATTCTAAATATGCTAAGAAAATTAAAATTAGGAAAACACGCATTTAAAGTAAAGTTTAACTAATTCTACTTATTTAAAAAAGATTAAATTTTAATGCAATATAAACCATATTATTATTTTATATAGTAACCAAATTAAACACCCTTAAAAAACAATTTATAACCTGAATAATCCCAATATCTTTATTTAAAGCATATAATTTTTTAAAAGTAGTTTTAAGTAAACACAAAAATATGGCATCATTTTTATAACTAGTATTAAAGGCCCACAAGAACCTAATTTAGAAAAAAAAATTGGAAGAAATTATTTTATAAAACAAAATAAATTTTTATTGCGTTATTAGCCTATTACTGCTCCATTTTTGGAGTTGCCTGTTGCATAGTATATTGATGAGTAACCATTTCCTTTGTAGTCATAGTTTGCCCAGCTGTTACCATTCCAGTATTGTACTGAACGGTGGCGAGAGGACATTGATGTTGCATATTGTATGGTTCTAACATTGTATCCTTGATTTCTCAGTTTGCTGGATAAGTAGGCGCTCATTGCCCAACAATCCATTCCATTAGTGTATCCTCTGTATCGAGTGTTTGAATAAGTCTTTTTAGTACTTGTTCTCTTTGTTTTTATCGCTTTTTTTGATGTATTTGATTGGCTTTTTGAAACACTTGAATATATTTTTTCTACTTTTTCTGAGGATGAGCTTGAACTTACAGATGTATCACCTGTTACAGCTGCTGCATATTCATCCCATTGCTCCATGGCCAGTAGGGTATAGTCTCCTACTTGTCCGTCTTCTTTAAGTCCAACTTCTTTTTGAAAAGCTTTAACTGCTATTTCAGTATCAATTCCAAAGTTACCATCTATTTCTCCATTATAGAAATTGTTTTCTTTAAGCCATGATTGCAATTTTTTAACCTGATCACCAGTAGATCCCATTTTTAAACCGTTATCATTGGTCATATTTTTTTCTTGCAGCCATTTTTGTAGTTTAGCTATTTGCTCTTTACTTAATATTGTTGTATTGTCAGCAATTGCATTATTACTGACCGCATTTACTAATTTTTCCTCATCTAATGTATTTATTAAATTCAGGGTTTCTGCAGCCGATGACATCGGCATAAGAATTAACACTACGCAAATAGAGATAGCTATCGCTAGAGTAGTTTTCTGTAATTTATCCGTAATTATACCGCCTCCATATCCTATACCCTTTTATACACCTACGAAAATAAGGCCTTAGGACAATGTTACTATCACTAGAAAATCATATATAAACATTTCGATTTATTTCTCAAAAACAAGCATTATAAGAGCTTATTTAAGGAAAAAAGAAGGTATTTAAGCGTTTTGTTTTAACTATTAAGAAATATCGTGTATCTATCCTTATTTATAAGAATTAAGCTCTAATTAAACATTAATTAGATAAATTAAATAGTATATGTCTTATTTTAATGGGATATGAGGTTATACATTTATAATTAGAATTGAAAGGACGTTTTATTAATTAATATACCTTAATAAGGCCCTTTATATTAAACATGACATTATTAAAACTTCCTGAAGCATAATTAAACTCACAATCGATTATTACAGCAAATATGGAAGTTAAACAATACTTTACTAATGATTTTAATTAATATACACTATTTTCTCCAACAATAATTAATTTATATGTTAAAAACTCTAATTTCAAGTTTTATTCCTATTTTTATATTAAAAAGAAGCTTTTAGTACCATTTTTAAAATTAGAACATTTAATTGATAATAATTCATTTTTAATGTTTATAATATCTCACCCTAGACACTAAATAAAACAAAACAGAAGTCTCAATAAATTAAAACTAAATTTTAATAATATTAACCGACAGAACTAACTTTAAGCTATTATTATCATTGAATCCACTATGTTTAGCCACATGCCTATATAATTAGATTCTAATTTTTTCTGAATCTTTCAGAAATATTTATATTGCTTTTTTTATTATTTTAAATAGAAATAAAAGTTTAAAGATTTAAATACTAGAACACGTTAAAAAAGATTGGAAATAACACAAGAAATGGTGATAAAATGAAAATCAAATACACTACCATGATAATTAACGATATGGATGAATCAATTAAATTCTATACCGAAGTTATGGGATTTGAAATAGATAGCCAATATGATCTCGGACCTGCAGGGACAATAACGCTACTTAAAGGTGAAGGAGATACTATGGTAGAAATCATTAAAAATCCAGTAGATGAACCTGGACTATATTCAATAGGAATGGATGTTGAAGACTTAAACGCTACAATTAAAGAACTCAAAGCTAAAGGTGCTAAAATTACCATGGATCCCCTGCAAATAACAGTTGGATCCCTTGCCTTCTTAGAAGATCCAAATGGAATCCGAATAGCACTAATCCAACACCATTAATCTTAAAATACCCATATACATTGCTATTTATATAAAAATAAGCTCTTTTTCATTTATAGTCAATTTAAATCTTTTTTATAGCAAAAATCTTTAAATATGCAAATGTTATTAATTTCTAAGTTTATAATAATATAAAATAAATATGATATATGATGTAATTTATGGAAAAACACATACCCTTCACGAGTGCAGAGCGCATATTGGCAGTTTTGTTTGGGCTTGGATTTATTTTAGGCTTTTTGTTGACCCCATTGGGATTGGAGACTCGTATGAATGAAATAGGGACCTTACCGTTTGCAGGGTTCTTTATAACTGGATGATTGTTGCTCCCACTTGCATGGCTGGTTTCGATATGGTTACGAAGACCGACGCTTGCCAGAATTTTGGCGGTAATCGACGCAGTGCTTCTTTTCCTCATCGTAACCGCCGATCAGGTACTGTTATTCTTCACAGTCGCACCTCCGCTGCCGTTACTATCAGATAGTACATTCTGATCTTCGTGGGCGTCGGATACATGTTTTACGGACCACGAGTCTATGAAAAGCGGGTGAATAGTGCTATTCGACATTATTAATCTCTATTTTATCAAGAATATAATTAGGATTTATAAACTCGACTATTTTTAGCTTCAAAAGAAATTAAATCACCAAAACAATACATTAAAACAATTTTAGCCAAATATAACAGCATATGAGTAAAAAAAATTCTAGTATAGTATAAATTATTATTTCATGATGGTAAACTTCTTTTTGCTATGTACCACTGTATCATATCCGGTGTAAATCAAAAATAGGGTTCAGAAGAATGATTGGATGGAAATTAAAGAATATTAAAATATTTTTAACTTGATAAGAAAATTAAAAAAAAGATTAATTATTTAATATTAATAGCTATTAAGTCTTTGAGCCTATCCCCATTAGATATGCTCCAAAACCAATCACCCAAAGTATTATAGGATACGCTACCCATCTTTCAACTCCGCCACCACCCATTATCGGTATGAACATATTAGCTGTAAATAAGAAAAACAGGCCAATTATACCAAAAATAACAGCCAAATATTTAAGTGGTGAATTTATTATTCTGAAGGAGTAAATAGCCGATAATCCTCCGCTGATGAATGTGGTCATTGCAAATAATGGATGCTGAGGATTTATATTTCCAGGAAATATTCCAACACCTAAAGCTCCCAGTCCTAACAATCCCACCAAAAGTGCGGCGATTCGATCATTATACGTCCTAAATAAGAAATAAGTACCAATAAGGATTAATATTCCAGATATTATCATACTAAAGTTAAATATTGTAGCTGATGGTTGGGTTATAATGCTGTTAGGTGGTTCCGTCGCTCCAAGGTCACTAATCATACTATTAGCAGTTGTATATGTATATACTTCAGGATAAAAAATTTCACCAGTTATAATACCCATAAAAATAATGGATCCTGCAAGGAAAAACATAAGACCTGCTATAGTGGGGTTCATTTTATTTGAAAATTCTAATTTTTTAATCATAATATCACTAACATATTTAGAATAATTGTTTTGTCTCTATTGATTAAGTAATTTTGTATAGATTATCTTGAGAGAAATAATAACATCATTTTAACTAAAAGTTTATCTTTTATTAAAACTAGTAAATCCTGCAATAAAAGCAAGCACTGAAGCTATTAAATCTGTATCAAAAGGAGAATTCATAAACATTTCATGTCATAACTAAATAATAAAATCATTTAGAAGTATTAAATGGCCTTTTAAATAAAATTATTTAATTTATTAAGCATAAAATGATTTATTTTTGTATTATTAAATCTAAAAATAATCCCATTATCTTTAAATTGTGAAAAAAGTCACAAAAATTATCATAATCTTTTTATACACATCAATCATACTAATTTTTAGCAAGCACTTGCTTAGTTAATAATAACTTAGTAAGACTTGATTTTTCTACTCTTAATTCGGCATAAAGGAGGTAAAAAAGATAACAAAACAAAAAATAACAACCAAAACTATAATTTCACTAGTATTAATAAGCCTAACATTATTATTCTGCTTAACCACAGTTTCAGCAGCTAATGACACGATTTATGTAAATATCACTGGAGACGATACTACTGGAAATGGAACTGCAGAAAACCCATATCAAACAATACAAAAAGGAATAGACAATCTTAATCCTAATGGAACAATATACCTCCCAAATGGAACATACACCGGGACAGGAAACACTGGAATTATCATAAACAAGAGTATGAATCTTGTTGGTGAAAACCAAAAGGAAACCGTGATAAAAGGAGAAACGACATTCATATTTATAATTCAACCCGGAATAAATGTATTTATCCAAAATCTAATGTTAATCAATGGAAGCAGTGGATTTGGTGCAATCCACAATAGGGGAAATCTAACTGCATTAAATTGTACTTTCACAAATAACTCCGGAAGTTATGGTGGGGCAATCAGCAATGAGGACAATTGTACTGTAAATAATTGTAATTTTACAGGTAACAAAGCAGATAATGGTGGTGCAATCAGCAATGATGGTACCTGTACCATAGCTAATTGTAATTTTACAAATAATACTACATTTTTTATATTTAGTACAGACGATAAAGGCGGTGCTATCTACAATACTGGTACTTTAAATGTAGATGATTGTATTTTCACAGGCAACAATGCAAGGTATGGTGGTGCAATCTATAAATATAGTGGTACTTGTACTGTAAATAATTGTAATTTCACAGATAACAATGCAGAGTATGAGGGCAGTGCAATCTATAATGAAGGTACTTTAAGTGTAGCTAATTCTAATTTCACAAATAACTATGCAACTTACATGAGTATTATGGATAATGGTGATGTACTCAGCAATCATGGTACCTTAAAAGTAACTAATTGTACTTTCACAAAGTACTATGCAACTTATTTAGGTAGAATGGATAGTGGAGGTGCAATCTACAATACTGGTATCTGTAACATAGCTAATTGTACTTTCATCGGTAACACTGCAACTTATGGTGGTGCAATTTACAATAATGGTACTTTGGATATAGCTTATTGTAATTTCAATTATAACTCTGCACTATATGGTGGTGCAATCAGCAATGAAGGTACTTGTAATGTAAATAATTGTAATTTTACAGGCAACAATGCATACTATGGTGGTGGTGCAATCTTCAACAAAGTGAATCTACATGCAGTATGCTGTACTTTCACAAGTAACAATGCACAGTATGAGGGGGGCGCAATTTACAATTGGGGTTATGGTATTGTGACGTATAATAGAATTACTGGAAATACAGCACTAATATGCAGTGCCATTAGTGGTTATGTTGAAGCTGAGAATAATTGGTGGGGTTCCAATAATCCCGATTGGAGTATCTTAAGTAGATTTACTCCTCCAAATTGGGTTATTTTAACTATAAATGTAGATCCAAATACAATATACAATGGCGAAAAAGCAACTATTAAAGTAGATTTCAACTACCTTAACGATGGTAGATTTTTATGGATGGCATGCATTCCTGATGGGCCAATAACTTTAAGTACTTCGTGGGGAAGTTTCACAAGCTCTGGAATAACCCATGAATTCACAGCAAATACTTTTGATAGTGTTATGACTGCTACATTCTATGCTAATGGAGATTATATACCTTCAAGTGTGATGATTAGTGCTTCTGCTGATGGATATACCACAAATGAAACTGAATCAGCTTATATTAACATTAATCCTACTATAATTACTTCAACTTATAATCCAATATTAGAAACAAATGTACAATCGGGTAATGTTGAAGCAATTGATGCAGCAAGTTCAACACATAATACCGAAAATACAATCAGAATGCAAAAAACGGGATTACCAATACCCGCACTTTTATTAGCTTTACTTGCAGTATTTACTGGTTTAGTAATGCCAAGAAGAAAATAATTTAAGGGGATTTAATGTCCTCTCCCCAACTCTTTTATTTTTAATTGCTAATAAAATTAAAATCAAGAGAACAAGCACATTAAAGCAATCTTAGCTCAATATGACAGTTTTAAGAGTATAAAATTTTAACAAAATATAAAATAATATAATATTTTATATATTAAAGAAAATTAACACGTTTAAAACATTTAATATACAAAAATAAAGTGTAATATAACGCAATTTTTTATTTATAAGTTTCTACGAGGATTTTAAATTTGCAAAAACGTTAATAGTATCATTTTTGCAACTATAATTATAAAGACCCATACTAACTTATTTTTAATAAAAAATCATTTTTAAGAACTAAAACTAATTTTTAATATATAATTAGATAAACTAATTTTAAGATTATTTATTCAATCTTTAAATTCGAATATTTCTTACCACAAAAATCGTAATGAGCACTATAACGAACTATATCTGTTCATTTAAAAGAAAAAGGATTGTAAATCCATAATTAGTTTGCAAATTTTGTACCGAAATATTTATTATAATCATTGTTCGTTGCATTTGTTTCGTTGATAACTTGTTCAACACTTAATATATTTGGAAATCCACTGTTAAATCCATTTCTCCACCCATAATATTTGATTTTGTAAGTTCCCCCAACCTTTAACTGGTTAAAAATATCTCTTGTATTAAATTTTTGGAATAAGAAGTTTTCATTGTTAAAAAATCCTTCACTTTCATTTGTAACAAGCAGTAGCTGATCTGCATTACTTATTATCATCATTCCATTATCATATACATTTATTCCCGGTTTAGGTTCCCATCCTTGAACTGTAATTACTTTTTCCTGCACAGAGGGCACTTCATAAGCACTCCACCAATACACACAACCAATTGGGTATATTACTATGACTGCAACAATAAAAGCTAAAGCAGATCTTATAAATATTGATCCCCAAGGAGTTGGTCTCCTTTGATGTGATTCTTTATGATTTGTTTTCTTATGATGAGATTCTTTGTGGTTTGGTTCCTTTTGATTCGATTTTTTCCATTTTACTATCCCTAAAACTAGGGCAATAATTAACGGAACTACTATGTACATGCCTACCTGTATCAAAAGTCCTTCAAACCAACTTGGTGCTACAAACATTTTTATTCTCCTTCTATTTCTCCTAATTAAATGAGTTATATTACTTAAACATCTGATGCAATTAAATTAGTCTATATCTGACTCAAAAATTAATTAATTTATCAATATCTTCATACTTAATTAGTTTCTTTAGCATTTTTATGATTCTTCCAATAGAGCAATAGGTAATTCCATTAATATCCATTCACAAATATTCTTAAACTCATATTGTTGATTGAAAATAAAAACCTTACTTTTAAAATAATAAAAAAATAATTCGTTATTCTGTACTATCTTTAGCCCCTAAGGTCACTATATTTAAAAATAAAAAGCCAAAAAAATATTGGGCAACAAAAGCCGAATGGTATGTAAAATACAGATTTCAATAGTTTATTCCGATTTAGCTGCCTTATTTCTCATTGCTTAGCTTATCAACTATATTTTGAAGATTATTTTTTAATACTTCCATTTTATTATTATATTGTTTCATAAGGTTAGCCGTACTTCTTAAATCATCAGCATATGCTTTATTATCTCCATTTTCAAAATCTGTGGCTGATTTTTGAGTTATAGAAATCATTTGACTACTCAAACTGTTAATTTCCTCATAATTACTTGAAAGGTTACTTATTTCGCTGGAAAGGTCTCCCTTTAATGCCAATGTGTATGCAAGCGCCTTATAATAATTAAAAGTACCATATGCCTTGAAATCTTGATTTAATAATCCTGGAGGAATATTGTTGCTATTTCTCATTTCATTTGCTACATTAGTCCTTTGACTTTGTGACATATAACTTAATGGAGAATTTTCCACAGTTGCAGCTGCATTTTCAATCTGAGCAATATCTGAAGCACTGATCTGATTTTGTGACGCTGCATCTAATTCGTTTTTAAATGCATTTAAATCATTTGGCATTAAAACAGTTGTAACTGCAGCATAAAAAGCTCCATAAATACCAATTACTGCTACTATAACAATAATTAATGCAATCATTTTTTTATTCATCTTTTTTCGCCTCTTTATTCACCTACTGATTTATATTTACAATAATAACTAATTTAATAAATACTTTTTTTATTCATTTCTCTACATTTGAATTAATTAAAGCCCCAATAGCTCCACCAATTGCAGCTACAAAACCAAAAACAATAGATATAAGTATTGAAACTATAAATCCAAATCCTATAACCACTGAACTTTCAAAGATGAGAGCACTAGCAAAGGTATACACAAAAGTGTAAACAACCACTCCTAAAAATCCAACAATGCCACCATAAATCAAACCATTTTTAGCGTTACCACCAGCCAAATAACCTGCTATTAATCCAGCGATTAAAATGCCTAAAAAACCTCCAAGAGGCCCTAATCCCATAAGTAGAACAAACAATAATAATATCGCTGCAACAATCCCTATAACTATAACTTTCCAATTTAACAAGTTTTCCACCCCACTAATCCTTTATTTTCATTCATAATACCACTAACTTAAAGCTAAATTAAATTTTACCATTCTAAATTATTAAGTGATTCATTTATTAAGTGCATAAGTTTATAACTTGCTAAAAAAATTAAAATCATAAAAACAAGCACATTACAGCAATCTTAAACTAATATAACAGTTTTACAAAGAGAAAATTTTGATAAAATATAAAATAATATTATATAGTAAAATTTTTAACTAAACTAATAAGCATTTAAATCTCTTAAATATTCTTATTAATCTTTATTTTTTAATTTACAATTTTTTTTTAAGCTTATGTTTTTTGGATCCTTATTTTGAGCTAAATATTAGCAATCAACAAGCATGATCTAATTCTGTAAAATAAATAAGATTGCTCCAGACATGCTAAATATAATCCACCGAGAAGAGGAAGAGCGCTTACCTAAATGGCAGCGTTCAGCAAACAAATGGTTTAGTGCTTATGATGAGCATTGCAAAGAGCAAAAGCGAACTAAAAACACACGAAACACCAGACGTACAATAGTAAATGGATTTATAGGCTTCCATGGCCTGCCACAATACACACAAAGAGGAGTAAGAAGGAAATTTAAGGGCTTAAAGGAGCCTAACAAGCGTGAAGCATTAAAGAAAGAGGATATTAGGGAATTGTTAAGTGCAAGTAAAAGCTAGAAGATGAAAGCAATGATACTTGCACAGCTTTCCAGCGGTTTAGCTGGCTTGGATATGCTAAAATTAAAAATTAAAGATTATAATGATGGTTTGATTGAAAGTATTGATGATAATGATATTAGAAGAAATGTTTGTTTGTTGCACATGTTCCGTAAGAAGACTGATAAGGAATTTACAACATTTTTTAGTGAAGAAGCTGTTATAGCAATTGAAAAATATTTAGAATTAGAATGCATTGATATTAATGATGATGAAGCTTTATTTGCAAGCTATAAAGCTGGTGGAAAGCATATGGGCACAACAGCACTGCAAATGGCTTACAGATATTTAAATAAATACTCAGGCGGGGAGCAAGAAGAAAAAGGAAGATTTAGAAAAGCAACCAGTCATATGATGCGTAAAACCTTCAATACACTGTTAATTAATGCAGGAATGCTCAAAGAGATTAGAGGGCATTTTATGGGACATGGGTATAATGATAAAGTTAGAGATACTTACTTTTTAGCTGATCCACAAGAATTGCTTAAAGTTTATTTGAAGTATATGGATTATGTGACTATTGAGAAGAGAGAAGTGAGTAGTGAAGAGTTAATAAATGATCAGGGCTTGAATAATGCTAAGATTAGTGAATTGGAGTTGATGCTTGAGGAAATGAAGAAGAAATTGGATAAGGTTAGTGTTGAAGCATAATTACTTTTAAATTAAGTTTTTATACTATTTTTACTAATTTTAATTTATAATTTAGTAAATGAGTTGATCTTATTTGAAATATGCTAAATACCTTGGAATAATAAGCATTATAATTTTAATTACTTTAAGCTCAGGCTGTATATTCATTAGTGGATTTGTTGATACTTTAAGCTTAGATAATGAAAACAATATCATTACAGACGGTAATGGTAACATCATCCACAATGCAACTCCCGTTATTTTTCCAGATATTATAGGAACTGTAATTGGTCCTAAAGAAACTAAAAGGGGTCAAAATTTAACTGTTGAATATAAAGTTACAAATAAAGGTATTAAAGCCGTATATAACGTTAGTGTAGAAGGACAATCTATTGATGAGTATCTTGGAACTTTAAAACCTGGAGAAACCAAAAAATTTACTCATATCGTGTATATACATACCCCTGCTGAACTTAAAGAGGAATATGGCCCTGATGCTGTAGAGTGTAATCCTTATCCTATTGGTGGAGATAATATATATTATAGATATTCTAACGGTCAAGAGCACATTGCAACCTTCGATTGGATTGAAATAAAATTAATCTAATAAGGATGAACGTGTGTTAGAAGGTAGAGAAAAAGTTTTGAAGATAATGAAATAAAAATTGTAATTGATTGAAAAGTAAGTATGATTGAAATGAAGAACCATTATAAATCTTTTTTAATTGGTTTAGCTATTGGATTAGTAACTACATTTATTTCTACCCCTTGGCAAATAGCAATAATTATATTATTAGTTTAGGATTAATTTCTGGCTTTATTTCAAGTAAAGACACTAAAAAGGAATGATTACGGTGCAATTAGTAGTTTAGGTTTTCCTATCGCAAGTATAATATTTTATACTATCATTGCAATAGAAGGCTTTCAAATTCCAATTATTCCCGTACTTATAATTGGCTTAACTCTTATGCTGATTATATCTGCATTATTGGGAGCATTTGGCGGTTTAATTGGAACATATATCAAAAAATCAAGTTTAAATAAAAATTAAAGTGTTAACAATGAAAAAATATAGTACAATTAAATCAGTAGTCATAGGATACGTTATAGCTGCTATTTTAGCATTTCTTTTACCAGATATCCATTTATCAGATATATTAGCGATAATTATAATTATGTTAGGTGGATTTATTGCCACTTACATATCTATAACTAATAAAGCAAGAATTGGATTATATGAAGGCATATTATATGCCCTATCCACATTACCACTATTATTAATTTCTACAACTGGATTAGGATTATATTCAATATTAATTCTGGTTTCAATACCAATATTAGCTTTTATTGGAGGATTTATCGCTAAACAATTAAGATTACGATTAGATAATACCAATGATGAGAAAATTACGGTTTAAAATATAACTAAATTTTCAATCCAATTTTTATAATTTATAATTCCCTATTTCAAAACTTTGATCAACTCTTCCTTAAATGTAGGTTAATTTTGATTAGGTTTATTGCTTTTGGAGTTTTGATTGAATATAGAATAAATAAAGCTACTTTAAATATTTAAGAAATATAAAAGAGAAAAATAAAGTATCTACTTATCTTTTATTAATTATATTTTTAAATTTGACAGGGAAATTAAGATTTAGAATTTTTTGTAAACCAATTAAATTAGATATTTTATTTAAAAATATCTTATTTTCAAATTTAAGTACCAATAAAGCACAAATAGTTCCTATTAAAGCCCCAAATACAACATCCAACGGATAATGAACTCCAATATATATCCTTGAAAATCCTATAACTGCTGCAAACGCTATTATAGGATAAATAATCCTAATTTTTCTATCTAAAAATTCAATAGAATATTTGAGACCAATCACTACAGCTGCTGCAAAAGAACTTGTCGCATGCCCTGAAGGGAAAGAATATACATCATTTTCCAAAACTAACTGGTGAACATTTCCTAAAACCAAAAAAGGTCTTGGCTCTGCAATAAAATGCTTTAATAAATACACGAAAACATTGCTGATAAATAATGCTAAAAATGCAAGTATTGCTACTTTTTTGGCTTTTACACCGCCAAAAATATATAATAAAGCACATATTATACACCAAGCTGCAAGACTGCCAAAATCAGTTAAAAAAGGCATTATTATGTTTAAAATACTATTTTCTAAGCCATTGTTTACTAAATAGAACAACATCACATTATAGTTTAGTATAGGGTTTATCAAATCAAATATAATTAAATTCATTAAATCCATGAAAATCACCTTAATTTAAATTCGAGTATTCTTTTTTATTAATACTCTTTTTAAAATAATTATGCCAAGATTCAATCCAAATCAGTACATGATTCGCCCCAAATTCAATGAAAATCCATTATTCATTACTGAAAATTAAAAAAATGAAAAGATAAAAATAGAGATTATTAGTCATTTAAGCCAATTGAACATAGGTTTAATATTATTCTAGGTATATGTTTCAATGTCCTATAGGGTTATACGGCATTATTTGAATAATAATCATGTTATCTTTGTCAATATCCATGTATGGAACATCCCAGTAACCAGCCTGTGAAAATTCTGTATCATTAGTAACATCGAAATAATAATCTTCTGTATTAAAGTCGTCGAACAAATCCTCGTAACCAATTGTAACTTTCGCTGTATAATTTTGTTCATGATATAGATAATTATCCCATCCAACTTTGAGCGCTACTTTATCTGGAAACTGAATCCCTTTAACATATAAAACACCATAAGAAGGTGCAGTAAGGTATTCACTGTTTTTTAAATCCACATTATAGAAAGTAGTGGTATTTGTTGCAGAAACACCTTGAATACCTCCTATTGCAGATACAACAACACATAATGCCAATAATGCTGCTATTTTTAGTTTCAATATCCAACCTCCCTATTAATTATATTAATAGTAGTAATCTTTATATACTTAAACTTTTACATTATAATTGTAGGTGAAATTAATTTTTCACCTTCTTCATTTCGAATGTTTGATCAACTCTTCCCTAAATGCAGCCTATTTTTGATTATGTTTTTTGCTGTTTTTGAGTTAAAATGAAAACAATTATATGTATAACCATGATAAATTTATAATTATAATTATAAAGACTCATACAAACCTAATTTTAAAAATAAGGCATTTTTAAGCTTTTAAATGAACTAAATACTATTCTAAATAATACTACTTAAACTTATTAGTTATATAATAATTTATTTTTGGAATTTTAAGATATTTTCAGTATTTTTTGTATTAATAAACCATATATAGTTCTTAATGGACCATAACTGTGAAAAAGGTCACAAAAATAAACGACAGACTTTTATATTAATCATTATACACTCTTACTTAGTTAAGCTGATATTATTCTGCTCTTAACAATGCTAATTAAGTTATAAAACATAAAGGAGGTGAAAAAGATGATGAAACAAGAAAATACAGACAAAACAAAAAATAATCCTAAATCACTGCAAAATAAATTCATAATTCCTTTACTACTTTTAAGTTTAGTGTTGATCTTTTCATTTACTATGGGCACTGTTTCAGCAGAATTTATGAGTCCTTCGCCAACATCTAATGTTATTTATGTGAATGGTTCAAATGGAAGCGATGATAACGACGGTCTTTCATGGGAAACAGCAAAACTTAGCATTCTAAACGCAACAGGTACCGTAGATGAAAACGGTGAAATAAATATTGCAGACGGCCAATACACAGGTACATGCAATACAAAAATCACGATTACCAAGAACATGACTATTACTGGCCAAAGCCAAACTGGCACAATCATAAATGGAACAGGGACTAACTGGATATTCAATATTGCCTATGGTGTTAATGTTACAATCCAGAATTTAACACTAACCAACGGAACAACCCAAAACAATGGTGGTGCTATCTGGAATCCTGGAGGCATTCTTACCATAGAAAACTGTAATTTTACAGGTAACAATGCAGGTTGGGGTGGTGCTATAGCTAGTTGGTATAGTAGTACTTTAACTGTAAGTAATTGTACTTTTACAGACAACAATGCAAGTTATGGTGGTGGTGCTATTAATATGGATAGTAGTTCTACTACAATTAGAGATAGTGTCTTTATTAATAACCAAGCACAGTATTATGGTGGTGCACTAGTAAATTGGAATAGCCAAATGACTGTCACAGGTTGTACTTTCACAGATAACTCTGCTATATCTCAAAATTGGTGGATTTATGGTGGTGGTGCCATCTTTAACACTGAAACTCTGACAGCTCATTTCAATAGATTCAACAATAATATCGCAGTAAATAATGAAGGTAATGCTATTAAAAATATGTATAGTGACCCTGTAAACGCCGAAAATAACTGGTGGGGTTCAAACAACCCAAACTGGACTAATCTGTTATCAGGAGTTACTAATCCTACAAACTGGGTTATTTTAACCATAAATGCAACTCCAGATACTATTTACAACACACAAAACTCAACCATAACAGCAGACTTTAACCATATTAACGGTGGGGGAGATTTAACTGGTGTTCATATTCCTGATGGGCCAATAACTTTAAGTACTTCGTGGGGAAGTTTCACAAGCTCTGGAATAACCCGTGAATTCACAGCAAATACTGTTAATGGTATTATAAGTGCTACATTCTTTGCTATTGAGGGTGCTGTAAATCCACTTTTTAATCCAGTGCGTGTTACTGCAACAGCTGATGGTTATACTACTAACGTTACGGAATCTGCTTATATAACAATTAACCCTGCTGCAGATATTTCAATAAATATAACATTTGAAGATACCAATCATAATCACATAAACAGTACAAATTATCGAGATAATGTTGTTATTCATTTGAATGTGGCCAATAACGGTCCTGATATGGCTAACTGGGTGGTTATCAATGATGTTATCCCTCCAGAATTGGATGATAGTTCCTTCAATATAATATCGAACAGTCAATCGTGGGGTTATACTTATTATTACGGCTCTCAACGATTAACAATTTATGTGGGTGATATTGCAAATGGAACTTCATATGACTTTTGGATTAATGTAACCAATGTAGGACATAATAACAACCTGATAACTAACATTGCACGTTTAAATACTACAGAAACAGAACTATATGATCCAAATCCAGATAACAATAATTCAACTGCATCTTATACTGCAAATGCAGCAACTTATGTAACTATTTACAATGAATTCAGAAACCTTCCTTGGGGTAACATTATAAACACTGCCCATTACAATGACAAAATATACGCTATAATAAAAGTACAAAATTTGGGTCCGGATTCTACTTCAGTTAATATATTAGATTCATTAACTGGTATTAATTGGACTGGTAACTATTATGTTCTATCAGGTTCAGTATATGCATTAGATCCAAATAATTGGGTATTAAATGATCCTATAAACACTTTCAATGGAAGCCATTGGAACATGCCTAACTTTAGTTCTTTAATAGGAGGTAATGTAAAATGGCTTGCAATAGAAGGAAGTATAAACCAAACCGGTGAAAATGCCGTATCTAACTACGCAAAAATAATAAATCAAAGTGCATATGCATACGAAGGATATGATTCATCTACTGCATATCTAACAGCAAATCCTGCTCCAACCAGTTTAACTTTTAACAGTATTACTGGTGATAAAGGTAAAACAGTGAATTTAAAAGCTACTTTAGTCGATACAACCCATGGTAATGTGCCGATTAGTGGTAAAATCATTATTTTCAAAGTGAATGGTGTAACTGTAGGTAATGCAACTACAAACGCAAGTGGTGTGGCTACTTTACCATACTTAATTGATCTTGTAGGTGGTAATTACACTATAGATGCAATATTTGCTGGAGATAATGAATATGCGGCTGCTATAGGTAACGGAATACTCAAAGTAAACCAATCAAGCATCTATGTCCTTACAACAGTAAGTAAAACTAACCCTACTGTTGGTGAAACCATAACCCTAAACTTCAAACTAGGTAATAATGGTCCAGATCCTGCAAATGACGTTGTATTTACTTACCGCATACCCGAGGGTATGGAATTTGTAAGCTTAGAAACTGAACCAGGTTATCCTGCAGCAACTTATGACTCTGCAACTAGAACTGTAACTTGGAGTCTTGGAACAGTACCAATACTAGATCCATGGCTTAAAATTAATGTTAAAGTCCTAAACGCAGGAGTATTCAACATTAACCCTACAGTAACAACTTCAACCTACGATCCAAACTTAGCAACAAGTGTACAATCGGCTACTATTAATGCAGTGGCTCAGGCAAATGCAGTAAGCAACACTATTGGAATGCAAAACACGGGATTACCAATACCTATGCTTGTGTTAGCTTTACTTGGAGTGTTTGCTGGTTTAGTATTGCCAAGAAGGAAGTAATTTTAGGGGATTTAATGTCCTCTCACCAATTCTTTTTTTATTTTTAATTGTTAATAAAATTAAAATAATAAAGAAAGTATTGGGAATATAGAGAAAATTTAAAGGAACAAAATAATCTATAATTTTTCATTTCAATACTTTGATCAATTCTTCCTTAAAGAGTACTTATTTTTGAATAGTTTTAGTGATTTAAGTTTAAAATGGAAAAGCAGTTAGATATTATTTTTAAATTAAGTTTTTATATTACTTTATTCAATCTAAAATTATTATTAAGTAAGATATTATAATGTTTTTTGTAATATAAAATGATAAGGTTTTAAAATGGTAGAGTATAAACCTATTATAGCAGGAATGGTTTTTAGTTTAATATTTGGGCTAATTATTATATTTATTCCATCTTTAGGATTATTTACACGATTAATTTTAGGATTTTCTGTAATGATACTTGGTGGTTTAATTGCAGCATATATTACTGATGGAACTAATAAAGACGGTGGTGTTAATGGTGCAATGGCCGCTGGTTTTGGAGGTGCATTATTAGTTGTTCTACTATTCTCATCTGACTTTGACAATGTATTTGAAACGCTTACAAGCATTTTTACTGGTCTTATTGTAGGTTTCCTTGTTGGAATGAACTTTGGAATTATTGGAGCGGTAATTGGAAACATGATTAAAAAAAATCCTCAAACACTATTTGAAAAGAGTAATGGATATTTAATTTGTAATAAATGTGGAGGATATTATGAACTTAAAGAAGGAGAATTACCTGAGGATTATGATTTAAATTGTGAATGCGGAGGCAAAATAGAATATAAAAAATCACTGCAATCAGATATAAAATTTAATTTTGATAGAGTATTTGGATTAGGAGTTTTGCTTACTATAATAGGCGGAATACTGGTAATCTGTACAATTGGTGGAATAGACTTAGGTCGTGGACTTAGAAGAATAGCACTTGGCTCATTTATGATTGGAATAATGATAATATTAGCATATTATTTTGAATCTAAGGGTGTTGATTGGTAAAAAATGAATATAACACATTAAAATACTTTAAAAATTATTCATAGCATCAAATTGCACAAGAAACTAAAGAAGAAATTTTGAAATTAATGGGAAAATAAATTAATTTTTTAATCTTATAATTCTTCATTTCAAGACTTTGATCAATTCTTCTATAAATGCAACCTATTTTTGATTAGGATATTTGTTATTTTTGTATTAAAATGGAAAAGCCGTTACATATTATTTTTAAATTAAGTTTTTATATTACTTTATCTAATCTAATTTTAATCTGAATTAGATGGGTGAATAAGTGAACCAAAATAAAGCTATACCAATATTACTTGGAATTGGAATAACCTTAGGATTTTTAGCAAGTTACTTATGGTCTAATTCTCTTTTAGACATTTTTAATATGTCTATAGGAATTATGGTTCTTATAATTGGATTTTATAATGAAAATAAAAAAAATAATTATTTAATAGCTTTATTCTGCGTTAATATAATCCAATGGTTTATTTTAATTTATATTTATTATAATCACATTACAAAAACTGAGTTTTACTATTATTTAATTGGAGCATTATTATTTACAATAGTTTTAGCTGATCAAGTCCGCAAAAATAACCGAAAAGCAGAAGTAATTAATTTAAAAGATAAAAGATCATTTCTTCTATTTACAGGAATAGTCATAATAATTGGTTGTTTAGCAGGTTTTATAGCTTATCTTTCATTCATATTCTTATATGGAGTCACTTTAGGTTTAATGACCATTATAGTTGGATTTTATTATGAAGATAATAAATTGAATGTTTCAAATAATTATGCTAAAGTAATGGGATTTGTTTTAATATTACAATGGCTAATTTTCATTTTCTTCTTCCGCCAATTCTCAGGAGAAGACCTTGTAAATGCAATATCATTTTCCATGATGATTACCATCTATTTTTTAATTCAAATCCATAACATTAGTTTAATCTCCATTTCCAATAAGAAAAAAGAAATGATAGTTGGAATAGGTGCTATAATACTATTTATTACCCTTTTTGGAGCTTTTTACCAAATTGGATATACTCAATTCAATACTACTGAAAATAAAAATATAACAAACAGTTATTCTACTACTGCAGAAAATAAGAGCACAATAAGCGACATTTATTCTGTTACTGATGCAAGTTATAAAACTGATGCGAATATACTTATAAAATCATTTTCTGATTCAAGAATTAATTTTAATTATCCGGATAGCTGGATTGTAGACAAGCAATGGAACAGGATTACAGTATCTAAAGAAAAAGAAGAAAGTGACACTAAATTTCAAGTTCAAATAGAATATAATAACGGTAAACCTGAGGAAGATATACTTAATCGCTTTATTGAAAATATCGAAAATAATTTAACAGAAAGTCCTAAAGCAACCTACAAAATTATAGTTGACAATAAAACAGCTTATGAGAATATTTATACTTTTACTGATTTTTATTCTGAAAAGTTAATAAAATATGCTGATATATTCCTTGTAAAAAATGATAAAAGTTATTATATATCCCTCCAAGCTCCTGATGAAGAATTTGATAAAGAAAAACCAAATTTTGCAGTTATTTTAAATAGTTTTAAAGTAAATTAAGGTGATTTAATGGGTTTGTTTGATAGGTTTAAAAGTGCTGACTCATGGCTTGATAAAGGAAATGTATTATTAGACCAAGGTAAGTTTGAAGAATCATTAGAATACTTTAATAAAGCTTTAAAGTTAGAACCTGAAAATGCACTGGCATTATGTCTTAAAGGAACTGCATTGGGAAAACTTGAAAGATATCAAGAATCTTTAGAATGTTGCAATAAATCATTAGAAATATATCCACTTGCTTTAGCTTGGTATTGTAAATATACAACTTTTAAAACACTGGGTAAATTTGAAGACTCCTTAAACTGTATTGATGAATTTTTAGAATTAAAACCAGAATATGCTGATGCTTGGTATATGAAAGGAAATACACTTACAGATTCCGGCATGTATAATGAAGCGATAGAATGTTATGAAGAAGCACTTAAATTAAATCCTGAGTTTACTTATGCTTGGATTGTTAAAGGAAATGCTTTTTTATACCTTGAAAGATTTGAGGAAGCAATAGAAGCTTATGATCAAGCTTTAAAGATAGATCCTGATTATTTTGGCACATGGCAAAGCAAAGGAACAGCACTATTAAAATTAAAAAAATATGATGAAGCAGTAAAAAGTTATAATGAATTCCTAAAAGTAAATCCAAAAGATATTGGTACGCTATTTAATAAAGGATATGCTTTAGGAGAGCTTGGGAAGTATCATGAAGCATTAGAAGCTTATAATCAATTATTAGAAATAAATTCTGATGATTTTGAAACATTATATAATAAATCTAATATTTTTTTAGAAATTGGTGAATATGAAGAAGCATTGAAATGGCTTGATAAAGCACTCCAAGTAAGTCCTAATGATGCAGATACATGGAATGATAAGGGAATAACACTTAAAAAATCAGGTGAGTATAAAGAAGCATTAAAGTGTTTTGAAACAGTTTTAGAATTATATCCCAACCATGAATCTGCTTTAAAAGCTAAAGAAGAAATTTTAAAGTTGATTGAAATTAAGGTGATGTAATGGAAATAATATATGTATTGAAAAATATTTACTATGATAATAAAGGCCACAGATTACTAAAACAGGAAAAATATGAAGAATCCGTTAAATATTTTAATAAGGCCTTAAAAGCTTATCCAATTGACAGGATATCGTGGTATAATAAAGGTTATGCTTTATATAACCTTGAAAGATACAGTGAAGCGTTAGAAGCATTTAATAGCGCTTTAAATATTAATCCAGAATATATTAAAGCCATATCTTATAAAGCTAACAGCTTAGCAGAACTTCAAAAATATGAAGAATCATTAGAATACCATAATAAACTCTTACAAATTGACTTAGAATATCCAAATGGTTGTTATAATAAAGGTATTGTCCTTTCAAGAATAGGAAAACCTAAAGAAGCAATTAAATGTTTTGATAAAGCTTTAGAAATTGATCCTGATAATATCGATACATTATATCATAAAGGATTATTTCTTGATGTAATTATGAAGGATCATCAAGAAGCATTAGACTGTTTTAATAAAATCTTGGAATTAGACCCAAAAAATATCAATGCTCTTTACAGTAAAGGCATTAGTTTTGGAATAAAAAAAAAGTATGCTGAAGCACTTGGATGTTTCATTAAAGCCCTTAAATTAGACCCAGAAAATGCAAAATTAGTAATATCTAAGGGCAATGCGCTTATGAATCTTGAAAAGTATGAAGAAGCAATAGAACAATTTAATATAGCATTAAAAATTAATTCAAAGAGCAAAGAAGATTATGATAAAGAAATTGAAACTGATGCCTTATATTTTATAGCTTTAAGCCTTGAAAAACTTGAAAGCTATATGGAAGCAATAGAAGCCTATGATAAAGCGTTGGAAATAAATCCAAATAATAGTTATGTATGGAATGGGAAGGGATACACACTTGCAAAACAACTCAAAAAATACAATGAAGCTCTTAAATGCATTGATAGGGCCCTGGAACTTAATCCAGAAGATGCTAATACATTAGACAGTAAAGGATACATCTTATTAGGATTAGGAAAACCAGAAGAAGCACTAAAATATTACCAAAAAGCAGTAGAAATAAATCCACAAGACAAAGAAATACAGTACAATAAAGGAAAACCGCATCAAAAACTCCAACAATATGAAGAAGCCTTTAAGTGCTATGAAAAAGCTTTAGAATTAGATCCTAATTTTGAACCTGCTTTAGAAGCTAAAGAAGAAGTTTTAAAGCTAATGGAAAAGTAATTATGTGATTGATTGAAATTAAGTGTTAACAATGAAAAAATATAGTACAATTAAAGCAGTGCTAATAGGATACATCATAGCCGTTATTTTAGTATTTATTTTACCCAATATTCCATTATCCGACTATTTAACAGCAATTATACTTGTTTTAGGTGGATTTATAGCTACATACTTATCTACGGATAACGAAGCAAGAATTGGGTTATATGAAGGATTGTTATATACCCTATCCACATTACCAATACTGTTAATTTCTGCAACTCAATTAACGCTTTATACGATATTATTTTTAGTTTCAATACCAATTTTAGCTTATATTGGAGGGTTTGCAGCTAAACAGTTGAGATTACGCTTAGACAATGCCAACAAAATTTGAGTTATGTTTCTTGTAAAAATGAATTAAAATGGAAGTGGGGGGATATAAATAAATCTTTTATAACCTGCAGCACCTCCAGCAAACGCACAAAAAGTAATTATAAAAGTGAAAAAGCCAAGAACTCTAATTTGATCTATATAAGTAACTCCATTATTTGGTACAGTTACAACTAAAATTATGCTAATTATTAATGATACGATTAAACCTTCAAAAATTGAATATATTAATTTTCTTTCTATAATAAAATAAGTAGCTATAAATCCTCCAGTAGGGAAAGAAAATCCTATTAAAAGCCACCCTATTATACTATATTCACTTGGATTACTAATAATTAAAAATCCAACACAGAGCATAGTTAGTGTTACGATAACTCCTGCAGATATTGCAATTTTTGAATTTAATTTTCGCATAAGATCTAATTATGATAGCAATAATATTAAATTAATTGTTTCAATTAATCTATAATTCTTCATTTCCAAACATTGATCACTCTTCGTTAAAGACTACTTAATTTTGATTAGGTTATGTGCTGTTTTTTAAAGGTAAAAAAAGAGAAATGAATAGAATTTAAAGCTTCAATAGTTATAATGCTCTTTTATAGTTTATTGAATATTATATATCTTCATTTGATGATCTTGATCTTTTAAAGGCTCCTAAGAAACCTCCAAATGCTCCAATAATACCAGCAAATATTATCCCAATTAATAAAATAAGTACAAATAGAACTAATTCTCCACCTATAAATGCTTCAAGTTGAATAGAGCTAAGTTGAATTAAGTTTGTTATTATTGCTATAATCCCTGCAATGAAACCTACAATTGCACCATGAATTGCACCATTCCTGTTTTCTCCACCAACAGTATAACCAACATATAATGCTGCAGTAAAATAACCAATAAGATTTCCAAGTGGCAGGAACAAGGAAAGAGTAAAACCAAGTATTAATGCTAATCCTGAACCAATTAATATAGTTTTCCAGTTAATCATTTTTACATCTCTTATATTTATTAATAAAATTTTCTTGATATCTTATCTAAACTTATTTGATTGAAAATAAAAATCTTCCTTTTTATAACTAAAAAAATCCTAACTTTGAAACAATCTATAATTTTTCATTTGGATTGTTTGATCAACGCTTCCTTAAATGCATCGCTATTTTGAGTAGAATTATGTGCTGTTTTTGAGTTAAAATGAAAACAATTATATATGTATAACCATGATAAATTTATAATTATAATTATAAAAAATCACGCCCAAAACACCATTATTAAGTAAATCAAAATGATTTTAGGGATTTAATCAAATTTTTAATATATATTAATTGACATAAACTAATTTTAGAGTATCTGCATTTGATGGAAGCTGTTAATAAGACCTAGAGAAATTTCTTAAGAGCTAGAAAAAGAAAGATGACTTTTAGGCGTGATGGTACTAGCCAAAGCAGGATTTCAAGATTAAGGTAAAAATAAATGGAATAAATTTTAATTATCTTGCCTGTCCTTTAGCGCAATAATAACTATCAGGTTCTGCTGCACTTAAATTATATTCCTTCCATACTTCGCATTTAGGACACTGACATTGTTGATCTGGATCAAGACCATCACAAGTTGCTTTTCCAGTTCCACAATAAACTCCAGGCACATCTTCAGCACTTGGAGTTCCCCCACTTTGTGATTGCATTTTACTTAGTTTATCCTGTACACATTCACTTTTAGCCTGTACCGGACATCCCGGACAAAGACATCTTTGAATATTTTCCATATTAAAACCTACAGTTGCCATATTTTCACCTCAATATTTTTCATAATATTACTTTTCATTAATTAATTAATATATTTTAAATATTTTATATTACTAATAAAATTAAGAAAATATTCTTGTTTATATAGCTTTCTAATAATAATTCAGTTAATATTAGTGGTTAATAACAGTAGTAAATATTAAAAAAATGATTAGGCAGTTTAACTTATTTTTTGTTTTAATTCTGTTTTTAAATTATTTTCAACTTCATTGGCCATTAAGATTATTTCAGAATACTTATTATGGTCTTTAATGTTGTTAGAGGCTTCCTTTATGTTATGTATGTATTTAAAAGATTTTTTTATTTCATTAGCTTTTTTTGGTTTAAAATATGGATCCTTATTTAAAAGTAATGCGAACTTTAAAAACATAAACCAGAATTCTTCATCTTCATAACCACTCATATTACTAATTTATATTTAAATATTATTTATAATTTAAGTTTTTACAAAAAAATAGAAGAAATAAATATGATCATGGGACTTAAATTAAGCTACATGACATATAAAGCGAGCTATAAATTTGATAAAGAAATTTAATACAAATTATTAGTTATTAGGAGGAAACAATCCCCAAGGTGAGATCCTTGGGGTGGTATTGAACCCTTAGGTTTAATACGCTTTGTATATAATTTATTATTTATATTATTTATAGATTTTGTAAATCCCAGAATATATTCTAAAAAATACACAGAAGAAGATTAAACTAAACATTTTTTTCAATTATTATAATTTATAAACCACCCATAAGTGTAAGTTCTTTTATTTTATAACTTTTTTTACTTATTTTCAGCTTTAAATCTCTTATTAAAATATTAGTCAAAATATTATCATATTTTAAAAATAAGCATTAGTATGTTATTAATTTATTTATATTATGTAATACAAGAATAACGGACTACACACTTATATTATAAAAAACAAAAAGGAGGTGAACTTATGGCCGATAGAGTAAAGGTGATAGAATCGGAGATCCAAGAGATAAAGATACTAGAGTTCGAGATTACGAAGCTGGGCAAGCCCGCCAAAGGGGCAGTATAGGAACCGGAGAAGAAAGAAGAGGTGCTGCACCAAGAGATACACGAAGAGGTATTGCAGGTAGAGAAACAGGTAGAGCACCAAGAAGAGGAGCCGCAGGAGGAGGTGGTAGAAGTCGTAGGGGTCTTTGGTTAGGGTTACTAGCGCTTCTTTTGATATTAGGTGGAATAGCTTTAATAGCTAGTGCAGGTCTTTTAAACCAACCAGAGCAACAAGCTCCAGCCCACAAACTCAACAAGGGCAGGGGCCACCACCACAGGATCAACAAGCTGCAGGAGAACCACCACAGGATCAACAAGCTGCGGGTGAGCCAGCTCAGAATCAGTCAAACCAAGATGTTAATATGAAAACAACCAATTAAAATTTATTTTTAATCTTTTTAATTTTTAGATAAACTTTATTTATTTCATGTAAATAATATAATAAAATATAAAAGTAATAATCGTCATAAAATATTATTGTGTTAATGGATCTATTATAATATCTTCATGGGGTGTTCCTCGCCCCATGAGCGCCCTCTTTTCTTGTTTTATTTCACACTTATAACTTATTCATGAATAGCATTGAAATAATTACCATGCCCATTATCGCAACGATTAAGACAAGATTGGTATTTACAAACGTATCATCCCATTTGTAACTTTTCAGTTCTCCAGGTACTGTCTGTACAAACCCAATTATATTTGAAGCTTTAGTATGGCTATTTAACTTATTAATTTGATGTCTGCAGTTTTTACATTTAGGTTCAGTTGTATAATTGCCACAGTAAGGACATTGCATTTCATTTTTTTGGTTTAATTTATTTACCCGATTTTCTAATTTTACCCCACATTTACTACAGTATTCAGTATCTTCATATTTTTCTAAGCGGCAATTTGGACAGAACATCATAAACCTCCTTTTATGTCACAATTACGATAATTTTAATGCTACAGATAACATTAAAGAAGAATTTGGAGAAATTTTAATTCATAATTGCTAAATGTTAATACTAAATATTAACATTAGTATTAACTATGATTTATAGATTTTTGTTTAAACCAATTAGCCACTAAAACAAATATAACTTGGAATAAATCAACAGTATATTAAAAAAATAAGTATATTGGTATTATCACACAATATGGGCTGTTTCAAGGTTCATTTCCCCTTGAGGTTTGTCTCTTTTATAACCTTATTTTTAATAAATATCCATTAGTTTCTATGTTTATGAATATTTAAGCTTAAATTGAAGAAGTTTAAGTAAATATGGCTAAAGTTATAAGAACAATAATTGTATATTTAAAACTCATCTAATTCCAACCCTTTGTAATGTTTTGCGGGGCTTAAATGCCCGCAAATACTATTATTATTAGTTTTACTTATAAAATAAGAAGATGAGGGATCAAGACCCCTCAAATGATCCCTTATCGGAGGAATACTATGTTACTAGTAAATATGAGATGAGAAAACCCCCAATAATTTTGAAGGTTTTCATGCAGAGTGGGAAACCACTATCATTATATTATAATTTATTACTTTTATACCTTTCCATCATATTAATGGTTTAAACTAAAAACAATAATTAATAGTAAGTAGGAATTTTATAAACTAGTTAAAAAGGATATTTGAAGCTTGAATTTCTATAAATGATAATCTTAGCTAAATATAGAAGTTTTACTGGTAGATATATTATAAATGTGTCTATTTATTTTGCCATATCGGACTATCTTACCACAAAGATCGTAATAGCGTTCTATAATGACTTAAAGAAGCCCATATTATTAAACTTGCTAAGAAAATTAAAATCACAAAAACAAACATATTCCAACAAATTTAGCCAAATATAAGCAATTTACATGCAGTAAAATCTAACACAATATAAAACCATGTCATATTTTATATAGTACTGAATATTAACACGCTTAAAACACTTAATATACACAAATAAATCATATTATCTCTTATTTTTTAATTCTTAATTTTATAAAACATTATTAATAGTATAATAGTATCATTTTTTTTGTAACTATAATTATAAAGACTTATAAGAACTCTAAATTGAAAAATAAGTAATGAAATAAAAAATTTAAGGACAATACTCTCAATTTTCAACAATATTTTCATTCTCTAACAGGAAATGAGAAATAAAAAGTAGAACCAACTCTGTTCCTGATTCTATCTAGATTTACCCAATCAATAATTTATTTTCAGAGTTTTTCTGAAATCTTCTTTTATCTGTATACAAGTAGATTCATCTATACCTTCCTTATCATCACAGTTTTCTAAAGTAAAAACAGCTAGCTCATATATAACTCGATTCAGGGATTTTCCAAGTTCAGTTAAGTAATATTCTGTAAATATTGAAGTAATGATTCTCTTTTCAATAATACCATTGTTTTCCAGATTTTTAAGGCAGTCAGATAATACTTTGTTACTTAAATCAGGTTTTCCTTCTTTGAATTCTTTAAAATGTTTCTTACCAAAGAACATGTCTTTAATTATTTCAATGTTCCATTTTTTAGCGAGGAATACTAAAGTTTTATTTACAGTAAAGTTCCATTCTAGGGAAAAAACCATGATTTCGTAGATAATCCTGTTTAATTCGCTTCCCTGTTCAGTTAGATAGTATTTAGTGGAAGCTGGTGTTGAATTGGCCATTTTCTTCTCGATGATTCCGTTATTTTCCAGATTTTTGAGGCAGCTTGATAAAACCTTGTTGCTTAAATCGGGTCTTCCTTTTTTGAATTCTTTAAAATGTTTTTTACCAGAGAAAATGTCCCTGATTATTTCAATATTCCATTTTTTTAGCGAGGAATACTAAAGATTTACTTAAATGATAGAAGTTCCTGCCAGTTATTTCATTTGCCATATAATCTCACCAGGTTACCAAATGGTTACTAATTCACTCACCAAAAGGTTACAAAAACTACTTAAACAACTCCAAACAGAAAAGGAAATGGAATTTGAAAGATAAATCCTAAATAATAGGGTATTAAGTCTAATTTGGTTAAACTCTCTTTATTAAAATATAAAAAGATTATGCTGTAAAGAGTGTTTCAAAAAAGATCATTTTAGGAGTTATTTTAACTTTTAGATTTAAGGAGGGAAAAAAATGAAGATAGTAGGATTAATAGGAAGCCCTATAAATGGAGGTAACATTGAAATTCTCGTTGAGGAAGCACTTAAAGGGGCAAATGAAGCCGGTGCAGAGACAAAAAGCTTTAATTTAAGTGAGATGGATATTGCTCCCTGTAAATCATGCATGAATTGTAAAAGCAACGCAGGAGAATGTGCTAACGTTGATGATATGCAGATTATTTACGATGAAATAAAAAAATCAGATGCATTCATATTAGGTTCTCCGGTTTACATGTGGCAAATGTCTGCACAGGCTAAAATATTCACTGATAGGCTTTATGCATTTATGGGCACAGGATTTGAGGAGAAATATGGTAAAAAAGACATGGCGTTGATATTTTCACAGGGTAATCCTGATGAAAACATGTTTAGAGAATATTTCGACTACACTAGAAACTTATTTGGATTTTTAGGTTACAATGTAGTTGATATGCTGAGTTCATCAGGAAATCTGACCCATGGAGTTGTTAAAGATAAAAAAGATGTCCTTGAGAAGGCTAGAAAGATAGGTAAGGATCTGGTTAACGCTGATTGAACATTTTTTTTATTATACGTTTTTGAAATAAAAATCAATTCATTTTACTATTTTTGAATAATTTTTTATCTGCTTCGTAACTCGACTATCTCTCACCATAAACATATTAATAGATTGCTTTAACGACTTAAAAATACATTTTTAAACCTGCTAAGAAAATTAAAATCAAGAGAACAAACACATTAAAGCAATCTTAGCTAAATATAACAATTTTACAAAGAGAAAATTTTAACACAATATAAAATAATATTATATTTTATATAGTAACTAAAATTAACTTGCTTAAAATCTTTAATATACACTAATTAGGTTTATTATGGCTTAATATTTAATTCTTAATTTTCTAAAGCTATTTTAAATTTACATAAACTATAATAGTAACATTTTTGTAACTATAATTATAAAGACTCACATAAACCTGATTTTAAAAATAAAGCAATTTAATTAACTAAAATTAATTTTTAATATATATTAACTGATTGAACTGAATTTTAAGTTTTAAAATAAAAATTAAGGTAAAGTAATTTGACCATACCAAAAGTTTTTAAATAAATCAATAAGTTCAATAAGGCCTTTCAAATCATCAGGTTTAAGTAAATAAGTATTAACACGACGATTATAAAGATCAAGTATTTCTTTATCAGTAATTTGTGGTGTAATAACAAAAACGGGAATATGAGTTAATTGAGGATCTTCTTTAATTTTCTCAACAGTATTAGGAACCTCATCTAAAGGTAAAACCAAATTAAACATTATCAAAATGTTTCTACCTCCCAAAAGGCTTATATCCGATTTAGATTCATCCATATATTTTAGAAGCTCTTTTTCAGTATCAAAAACCTTTATTTCAATAACTGGCCTTAAAACAGATCCTGTTAACATCTCTTCTAATAGTAAGCCAGACTTTTTATTTTCAACTAAAAGAACCTTAATATTTTTTTCAATTTCTTCCATACTACCAATCCAATTAATATTATATACACTTAAACCTTTAATAAAATATCATTTTAAATTATAATTATAAAGACTCACACAAACTCTAAATCAAAAATAAAGTAAAAATAAGCAATTAAATCTATTTTTCTGCTTCAACAATAGGAATAGTAAAATAAAAAGTAGAACCCACACCAAACTCAGACTTAACCCAAACACGACCACCATGACGATCAATAATACGCTTAACAATAGCAAGACCTATTCCAGAACCTTCAAACTCACCAATAGCATGTAATCTTTTGAACACTTCAAATATTCTGTCAGTATATTGTAGTTCTATTCCAATACCATTATCAGAAACACTAAAAATATATTCATCATTATTTTCTTGGACTGATATATGTATTTTAGGTTGTACTCCGGCCCTACGGAATTTAAGCGCATTTCCAATGAGATTTTGAAATACTCTTATAATTTGAGTTTCATCACCCATAATAGTTGGTAGGGAATCATAAGTTATTTCTGCATTATAATCGTCTATTGATGAACTTAAATTAGATAATGCATGTTTAAGAGCATTTAGAGCGTTGAATTCCCAGAAATCACCATCACGAGTACCAACCCGCGAATACTCTAATAATCCTTGAATTTGCTGTTTCATCCTTGTAGAACCAGCCACTATGTAATCAATGAACTCATCAGCATCCTCACCTAATTGTCCTTTATATCGTCTTTTAAGGAGTTGTGCATAACTGGCCATTGTACGGAGGGGTTCTTGGAGGTCATGGCTTGTAATGTATGCAAAGCTTTGTAATTCTTCATTGGAACGTTCTAATTCAGATATAGTTTCTTTTAATTGCTTTTCTGCATTATCACGTCGTGTAACATCATATAAAAATACTACAACAGAAATCGATCCATTAGATTTAATTATAGGTGTAGCTGAAGCATCATAAGTTTTATTAGATTTAGGTGAGTACTGTTCCCATTCTACAGTATTACCTTTAAATGCTTTTTTTATTTTACAATCTAAACAGATATCTTGCTTATTGTAAAAATATTCATAACATTTTTCCCCTTTTAAGTGTCCAAAATCCTTTTCTATTACAGGATTAACATATTCTAATTCATAATCACTATTTATAATATAAACACCACTTTTTGTAGTGTTAAGAATATTGTTTAGGTTTTCTTTTTCTATTAGAAGCTCATTTGTACGTTCTTCAACTTGTTCTTCTAAATGCGCATGTGCTTTTATTAACTCTTTTTCTAACCTTTTACGTTCATTAACATCATGAATAATAGAATAAAGTAGTTCTTTACCTTTAAAGGTTATTGGACCACTATAATTATCAACATAGCGTATTTCACCATTAGATAAGCGATGTTTAAATGTAAAATAATTCTTTTTTTCTGCTCTTGCTTCTTGCATTTCTTCAAAGACCTGTCCTTCAGTAATTATGTTAATATCCGTTATTTTCATTTTTTTAATTTCTTCTAAACTATAACCATAAAAAGAAAGTGCTGCAGGATTAGCATCCACAATATTTCCAGTTTCAGGGTCAATAAGAAGCATAATAGCATGATTATTTTTAAACAGACTACGATATCGCATTTCACTTTCTTTTAATTCCTCTTCAGCTCTTTTACGTTTTGTAATGTCGGAAGTAACTGCTAAAATATTCCAGTCTGAAAAAGAAAGAGGGATTGCACTTACATTTGTCCAAATAATGGACTTATCTTCTTTCATTATTCCAACTTCGATATCTTTAACTGGTTTTTGCTCATTAAATGCTTTAACACTTGGAATATCGTTTAAATTCATTTCAGTCATATCTGACTTAATGTATTTTCTTTCTACATACTTTCCTTTATTAATATCATCCTTAGATAATTCTAAAATCTCTTTTAATGTATTATTATTAAAAAGTATTTTCCTATCTTGACCTAATATAGAAATTCCAACAGGTAGCTCATCAATCAATGTTCTTAATTTTCTTTCACTTTGAATGCGAGCAATTTCATCTTTTTTTTGTTCAGTTATATCTTGAAGTTGAGCTAAGAATCCAGAATTAGTAATAGAAATAGTAAAATCAATAAAAGCAGTACCATCATGTGTTGGAGTGTAAAATCCAAGTTTTTTAATATTATCAAAATCTAAAGGAGCTTGAAATTTAATTAATTCATTTTTAACAAGTTCTTCTTTATGAGCTTTAACATAAGGATTATCAAATAAATTAGTTCCCTTAACATCTTCAAATTGAGGAATACCTGCCATTTCTAACGCTGATTTATTCGCATCTATTAATTTCCCTTCTCTATTATAAAATAGGATTCCTATGGGTGATTTTTCAAATATTTCCTTGAATTTGTCTGATTGTTCCAATGATTTGCCCCTTTATGCCGTATCATGAAAATAATTGTAAAATTATTTAGAATAAATTGCATAAATAAATTACTATTTATTTTTGAAAAATAATTCGCCATACAGTCATATAATGAAGTTCTTTCCAACTTAAACCATTAAAATATGCTCTAAATTATATGAATTCGAATTACATTGAAATTAATTAACTCAAAATATGTCCAGAACCCATAATATATTATATAATTAACCTAAATCAAAAATAGTATAATAAACTTTATTTTCCAATTTGAAGTATAATTAATGCTTATTTAGGATTTTGAATAAAATTTTTCCTTAAGAATCAATTATATTCCCATATAAACTAACAGATTTTAAAGCTTTGTTTTGTAAAACATCCATTTATAATGCTTACTTTTTTCTTAAGCAATTTAACTTATTTTTTTGTTTTATTTTTTTTTTGACACTATGATAATCATGTGGATTAGCTTAAAGTGGTCAAAAATCAGATAATTTTCTAAATAATCACAGTAAAATAAGATAAATATATATAAGATTATTAATAGAATTTATATTACTAAAATAAAAATAAATATTACTAATACAAAAATGAGGTGATTTTTTTATGGCTGAATTACCAATTGCTCCAGTTGGAAGAATCATAAAAAATGCTGGTGCAAAAAGAATAAGTGAAGATGCAAAAGAAACTTTAACAAAATTTTTAGAAGAAAAAGGTGAAATGATAGCTTCAGAATCTGTTAAACTCGCAAAACACACTGGAAGAAAAACTGTCAAAGCATCAGACATTGAATTAGCTATTAGAAGGTTATAAAACCTTTTTAACTTTTACATTCGCCTACTAAAAGATACATATACTTTTTTTCAATGATTTTTCCCTAATAGCCCATAACTTACAATTTAAATATTATTTTTATTTCGTAATAGAGTGCCATAATGACTTATAAAATATTATAATAAAATAAAACTTACTAAATGACCAAGTTATTAAGTGCATAAGTTTGTAACTTACTAATGAAATTAAAAATCAATGCTAAAGATTCAAACAAGCTTAATTAAAAAAGAGAAAAAAAATAATTAAGGAGTTATCCCATTCCTCCTAAAAATGCTCCAGTTCTTGCATCTACTTTAGCGCCACCAATAGCTTCACCATAATACGGACTACTTTTATCATTACCATAAACAGTAATCAAATAGTAAGGTTTTCCACCATTTTTAACAAGCGATGCTGTAAAACGTAATCGTGTATCTCCTTGAGCCCCACTTTTAACCTTTGTGATGCTTATTGCTTTAGATGCAGAAATTAAGTTTTGATTATCATCATTAGTTTTTGACTTTTGAGTGGATGTCTGATTTGAAGTTGTATTTATAACAGGTGTAGAATTTTGAGTTGTTTGATTTGCAGAGTAATTAGTATTCATTGAAGTATTGTTATTTTGATTTGTGCAACCAGATATTCCCATTATACCTAAAATTAAAAGTAAAATTAAAATTATTGGTATTTTCTTCAAGATTTCACCCCATTTATCATTCATTTTTTTGTTTATAATATTAACATTTTCTATTAAAGTAAAATAAAAATTATTATACTATTTTTTAGGAGATATTCCATTATTATTCTATATTTCGCCATACCATACTATAACCACTTACAGCTACTATTTTTAAACTTGTTAAAAAATCATAATCACAAAAACAAGCACATAATATAATTTTTAGCTAAATATAACAGTTTTACAAAGAGAAAATTTGACACAATATAAAATAATATCATATTTTATATAGTAAAGAAAATTAACACGCTTAAAACATTTTATACACAAAAAACAGGTTTATTAAACTTTAATATTTAGTTTTTAATTTTTTAAGCAGTTTAAATTTACATAAACTATAATAGTATCATTTTTGAAACTATAATTATAAAAAATCACACCCAAAATACCATTATTAAGGCAAAAATAGAGTTTTAAAGAACTAAAACTAATTTTTAATGCATAATGATTGAATAAATATTTTTTTTCAAATCATTATTTATCTTTTATAAACATTTAACTTTTAAAATGTAAAACTATGAGATCCTAATAAAAATAAATCTAAATTAATACACCACATATCTTTTTTAAATATTAAAAGAATATAAAATCTTACATAGTGTAGTTAATAATCATAGGAATGTTTAAAAAGTCTTTCAGCAAATTAGAGTTATTAACTGATTATTTAAACATAAATTATTATAGGAGATTTTTTAAATGGAGGTTATTCTTCAACAGTTTGCTAATCTGAGTGTTTTAATTTATATTGTTTCAACTATGTTATCTATGGGGCTTAGTTTTTTCCCAAAACAATTTATTGAACCTCTAAAAGATAAAAAGCTTATATTAAAGTCATTAGCTGCAAATTTCATATTTGTACCCATCATAACTTATATTATACTGCAAATAATACCTCTACAAACCGGTCTTGCCATTGGACTGGTATTAATGGCTGCAGGAGCAGGATCACCATTCATGCTTAAACTAGTTCAATTTATGAAAGCCGATATTGCATTTGCAGTAGGATTGATGATAATATTATCAATAGTAACTTTAATCTACATGCCCCTAGTACTCTCAATCTTGTTACCTGGTGTTTCAGTTAATCCAGTATCTATAGCTACTTCATTATTAGTTTTAATATTTATACCATTAATAAGCGGAACTGCAGTAAAGTGGAGATATAATAACATAGCTAAAACAATTAAACCTACATTTAACCAAATATCAAACATATTCTTATTTATAGTAGTAATCCTTTATTTAGTTCTTAATTATCAAGACTTTCTAGCAGTATTTGGAACTGGAGCACTAATAGCGGCCATATTATTTGTTTTAACAGCTTTCATAATCGGATACCTATTAGGAGGTCCTTCCAAAAATACAAAACAAGTACTTGGCCTAGGAACTGCAATAAAGAATTCATCTGCAGCATTTGTAGTTGCTGTAGCCAACTTCAGCACTGAATATGATGTTATGGCCATGATAATTGTAGTTTATTTACTCAGCATAATACTAATGATGTTAATCTCAGGAGAAATTAGTAAAAAAACAAAAGTCTCAGAAAATGTATAGCTCAAATTCAGGATATATACTAACTGTAAATTAACTTCATGAAAATAAATACATAATCATTTGATCTAAATATAACCGTTTTACAAGTAGAAAATTTTAATACAATATAAAATATAATATTATATAGCTTATTTTTTAATTCTTAATTTTTTAAAGCTGTTTTAAAATTGTATAAATTATAGTATCATTTTTGAAACCATAATTTTAAAGACTCACACAAACCTAATTTTAAAAATAAAGCATTTAAAAAGATTAAATAATCTTCTAAATAACATTTTCTAATTTAATAATTATATTATAATTTATTTTTGTATTATTAATTCTAATAATATTCATATTACCTTTAAATTGTGAAAAACATCACAAAACTTATCATAATCTTTTTATACACCTCAATCATACTAATTTCAACAAGCACTTACTTAGTAAATAGTAACTTGGTAAAAATTGGTTTTTCTACTCCATAATCAGGCATAAAGGAGGTGAAAAAGATAAGAAAACAAAAAATAACAACCAAAACAATACTCCCAATACTATTAATAAGCCTAATACTATTATTCTGCTTAACCACAGTTTCAGCAGCAAACGACACCATTTATGTAAACACTACCGGAAACGACACAACAGGAAATGGAAGTGCAGAAAACCCATACTTCAGCATACAGAAAGGAATAGATAACCTTAACCCAAGTGGGACGATATATTTAGCTAATGGAACATATAAGGGAACAGGAAACACTAAAATTACTATTAACAAGAATATGAGTATTATTGGTGAAAGCCAAACAGGAACTATTATTGATGGAGAAAACACTAACTGGATATTCCATATTCAATTAGGTTTTACTGTATTGTTTCAACATTTAACACTCGCCAATGGATTATCAGATACTGGTGCTATCTTCAATTATGGTAACCTAACAGCCGAAAATTGTACCTTCAAAGGTAATAACGCAGATGGGAGTGGGGGTGCAATCTGTAACTCTTGGGATGGTACTTGTAATATTACAAATTGTACTTTCATTAGTAACACTGCAGATATAGGTGGGGGTGCTATCTTCCAAGGTGGTAACGGTATTTTCACTATAACCCACTGTAATTTCACAAATAATACTGCAAAATATGGTGGTGCAATAAATACTGGGAATAGAGATCTAATTGTAAAAAATTGTACTTTTACAAATAACATTGCGGAGGATGGTGGTGCCATACTTGCTTGGACCGGGGGGACTATGAATTTGGTTAGTTGTAACTTCATTAATAATTCAGCAAATGGTACCTCAATACAATCTGGTAATGGTGGTGCAATCTATATCCTTTGTCCCAGTATGATTACAAGTTGTAGTTTCACCAATAACAAAGCAGTTAACAAGGGTGGTGCTATCTTCAGTGCCCCATATAATTCTATCAATAAAATGAACTTCTGCAGATTTTACAATAACACTGCTTCTCTAGGTTCAGCAATTTGCAATTCTGGTTTTGGTGCAGATGTAGAAAATAACTGGTGGAGTTCAAACAACCCAAACTGGAGCAACTTAATATATGGATTTACTAATAATCCTGCGAAGTGGGTAATTTTAAGCGTTAATGCCGCACCAAAAAATATCAATAACACACAAAACTCAACCATAACAGCAGATTTAAATCATAATATGAATGGTGCAGGCAATATAGAAACCTTTACAGGTCACATCCCTGATTGTCCAATAACCTTGTATACTCCTTGGGGAAGTTTTACAAACTCTGGAATAAATCATTCCATTACAATGGACACTATTAATGGTGTTATGACTGCTACGTTCTATGCTATTGAGGGTGCAGCGCCTTTAAATGTTAAAGTCACAGCAACAGCCGATAATTACACTACAAATAAAACTGAATCAGCTTACATTAACATTAACAAAACAGCAGACTTATACATTAATATTACAAGTGATAAAAGACCAAAAGTAGGTGAATTATTCACATTAACCTACAAACTCGGGAACAAAGGACCAGACAATGCAACTAACGTCACAATAACCATACCATTACCACAAGGATTTGAATTAACTAACATTAGTGGTGATGGGAACTGGACTTACAACAGCACAACAAACACAATAACCTGGACACTCACAAACGTTCCAGTCGGAGATCCATACCTTTACATTACTGGTAAAGTAACCAAAGCTGGAAGTTACATGTTTGGAGCTTCAATAACCTCAGAAACTTACAATATCAACACACAAAGCGTTAATCCAATTACTGTTGAAGCTTTACCAACAGCAAATGCAGCCAGTGAAACAATTGGAATGCAAAACACAGGTTTACCAATACCTGCGCTTGTATTAGCTTTACTTGCAGTATTCGGTGGTTTAGTATTGCCAAGAATGAAGTAATTTTAGGGGATTAATGTTATTCCCAACTCTTTTTATTTTTAAGTGCTAAAAAAATTAAAATAACAAAAATAATCACATTACACCAGTTTTAGCTGATTATAACAGTTCTACAAGTAGAAAATTTTACTGCAATATAAAATAATATTATATTTTATATAGTAATGAAAATTAGCTTGCTTAAAACATTGGATATGTTAAAATAAAGAGTATTACATCTTAATAGTTAATTTCTAATTTTATAAATGCATATTAAATTTGCATAAACTATAATAGTAACATTTTTATAACTATCATTATAAAGACTCACACAAACTTAATTTTCAAAATAAAGCATTCATTTCTATTATTTAAAGCATACCGTAAAATGTAGGAAGTAAAAAGTAAAATGTAGACTTTAAATTGTTTTTTATCTTTTTATTTGCCCATATTAATGCATTTTTTGGATCTCATTTTGAATTTCAGTTTTTTGTGAATCATCAAGTTTATTTTTTAGATTCCCATAATATAACTCATTATTAACTTCCATAATACAACCAATATAAATCCTTGTTGTAGTATAAATGATTGTTCCGTCTGCAACCGTTGATCCGTCAGATGTCGGATAATAAGCAAATATATAATAAATATTGTCACATTTCCTAAAATCTGACACATTATACTCAATATTTGGATATGTTGTTACAAGTTGTATAATTAAATTTTTTGGAAACGAAAAACTGCTGTCTTCATCATTAAGGTAGTCACTAGATAATGAATAACTTGTGGTTTTGTTAAGTACTCCTTTGATATATTCAGATGATCCAATAACATCAGACTTTAAATAAACCCTTATGGCATCTCCCTTACCAATTAGATAGGTGTCGTTCTCTGGATTTTTATATAAATTAACATTTAACAGATAATTATCTGTTCCATTATTAAATATTACTCTTCCCCTCAAAACATTGTACTTTTGCAATTCGCTTTCATCCATATCGTCTTTATATTCTCCATTGGCAGTGGAATATGCTGTCGGGAAATATATAACACCATTACAAGAGATGGGGCCCTGATCAAGGGTATCATTAGTGAGAAAATAACAATTATTTGCAATGTCTTCTTTTGTAATAATTCCCTTATTTAATTCATCAACTATAAGGAACCCAAAAAAACACAACGTACCAACTATCCATATTATAGAAAATAGTAGTATCACTATTAGCTTTTTCCCCAATTTTATGTTTGGCATTACATCACCTACCATTTATGCTAATGTAATTGTTTCATTTAAAAATTTCTATTAAATAAGCCACTATTTTTAAACCTGCTAAAAAAATTAAAATCCTAAAAAAAAGAACATTATACAATTTTAAGCTAAATATAACCGTTTTACGAGTAATAAATTTTAACACAATATAAAATAATATTATATCTTATATAGCACGGAAAATTAACACGCTTAAAACATTTTATATACACTAATTAGGTTTACTATAGCTTATTTTTTAGTTCTTAATTTTCTTAAGTCATTTTGAGTTTGCATAAAGTATAATAGTATCATTTTTTTTGTAACTATAATTATAAAGACTCATACAAACTTAATTTTAAAAACAAAGGTAAAGTATAATTAATTATAAAAAAGCAATTCCTAAAATAACTAAAATCATAAAAATAAAGTAAATAGCAAATATTTTAAACCAAATATTAGAAGATTGGGATTTATGATACCCTTCAGGATATGTCTTCTTATCAAACAATTGAAAGACCAAAAAAATTACAAGAGTTAACAAGACTGCAACCCCAATAAAATCAGTAATCGCCCCTATAATATAAAGAATTCCTAATAAATATACAACAAAAGCTAACTTATAATTAAACTCTCTTTCAGGATATTTTTGCTTATAATAATAGCTAACTAAACTATATCCTATTATAGTACAAATGCCTAAAATTAAAACAATTAAATTTTCAAGGTCCATATTACCACTATTCAAAAATAACTATAAAATCATCTACTTGTGACTAATTACACTACTTCACCATTAATCATCACTTGTTGTAATTTTAAGTAATATATGCTTGGTTTAATCCATAACCCATAATAGCAACTATGGATATTAAAATTACAATTGCAATCACTCTTATTATACTATATTTTTGCCCATAATAATTTATAGAACCTGCTACAGCTCCACCACCTGCCGCTAACCCTAATCCACCTCCTGCAAAAAGAGGATAAGCCATAGGATCAAGTCCACTTCCTAAAACAGAATTAGCAAACAATACAAAAACTAAACCACCTACAAATCCTACTATACCTCCATTTACAGCTGCGCTTAAATCATTAGAATACAAAAGAATATTCTTATCCAAAACACCAGCTATAAAACCTCCAAAAAATATAAGAACTAAACCAAAAAGGATTGTAGCACCATTAATTGTATAAAAAGATATACCTAACAGAATTATAGTTGCTATAGTTCCAATTAAAATTTGCTTAAAGTTCACTTCATAAGTATACCAGCTTAAATGCCTTAATTCCTTCTTCAAGGGCATCTTACAGTTAGAACAATATATTTCATTGTCAGGATTTTCTCTTCCGCATTTTCTACACTTCATTTAATCCCTCTTAATTTGAAAATAACTTCCCATACTTAAACTTTTTAACAGTGGTACCAATAAAAGCACCGAAAAAGCCTAACAAAGCTATCGGGATAATAAACATCATTATATCATCTATATAAAATGTATCATATATTCCATCTAAAACTACTGATGTTATAAAATCAAATATTTGAGATATAATTAAACCTATTACTGCAGCAAAAGTACCATTTACCACTCCCACTTCATATAAAGGCTTATTAATATAAGCCGCTGCAAATCCTCCAATTACTGGTGATAATAATAAAACTCCAAAGAACAAAGGAATTGAATTAAAATCTCCAATAGGACCATATGTTACAAGAATAATTCCAAATAAAGTTATTATACTTCCAATAGCAATTGAATTCAAATTAATTATTTTAATTTTTCCAGAATTCTTATTTTCATGCATAATACCACTTAACTTAAAGCTAAATTAAATTTTACCATTCTTAATTACTAAGTGATGCAGTTATTAAGTGCGTAAGTTTATAACTTACTAAAAAAGTACATTTTACCAAATAATTAATTCAATTTCGTTATTCAACAATATAACGACTTAAAAATATGTCGAAATCCTATGAAACCGAGTTATCTTTACCAAAATTAACTCAAAATATGTTCAGAACCCATAATATAATATTATAATAAATAACCTAAACTTAAAAATAGTGTAATAACAATTATTTCCCAATTTAAAGTGTTATTAATGCTTATTTAGGATTTATGAATTTTATTTTTCTTAAGAGTTAATTATATTGGCATGTAAACTAACAGATTTTAAAGCATTATTTTGTAAAATAAGCACGTATAATACTTATTTTTTTCTTACTATTTTACTATGATATTAAAATTAAATTAAAATAAACTATTAAACAGAGTTTTAACTAATTCAACTTATTTCAAAAAATATTCAAACTTGTTAGAAGAACTTGGATCTTGAATCCAGTTAATAAACTCTTTAAGCCACCTATATTTCTTTAAAATCTTTTCTTCTACATTATCTTTTTCATATTCTGATATTCGATTTTCTATTATATCTAACATTTTAGATTGTACATGCTTATCTACTCCCGCATACATCTTTTTAATCCCTTTAGCGCGAGGAGATGTAGTATCAATATTTCCATCTATTTGTAAAGTTAATTTTTCCATAATTTTTCCCCTATTAAAAGGATTAATAAATATTACTCCTTCTTCATCAGATACCAGCAATTTATCTATACCATATATTAACATAAAGTCTTTATATCTTTCAAATAATAATTTAATTATATTTATTAACTCAGAATCAACTATAATTCAAGGTTAGGATGCCTATTTCCTTGCAGACCCACGAGAATTGCTTAAAATTTATTTGAAATACATGGAGTATGTTACTATTGAGAAGAGAGAAGTTAGTAGTGAAGATGTTTTAACTGATCAGGGCTTGAATAATGCTAAGATTAGTGAATTAGAGTTGATGCTTAAGGAGATGAAGAAGAAGTTGGATAAGGTTAATGCTGATGCTTGATTTAATTTTAAATTAAATTTTTATATTACTTTAGCTAATTTTATTTTATAATTTTAATAGGAAGTTAAGAATGGCAAATGAAAGTAATATGTCTTCACTGTTTATTGGATTCTTATTTGTTATGTTAGGATTATTGCGCATATTATCAAATGATCAACTATTTTTAGCTCCCATATTAATTGCTTTAGGTATAACACTCATTATATCCACTATTTTCAAAAATAAAAAATACTCCAATAGAACATTTTATAATATAATAGTGGCAGTAATTTTGATACTAATGGTAATTGGAGAATACCTTTTAGTACCAACAAAAAATACGTTATTTTACATACTTATCTTAATAATGGCAATAATCCTCTTTATTCCGGCTTATTTCTTCTTCATACCTGAAAATCATCGGAATAAGACTGAAAAGAGATTAACATGGGGCGGATTAATTTTATTTTTCATAATTTTAAACTTTTTATATGGTTTAGTTTACAATGATTTTGCATTTTCACTTATTATTGTGGCTTTTATATTAATTATATTTACAATTATCCTGATAATCCGTAAATGGAGATTTGGAAAGGTGTTTTAATGGGTTTGTTTGATAAGTTTACAAGAAATGATGCTAATTCATGGGAAAAGAAAGGTATAAAATTAGCAAACAAATGAAAATACAAAGAAGCTTTAAAATATTTTGATAGGAAGTTAAATGGAGAATTTTAAATGAAAAAAATAGCTGTAATTTTAATTGTGTCTATACTCGCTTTAGTTTCTTTAATTGGTGTTGGAGCGATTTATATCTCGTCAAATATGAATCTCGTTGTATCTGAAAGCATGGCCCCTACTCTTCATAGGGGCGATGTTGTTATTGTTGAAAAAAATCCAGATAATATTCAAGTAGGAGATATAGTTGTCTATGATGCTGTTTGGTTCCCACAACCCATAATTCATAGAGTTATAGCTATTAAAAATGATTCTAAAGGAAATATCTTATATCAAATGAAAGGAGATAACCTCCCCGTTCCAGATCCTGAATTAGTATCTAAAAATCAGATTACCTCAAAAGTAGTAAATATAATACCTGAAATTGGACATACAGCGTTACAGATTAGAGGATTATGAAAATTCAATTTAATATTCACATTAGGTTAATATGTGCATTAAAAGCTAAAGAAGAAGTTTTAAAGTTGATTGAGGAATGCTATTAATGAAAAAATGGATAACAATAATTATAATTTTTTTAATGGTTGTTTTTGCTGCTGGATGTGTATCAGAACCTAAAACAAAAACTTATAATGCTAATGGAGTATCATTCAAGTATCCTGAAGATTGGAATATAGATTATAATGAAATAAAACAATTAAATAGCTCCTCTTTATTAGTTAATTTAAAAAGTAGAGATAATAATTCTGGTGTAACAGTAACTAAAGAAAAATTGAATACCACTATTAATGAATATGCAAATAATTTTTATCAAACATACAGCGAAAATTACGATATTTTAATCATTTCTAACAAAACAAGGCTCATTAACGGCATTAATGCTCTTGAAATCAATAGAAGATTTTCCAATACACAAGAAAGCTTTTATTATTCAACTAAATTAATAAAAAGGGATAATTATATTTATTCTATTGAAATACAATGCTCAGAATACGATAAAAGACCAGTTGATATAATTCTAAATAGTTTCAAATTCACTAATTAAACTTATGATCCAATTAATCTGTAATTCTTCATTTCAGTACTTTGATCAACTGTTCCTTAAATGCATCGCCATTTTTATTAGAATTTTTGCTGTTTTTGAATCAAAATATAAAAACTTATATATGTATAACCATGATAAATTTATAATTATAATTATAAATAATAACAAATTATTGTAAGAGTGGTCCCATGCTCACATCCGTCCAGAAAGAAATACTTCAAAGTTTAATAAATTTGTATCGTAAATCAAAAGGCAAATCCATTAAAGGAGAAGAAATTGCCGAAATTATGAACCGTAACCCTGGAACTATAAGGAACCAGATGCAGTCCTTAAGGAGTTTAGGGCTAGTTAAAGGAGTTCCAGGCCCAAGAGGAGGATATAAGCCGACTATAGAAGCATACCACAACCTCAATATTAGTGCTATCGATAAAGAAGCACTTGTACCCATATTTAAATCAGGAAAAGAATTGGCAGATGTAAACGTTGCCAGAATTGAATTTACAAGTATTCCACATCCCGGTGAATGTGAGGCTGCTATAAAACTAGTAGGTAATATAAAACAGCTTGATCTTGGAGATAAAGTAAGAATTGGGCCAACACCCGTAAATAAACTTGTAGTAAACGGTATGGTAGTGGGAAGAGATGATATGGATAATCTTTTACTCCTAGATACTACAAACATACGTAGTATTCCCCATAAGACTGTAATGCAGGTAGCAAGCCAAAATCTTATAACACTAGAGCACAATATGGACGTAAAAGAAGCTTCATGGATTTTATCAAATAATGGAATAGATGGAGCACCCGTAGTTGAAAATAAAGAAGTTATAGGTATTTTGACATTAAGTGACATAACAAAAGCTATTGCTAATGAAAAAGAAACATATAAAATTGAAGATATCATGTCAAAACATATTATAACTGTCGAAGAAGGCATATTTATCTCAGATGCTATTGAAATCATGAATAAAAATAAAATAGGAAGACTTATTGTTGTAAATGATGATAAACTACCTGTTGGAATTGTAACAAAAACTGATATCTTAAATGAAATAGCGGGTTTAAAAGTAATTTAAATATTTTATATTCTTAAATTTTATTTCTCTTCTTTAATTTTAATTTAAAATAATTACACTAATTAATTAAGTTAGCCTTAACTTGGTTTAACTAATTTTTAACTAATTAAAGGTTGTGAAAAATTGAAGATTAAACACATGGAAATAACCAGAGAAATGACCGTTCTTGATTTGATTGAAGAAATGGGAAATTCAGGAGTTTTAGGTGCCGGTAAAATAGCTAAAAGTACCCATTTACTTGCAGATTCAATAAAAGATAAAGAAACTGCGATATTTTTAAGTGTTGCAGGACCCATTGTTCCTGGAGGGCTTCGAAAAGTCATTGCAGACCTTATAAATGATGGATATGTTGATGTTTTAATTACAAGTGGCGCAAACATAACCCACGACCTTGTAGAATCATTTGGAGGCTGCCATTATAAAGGGATATATGCTGATGATGAAGAACTATGTGAGCAGGGAATGGGAAGAATAGGAGATTTATATACAAAATCTGAAGATTTTGAAGTATTTGAAAATGAAATAGCCCCTATCTTAGCAAAGATTGCAGAGAAAAAGAAAATCATTTCCATTAGAGAATTTTTATCATCTATAGGAAACCTGATTGATGATGAAGAATCAATTGTTAAAATTGCAGCCAAAAAAGGTGTTCCAATTTACGCTCCAGGAATCATAGATAGTATGCTTGGTCTTCAGCTCTGGATGTTCACCCAGGATAATGAACTGCACCTCGATGCTGTTGCAGACATGCATGAACTTTCTGATATCGTTTTTGGATCCAAGAAAGTTACGGCAGTTATGCTAGGTGGAGGCTTGCCTAAACATTATGCTTTAGCTTCAAATCTCCTTAAAGGAGGAGTTGATGCAGGTATTCAAGTTACTATGGACCGCAGCGAAACAGGAAGCTTAAGTGGTGCTCCTTTAGAGGAAGCAAAATCCTGGGCTAAAGCTAAAGCGGGTTCTAATCTTGTAACAGTAGTTGGAGATGTAACTATTATCTTTCCAATGATGGTTGCAGGTGCAAGGGAAATTATATATAAAGAAAAATAGAGAAAATAAAAAAAATCTTATAATTTTTAAAATCACTTGTTTTTATTTAGGAGAGATAATTTGTTAGAATTACTACTTTATCCATTATCAGGTTTCTTTATGAAAATATCTGATGACATGCATGATAAAAAGAATAATAAGCTTATGGGAATACTTGCAGGAGTTCTCTGTGGAGTACTCCTTGGTTATTTAGTCACAATTAGTCTGGATGCTGCCTACATATTTTTTGGAGTTTTCATAGGAACTTTTCTTGCAAAAAAGATTAACTGTATCAACCATATAGTTACAGCGATTATTTTCTTATGTATTGCGTTTTTACTTGGCTTTCCAGAAATTGGAATAATGACACTTGCAATATGTACTATTGCGGCATTTATTGATGAAATTGGTAACGATAACCCTAAAATTTATAAAAAGAGTAAGATATTAGAAACTTTTTTTGAATATCGTTTTGCTCTTAAAACCGCGATATTCATTCTTACATTATTTGGAGTTATTAGTAGTATTTATCCGGCATTCCAAATCTATGGAGTTCATTTCATGGCAATTCAAACATTATTTTTATTCTTAACCTTTGAATTAGGCTATGAATTTGCAGGATTAAAATTTGATGCCATCTATGACAGAATTTATAATGTTTTAGGAAATTAGAGTATAAAATAAATTTTAAAATATTATTTTATTCTCCTAATTATATCTTCAACAGCTTTTTCTGGATCTTCTGAAAGATATATAGACCTTCCAACAATTAGAGCATCTGCATATTCCAATGTACCTTTTGGATCTCCACCTTGAGTTCCTACACCTGGAGAAATAAGAAAAGATGTATCTCCAATGATATTTCTAATCTTTTCAAGTCTATCGAGCTTTGTTGAAGGTCCAACATAATTGGTTATGTTCAATTTAACTCCCATTTCTGCAATTTCTTCTGCATGAGGTTGTATAAACATTGAAGCGCCGGGATGTGACATTTCTGTTAAGAGAAATATTTCTTTGCCATAAATTTCTGCTGAATCCACACATGCTTTTGCACTATCTTCACCTACAAAACCGTGAACAATTACAGCATCTGCTCCAGCTTCAAAGGTAAGATTCGCTATTTTCTCGTTAGTTTCTGGAATATCCGCTACTTTAAAATCCGCTATTACTTTACAGTTAAAGTTCTCTTTAATAAATGTAATTGACTCTGGTCCTTCACTTAAAACAAGTGGATATCCTATTTTAATTGTGTCTAAATATTCAGAAACATTATCAACTATTGTTGCTGCTTCGTCCATGTTTAAAACGTCCAGTGCCAGAATTATTTTATTTTTCACTTCCATAAACTTAATTTAGTTATGTATACTATAAAATGATTTTCTAAAACGTTTTTGTTAATTTTTTATATATCAAGTTCAGTTGAATTAATTCAACTTTAGTTTAATTTTTCTCAAGTTTAATGGAAATATTTATAAACCTTGCTAAATAATTAATTTTTAAAGAAAATAGCTTTTGTATACTCTTAAAGTTTAATGATAATAATCTTGATGATAATACGCCAATATTAGCTTTAGAAAGACATAAAAACTTTTGAAAGTAAAGGAGATTTAAACATGCATATTAGTGATGGATTCTTACTTCCCCAATGGTGCCTATTTTGGTATATTATCTCTTTTACTGTAGTTATTTATGGAATAATTAAGATTAAAAAGATTACAGAAGAATCACCAGAATTGAAGCCACTTTTAGCTGTATCTGGTGCATTTATGTTTCTTTTATCCGCCTTAAAACTAAGCATTGGTGGAAGTTCTACCCACCCTACTGGAAACGGCCTCAGTGCTATAATATTTGGACCTGCCATCACTTCAGTTCTTGCAACAATTGTACTACTTTTCCAGGCTTTATTTATTGGTCACGGAGGTATATCCACGTTAGGAGCCAATGTATTTGCCATGGGGATTACAGGGCCTTTCATTGCCTGGCTATTATATAAAGGATCAAATAAAATAGGAATCAAATCCAGCATTGCAATATTTTTAGCTGCTTTTTCAGCAGACATAGTCACATATTTAACTACTGCAACTCAATTGGCGTTATCGTTCCCAGTACCTACATTTGAGTCTGCTTTACTTAAATTCCTATCAATATTTGCTCTTTGGCAAATTCCATTTGCTGTAGTTGAAGGAATCCTTACAGTGATAATATGGGATTATATTGTAAAGCTCCGGCCAGATATATTGGAAAGATTAAATTTAATTCGGTCTAAAAAAGTAATGGATGCCAAATAATGGACAAGAAACATGTGATTCTTTATTTATGTGCCGCTTTAATTATTATAATTCCCTATTTAATAAATAATGGAGATGCAAAAGGAACTGATGATGCTGCAATTTCTGAAATTGAAAAAACAGGATATACTCCCTGGATTGAATCCATCTTGAAACCTCCAAGTGAAGAAATGGAAACCCTTCTTTTTGGAGTTCAAGCTGCAGTTGGTTTAATTATTATAGTCCTTTTTTGTAGGATATTAAAAAAACAGAATTCATGATTTAGTGGTAAAATGCAAACTATATTAGATAATTATGCCCATTCAAACGCACTTAGAAACGTCAGTCCTAAATTTAAAGTTCTTTTTGCATTATCAACCCTGATAATATGCATTATATCTACTTCACCAGTTATACCTCTTTTAGTTGCTTTAATCGTATCTTCTATAATAATTTTTAAAGCTAAAATACCTGCTAAATTTTATTTTAAATTTCTGGCGATTCCAGTAGCTTTTGCGTTTATTACATTTATTTTCATGACTCTTTTTTTCGGTATGAGCGAACCATGGTTTAACATTGGAATATTTAATTTTGTAATATATAAAGATGGATTTAACCTTGGATTTCTTGTTTTCAGCCGAATATTGGGTGCTTTTACATGTTTAAGCTTTTTGTCACTTACAAATCCAATAAATGACATATTCAGTATCCTTAAAAGCCTGAAAATACCTGAAGTTGTGATTGAAATTGCGATGCTTATGTATCGTTACATTTTCGTGTTTTTAGAAGAAATTCAGAACATGCATAATTCCCAACAAACTCGTATGGGCTATTGCAACCTCAAAAACTCCTTTAAATCATTAGGATTGCTCATTAGCAATCTTTTTATACGAACGTGGGTAAGGGGAGAACAGATTTATATAACTATGGAATCAAGATGTTATGGAGGATCAATAAGAACATTTCAAATTCAAAAGAGCATTGGGATCAAAAATATAATGCTTTTAATATCCTTTGAATCCGTTCTTTTACTTGGAACATATTTAACATGGGGCTTAACAGTAATTTAGATAGTCTACAAGATTATTATCTTGAATAATTACGAATAAAAGTTTAAATTTAATACATTTATGGTGAAATAATGAACATTATAGAAACAAGAGACATCACCTATGAATATCCAGACGGCACTAAAGCCCTGGATAAAGTTAATTTTAATGCAGAGGAGGGAAAAATAGTAGCCCTTTTAGGACCTAATGGTGCAGGTAAATCAACTCTCTTTTTGCATTTTAATGGTATTTTAAGGCCGACTTCAGGAAATATTACTGTAAATGGGAGAGAAATTGAGTATGATAAAAAAAATCTCATGAAAGTAAGGGAAAACGTGGGAATAGTATTCCAGAACCCTGATGATCAACTTTTTGCACCTACAGTAGTCGAAGATGTAGCCTTTGGCCCCATGAACATGGGTTTATCAAGAGAAGAAGTTGAAGAGCGTGTTGAAGAATCTCTTAAACGTGTCGGAATGGATGAATTTAAAAGCAAAGCTCCGCATCACTTGAGCGGTGGCCAGAAAAAAAGAGTTGCCATTGCAGGAATACTGGCCATGAAACCAAAGATAATGGTACTTGATGAACCAACATCAGGCTTGGATCCTAAAGGAGCATCTCAGATCCTTCGAATACTCTATGAATTGAATAAAGAAGGAATGACCATTATTATATCCACTCATGATGTCGATTTGGTACCTCTCTATGCTTATCAAGTTTATATACTTAGCAGTGGAAAAATTATAAAGAAAGGAAGTCCTAGAGAAGTTTTTGAAGATGTTAAAACTGTTAGAGATGCGAATTTAAGACTTCCAAGAATTGCCCATCTTATGGAAATACTGGAAAAAGAGGATTCATTACCCTTTGAAAAACCCTATCCATTAACCATAGGTGAAGCAAGAAAAAAATTAAAGAATCATTTTGATGAATGAATTTGGAGCAGGATAAAATGAAAGTAGGAATCTGTGACACTACATTTGCAAGAGTTGACATGGGCGCACATGCAATTGATGAAATTAAACAGCATGTTGGTAATATTAAATTTATAAGACGGACTGTTCCTGGTATAAAAGACCTTCCAGTAGCATCTAAGAAATTAATAGAAGAAGAGGGCTGTGAAATCGTGATGGCGCTTGGAATGCCTGGAGGGGAAGAAAAAGATAAGGTTTGTGCTCATGAAGCTTCAACTGGACTTATAAAAGCTCAACTTATGACCAATACTCACATACTTGAAGTTTTTGTCCATGAAGATGAAGGAAAAGATGCAAAGGATTTGAAGTGGTTAGCAGAAAGCAGAGCACGTGATCATGCGAGAAATCTGGTTAAAATGATGTTTAAACCGGATGAAATGGCTAAAGAAGCTGGTAAAGGTATGCGCGAAGGTAGAGAAAATGTTGGCCCTGTATAAATTAGCTAATTTTAACTAATTTTATTTATTACAGTTGATCTTCTCTTTTTTTAGAATTTTGAAATTATAAATAATAAAAAATACAAATTATTAACATAAATAAAAGAGGAGATATCATGAAAGATGAAGTATTTTTCAGTAAAGGAATGCCCCATGTTAAAAAAGACTATCCAGAATTATATGAAACAATTGTAAACCTAAACAATACATGTTATAGTGGCAAAGCACTTGATTATAAAACTCAGAAGCTTATAGCAATTGCAGTAAATGCAGCAGCTTCTGATGATAGAGCTATAAGAAAACAAATGTTAAGCAGCATGAAAGAATTTGGAGTTACAAAAGACGAAATAATGGACGTTTTAAGAGTTGTTCTTTTAACTGCAGGAAAGCCAAAGTTCACTAAAGCAGTTAATATACTATACAAGTTACTTGAAGATCCAGATCTTGTAAGTTGTATTTAATCAAAAAATTATTTTTTAATATTCATAATTTATTTCTAATTCAAACGAAAAATAAGCGTAACCTTTTTATATTGACTTAAACTTATAATGATCATCACCAAATTGGTGAAGAAAATCTTTTTTTGAGACTTAGTCTCATGGATGTGGCGAAAGCTGAACAAAAAGAGGTGTTTTATTAATGTATAAATATATAAGAGACGCATGGAAAAATCCTGACAACTCCTTCGTCAAAGAGCTCATGCAAGAAAGAGCTCCAATTTGGAGAAGAGAAAGTGTCGTCCAGAGGATAGACAGACCTACTAGAATCGACAGGGCAAGGTCCCTGGGATATAAAGCTAAAAAAGGATATATTGTTGTAAGAACAAGAGTTAGACGTGGTGGAAGACGAAAAACAAGATTCACCGCGGGAAGAAAACCTAAAAGAATGGGTGTAAACAAAATAACTCCTGTAAAATCCATTAAAAGAATAGCAGAAGAAAGAGTAGCACGTAAATATCCTAACTTAGAAGTCTTAAACTCATACTGGGTATGGGAAGACGGTAAATTCAAGTTCTTTGAAGTTATATTAGTTGATCCAAATCATCCATCAATTAAAAACGATGCGAACATTAACTGGATCTGTGATAAACAACACAAGAATAGAGTATTCCGTGGTTTAACCAGCGAAGGTAAGAAGACTCGTGGACTTCGAGGAAAAGGAATAGGTGCTGAAAAGGCTAGATAGCCTTTAAATTCTTTTTAAAGAAGGTAAAATTCCATGATCCATAACATTTCATATCGAGTATTTGTTTATGGAACAGAAAATGAGGAAAAAGTTAGAGAGGCTATTAAAACTCTCTTTCCTAATTCTCATCCTGAAACAGAAACTACAGAAGGTTATTTTAAAAATAAGGTTTTAATTTTACATGATAAAATAACTAAAAAGCGTGAAATTAAAGATTTCATAAAAGTTTTAAATCAACTTGATTCATCCGCTAAAAAAAGAGTTATAAACGAATTAAATAACAAAATGGATGATAAAGGTAACTTATTTCTTAGATTTGATAAACAAAGGGCCTATCTTGGCGACTTAAAAATTATCGAACACGGCGATGCTGTGCATGTCAAAATAAAGATAGCTGCATATCCTGCAAAGAAAGAAAGGGCAATGGAACTGGCTAAAGAAATTTTTGGTGAATAATAATGTATTTTGATTTTCATATTCACGGAGATATTAGCTTAGCCAATGAAGCCAAAAGGCTTGGATATAACGGTATTGCCTGGATTCAATCCTCTAAAAATTATAATAACGATTTATTTAATAATATTGATAATAATTATGATGATTTCAGCATTTTTAAAGGAATAGAAATATATGCTAAAAATCCAGAGGATTTAAGAAAAAAAGTGAATAAATTTAGAGATAAAGTTGATGTAGTAATAGTAAATGGTGGAAATTTAAAAATAAATAGAGCTGCATGTGAAGATCCCCGGATTGATATACTGGCACATCCATATAAAAATCGAAGAGACAGCGGAATAAACCATGTACTTGCAAAAAAAGCGTTTGAAAATGAAGTTGCAATTGAATTAAGTATCAATCCTCTTCTTAAAACACGATTATCTTTAAGGGCTAAGTTACTAAGTCAATTTAGGCATATTATCAAACTGCAGCGTAAATTTAACTTTCCAATCTTAATATCCAGCAATGCTCATTCTATTTATGACCTCAGAACTCCAGAAGATATAATAGCCATTTCTAAGTGTTTTGGAATGACAGACGAAGAAGCTGTAAGTTCGTTATCAAAATCTCCTGTAGCTATAGCTAAAAGAAACAAAATACGGAAAGATGTTATTGTAAAAGGAGTTCGTATAATTAATAACAATATAAATTAAATATTATTTCTAATTAAAATTTAATATCATATCATTAAATACTAAACTGAAATTAGCGAAGGAATAAAATGAAACTAAAGATATTACCACCTACACTTAGAAATGACAAACGCTACATATCCTTTGAAGCAATTTCAGAAATTTCTTTAACTCGGGATGATGTTATTTCTCTTGTATGGGAATCATCACTGAATTTTCACGGTGAGTGCAAAACAAGTAAATTTGATCTATGGATTATGAAATTCTGGAAAGTTAATGGTAATGACAAAATGATTAAAGGAATTATACAATGCAACAGAGATGAAGTAGATTCAGTAAGGGCAGCCATACTCCTTATAAACAGATTCAGAGGGAAAAAAGTAGTCTTTCATACACTCGGTATTTCAGGGACAATTAAATCAGCGATAAAAAAGTTTATTAAACTAGAAGACCAACATTAATAAATAGTTATTATGTTTGAATTTTTAAATTCATTTAATCAAAGTTTCAAATTCAGTCTGAACTAAGTTTAAATGAATAGTTTTAATTAATTTAAAAAAATAAAATGATTAAAGGAAATTAATAAACTAAAATTAAATCTAAATTAAAAATCGAATTCATATGTGTAATTGAAAAATAATAGAGAGGTATATATATGCAACCAATGCCAGGAGCAGGATATGATAGGGCTATTACTGTATTTAGCCCAGATGGAAGACTTTTTCAGGTTGAATACGCAAGAGAAGCGGTAAAGAGAGGTACAACATCACTGGGTGTTAAATCCCGTGAAGGTATTGTGCTTGTAGTAGATAAAAGACCAACAAGCAATCTTGTTGAACCAAAATCAATAGAAAAAATATTCCAAATTGATGAACATATTGGTGCAGCCACCTCCGGACTTGTAGCTGATGCAAGAGCCTTAATTGAAAGAGCAAGAATAGAATCCCAGGTAAATAAAATTACCTATAACGAGCCAATTAGAGTAGACAGTTTAGCAAAGAAAATATGTGACATGAAACAAATGTACACCCAGCATGGTGGTGTAAGGCCTTTTGGTTCAGCTTTAATCATTGGAGGAGTATACGATAACGGATGCAGGTTATTTGAAACTGACCCGAGCGGAGCTTTAATCGAATACAAAGCAACAGCAATAGGTGCTGGAAGACAAATTGCAATGGATGAATTCGAGAAAAAATACAGAGAAGACATGACATTAAATGAAGCCATTGATTTAGCACTTGACGCAGTCTATGAAGCCACAGAAGGTAAAACCAACGCAGAAAGCGTAGAAATTGCTGTAATAGAATATGGAACTAAAAAATTCAAAAAATTAACTCAAGATGAACTCGATAACTATGTAGAGGAACTTCTTTTAAGAAAACCTAAAGAGGAAGAAGGAGACTTAGAAGAAGAAGAGGAGTAAAAATGGTTACTCTTGAGGATTCAGTTATAGCGCGTCTGGAGTACTTTGGAGAACATTTCGAAATTCTCGTAGATCCAGACCTTGCTTCCGATTTTAAAAGAGGCAAAGAAATAGAAATTGAAAAAGTACTCGCTGTTGAAGAAGTATTTAAGGATGCTAGAAAGGGAGATAAAGCTTCTGAAGAAGCAATGATGAAGGCTTTTGAAAGTACAGATCCCCTTGAAGCTGCAGCCATGATTATTAAAAAAGGTCATGTTCAGCTAACCGCTCAACAGCGAAAAGATATGCAAGAAGAAAAAAGAAAGAAGATCATTACAAAAATAACAAGAGAAGCCATAAACCCACAGACAAAACTGCCTCATCCTGCAAGAAGAATTGAAATAGCCATGGAAGAGGCTAGAATTCACATTGATCCATTTAAAAGTGTTGATGAACAGGTGAATATTGTCCTTAAAGCTATTCGTACTAAAATACCCATAAGATTTGAAAAAGTAGATGTGGTAATTAGAATCCCTGGAGATTACACCGGAAAGGTATATAGTGTAATTTCAGAATTTGGAAAAACAAAAAGGGAAGAATGGCAGAATGATGGATCATGGATAGCTGTGGTTGAAGTGCCTGGTGGCTTGCAGGAAAGCTTTGATAGGAAATTAAACGAGCTTACCGGTGGCCAGGTGGAAACCAAAGTATTATAACAACTTCTTTTTTATTGGCTTTCTGAGAAAGGAGGCAGAGCGTGATATTTGTAGAAGATAAGGATTTAGTAATTCCTGGAGATGTTCTTGCAGATGAAGAATATCATACAGGCAGAGGAACGTTTAAAGATGGTAAAAATATTTGTTCATCTCTGGTGGGATTAGTAGCTGTAAGGGATAAAAAAGTAAGTGTTATTCCTTTACAGAGTAAATACATACCAAAAAGAGGTGACGTGGTAATTGGAGAAATTACCGATATAAGATTCTCCATGTGGAATTTAGACATTAATTCTCCATATTCTGGTATTTTACCTGCTTCAGATGTTTTTGGGAAAGAAAAAAGAGATTTAAATAAAGCATTTGATGTCGGAGACGTTCTCTTTTTAAGAGTAGTTGATGTAGACGAGGTAAAGAAGGTAAAACTTGGTCTAAAGGGTAGAGGGCTTGGTAAATTTAGAGGCGGAATTTTAATTTATATAACCCCAACAAAAGTGCCTAGACTCATCGGTAAAAAAGGCTCCATGATTAACATGATAAAAGATGAAACACGCTGTGACATTATAGTTGGTCAAAACGGAGTTGTATGGGTTAAAGGTGACCCAATGATGGAAAGGGTTGCTGAAAAAGTAATAAACATGATTGAACAACAGGCACATACCTCTGGATTAACTGATAGAGTAAGAAACATGTTATCTGAACTTCTAGGTAAAGAAATTGAAGAAGAAGTGGAAGAAGCAGATGAAGAAGAGGATTCAGAAGTAGAAGAAGTCCCCGAACCCGATGAAGACCAATTACAGGGGTGATTATTATCCTATTAAATAACAATAACAGTTTAAGAGCAGATGGAAGAGATTTTAACGAGTTAAGACCATTAAAAATAGAAGCAGGAGTTTTAGAAAAAGCAGATGGATCTGCTTATCTTGAAATTGGAGGAAATAAAATCCTCGCTGCTGTTTATGGTCCAAGAGAACTTCACGTAAGAAGAATTATGAGGCCAGATATGGCAGTTATAAGGTGCAGATATAATATGGCACCTTTTTCAGTGGGAGAAAGAAAAAGACCCGGACCAGATAGAAGGTCTGTAGAAATATCAAAAATAACCGCTGATGCCCTAAGGCCAGCTATATTTTTAGAAAAATTCCCGCGATCAACCATTGATGTATTTATAGAAGTACTTGAAGCAGAAGGAGGCACAAGATGTGCTGGTATAACTGCAGCTTCAGTAGCTCTTGCTGATGCAGGAATACCAATGAAGGATCTGGTAGTTTCATGTGCTGCAGGTAAAGCAAATGGAAAGGTTATACTCGATCTTTCAGAGGAAGAAGATAAAGAAGGAGAAGCCGATTTACCAGTAGCTATAATGCCAAGATCAGGAGAAATAACACTCCTCCAAATGGACGGGCATCTTACTAATGAAGAATTTGAACAAGCACTTGATCTTGCAATAGAAGGTTGTAAACAACTTAGTGCAGCTCAAAAAGAAGCCATAAAAAACAGGTATGGTGAAGAAAATGACTAATATTGTTCCTGAAATTACAAGAAGAAGCATAACTGAACTTATTAAAAATGGAGAGCGCGCAGACGGTAGGGCTCCAAACGATTACAGGGACATATCCCTTGAAGTAGGGGTAATCGACAAGGCAGAAGGATCTGCAAGGGTTAAAATAGGTAAAACCCAGATAATGATTGGTATAAAGCCCCAAATAGGCGATCCTTTCCCAGATACGCCTAATGTGGGAGTATTAATGACAAACTCAGAGTTACTTCCTATGGCATCGCCTTCATTTGAGCCAGGACCACCAGATGAAAGATCTGTAGAAATGGCAAGAGTTGTAGACCGTTGCTTAAGAGAAGGTCAAGTTCTCGATCTTGAAAAACTTTGTATAAGTGAAGGTGAAAAGGTATGGATGATCTTTTTAGACCTCCATGTCTTAGATTACGACGGAAATTTAATCGATGCTGCAGTTTTAGGAAGTGTAGCAGCACTTATGAGTGCCAAAATACCTACTGCAAGGATGGAAGATGGTAAAGTCGTTGTTGACGAAGAAAATAAAATACCTTTACCAATTAAGGAAAAACCTTTAATGTGTACCCATGCAAAAATAGGCGACGAATTGGTTGTTGATCCATCCCTTGAGGAAGAAAGTATCATGGGTGCCAGAATCTCAGTTGGAGTTAGAGAAGATGGCAGCCTCTGTGCAATGCAGAAAGGTGGCGAAAGCCCTATGGCAAGGGATCAAATAATTAAAGCAGTTAATTCAAGCATTGAAAAAACAAATGTACTTAGAGAACATCTACCGTAAGCAAAAAACTTGCTTACACCCCAAAGTTTTAAATAATTTAAAAATATACAAAAAGGTTATCAAATATTTAATTTGATTATCTTTTTTTGATATCTTTCAAAATCAAGAAGTTACAGTCAGATTGAAATATGAATAATTTCAGTTTTCACTGACATCTTAAGTTTACAGGAGTGATAAAATGGCAAGAACTAAAAAAGTAGGAATTACAGGACGTTTCGGTCCTAGATACGGAAGAAAAGCAAAGAGGACCGTTAAAGGTATAGAAGAAAAAATGAAAAAGAAACATACCTGTCCTCAGTGTGACAGAGTCGCTGTTAAACGAATAAGCAGCGGAATATGGTTATGCAGAAAGTGTAACACTAAATTTACAGGCGGAGCATACGTTCCACAAACTCCAATGGCTAAAACAGCTGCAAGGAACATAAAGAGGATTGTTGGAGGTTTATGAAAACTCCATGTTTTCTAAACCCAAAAAATTGAAAAAATTTTTTGAAGGTTTATGAAAATCTTCGATTTTCTGAACACTTAAAATTATTATTTTTAGATGTTTATGAGAATCATTGTTATTTTCTAAACCACAAAATCAAGATTTTGAGGGGGTTTATATTTGTATAAATGTGCAAAGTGCGGTACTTTAGTCGATCTTAAAGGATATACGGAAGCAAAATGTCCAAAATGCAGGTACAGGATTCTATTTAAAGAAATTCCACCAGTTAAAAGAGACATAAAAGCAAACTAGATATTCTAAACAGTATTAGACATTGCTCATATCCAGACTTGTATTAGAGCATTATAGCAACCTGAAAAGGCATCACTATTAAGGAGATGGGCATTTAATGTTTATAACAACATCAAGGAAACCATCAGCTAAAACAAGAACATTTTGCCAGAGCCTGAGTAGAGCTTTAAATGCTGATTACACTAACAGGGGCAAAATGAGTTTTCGAGATGTTTTAATTAAAGCATCTGGGTTTAAAATTATTGCTGTAGTTTCTCAGGTAAAGGGAAACCCCAGCAGAATTGAATTTTACAATAAAAAAGGGGAATTGCTCCTAACTCTCTATATTACAGAAGCAATTTTGGATTTAGAAGGTAGAATCAATACTAATAAGCTTACTTTGAGGTGTGAAGTAGATGAACTCACTCCAAAACTTCTAGATATCCTTAAAATAGATGAATGTACTGATAATTCCACTAAGAATATTATCTGGATTCGAAAGGATGAAGGAGAAGGTGAAGCTATTATTGAATTTTATGGTAAAGAAGGAATGATTGTTAATCCTAAAATTTATGTTAGAAGATTCGAATGAATATTCCAGAACATATAAAAGCAGAATTTAAAATTAAATTTGATACTATTGAAGAGGCAGAAGTGGTTCTAAAAACAATTGAACCAGAACTTAAATCAGCTCCTTCAGATAGATCCTCTGTTACTACCAAATTAAATGCAGAGACATTATACTTAACAATTGATGCTGAAGACACTCCATCGCTTCGAGCATCTATTAACTCATATCTTAGATGGATAATACTATCATGTGAAATAAATGGTCTTAAAAATATTTGAATTATTAAATAAAGTTTTAAAGGTTGGTGATTAAAAATGGAACTTCCACAAAATGTACAGCATCAATTAGCTCAATTCCAACAGGCACAGCAGCAGGCTCAGGCAATCTCAATGCAAAAACAGAGCGTAGATTTACAGCTTAAAGAAACTGAAAAGGCTCTTGAAGAGTTAAAAAAGGTTGAAGATAACGGTGATGTTTATAAAACAGCTGGAACTCTACTTATAAAGGTCAACAAAGAAGATATGACCAAAGAACTTGAAGAAAAAATGGAAACACTACAGCTTCGTGAAAAAACTGTTCAAAGACAGGAAGAGCGTATCATGAAAAGACTTCAGGAAATGCAGACTTCTATTCAAGAAGCAATGCAAGGACCTGGAGCACAATAGAGGTTCTTTAATTGAAACAATTGACCGATGAAAAACTGGATGAGATTTCAGAAATTGCAGTCTCATCTGCTGAAAATTTTATTTTAGATAGAGTTTCAAAAAAAGAGATCATTGATATTGATATAAGTGTAGAACTCATCTATAATGATAAGCTTGATGTAGATGTAACTGTTAACCTTATACTTGATGATCTATCTTCTGCAGATCCGGGATTAGCTGATGAAGCAGCAGATTATGCCATAAGTGAAATTGAGAAAGTTTTATAACTATTTTATTTCTATTTCTAATATGATTTAAGTCTACTTTTTTTATATTAATACTAATTTAATAGAAATTATTAAATATGTAATAATACATAATATACTTTGTAATACTTAATTATAATATCAAGTTGAACCTTTGCCGACCCCTCCTCTGCAAATCCAAAAGGGTTAAATCCCCAGATGATTAGGGCACAACATTAATTCGCTCCATGTTTAGTTGCCCTAATTCATCTAAATAAAAACTATTTTTAACAATATTATTAGTTATTAATTAAGTTCATTAACCTAAAACGCAAATTCAATAATGTATGATAATACCTGTTTTAGATATAAAAAATGGAACTGCTATATCTGGAAAATCTGGAAATAGAGAGACATATAAACCTCTAAAAACAGTTTTTAGCAATTCATCATCACCTATAGAAATTGCACGTGCCTTAGCTGATGCGGGTGCATCACGAATGTATATAGCAGATTTAGATGCAATAGAAAGTAAAGGATCTAATCTTGAATTAATAAAAAAAATAAACAGTCATATATCAGTAATGGTTGATTGTGGTGCAAGCAATATAGAAGATATCAAAAAAGCACTCTTTGCTGCAGATAAAGTTATAGTTGCCACTGAAACCCTAAAAAATATTGATGATTTAAACAAGATATTTAATAGTTTTTCATCTTCTAAAATAGTGATAAGTATTGATATAAAAGATGGGAATATTTATAGTAATTATCTTGATCTTGATTTTGAAGATGTGGTTATCAAACTGAGAGAACTAAACCCTTCAGAAATCATAATGCTCGATATTTCAAAAGTTGGAACAGAAAATGGTGTTAATCAAGAATTTATAGATAAACTAAGTGATTTTAAGGATTCTCTAATTATTGGAGGAGGCATAACTAAAAATTATATAACTTCTCTTGAAGAGAGGGGAATAAACAAATTTTTAGTTGGTACTGCACTGCATAACGGTAAACTTAATCTATAATTTCATTTATAGTTTAAAAATTTACTTATTAGACATATTTAAAAATTTTTTTCCAATATATGTGGTTTAATTCATTAAAACTGGTTATAAAACAGTGCTGTAAAAAATGTAATATAAAATTTGATAATTAACTATAATAAAGAAATTTAAGGAAACATATTATGTCCATTGTAACATTAATAGGTCCAGTATCAGAGGATATCATAATTAAAGAGGGTAAACGATATAAATCTATTGGAGGGGCTGTTTTCTACCAATCAAGTGTTTTTAGTAACCTTAACATTAACACAAATGCTGTTATAACTGTTTCTAAAAAATATAAAGAATCAATAAATTCATTTTTTCCAGGTACCTCTTTATTTCCTATTTATGTGAAGGATATGATAAAATATCAAAATATTTACCCTGATAACAACCTCAACCATAGAACACAAAAAGCTGAAATTCCCTGTAACCCTATAACGATAAAGAATATAATTCAAAATATTGAAAACTCTGATGTGACTCTTTTAGGGCCTCTATCTCCCAATGATATCCCCCTTGAAACAATTAAAAAAATATCAAAATTAAAAATACCACTCTATCTAGGAGCCCAGGGATATTTAAGACATCTTGAAGAAGATAAAATTGTTTTAAAACCATGGACTGAATTTAAAAAATATTTAAAATTCATTGATATTCTCTTTATAGATGAAAATGAAGCAAGGATACTTCAAGGGAACCATAATTCACTGGAAAGTATTGCAAAAATACTCTCATCCTTTGGACCTTATGAGGTAATTATAACCTGCGGAAGTAAAGGATCCATCATTTATTCTAGAAAATTTGATGAAATTTATAAAATCCCTGCATTCAAGCCCAAAATAACTGAAGACCCCACAGGACTAGGAGACACTTATATGGCTGCATATACAGCGCGTAAACTAGAAACAGATAGTCCCCAAATGTGTGGAATATTTGCTGCTGCAGTAAGTAGTCTAAAACTTGAAAATAGAGGTCCTTTTAATGGAAATAAAAAATTAATTCTGGAAAGATGTAAGAATCAATCCATCTAAATTTATATATTTAACATCATAGGAAGAAGAAGGAAAGGCAAAATTCCCGCTCCAAAAAATAGAGCCACTCCACCTATTGTATATTCATTTTTTTTGTCCATTATGCCATTTGCAATAAGAATTACACCTAAAAGTGCCATTAATGCTGGAAGTACGTGAGAAAAGATTAAAAATCCGCTGAAAATCGGCCCATCTGCCATTAAATCACCTGTAATTAAATGTTTAAAGAAAAATGATTATAACTCATCTTCCTTTTTGATATTTGATAATCATAGATTTATAGTTTTTTAATTTTTAGTTATAGATTATCTATGCAATTCAATTAAGCCTTCTAATTTAATGGTTCTATCGAACCCAGCTTACATTTGACAATATATGCTCCTCTTGAGTATCCTGGAGGCCAGCATGTAATCAGCCATAATTCTGGATCTTCTGTTGCATGGTATTTAATATCTACGCCTTTGACACCCATTCTAACTTCAGATCCAGTAACTGCATATGTATATTTCTTTTGTGTCAAATAATCATTTATTATGACTTTATTTCCAGGTTTAAGATTTTTTATGTTGAGGAATGGTGCATGATGGGTAGTATGATGCCCTATTAACGCTAATTGTCCACGTTCTCCAGGATAAAATCCAGATAAATGCTTAACCGCACCTGCATCATTTAATGACCATGAACTGAAATTCCATTTTTGATTGAATTGTGGAAATACAATTTGGGCCCAGCCTCTATATTTAGGATCATCATCCGATTCATTTATTTTTATGCTACTAATTACTCTATCTAACGAATTTTCATTTATTTCACGTGGAGCGGTTAAAATTATGCTATAAAGCAAATTATTTTTCTGAATCCGCACTTCTTTTCTCTGTTGGGTTCCATTAACAGTATAGTCACGTTTGTAAGCAGTTGTTCCATTTACTTGAACCTCTTTTTTTGAGGTTAGTACAAAATTCTGATCAAAAGTACCTGCAACATCTCCTTGAATATGAGTAGCTAAATTATAACCTGGAGGTAGTCCAAATTTCATAACTTTAACATTTACTCCATTAGAATCTGAAAAAGATGCTATTGTTGAACCTGTTCCATTAGTTATATTCCAGCTATTTGGATAATCAAAAGAAATTCCTTCACCTTCAAAATGGTTGGTTCCGATTCCTTCGGCCCGGGGTTCAAATGCAAAAATAGCAAGTATCAATAAACCCAGTATACCAAATAAATATTTATTCAATTGCTAATCACCTGTATTACTTTTCTTAATATAAGTATTTATTACTTCTTTATACCTATTAAATTTATTGTTTAAAAGTATATTCATTTGCTAAGCTTTATTAAAAAGACAACCCCATAAAGAATTTATTATATTTACCTATATATAATAATCAGAAATACTATCTTTCATTTTATTTTATTTCTATTCCATACAGCCTTAGAAGCTTTTCCAACAGTTCAGTAAAACCTCTATTCGGCTCATGATCTTCTTCTTCCTAGTATAAATTTAAAAGGCACTCAATATATTCCGACATAGAAGATATTTCCCTAATTCAATGATATTGTTTAACAAATTTGTTTAATATTTTTATTACTTTATTAATTTTATTTATCTTAATAATATTTAATATATCCTTTTTATTCCCCTAAATCTAAAAATAAGCTTTAATCAATGTTTTAATAAGCTTATTTTTATGCTTTTATTATATTTTAATTATTTTCAAAGTACACATTTTATTGTATATTATGTTAATGTTAAACACCTAGCAAGGCTCTCTTTTTTACATTTACCATTCTTGAGCTTAAACTTTATAGTTACTCATTTATAGCATGGAGATATTTAAGGTTCTTTTTAAAATTTTAAAGCTGCCATTAGTGTTTAATACTGATTTAGCTCTTAAAAGAACCTATATCAACATTTTACTATTAATTGCAAGCTCTATTTCTTTAATAAATTATTTAAATCAGATGGCTTACTATTATATGTCCTGTTTAGTAGTTCCGGGAAATTATTAATTTTATCCCTTTAACTAATAATATTTAATTATTTATTAATTTATTCTCTACTTAAAAATTAAATAGTCTAATTATAAATCCTATGACTGTAAAAAGATTATTAAGGATACATATGCAAGCTAAAATTTTAATTGTTGAAGATGAAGCCATCACTGCAATGGACATCAAAACTACATTGGAAATATTTGGTTATAACGTAGTTTCAACTGCCTTCAGTGGAGAAGAAGCTATTGAAAAGTCAAAAAAACTTAAACCAAATTTAGTGTTAATGGATATTAATCTTAAAGGAGATATGGAAGGTATTGAAGCTGCAAGTCAAATAATGACTATCTTTAATATTCCTGTTATTTATCTAACCGCTCATTCTGATGAAAATACGTTCCAGCGGGCTAAGTTAACAGAGCCATATGGCTTTATTCCTAAGCCTGTTGATTATAATGGTTTAAAAGCTACTATAGAAAATGCACTGTATAAACATTCAATTGAATTAAAGTTAAAAGAAAGTGAATCACGATATCGCTCAATATATGAAAATAGTTTTGATGCAATACTCTTAACAAGGCCTGATTGTAGTATTCTTGCTGCTAATCCTGCAGCGGAGAAAATGTTTCAAATGAATGAAGATGAAATCATTAAAGTAGGTCAGAAAGGAATGATGGTTGATGATGATAATTTGAAACATGCTATTACTGAATGTGAACAAAAGGGAATTATAAACACAGAATTAAGTGCCAAACGAAAGGACGGTTCTATTTTTCCCATTGAATTAACGGGTAGTGTTTTTAAGGATGTTGATGGGTCTTTTAAAACAAGTGTGATTATAAGGGATATTACTAAACGTAAAAAAGCAGAAGATCATTTTCGTAAAGAATTGGAGCGTGAAAATTTCCTGCTTGAGCTTTATAAGATAGCTCCTGAGCTTTCAGATAAAGAACTCTATGATTGTGCACTGGATCATGCAGTTAGTCTTACAGATAGTACTATTGGATTTTTGCATTTAATTTCTGATGAC